>FRDC01002208.1_pt1 | contig 11428 bp, 13 predicted proteins | sample 1106171 | NCBI WGS metagenome assembly FRDC01 (sample SAMEA3930566, study PRJEB13176) | freshwater metagenome | biome: Drinking water system; feature: drinking water; material: water | place: Singapore | collected 2014-12-20
AAACCGTTTCGCTGCGCCTGCGTCAGATGGTAGTGATCATTCGCCGCCCCGCCAAACAGGTTGGCAAGCGTCTCGTGATCTGTAGCGCCGGGCGAAAGCTGCGCAGCCGCTTCGAGAAACCACGAGAGCCAGATCGGATTGATGACGACACGCTGAGGATCTTGCAGCGTCGGTGACTTGATGAACGGCGGCGCATAGGTTGGTGGGATGGGGAACGTAGCCATTATGCCCCCTTCGCCGTCAGAATCACAGCACGCTCAACTCGAAATGAGGTGTTTGCTCTGTGCTTGAGGTGAAAGGCTCGGCGGTAAAAGCTTCCCATGTCTGAAACGCTAGGGCGCTCAAGCGAAAGGTCGAGTACGACAGGCGTTGACCAGGTTTGGTAATCGTCGTCACTCCAGCGAAGTTCGCAGGTCGACGTTGCTACACGATCGGCAACGAGGTCGAGACGTCCAGCGATTTTCGTCTGCGCATCTTGCGCCAAGTTTGGCGTGTAGATCTCCGTCGAGAACAGCGCGCCGTCGTCCTGGAAAACGAGCCCGTCAAGGTTGAAGGTCTTTCCGTTCGACTCGTGCAAGAACACCGCTTTGCCATTCGTATCGACGGTGCTGAAAGCGTACGGCAAGTAATTTCCGTTTGTGTCGGTCCACTGATACCAGTAGCCCGTCGTGATGTCGTAGACGAGGGTCAGATTGGACGCGGGAAGGGTGAGTCCATAAAGCCTGTGCCCCTCCGTCTTCACGCTCCAGGAGTAGACCGTTGTATAGGAAGCCGCTTCGAGGATCCGCTCGACTTGCGGCGTCGATACAACCTCTGCGCTAAGCGCGGTGATGCGCACGACCGCGATTGAGCCTTCGCGCGTCTGAGAAACGAAGAGAAGCTCGCCTCCGCAGTTGCAGAGCGTCCGTGCGTCTTTGATGCCGAAGTTCATCTTGGCACCCTGCACAGGCCCGAGGGGTGAGCCGGGCGCAGGATTGCCTGCATCGTAAAAAGCTTCGGAGAAGTAATCCTTGAACGCTACGATGTAGACGAGCTGCTTTCCAATCGCACGCAGCACTGCGCCTTCTGAAGAAGCGTTGATGAATCCCGCTTCCCAAGTTGTCGGATCATCGCCTGGCGATGTAGCCGAGTTGTAAAGTCCCGCCGTCGTCGTACCAACGAAGAACTTTTGGTTCAGATACACCGATCCCGGAGCCATTGTGAGCGCCGGCACCTGGTTCGGCGGGAAGTTTCCATTCGACACGGCGACAGGGTTTCCGGCCGCGGTTACCGTATAGCCCTTCGTCGTGTTGTGAAAGAAAAGGCGAGGAGTTGCTCCAAGACCCGGCTCGAACGTGTAGGGGCCGCCTGCCGTGTTGATCGTTCCGGTCAGCGCAACACCGTTGCGATACATCGTGCTGCCGACAATCGCGTAGATGTTGCCGTCCCAGTTGAAAATCCCGTACGCCGTACCTGCAGGGATCGCACTCGAACGAAGCGAAAAACCGGGACGCTTGTAAACGTGCACCTCCCCTGTTCGAGCATTCTGATCAACAAAGCCGTTGATGATGCGCGCATCGACGCTGAGGGACTGGAAACGAGTCCCTAGCGGAGCGGCGAGCGGGATGGGGAGCGGAGAAGTCACGAGTCGAATTCTCCGGAGTTGTGAAGTACGTAGCCAGGTTGCAGACGGACCGGGGATTCTTCGACCTCGAAGTCCTCGATCATCTTGCGATACTGCGCAGCCTTGCTCTCGCAGCGTTGAATCACTTCGACGGGCATTCCGGAAGCAAGATCGGCGGCGAGCGCCCAACGCAGAAACATCACCCACTCAGGCGGAAATGCGGTTGTGAGTGAAACGGTTGTTTGGTTGATGACTTGCGTATGCAACGTGAGCTTGATCGTCCCCGTCGCGGCTGTTGTATCCGGAATCTGCCAAAGGTACAGATTGAGCCGATCGTAGAGCTTCTCCGCAAAGTACTCGTTCACCGCGCCTTGCTGTGCGCGGGCGGGCTTCATGTTCCACTCGCTGCGAGACAGCGGGTAGAGGGGGCGCGATTGGCTGGTCGAATCCCAGTAGGTCGCATCTTTCACGCGCAGCGGTCGCGTGATAGAAGCATACCCGCCAGGCCGGAAGTCGTACAACTGCTGCCCCGCCACCAGCACAAGAGAGTATTCGCTCTCTAGCCAGAGTTTGAGGCCCATCGTCTGCTCGACGTTCGCAATGTCGTTGAGGCGATCGAGCCCATCCGCGAGTTGCGCAGCGGTCAAGGTCGCTCCCTTCGACGCCTTCATCGAGTCGACGTACGCCTTCTCGATGACGGCCTGGCAGGTATTTGTGGTCACTTGCGATCTTCCTTCGTGTGCAGCTCGAGTCGAAGCCCGTCGATCGCATCGAGGATTCGCGTGACGGCGGCTTCGAATGCCGAGGAACGAACATACTGCTCGCCCAGCTTCACCTCGAGAGAGGCGAGATCGCGACGCTGTTCTTTCACCGCACTCCACAACTCGCGCATGAGCCAGCCGAGAAGGCCGGACACGACGCTGAGAAGGAAGATAGCCACCTGCTCCCAGTGCAAGAAGCCGTCAGGAGATGCCATCGCTATGCCCCTCTCTTCGTCGCGTGAATCAGGATCGAGTAGCTTTGGATCGTCGCGGCCCAGCCGAAGGTTTGGAAAAGCACGCGGCCGGTGAAACCCGTCGAGCGCGGATTTTTCAACCCCCCAAACGCATCATCGAAGCATTGATGATCGGCGCCACTCATGATGTAGCAAAAGTCGTCCACTGTAGCATCCCAGTACAGCGCCACTTGCATGGGGCCTGAGATGCTCCAGTAGATCTCATCGATGGTGAGGTCCTTTGGCGCTCCCGCCAAGTTTGGAGTGTCGATCGCGGTCGTGAGGCCGACGTTGCCGGTGTCCAGCAAGCCAGTGAGCAAGATCGCGACGTTCCTCGATCCATCGATGAGGGTTTGCGAAGCTGTGATGTTCGCCATTGCAAACCCTCCCCTTCCTCAGATGAGCGTGCCGGCGGTGGCGATCGTAGCGGCGTAGTAGTTCGCGCCAACCCACGACATGCCAGCGCCTGTGATCGGAGCGGTGCCCGACAGGATCTGCATGCGGTTGTCGGAGATTGGCCCGGTGGAGCCTGCCACGCAGGTGATCGCTTTCGTTGAAGCCGCTGTCGTGTTGTTGATGGAGTTGCGGAGGATGCTGAGGTTGGTCGAAGCGGTCGTGATGTTGGAGATGCCTCCGGTGCCGGCAGCGAAGTCCCCGACGATCAGGTTGTCGGCGATGACGTGCTCGGAGCCGCCAATGAGCTGAATCGCTGTGGTGGTCCCAGCGCCGCCAGTCGTGCCGATCAAGCGATTGCCCGCGATCACGACGTTGATCAGACCGGTGGCAATCGAGATGCCAAGCACCGCGCGGTTGGCGACGCCGCCGATGCGCACCAGGCAGTCGAGGAGGTTGAAGCCGCTCGCATTCACCGTCAGACCCGCGGCCACCGCGTTGATGCCGGTCAGGTCGATGATGAAGTTGCGCAGTGCGATGTCCGCTGCAGAGATGGTGAGGGTCGCAGCCGTGGAGCCGCTGAGCGTCAGGGTTGGCCGCGACGCGCCCACTCCCAGCCCGATCACGGAAACGCCGGCGACGTTCAGGTTCAGCAGCGTGACCGCGGTGATCGACTCGGTATGGCCCGGCTTGCAGATGATGATGTCGCCGCGACCGGCCCGGCAGAGGCTGAGCGCGCCTGCGATCGTGGCCAGGGGAGAGTCGAAGGTGCCGCGGTTCGAGTTCGAGCCGGGGCGGCCGGTGGGCGGAAGCACGCTGCCGCCGTAGACCCAGAAAACCTGACCGCCTTGCATCTGGGCGATCGGCATGTTGCGAAGGGAGACGCCGTTCGAGAACCCGTAGGGGAACGCCGACATCACGGGAGAAGCGCCGAAACTCATGACAAACACTCCTAGGTGGTTTGACCTGCCGCACTGCGGACAGGGAGTTGAGGGAAACGCCCGGGAATAATGATCCAATTACTCCCGGGCCGATGACGCCGCTTAGGGCATGTTGGAGCCGCAGATTCCGCGGGGATCGGTTGCGCCGACAGACAGGCGCATGTAGCTGGCCGCCTTGGCGTTCTTGGTGTCGAAGTCGTTGTCCTGGTCGAACATGGGCTGCTGCCTCCAGAACATCTGCATGCCGTTCGGGCAGTTCGTGCGGATGAACCAGGAACGCGGCGACGTGAAGTAGTGATTCAGCTTGATCCCCTTCGGGAAAGCGTTCGTCACCCTCAGGACGTTGATGTTGTTGTTCGCCGTGTCGGACTGGAGCATGCTCCCCATGATGCGATTCGCGTTGAACCACTCCGAGCGGTGGACGTGCAGGGACTGCGGCTGCAGGTTGATCTGCAGGCTGGTGTCGCCCTGGAAGCCCATGATCTGCACGCAGAGATCCTCGATCGCCGCCTCACTCAGCGCCGCCGACGGGTTCAGCAGGTTCGAGAACGTACCGCCACTGGCATTGAGGTGGCTCGCACTGACCAGCGCCGCGCCGTCCCACGTGGTGTAGTAGGTCGTGGCGAACGCGTTGTTGTAGAGAAACGCCGCGACGTTCTCCACCGTCTGCCGCATCGAGAAGGCGTTGGCCCGCGCCCGATGCTCGGCGACCTGCTTGTACAGGTTGTCTTGCAGCTCCTCGAACGAGACGATGAAGCCGAGGGCATAGGCGATGTGGACGTAGTTCGTCACGCCGCCCTGAAGCTCGCCAGCCCAGGCCACGCTCTGCGTTTCGGGCTTGATGGGAGCCAACGGAAAGCCGGTGACCTGGACATCGACCTCGTAGGCCTTTTCCGAGGTCTGCACGTCGTAGAGGTCGCTGTACTCCTCCATGTGCTCGTTGTACATCTGGCCCCAGACGGCGTGAACCCCGGGCCAGAGCAGGCGCGGATGCGCACCTGTGGTGATGACACCTGCCATGATCGATCTCCTTTCTTAGAAGCCTGTGGTGCCGCCCTGGAATGGGTGGACGTTGATGCGAACCTTCCACTTGGCGAAGGCGCCGTACTCATCGTACGATCGCTGCATCAGACCGAGGATCTGAAGCTGCAGCGTCGCGCCGGTGCCTGTGGAGTTGTTGTCGAGGAGCCAGCCGGACTGGAATCCGCTGTTCGCGCCCGACAGGAGGTTGGCGTTCTGCCACACGTTCGTGGCCGCCAGCGCCGCGCCTGCGCCACCTTCCTGGATCTCATAGACGATGCGCGGATCATCCGAGACGAGCACGTAGTAGCCCTTCGTCTTCGTCGCGGGAACGATGACGGAAGCGCCGGTTGTGGTCGGATCGATCTGAGAGCCGCCATAGACGACGCCTGGCGCCCCGACGATCGCGCCGAGCACCGCGTTGCCAGCGCCCGCAGTGGCGAGCGTGATGTTGGCGACACCGCGCGAGTCCGCTGTACCGCCGGGCACCACGGGATCGCCGATCGCGTAGGCGTTGACGTCGAACTGCGCGATGAAGTACATACGGGCCTTCCCGTTGTACGGTGTGCCGTCGAGATATTCGACGGGCGAGAGGCCTTGCGGCCTGTTGACGTTCGGCATGATTTAGCCCTTTCGAGTTTGCCGAGGATAGAACATGTCCTGACCCTGCTTGAGATACCGCTTGCCGCGGTCCTCCGGGCGTTCGTCAGGCGCGTTTGCGTTGGTGAGGCCTTGGCCGCCAGAGCGAAGGGCGATGGCGATTTTCTCGTTCACCTCCGCCAGCTTTTGCACGTCCTTGTCGCGCCACTCCTGCCGCAGCTTCATGAGATACAGGCGCTGAGCCTGCACCGTTCCTCGCACGGTTCCGCCAGCGACCACGGAGACGCGCGAGCCCAGGTCGGTGCTCCCGTGCTGCTCCAGATCGTTGGCGATGCCGGTATTGGTGACCATCACCTCTTCGTGGTCCACGAATTCGTAGCCGGCGGCGAGAGCGCCTTCGATGAGTTCGTCGGTAAACCAGTAGAGGTAGTACCCCGGGATTTCCGGGATCTGCAGCTTCAGGTCCGGAAGCGACATTGGCCGGCGCGTCGCCTCCGTGACGCGCAGCGGCGGCTTGTTTGCCGGGTTGCCGGGCGCTTCGCCAGCGGCTTTGACTTCAGGGGCGTTCATGCCGGTTCTCCGTTGTAGAGCTTGGTGAAGTGGTCAAACCACTCCTTCTCGGTCTTGAAAAGCTTGTTGGCGCCGACGAAGCGTTTTGCGTCGCTGCGCGCTTGCGCTTTCGCGTCTTCGGGAAGGGCATCAAAGCCCGAAGCCGCACGAGCGGTTCCGCCGCCCGGGCGATTGCCCTCAGCCTTCTGCTGCGGACGGTCGCTCGGAAAAGCCCTCTCCATGTACTCACTCAGCTTGGAGAAGAAAGTCTTCTGATCCGTGACGCCCTGTGCGACGAGCTTCCGCCCATAGGCGATCGCTGCTCCAGTCTTAGCGACATCCGCGTCTTCCTCACCGCCGAACCAGGCGTTTGCGGAGCGCCAGGCCCGAAACTCCGGCGTGTCAGACTCCTCGCGCGAGGGAGTCTTCTTCGCCGGGGGCCTCTCGAGCTCCTTCGCCTTCTCGCGATTTGCTTCGAGCGCTTCTTCGAGCTCGTCGACAGCTTCGTCGTCGTCGCCTTGGCGTGCTTCTCGAAGCTTCTCACGAAGCTCCTTGCGCTCCCGCTCGAGACGCTCCTTGAACATCTCGGCTTGAGTTTTCAGGAACTCGCCCATCGACTCCCGCATCTCGGTGATCTGGCCGAGCAGCGCTTGATTGCTGTTGCGCAGCTCTACCACGTCGCCTTCGAGTTTGCGGTTATTTGCCTTCAGGATCGGAAGGATCTTTTCGCCCCGATCGAGGAAGGTCTTGGCATCGACCCAGTCGGCTTCAGCGCCGCGCCATTTCTCTTTCGGCGCCCAGCCAAGCGCACTCGCGCGCTCTTCTTCGGAAGGGCCGGAGCCGCCGGCGTCCGGATCGAGGTTCTGTTCGTCACTCATGGTGTTTCCTCGGCGATCTGCGCGAAGATGTCGCGATCGTTGATCAGGCGGTAGATCTGCCCGTCCTTCGTCCCTTTCGCGATGAAGCCTGCGTGCCGCGTGATGAAAACGCGGTCGCCCGGCTTTGCGCGCGCGGGTTCGTCAGGCCAGCAGCCTGGACCCACCTCCACTACCAGCGCACGCGTTTCAAGGGCAGCACCCTTTTCCTGCACGCTTTCAGGGATGTGGATCAGGCCGCTTGTGGTCTTGATCTCGTAGGTGCGAACGAGCACCGCTCGTCCTAGTGGCTTCAAGCCGGAAGTGTTCTCGACGTTACTCATTCAAGTCCTCAGGGATGATGTCCAGAAGCGTTTGAAAAACCTTGCAACGGGCAACAGCGGCCGCCCCTTCCACCGCTGTCTCGATTTCAGTATCTCGCATGTAGAAGCCTTGCGCCCACGCCTCCATCTCTTCGAGGCGCTTACGCGCAAGCATGGCGCGAAGTTCCTTCGTCACCGGGTGCTGAAGCCAGGCGTCCAGCTCTTCTTTACTCACCGGCATCGTCGCTCTCCGAGGCGTTTGCAGCGGCTGTCTGGTCGAGTTCGCGGTTCCGCAGCAGCCATTCACGCTGCCCCTGCAGCGCTTCGTTCCGAGCGCGGAACCCTTCGATCTGAAGCTTCACCGCCTCGAGCTCTTTCTGATCGCCACCGTCCTTGAGCTGCGCCATGAGGGTGGCGGCTTTGGCCTGGCTCTCCACAATCTTGGCGTCGTTGGCGCGCATCTGCTCGTCGAGCTGGGCGATGAAGTGATCGTGCTGCATCTGCATGGCTTCGCGCTTGACCTGCTGTCGCATCTCCTCAACCACGATCTTCGGGTCTTTGGGAGGTTGCATGCCTTCGGTCCCGCTGTAGAACTCCTCGACCGAGTCGATTCCCATGGCGCGAAGGTAGTTGCGCTCGACGTTGTCGCGATTGTAGCCGGGCACTGTCCGCGACGCTTCACGAACGGCGGTGGCTTGCTGCATGCGCACCACGTCGTCGGAGAGATTCGGATCCGCGAACGGAGAGACCGAGGACGGATCGCCCAGGAAATCGGAGCGCCCCATCGCCTCCTCACCAAACGGTACGGAGTCTGGGAGGTACTTCCCGTTCAGGATGTAGCGCTTCTTCAGCTCTTCACGCATGGAGCGCCAGAGCCGCTTGAACACCGCGGAGTAGACTTTCGTCCCTTGCTCCACCATCGTTCGCATGTTGAAGGCGGGAGTGTTCTGCCCTGGGTTCTCTCCCACCATCGCGTCGTTGGCGCCTCCGATGCGCTGAGTGTAGTTGATCAGAAGCGTCAGAAGGTTGAACAGAACCGCGCTCGGCTCGCGCACCGGCGCGGGCACAATGCCTTTGCGCAAGTCATCGAAGCTCGATTCGACAGTTTCCCAGCCAAAGGGCTGCATGATCTTCGGGCCGCCGCGAAGCTTGACGCCCTTCGCCAAGAAGCCACCCGCCGTATTCGCGAGCGTTCCTGCGTCAGTGAGCTGATTCACCAGCGTGTTGACGTTCTCGTTCAGCGGACCGACGAGGGCGCCGAACCCGGTGTCGTAGATGGAACCATCGACTGAGGGAACAAGCCCATACTTCGTATAGTATTCGGTGGCGACGATGCGGAGCACCTCCTGACGCGCCCCCACCCGCAAGATGTCCTCGGGCCGTTCCCAGCGCGTGACGATCCGAACGACTTTGCGCGTATTCCAGTGAATCGTCACAATGTACGGTTCCGCGTAGCCATCGGCATCGAGGTCAAGCCAGGTGTGCTGCTCGAGAAACGCCATAGCGCCTGGCTCGGTGACCGGGGGCGTAAGGCCAGCAGCACGGTCGGAGTTCTGATCCGTTGGGCGCTGCGGGACGGTTGCGTCTGCGCTGTACCAGGGCTCTTCACGAACGTCGAGGAAGCGTCCGCTGGCGCAGCGTTCGTAGACTTCGTTCTTGTAGAGACACAGCACTTGCGTCTTGCGGAGGGCGGTATCGACTGACTTCGCAAAGTAGTCGATCACGAGGTCCTTCGCCGACACAAACTCCGAGATCGGCGTTCCGATGTCGAAGTCGTGACGGGTTTTAATGAACCCACAGCCTACAATCGGAACGTTGATGAGAAGGCGATCGTGCTGCTCTTCAAACGCCTGATCCAGCTCGTTTGCCTGGTAGCTCATAAACCGGGCGACGCGGTGGGCACTTTCGTGCAGCTGTCCACTCTTGTCGATCCCGGGCACCTTGTAGCGCACCAGCTGCTGGCTCGCGAACAGCGCGGGATAGGCGCGGGAGTGAAATTGCAGGGCCGCGATGGTCAGGAGGGGAAACGCGACGTTCGAGGCTTTTGGCCACGGAAAGCTTTTTGCTCCGCGGATCTGCATGGCAAGGCGCAAGGCTGCGTCCGTCTTTTCCAGCCACGGGCCTCGCGAGATCTCGTCGCGCTCGTAGCCGTTCCACACCTCCGCCCCAATCGCGTCGAGATCGCGCTCGTCGAAACGAGAAGCGATATTGGCCTCTCGCTCGAGTCCGCGGACAAGCTTGATTGGGCTTTGAAGGGTCAGCATCTCAGTATCCCGTCACGGGGTTGCGACCTTGAGTGTCACGCGTATCCTCGCGGAGAAACTCGTGCTCTTCCTCCGTCAAGAAGTCGTCGGAGTCGAGTTCGTGCAGGTCGTCGAAGCCGAGCGAAAGAAGTGCCGCGCTGTCGAATTGGTCGTCAAGGATCGCCTCGCCGCGCCCGGTGAAGCGAAGCAGCTCTTCCCGCATCCCCGGATACCAGGGCGCGTTCGTGTCCCACCGCGTCCCGCCCGCACGCATCCGCTTTTGCAGCGACCGTCCCCGACTCGCTTTGTCGGTGATTGGAGTGCGGGGAACGAAGTTGATCCAGAGCGCCTGGGCCTGCATCTCTTTCCGCACGACGGGCCAGAGGGCAGTCCAAATCTGTCCCTGCTCGACCCAGAACACGTCGGGCTTCCATCGACGCTGGACCGCGAAGAGCTCGTCGATGATTTCGTAGGAGTCCCAACGCCCCACGCTTTGCCCCACAACGTGGAGGATGTTCTCCTGATCCATTCCACCGACCGTGATGGAGGTGCGGTTCGCCTTGTCCTTCTTCGAGATCGCGAAGTCGGCGGCGGCGCACACGAGCTTTTGGCGCTCATGGTCGCGAGGCTCCATCGGAACGAACCAGTCAGACTTGAGGTAGCTGATCGCCTGGTCAAGCGGGTCGTTCAAGTACTCTTGCGAGTAGCCTGGTGCGTCGCCGTCATCGATGTAGTTCTGACGAATCGCGCGAAGGCGCGGAATCGGGAACTGTTCGGGCCAGAGGATCTGCGTAAAATCGTCAAAGCTTGCGTGCGCTCGATAGAAGAGCCCGCGCCATTGCGAGTTTTTCTGCAGCCTCGAAAGCAGCGCGTCAGGATGCAGGATCGTTCCATGAACCCGAACGCGCCCGCCTCGACGGCGACTGGGAAGCAATGCGCGGTTGAACCAGCGCCGAAACTTCTCGCGCCGGTCGGCGCTCTCGACCTGCTCGTCCTCTTCCAGATCATCGCAGACGATGAGACCGGGGCGCCGACCGCGCCACTTCAGGCCACGCATCTTTTGTCCAGCGCCCTTCGCGAGAATCCGAAACTCGTGCAGGTCGCTCATGCGGCAGACGACTTCAGTTTTCGCGTCGACGGTAAGGTCTTTGATTCCGAAATGCTTCCGCACTTCGTCGTTCTCGCGCAGCACGCGCGCGATATCACTGAGGTGATCTTTCGCCAGATCTTCGGTTGCGCTCACCAGCACGACAAACATCTCGACCCGGAAGAGCGTCTCCGCGAGAATGTAGTCGTGGGTGAAGGCGGTAGACTTCGCATGCTCACGCGGGGCGACGATGGAGCAGAGCTCCCAGTCTGAGCAGTACAACCCCCAGCCCTCGCGATGGAAGTCGGGGGTAGGCTGGGGGTTGTCATACATCGGGGAGAGAAAAACCCCCGCGAAACCCTCGATGAGCTCGGCTGTGAGCTTGATCACGATGCGCTTAAGCGAGGGCGGTGCACACCAGATTGTCCATGCGGCCGCCGAGCGTTCCACTCATCGCGATCCCCATGAAGGTTCCAAGGGCGCCGACGAGAGTGCCTTGCACGGTGATCTGCTTCGATACGCGCCGACCGTTGAGGTAGATCACGATCTCGGCACCGGCACAGGTCACGAGAATCTCGTCGCCGTTGGCGGGAGTCACTCCCAGCGTGAGATCCACAACGGCCGAGCCGCCCGTGACGCGCTGAAAGATTAGCTGCGAACTTCCCGAGTTGACCCCCACGCGCACGAAGTTCGCGGAATCGATGTAGCGAACGATCACCCACTGCTCGACCGATTTCGTGATCAGGGTGCAGCGGACGGCGTAGTTGATCCTGCCCATATCGCGCACCGCTCGGCAGTTGCCGGTGGTCACGTTGTAGGCC
>FRDC01003327.1_pt1 | contig 11416 bp, 11 predicted proteins | sample 1106171 | NCBI WGS metagenome assembly FRDC01 (sample SAMEA3930566, study PRJEB13176) | freshwater metagenome | biome: Drinking water system; feature: drinking water; material: water | place: Singapore | collected 2014-12-20
AAATAACAAAGCCTAAGAAGCTATTCGTCTTCACCAGTTTGAGAAGTCCGCCGATGGCGAGAATTCCAAATACAAAAGCACTTACGCCCGCCACCACCAATTGAGTGAGTCCAATCGTGCTTGAAGCCAGTTCGTGCCACTTCCGCATTTCATAAACCACTGCAGCGGCCGTAACGGGCATCGACATTAAGAAAGACAAGCGCGCGGCGGAAGCGCGATCGAATCCCAAAAATCGCCCCCCCATGATGGTAGAACCCGAGCGAGAAAAACCGGGAATGATGGCTAGACACTGGCAAGCGCCGACCCAGAGAATATCTCGCATCTGAATGGTGGTGAGATTCCTCCGCCGCGAAAAAAACTGGTCGCTACAGTAGAGCAAAATTCCACCGGTAGCCATGGTGGCTGCGGTAATCCAATTGCTTCGAAAAACGGTTTCGGCAGCGTGATGAAAAATATATCCCACGGCCAAGGCCGGGATGGTCGCCAAGACCAAAAAATGCCAAGGCAGGGGTGAAGCCGCTGTTTTTTTCCCCGTCCCAAATGGCCGGGGCAGGGTTTTCCAAATCGCCACCCAATCTTTTCGAAAATAATAGAGGGTGGCCAAAAGGGTTCCTAAGTGGAGGAAAACATCGAAGGCCAAACCGGGGTCGGCGTGCTTTAAGACTCGCGGCAGAAGCACGAGATGAGCCGAACTGGAGACGGGCAAATATTCCGTAAGGCCTTGAACCATACCGTAAAGGAAGGCTTCAAAATGAGTCATCCGATGTTCCCTTTCGATCGCTGTGTGCAAACATGATGACATCGGACCCCTGGAATCTAAACGGAAATCCTATGCTAATGCGGGGTGCCGTCAAAAATTTAAGTTGGCTTCCGACGCACTTTGATGAAATATAAGGGCCAAAGGAAAACACTATGCGCAAAAATCTCTATCAGATTGCCTCTATTTTTGCCCTAGGTCTCGCCGTGAGTGCCGCTCCTCTCGCTGTTCATGCAGAAGAAGCCGCTCAAACCGAAACCAAAACGGAAAAAAAAGATGCGGACACGACGACTAAAGCAAAAAAGGCAGTAAAAAAAGCCTCCAAAGGAGCAAAAACCATGGCAGACGGACTGAAAATTGAAGATCTCAAGGTAGGCACAGGCACGGAAGCAGTCTCTGGTAAGACTGTGAAGGTTCACTACACCGGCTGGCTTACCAATGGCACCAAGTTCGACTCATCCCTCGATCGTAACGAAGCTTTTGAATTTCCGCTCGGCGCAGGCCGCGTGATTCAAGGTTGGGACAAAGGCGTTGCGGGCATGAAGGTCGGCGGCAAGCGGAAGCTCACGATCCCACCGGAACTCGCTTACGGCAGCCGTGGCGCAGGCCCCGTGATCAAGCCGAATTCGACTTTGGTATTTGAAGTCGAGCTCTTGGGCGTGAACTAATTTTTTCAGCAACTCGTATTACATAAAGGAAATAAAAAATGGAAAACATGGAAACTGAAACCTCTGGTGATGGCAAAGACGTCTTGGTAGTGGCTTCGAAAGTGAAGAATTACATCCGTGGCAAGTCGGGCATGAATACTTCGGCTGCTGTGATGCAAATTCTTTCTGAGAAGATTCGCCTCCTTTGCGATCAAGCCATGAACACTGCGAAATCCGACGGCCGTAAGACGGTGATGGATCGCGATTTTCAGTAATCTCGTTTTATGAATAAGAAGTCGAAGTCAGGAATCGCTCCCGGTTATCTGCACGGCTTCTCTCATGACGAACAGGATCGTCTCTACCGACAGGCCCGATTTCTCGAGCCTCCGGTTTTTGAAAAACTTGATTTTTCTCAAGTTCATGACCTCATTGAAGTCGGCTCGGGGGTGGGTGCTCAGACAGAGATCCTCCTCGAGCGATTTCCGCATCTCAACATTCAATGTGTCGACGCTTCTGAAAAGCAAGTCCAGCGCGCCAAGCAGCGCTTGGCCAAGTTTGTCAGCAGTGGTCAAATCAAACTCGACGTTGCAGATGCCCTGCACCTTCCGTTTTCTGAAAATCGATTTGAAGCCGCCTTTATTTGCTGGCTCTTAGAACATGTTCAAAACCCCATCGATATTTTGCGAGAAGTCCGACGCGTTCTGAAACCTGGCGGTCGAATTTTTTGTAACGAACCCCTGCACGCCACTTTTTATGTTCATCCTTACAGCCCTGCGACGTTGAAATACTGGTTTGCCTTCAACGACCACCAGTGGATGTTGAAGGGCGATCCATTTGTCGGTGCGAAACTAGCGAATCATCTTCTGGCCGCCGGCTTTCAAGATGTCCGCACCCGCGTAGTAACCCAACATTATGACAACCGCGCCCCAAAACGCCGCTCGGAATTCATCGAATATTGGACCAGCCTCTTGTTGAGCGGAGCCCCGGGCCTGCTAGAAGCGGGAAAGATAACTCCCGACTTAGTCGACGCCATGACGGAAGAGCTGGCTCGGTTAAAAACAGAATTAGATTCCGTGGTTTTCTATTCTTGGGTCCAAGCCGAGGCGCGAGCCTACTAATGGCGAGCTCTGCGTCACGACTCCAGCCGCTTTTTAAAAAATTGGGCGGAGAACCCGGTCTCTCCCAATTTTTACGCGACTTCTATGATCGGATGTCACGCGACGTGTTGATTGGCTTTTTCTTTGATGGAAAAGACACCGCCGCCATTGCCGACAAACAAAAACAGTTTCTAATGAAAGCGATGGGCGAATCGAAAACCTATTCTGGAAAAAATCCGTCGAATGCACACCTGGAACTCCCGCCTATTCTTCGCGGGCACTTTGATCGCCGACTGCGCATCTTAGAAGAGACCCTTAAAGACCACGGTCTTGACGCAGATGAAATTCACATTTGGATAGAATTTGAAAAATCCTTTCGCGCTGTGATTGAAGCAAAACCCTCTTGATTTTCGGCCCCTCTCCGCTACGCTAAGTACCTCAATTCATTTTAGGATCTACTCACCGAAAGGAATGTGAAATGGCTAAGAATCTGAAGGATACGAAGACTCATCAAAATTTAAAAGATGCCTTTGCTGGCGAGTCGCAAGCAAATCGTCGCTACATGTACTTTGCAAAAGTGGCAGACGTCGAAGGCTTTCCAGAAGTCGCAAGCAACTTCCGCGAAACCGCTGAAGGCGAAACCGGACATGCTCACGGACACCTCGACTATATTAAGCAAGTGGGCGATCCCGCCACCGGCCTTCCGCTCGGCGATACGGCGATGAATTTGAAGGCATCGATCGAAGGCGAAACACACGAGTACACCGATATGTACCCGGGCATGGCCAAACAGGCTCGCGAAGAAGGTTTTCCTGAAATCGCAGACTGGTTTGAAACCCTCGCGAAAGCTGAGAAGTCGCATGCGGGTCGTTTCACCAAGATGCTCGATCTCGTTCGCTAGTTCTCATTTGAAAAAATGACGGGAAGCTCAGGTCCATCTCAACCGATTTCTTACGCGCCAACAGTCGGCCTCTCCTACTCTCCGGACGATCCCAAGTATTGGGACCCTGAGATGTTGAAGCTGGAAGTCACTCGTGCGTTCGAACTCTGTCATGGTTGTCGCATGTGCTTTAAGTACTGCGACAGCTTCCCGTCTCTTTTCAAACTCCTCGACGAAAAATACGATGGAGATGTTCATCAGCTGACTGCGGCCGAAACCGATCAAGTGATGGACAATTGTTTTCAATGCAAGCTCTGCGAGGTGCAGTGTCCTTACACCCCCCGCGACAAACACGAATACCAGCTGGACTTTCCAAAGCTCGTGCACCGCTATCAAGCACAGCGCACACGAAAAAACGGAATCCAACTTCGCGAACGTCTTTTGGGCGATCCTGATAAAGCCGGCCAGATGGCCCGAGCCAGTTTTGGTCTGGCTAATAAGATGAATCGCGTGAAATTCCACCGCTTTTTCTTCGAGAAAATCGTGGGTGTTCATCGCGAAAAGAATTTGCCCGACTTTGCCTCGGAAACTTTTGATCGCTGGGCGGAGGGCCAAGGGCTCACCACCGTTTCACCCGCTTCAAAACCCGAAGCTGTCCTTTTTCAAACTTGCTACGTTCAGAATAACGAACCTGAGATTGGCAAAGATGCCATAGAAGTATTGAAGGCCAGCGAAGTGAAAACGGCTTGTGTGAAAGGCCTGCACTGTTGTGGCATGCCCAAGTGGGAACACGGCGACCTCGAAGGTTTACGCAAACAGGCCAAAGCAAATCTCGACTTACTCATTCCTTACGTCAAGGAAGGGGCCAAGGTATTGGCCATCAATCCGACGTGCGCCATGATGATGAGACGGGAATACCCCGAACTCGTCGACAAATCGGATCGCGAACGCGCATTGCAACTCGCAGCTGCAGTAAAAGATCCTTGTGAACACCTCTGGGGTATTCGCAATGAACCGCGCTTTAATCAAAAGTTTGAAAGTTCACCGGGGCCGATTTCTTACCATGCTCCCTGCCATCTTCGCGCTCAGGCCATTGGGTTTAAGGGCCGAGACTTGATGAAACGCATTCCGGGCGTAGAGATTCATTCGGTGACGGAATGCTGTGGTCACGACGGAACTTTTGCAATGAAAGTAGAAAGTTACGAAGCCTCCAAGAGAATTGGCCAGAAAGCCTTCGACGGAATGAATCAGAACAGCTCAGCCCGGGTTTGGTCTACCGAATGCCCGCTCGCAGCAACCCAGTTTGAACAACATGCTGGCACTAAGCCCTTGCATCCGATCTCGATTTTGGCGCGGTCTTATCGTAAAGACGGATTCAAGGACGTGTTGAAATGAAAAAAGTTTTGCGCTCGGACATCGTCGACTATCAAACCTATAATCAAACACGAGATTCGATTCGATCCGCAGCCCTGCGATTGAAGGAACCACGCCGAATTCACGTCGGCCCACACCTCACCTTTCTTTTTGAGAACACGGAAACCATTCGCTACCAGATTCAAGAGATGATGCGCACGGAACAGATTGTTCGTGAGGCTGATATCTTGCACGAAATCGAAACCTATAATGAAGTACTAGGGGACTCGAAAGAATTGGGCTGTACACTTCTGATTGAAATCGAAAATCCTATAGATCGAGATCTGAAACTTACAAAGTGGAGAGACCTTCCAAAGCATCTCTATATGGTCAATAAAGAAGGTGTAAAAATTCGCCCTAGTGTTGATTCCCGGCAGAGCGGCGATCGCCGCCTTTCCTCCGTTCAGTACCTAAAATTCCAATTACCCGCCTCGACTCCGGTAGCTCTGGGGTGCGACTTTTCGGAATACCAATACGAAACTCCGCTTAGCGGCGATCAAAAACAGGCCTTAGCGGCAGACCTCAGCTCTTAGCGAAGGAACCCAAAGCTTAGCTGAACCCAAATAACTTAGATGTAATTTCCCTTTTTGATTTTCTCGACGATGATCTTTTCAGGCATCGTGGGATCATGCGGATCGACCATAAAGAACGCTTGCTGCTCGCAGCGTCGCTTGTGTTCGAGCAACCATTTCAAGATCTGGGACAATCCCTTGTTTCGCTTGTCTTGAAAGAACGGATCGTTCTTCAACGCATCCGTCGCCTTCTTAAGCGCGCGAACTTCCTGAGCGTCGTTCTCTTTCACAGCGTAATCGCTCAAATCGTATTTCTTAATATCTTCCGGTAACACCCCTAGGAAGCGCACGTCCGGAGCACTGAAATCCGAGTTCCGAATCAGAGATGCGGCAGAGCCCGCTTTCAACGTTCTAAAAATATTCTGCATGGTGTACGCGTCCAGATCTCCGAAAAAGTAGAGGGGCACGTTGAGTTGGTCTTGAATCAGTTTGCACCAGCCTCGAACAGCGTTCGATGGAACCCCTTGCGCGCCCATCAAAATAGAATTGTGACGCTTGGTAAATCCGTTGGCCACCAACGTATTTGCGGTACCTTCGGATTCGACAATCAAACAAAAGTCGATTTTCTTTCGCGCCGAAAGCTTCAAATTCTGCGGCCGATTCTTCGGCTGGAACGGACTTGTCCCGAGCTTCGATAGATCCACAACTGCCTTATCGCCATCGGGCAGAGTTTCTGTCACCACCAACTGCTGCGAATAAGTCTGTCCGCCACGATCGTTAGCATAGCAGTTCACTTCTTCTCGATAGCACTCCAGCATTTCGCAGATAAAATCGATAATCGAATCCGACTCGTCCTGATCCGCAAAATCGAGCGGCTTTAGCGAAGCATTGTGCTTAATTTCACCTTTACTAATATAGTACAACTCGCGCTTCGTATTCACGGCTCCCGTGCTGAGATTTCTTAAAAGAATCTCGAGCATGAAAATCGCGCGCGACATTTTCTTCACGGAACTCACGTTCAGCTCGGTAGCGACCTTCTTATTTCCAGGAGTGAGATAACCCACCTTCGGATTGTAGTTGGCATTGTCGAGCGAACACTTGGTCGCATAAAGAACCGGCCGCTTGGCCTTTTCTAAGTCCATGAGCAAGCGGTTACAGAGCTCTTTGCTCATTTTTGGAATTGCATCATCTGTTGCTGCTGCACGTGCCATTAGCTTGCCTCCGCGGCATCAGCCGCTTTGTCGCTCTTTACTTTTTGAGCTTCTAAAACCTCAGCTGCTGCGTTGAGCTCCTTTTCAGTATCGCGAGCGTCACGCCCCAAGAGCTTCACTAAGCCCTCTTCTGCTTTTTTCTTTCGGGAATCGGGCGCCTTCGTAATTCTACAAAGGCCTTCCACCAGAATCGGACAGAACTGCTCAATGTGGCGCAGTTTTTCCTCCAACTCGTTGGCCTTAAATTCTTTTCGAATGTAGCGTGAAAGCTTCTGCCCCGCCTGGATCAACGCACGCCGAAGTTCTTCGACGAGCTCATCCGACGCATCGATCGTTTCTTTCGAGGCGTTCTTAAATTTAATGAACGGCGACACCACACTGACCGCAATAATGTAGGGGCCCTGCGGAACGGAGTCTTTCGGCTGAGCCAATCCGTAAGCTCTCCAATTCACCGACTGAATGGCCTGAACAATAGCGCAGGCCGACTTATCAAATTGAAGCGGCACGCGATTCGCGAAACGAATCACCTGTACAGCAGATTCCGCCTCAATTCCTTTGTCCTGCAACCGAGCAATGGCGACTTCAATTTGAACCGGCTTAAAATCGCAGATCGTGGGTTTCCGAGTCAGAACGGAAAAAAAATCGACATCCCCCAAACGGCGAATACTCTTCGAAAGAGCTTCCTCACCGATGGAAATCACAGACTTCGTTGACGGTGCCATGAGCTGCTGATTTTGTATCGCCACGAAGAGGTCTTTAAATTCCGCATCCGTCAAAGTGCTGAGAGATCGATCCAAGAGAGACGATTTAATCCCTCCCGTTTTCGTCAAATCCTTCAACACCCCTTCATGAACGCGAGAGAACCCCTTCTTCAACCACCCGCTCACCTTAGTCTGACCAAAGAGATGGGAGTGAGCAATGAACTCCCCAAGTTTCATCGTATGCGGATGCGGTTCAGTTGCTTCGGGCACGTCGGGAATCGTATTGCTCACGCGATCCACGGTGTGCACTTCCAACTCCGGAAGCTTGTAGGTAAGCGTCAGATGAGGATTCACCAGCGACGTCCCGTTCAAATAGTTCAGCAGTCCCGCCTCCCCATTGAGCTGAATACGACCATCGATCAGAAATTCTACGGTCGTCCCACTCTCGCGATCCCAATCCAAAGTTTCTCGCTGCTTAATGACGCCCTTATTGTTCTTGATATCCACTTCCACCATGCAAGACACGGCCTTACGCATGTCTTTGGTCTTCGTAATGACCTTGGCGCCCGAAGCACTCGTCAACTGCGCCCATGTAGTGGCAGCAGAAATACCAATCCCCTGCTGACCGCGAGAACACCGACCCCGCCCAAACTTCGAAGACGCCAAGTATTCGCCAAACACTTTTGGAATATCATCTTGATCAATACCCGGGCCGTTATCTTCAACTCTGACGCGGATCTGATCCGAATTTTTCAGGGAGCCCTGTCCCACTTTTTCCACCAGCACATGAACTTCCGGCAAAATGCCGCCTTCTTCGCAAGCATCCAGCGCGTTATCGACCGCTTCTTTGAGCGTGGTCAACACAGCCTTCGTCTGCGACGAAAAGCCCACCTGCTGCAGGTTCTTAGAGAAGTACTCCGCCGTACTGGAGGTCGTAATCTTTTTATTGGAAGAGGATGAGGATCTCGGTGTCGATGCGGCAGCCTTCGGAGCAGGAGCCTCGGACGAGGATTCCTTCTTAGAGGGGGCCTTACTTTGCTTTTTTGCCATCCCCGGATTCAACCAAGGCAGCTTCGCACTGTCAAGGTTTGGAAAAAAAAGAACAAAAAGCATCCTGAAACTTTCTCAGATTTTCCCCCTCAAATTTAGATTCTGAAAACGTGAGCCAAGTGAGCATCCATGCTCCAGGCCTCCCATCCTGGTCGGCCTTTTATGTCTCAGTTTTCAGAATCTAAATTTGAGGGGGAAAATCTGAGAAAGTTTCAGACGCAATGCGCTCTTTTTTTTCCAAATCTAACGGCGCGAAGCTGCCGTGGTTGGGTCCGGGGATGGCGTCAAACACGCGCGACTAATGACGGGGGTGACTCTGCATTATCTCTTTGAAGGCGACAAACGAGACGAGGGGGCTGGGGAGCTTGCTCTCTGGATTTTATTCCTAAAAAGGTGAGCCATAAAAGGGCCCCGCAGGATGCGGGGACCAAGGAGCATGGATGCTCACCCTGGCTCAGCTTTTTAGGAATAAAATCCAGAGAGCAAGCTCCCCAGATCAAGAGTGCTTGTGGTCGCCTTCAAAGAGATAATGCAGAGTCACTGCCATGAGGCCGGCGATAATGGGGCCTACGAACACCCCGGCAAACCCGAATACTTTGAGTCCCCCGAAAGCGCCCAAGAAAGCCAGCAGGGGATGAAGATTCGCACTGCCCTTGAGAACAATAGGCCGAATGAAGTTATCCACCACCATGACAACGCCCGCTGTGATGAACAAGACGATTCCGGTTCCCTTACTCACCAGCAAGAACTGGTGAAGAGCAATTCCCAACGTAATGGGACCGCTGCCAATCACCGGAACAAAAGACGCGATGAAAATAGAAAAACCCACTAACAACACATTGGGTACACCGGCAAAGGCAGCCACCACCGTATAAATGAACGATTGAGCCATTCCCGAAAGCACGCTCGCCAAAACAACCGACTTACAGAGACCGCCAAAAGATTGAATCAGCTGCTGAGTTTGAGCGCGAGTAAAAATAGAATTGCGGCGAAGCAGAACCAAAACGCGTCGACCATCCACCAGAAAAAAGTAAATGCTGATAGTCATGATGGCCAAGCCCATGGCGAAGCCAGGAATCTGGGTCAGCAAGTCCCCGAAAAATTCGGCCAGCTTCAGGCTGAAGTTTCGAATCAACTCTTCCGTGGACGCAATCAGATCTTCCACGCTGATGGGGAACCACTTCGACAACGACTCCAGAAGTCCTTTGACGCGAGGATTCTCCATTAGAAATCCGACAACACTTCCCGTTCCACCCGATACCGCTCCACTCGCGGGCGCTGCCTTCCAAACCCGCACCTGTTGAGCAGCGGCCTTCGTGCCCAAGAAAATCAAAAGCGCGGTGGGAACCAGAAACACCAACGTGACGAAAAAAGTGAGGCCCGCTGAAGCCAGCGACGACGGAATTTTTCTAAGCTCGAGTTTTGCCTGCCAAGGGAAAAAGATAATAGCGAGAATGGCTCCTAAGAAGACGGGAAGCAACAGCGACTGAGCCACGTAGAGAAAGAGCAGCAGACTGAGGATAGCGAAGATTTTTTTTGCCATTGTTTAGGCAGACGACGGACGGTGACTTGGAGCCCCTTTTTGCTCGTCGGCCCCAGTGGTTCCAAAAACAATATCCCAAAGAGGCGAGCTGACCCCCCATCGAGATTCGTGATTCACGAAATGATGGAGCATGTGGCTCTGTTTCAAAAATTTGCCAATCGGCGTCCGCGGTCGGAAGTGGTGAACCGCATAGTGAATGTAATCGTAGCAAAGGTACCCAATCAGAAAGCAAGAGAAGAACGGATCAATCCAAACCGGGCCTAAGAAAATTCTAAAAAATCCGTAGAGCAGCGAAGCCAGAACAATGGCCGCTACCGGGGGCATCACTAAACGGGTCGGATCCTCCGGATCGTCGTGATGCAACCCATGAATCAAAAATCGCAGGCGTTGCTGCCAAGGCTTTTCACCTTTGAGATGAAACAAGTGCCTGTGAAGAAAATACTCGACGAACGTCCAAACAAAGAGGCCCGCAATACCCAAAATCAGTGAAGTCGACCAGGCCAAATGGTTGATTTCGAGACCTCTCCAGAAAAGATAAATCACCACGGGTGTCCAAACCACTAACGGAGTAATGGGATGAACATGGGTGAATCTTTCGAGGAAATCGCTTTCAAAAATTCGGATGCTTTTGTAAGGCTTCGTCGCCATAAACTCACATTACAACGAGTCCAAGTCCTCGACAATGGGCTGTAATCAGGTTTTTTTTGGAACTTCGTCGGGGTTGTTTCCGACACTGAGTGCCACCGCCAACGACGCCCACTGCAATTGAACCAGGGTGGATATCACAGGCGAAATCCCCTTCCCTCCCAGATGCAAAAGTAGCTGGAGATTTCCTTCGGGACCGACGGCAGGGGCCCTTAAATCCTTCTCCGCCTGAATGTACCAAATGCCCGCTTCACTTTTGAGACTCTGGCGCGGACCGTGAAAAAAACTCTCAGTTCCATAAGAACGAACGGGTAGTAATGCCATTTCCATTAATTTAAGCGCCGCTTCATGAGCTAACCACTCGGCATCCCACTCCCCTAAAACAACCTGGGGCCCCTTCCCCACCCGCTTTTTCAAATCGTCCAAATCCGGTTCGGGACTATCCGAAAGCGCATTCCATTCTTGGCGCGCCGATGGACCTAAAAATAAAATCGTGGCCGCACAGACCGCAGACGTCACGGCTTGAGTGTGCGGCTCGACCGTTTCTAACGGACCGGTGGCGAGAGTCGAATACCAGGGCAGATCTTCCGATTCGTGTTTCACATCGCGACTGCAAGCCAAGATGCAAAAAGCACCTGCAAAATGACAGCGCGAAAGGGCATCCAACGTCACCTTCGTTTTTCCGCGATGAGAAAAAGCGAGCACCCAGTCGCCCTTCGCCGGCTGGTACTCACGTCCCACCGCCGTACTTTGCAAAGCGATGATCGGAAGATTTCCCCGATACCCGGCATTTCTCAAAATTCCGGCCGTGATTTGCGCGGCAAAATAGCTGCTTCCCACGCCTAAAAGCACGAGGCGCTTGGGGGATTCATTCGGCAATTCTGTAGCTGAAGCTCTTACGGTTGCTTCAGCCACTTCTCGCCAAATCTGTTTTTGGCGACGGAGCGTGTTTTCAACTTG
>FRDC01002228.1_pt1 | contig 11410 bp, 8 predicted proteins | sample 1106171 | NCBI WGS metagenome assembly FRDC01 (sample SAMEA3930566, study PRJEB13176) | freshwater metagenome | biome: Drinking water system; feature: drinking water; material: water | place: Singapore | collected 2014-12-20
GCACATGAGCGGGGAGTCGGCTGTCGGGCACATTGAGAGCACTACCCGGTTGCAGCTCGAACCCATTCCATCCGTCGAATACCAATGTCACATGACGTTCGGGGGTTACGCACAGCGGCGAACTCGCTACGATCAGACACCCACACCAGAACGCCAACCACAAACATGGTAACCACTTGTACAGTCTAGGTCCCATACCATCCTATCTCCGTAGGTACCCTCCCGAGAGCATTCTCGCGGTCTGGTCACCCTGTTGAATTGTTGCCGCTGCGGATTGTCCCATCTCGCCCGGCAGAGTATTTTGCATGTCGCGGCCCGGTCCCATTGGACGCAATCGATATGGTTCACGCGAACCAATCGTGGTGCCGCTACTGAGGCCGCTTCCCGGTTGCAACCCAAAGAAGCCCGGCCCTGTGTTTGCGAACGCTACACCAGCAATCGCCGTGAACTGCTCACGAGCTTCTGGAGGTAGCGTCTCTAATTGTCGTTCGATGCGGCTCACATCGCGCCGCAAATGGAGGGCCCGCATTTCGGATTTCCGCACCGGCATCGGGCCCAGTCCGGGATTCAATCTGCGATACTCTTCTTCGATCTTGGCTGCGCCCTCGGTGTCATTCGCACCCAGCGCATTCACATAGTCACGCTTCAACGCCGAGATGCGGTCCCCATACTTGAGCATCCACTTCGAGAGCGCCAACTCCTGCGTGCCATTCACATCACCTAGGCCCACCGATCTCGCGAAAAGCTGCATCGGGGTATAGTACCCGATCAGCTTGCCTTCGGGAGTGTAGAGTGGTTTGCGTCCATCGGGTTGCACTTCGCCGTAGGGCACATAGCTGCGATTGAACAGCTCGCCCGCAGTTTGGCTGCCCGGCACACCAGCAGACGGCAGAACTCTCGCGAGTCCTACGCCACCGGGGACGAGCAGGGGGAGCGACCGCTGCAACTGTGAGGTGTCGCCCGTCATTGCCGCCATCGCTGCACCGCCGCCAAGCTGCACCACTGGGGGCACAAGGGGCAACGGATAGAATGGCGTCCCTTCACGGGGGAATGGGAGGGCACCCAGCATGGTCGCCTCTTCGGCGGTCTTCTGACCAGAGGCCCCGAACAATGTCTTGCCTACCCCAATCGCGGCAGCAGTCCCCGCGAGAGCCGCACCCCAGAAACCGGGACCACGACGCATCAGGAGGTTCATATACCGCACGCTAAACTGGGTCAACTGTCGTAGCGGCTGGGGCCATTCCGCCATGAACTTCGGGACGTTGGCAATGCCACCACCGAACTGCGTAGCTGCTACGCCTTGCGAGGCCACATTCCGCACTAGCCCTTGCGCGATTGGGTCTGCGAGTAGTGCTGCTTCATTCTTTGGGAGATTGTGCCACGATTGCGAGGCGTAGTTCCAAATCGGTTTCCCTTCCTTGGCCGACTCCTTGAAGGTCCGCCACGTCCGGTCGGTGAATGCCGAGTGCGCCACGGCTCGATTCCAAAACTCTGTCGTTGAGAATAGTGACATGGCGGCCTTCTTGAAGCGATCATAGCCGCGAGCCACTGGACCCATTTCAGCCATCGTTGCAGCATGGGTTTGATCCAAACTTTCTAGCAGCGTGTCCGAAAGCTGGAAACCCGACTTCGCAAAGTCTGGAAACGCTTTCTGGAACGCTTGCACATGGTCGAGGCCCTTGTTCCACCGGTGATCGATGTATTGCGACACCGCTTTCGTGGTGTCCTTCAAGCCCTTCATCGTGGACTGGACGCCTACTTCCGGGATGGTGGTAATAAGGGTCTGGAAAAGGTTCTTGATCGGCGCGATCATGTTAGGGGCACCGAGCGCTCCAAGGTGGAGATAGCCAGCGACCTCGGCCATTGCGGGCTTGTACGCCATATTGGGCGACTCCGCAATCGCGTCAATCATCGCGGTACGCATTTTACTCGCACCGCTCTGCTCCATGATCTTACCCAGATACGCATCAGGGGCCAACTTTCGCACGGCCCAATCGCGTAGGCTGTCCCACTTCGCCGCGAACATCGACTCCTTGTACGTCATAGCTCCAAGCAACGAGGGCATGTACGTCTCGGAGAGCATCTGTGCCTTCAACTTGTCCGCGAGCCCCTTGATCGGGACACCCGCAGCGTCGGTGGCAATCTGTAGTGCCCCCGTCTCCGGGTTGAAGGTGTGCTTGAAGCCCGTCTTGAGCTGGCGAAACTCCTTGTTGAATACCTCGCCGATGGTGTGTGTGCCGCCGTCGGGCACCACTGACCACCCATAATCGCGGGCCCGCATACCATTGTACGACTTCGCGGCACCAATGGCGTCGAGCCGAAACTTGCCGAGCCCGGTCTGCTCCATCACTTCGCGAGTGATGTGCGGATCGAGATTCGCGGCAGCGAGTTCGACTTGTTCCGGGAGATCGATCAGACCCGCAAACTCTTCCCACTCGGGGCCGATCTTGCGGAGATCATCAGGATCAGGCAACGCTTGAAACATCCGAGCAAGATGCGTACCACTCGCAACCTTCGCAGTGCGTGCCGCTGTGAGCATGTCAGCTTTGGATTTCACGAAGTCCGCGAACCCCTTCGAGAACTCGGCAGGGCTCATCCCGGTCGTAGCACGATTCTGCATGTACAGTTTGAGGAGGCGCTCGGTTTCGCTCGGCGAGAACACGGTGCGACCACCACCCCCCATCCGCAGACCCACTGCACGTTGACCGCTGGCGAGCGATTCCGACGTGAAGATTTCCTGCAAGTGGCGCTGGTCAAACTCGGTGCGCTTGAATAAGATCGGGTGATACGAATCGACATACTCACCCATCGGCGGTGGACGCAGTCGGTCACCAGTGAAGGTGCTCGCCTTGCGCTCAACCGCTCGCGCGATACCATCCTGATCCGCAGTTCCGTCGTGGGCCCAGTCATAGAACTTCTGTAACCCTTCGTTGAGCTTTTGCTCAGCTTCGGTGAGCTTGATCTTGGGGAGTTTGTCGGCGAGCTCGCGGGCACGCACAGCTTTCTCACGCACGAACTTCGCAACGTCGGCCATCGCCGGAGACTTATCGAGGGCTCCCGCAATGCGTTCGAGCTTGGCGTGATACTGTGCGAATGCCTCTTCGAGATACCCACTCTGCTGAGTGCGGTAGAGTCCAACTCTGATGTCCGCGAGGTGATCGACTGGCTTACCGACAGTTTGCTTGAAGGCGTACGCGGCTTCGTCGAGCTTGTTGCGGCCCGACATCTGGAACTCGTGAGTGCGCCCCGTGAGTTCGATCAGGGCGGCAGGGAGGCTGGTCCCCTTGTAAATCTCTTGGAAGCTCGCCATATCGTCGAACAGTGCGACGAACGGCTTGAGGCCCTTCTCGAATTGCTCAGTCTGCGAGAGGTACGCTTCGGTGTGGTTCACCGGATAGTTGTAAGCGAGCACCGCGCCCAACACTAACATTGGGTTGGTGGCCGTCTCCACAAGAGATTTAAGGGGGCCGGGGTCTTTGAACCCCATCAACTCGGAGAGTTTGACACGCTCAATTGGTGCCAGTTGATCCGGGTCCTGAATGGACCGCAGGGCCCCCTTGAAGTTTCCTTGCAGGGCGTTCGCGACCGCTAAATCTGGGCGGTCCCACAAACTTACAAATGTTTCGGGCATCTCTTAGACCTTCACTTGCTCACCGTCGGGAAGGATCGCAAAACCTTTGGCGTGGATCGGGACATTATACACCGTGAAACTTCCACGTCCCACGTAGGCGACCCAGAAGCCATGTGTCCACTCAGTCGGGCAACCGCCGTGTGCATAGATCGGGGTCCGCTTGCACAAGCAGCCCGCTGACCATGCGCCACTGATCTTGCCGTCGCACATCGCGGCGATGCGAGACTCGCTGCGGTGCGTGTGATGATAGATGATCGAGTAGGGCTTCGCGAGCTGTAAGTGTCGCTCAGCGGCATGTTTAGGTGCGCCCCACCCATGCACTGCGATCAGCGAGGGTGCCAACTTGATAAACGAGTTGCGCTCCGGGCCTAAACCAGTGAACGGAACATACGTGAAGTTGGCGCGCCCATCGGACAAATAGTTCTTGGGGAGCAGCGACTTCAGTGCTTGCCCACCCTCTGTGCGTCGAATCCACCGCTCAAGCCACTCGTCGTGGTTGCCTTCGAGCATGGTGGTTTTCTTCGTGTGCTTCGCGACTCGGTCGAGGAACTTCGCGGCGGGCTCCAGCTCCGAGTGTACCAAATCGTATTCGGCGTCTTCGTCGATCTTGCGGATCGGATGCCGCGAAAACGGACCACAGTTGAGGAGGTCACCCCCGATCACTGTGTGGTCCGGCTTAAATGTACGTTGCGCTTTCTCGGCTACTGCGAGCGCGAGAGGGTCCCGATCCGACCAATGAATGTCGGTGAACCCAAAGATTTTAGTGCTTCGCTTCAATAGTCACCTTTGTTCGTTTCTTGACGAGGGGCTCAACGGCCACCACGTTTTCGGTAGGGATCGCGAAACAGTCAAACTCGCCACTGGAGCTAACCCCATGACAGAGCAGCAACCGGTCGGCGTTTTGATCGACGATCCACCCGAGATTCTTATTTTGGACAATGGAAACATTCGCCCAATCGTCGGCATGAATCCGGGCCGATTGGTTGACCGCGTCACGCCATGTGACCCACACCAATTGGTGCGTGGTCGCAGGCGGCTTTTCACGAGCTTTCGCCAAGAGTCTCTCCTAGTTTAGATTATACCACAAAACCCGTTCGATTACAACATCGAAGAGCCAGCGGCTAAGTTTTTGAAGGCATCCGGGCTCATCCCGAGCTGTTCCGGTGCTTGGATTGGGGGGTCCGACTGGGCTTGCTGATAGAGGTTGTCGATCTCTTGGAGCCGCCGCTGAGCGATAATCGCCCGGCTGGCCTCCTCGACCGTGGCCCCCATCTTGTATTTGCCGTCGTCACCCAGTGGACCATACTTGAGCTGGCGTGCCATCTCGCTTTCGTGGGCGAATGCACGTCGCTCACTTCGGCCACTGTACGCCTCCATGCCCAACTCGATAGGCGTGAAGATTGCTTCTCCAATCGCCAGATCGCGCACCGGATTCTTCAAGATGTGCTTCAAGCCGGTTTTGAACCAGTTCTCGGTGGGCGCTGCGGCTGGCGTGCTACTTGCTCGCCACTTGGCGACCGCTTCCTCCGGGTTCATCTGGGACCGCACGGCAGCATCTCGGATTGCTTTCTCAGCGGCATTGCGCTCAAAGTTTGCGGCCTGCTCAGCAGCCGACAGTGGGCGGGGTACAATCGCCAACTCGTCGGGCACTGGCCCCTCCAATGATCCCGCTGCACGGAGCACCTTTTGGTCTCGGACAGCGGCGCGGTGGTCTTGGAGCAGTGCCGCACGGACACGTCGCTGGAGCGGCTCGGCCTCATCGACGCTACGGATGAACGGATGCACCTTCTTGCCGACACCCGTGCCATACTGCACTGCGTCCTGCACCGAGGCGGCTTTCGCAAGCTCCTCGATTTGGAGGCGGTCAGCGGTATTATTGAAGTCGATCAGATCAACGCCTTCATAGAGGGGCGTCACGCTGGGCATTCGGGGCGTCTCACCGGGCATTGCTCCCTTGAGGCGCTGCACGATGCTGCGGAAATCTTCCTCAGCGGCAAGGGGGTCCGCACGCTTCAACTCCTCGAAGATGCCTCCTTCGAGCTTCTTCTCGGCTTCGAGCGCCAGACGCGGTGCCATGTCGGTCATTTGCCGTACGATCTTGTTGATCGCCGGGATTTCAACTTCCGACATCGTGCCCAGATACTTCTGTAGGATGGGTTCCAGCTCCGAGGGCACAGGGCCCCCGGTGGTCTTCTGGATGCCACGCCGGATCATCGACTCCGCAAGGGCTGGGCTGAGTTTCGCATTGCTGCCTAGTGTTTCGGTCAACACTTGCGAGAGGACCTTCGGTTGAGCTTCCAGCCCGAGCCATGCTTGTAGCACTGCTTCGAGCTGGCGAGTCGTCGCTTTAGGAGAACCCTTGCCGGTGTTGAGGGCCCGTACGATAGGGGTCATCGTCTTGCTGAGCGGACGACCACCACGGAGAATCTTCTGTACGCCCTCGGGGACGAACTGGAAGTTCTTTGAGGCCATCATCTGCTCGAACATCTCGGGCGTGATGGACGTATCGCCACTCTTGAAGGCAGCGAAGAGCCGCTCCTTGAGCTGGGCACGTAGATCATTACCGGTCAGTTTGGTAACGTCGTCGGCGAGTGCGGCTGGTTTAGTCGCAACTGAACCCTGTTCCGACATGGGCACTGCTTGCTGAGTCGCCGAGGCGATTTCCCCGGCGTCAGAGATTTCCCTCCACTGTTCCTTGAACGTCGTGAAATTGATCTCCGGCCAGCCCGCTTTGAGGTAGGTCTGGACCGCACCCTCAAACGGTTGGAGTTGATCCAAGCTGTCCAACTCGAATACTTGGGTGAGGATTTCTGGCTTCTGCTTGTAGAGCATCGCCAGCATATCCTTCATCGTATCTGCGCTGAGTTTATCACTCATGTCTTACGGGCCTTTCATCTGTCGGGCCACTTCGGGTTGATAAATCGCAAGGCTACTCTGGAAGATGTCCGCCGACAATGGAGCATACAATGTGTTCTTCTGTCGGTTTGCGGCCTCCCAGATTCGTGCCGCTTCGTCTTGGAGTTTCGTCGTCATCACTGCACGGGCCGAGTTGAGCTTCTCTTCCTGCATCCGAGGGGACGCAGCCAACTCTTCGGCGTATTGGTTCTGGGCACGTTGGTTCTTCAGTTCCTCTTCGTGCTTTAAGGCAGTGTTCTGGCGATCCTGATAGTTCTTCATCGCGGTCGAGATTTGATCCTTGCCCACCATGATTGCCGCACCACCCGCCCCTACCTTGAGGAGGTTCTTGGGTTTCAGGAGGTTTGCCGCAACTTGTCCGAGGGTTTCAGCGCCTTGTGCCGCCGCAGGGGCAGCTTCGCTCGCCGCCTTCGCAGCAGTGGCAGCAGCCTTGCCCGCAGCTCGCGAGGCGCGGAATGCCTTCCACCCAGTCTTCGCGGCATCCCACACACCGGCTGCACCCTTCACGGCACCCTCGGCAACATCAGCAGGGACGTGTGGTAAACCACCGCCAGCCAGCGATGCAGCTTTTCCGACACCCGGTACGGCCCCGAAGGCATCCACAGAGTTGTCGAGTCGATTCAGGAGGTCCTTGCCGGTCGCTTTCGCAGTGTCTTTCCACGTCGGTTTGCGCTGGAGGGAGCCCTTGCTGTCGAATGCGCCACGCAATTGAGGCACAAAGTAGCCCGGTTCCCGCTCGAACCAATCATAGTCGCTAACCTTGGAGCCTTCGCCAAATACCTTACTGACGTTGGCATCCGTGATCTGCGTCTCGTTCCAACCATTCGCGAGCGCCTTGGCACTCTTTGGGTGGGCACTCGACCAGCGTTCTCGTTTATCCTTGGCCATTCGGCATCGCTCCTAGGTCTGGGGGTGTAAAGTTTTCGTTGATGCGGTTCTGAGCTTCCGCCATTTGCTGTTCGCGACGGGCCTGCTGGTCCATGCGAAGTTTCGCACGCTGTCCTACGAGCGCCGGAGTCTGGCCCCCGGTCCAGTCGTCCATCATGCCAGTCGGGTAGCCATCGACGTAATCAAACACGTCGGCGCGAACCGTAGCGGGCACCTCTTCGTGTAGCTCGGGGGCATACCTCTTGAGGTCGATGGGGTCGTTATAGGTGCCCTGATAGTGAGCCTTCCATGCTTGCTCGAATGGAGTCTGTCCGGGTTCATCGGGGATGCTATCCTCGAACAGCGGATCGACCGCAAGCCCCTTCATCATCGCCTCTTCCTTCATCTTCTGGAAATCAGCTTTGCGTCCCGCCATTGTGGCACGCGCAATGTCTGACATGAGATCGATGGGGACCACCGAGGAGTCTGGCGTGTGACGAGCCGGATCATATCGCTTGATCGCTTCGCCGAGCACGAACATCTGCATGTTGTTGTTGGCGTCGAGTTGCCGCCAAGTGTTATCGAGAGGCTTCAACTGCTTGAGCGAAGAGCGCACCGACTCGGAAACTTCGGTGAGGGCGTCCGCGATCTTTGCCGATTCCTCGCCCTTATCGTTGCGAAACTCTGTCGCCATGCTCGCCAGTGTACGGTGGAGGCCCGCGCCGAGATACTGTGCGGTAAGCAATCCGGGTCCGTCGCCGTACTCGTTGTCTTCGTCGTTCGCGGACGCGGGATCAGCAAGCACTCGTGCCAGCTTCTCCTTCGACTGGAAGGCCATCTTGAAGATGTCTTCACGCAGTGCGTCCGCGTTGATCGGGAGGTGAGTGCCTCCGACTTGCTGCTGCATCGCGAGATGGTTGGCAACCGCCCCCGAGATGAGTGCGGGCATCTGTTGCATTGCGGCATCGCCCGTGTCACGAATCGCTTTGATCGTGGCGCGGTTGCGAGCTTCGGTGCGGACAGCGTTGTCTCGCATGGCCATCACTTGATAGATGTTATTTAGCATTCTTTGCTCCCGAGGGCTTAGCTGTCGTCTGTGCCTGTGCCGCAGCCCCCAACATGGTTGACGGCGGAATGTCACTCGCTGGGGCCTGATTCACTTCGCGTGCCACATCGAACAACACCTTGAACATTTGCGCAACGGAGTTGGAGGCATTGCGGTCAATCGCTCGACTGATGGCTTCCTTCTCTACGAAACTGTTCACCAGTGTCGCGTAGGTCGCAGCCGCCACCGGACCCATATCCGGGAATGGGTTAGGGCCATACATCGTGTCGAGGTACTGGTTCATCTGATTTACGTCGGGCGTCTGACCCTGCTCACCGAACAGTTGGGGCGCAACTCGTTTGAGTGCCCCCGGTGTGACGCCGTGAATCGGATACGGATAGTTGTCTTCGGAGGTGTCAATCGGCCCTGCGGAGCCCATCGCACGAGCTTGTGCGTGGAATGCCGCACCATCCTTGCTGAGGAGAGTCCGCATGTCACTCGTGGGTTTCTTGCCCTCGTCGTACATGTTCTTCGCTGGCTGCGACGTAGCCGACGGCACCTTGTTATCTGGCCACAGCTCGCTCATCTGCTTGCGACCTTCGAGGATGCCCCGCTTAACAGCGGTATCGCCCCCACGTAACCCGTGCATAGTCTCGCGGTACTTCTGGAGGTACTCGAATCCGCGCTCGGAGGTGCGTCGGATAAACTCTGCGTTGCGGATTTGCGCGGGTGACGCATCTTCGGGCAAGCCTAAACTGATCGCGGTCTGGCGCTGAAGGTATTGAGCCTTCTGGCGCTCCGCCATCACTTCGGCCTCGGCACGCGCGGCGGCAGTGTTTCCACGATAATACTCTTCTTGGGCAGCGTTGAGTGCTCGTTGACTCTTGCTGTCCTGATACGAGGTGTCGGTCCCGAACGAGAAGTTGGGGGCATTGCCACCACCACCGCCGCTACCGCGACCATTGAACGAGCCCGCCCACGCCGGGGCAAGTTTCTGTACTGGCATTACTTGGTCTCCATAAGGGTCTTCTCATCGAGCTTCTGCTTCGCGGCTTCCGGCCACTGTGCGATCATGCTGTCAACGATCACGCCGCCGACAACATAGTTTGGACATCCTTCGAGTTCAATGTCGGCACCGATCCGGTAGCCGACGGTCTGAATCTTCGTGATGATCCCGGTCCCCACCGAGGTCTCGATGAGGTCGTTGCGCTTGAAGTCGCCCCACTGCCGTCCACCGATGGTGTGCTCTTTCGTGAGACACACAACGAATGTGCTGGCCCCGCTGCGGACTTCGGCCCACCGGTAGCTCGACTGCTGATCCGGTGGAACACGTCCGAGGTCGATTCGCAGAATCCGGTGGAACTTACCGTCGCCACCGAGAGCACGATCACCGACTTGCAACCCGTGGAAGGTGAGCGATCCGCGAGTCGTTTCGACCACACAGTCAGCGTCCACACACGAGAAGTTAGCGCCATACCCGGCAATTGTGGCACCGCCGCCCATCTTCTGCTTGCCGCCACCACCACCTCCGCCACCCCGGACAGCTTCGATAGCCCCGTTGACAGCACCTTGGATGTTGGGGATTACGTGCGTCCAGTTGGAGAGCGCATTGGCCCCCATCGAGACGCCCTGTGCGGCGAAGGCTTCGGCTGCGAGGCGACCGTTTTCAAAGGCCGCAAGCATCGAATAGTTGGTGGCCGCGATTTCGCGATCCACCGAGTTCAAGTAGTTGCCCATCGTCTGAGCCGCAGTCGTGGCACGCTCGAACGCATTGGCGATCCCATCGGAGACCATCTTGCGCACGAGTTGCATCGAGTTATTGATTTGTGCGATACCGTCGGCTTCAAGGGTCCGCTGCCTCAACAGTTGTTCGTCCGCCTGCGTGCGAACCTTGGAGGCGTCCGCTTCGCTGGACTGCAAGATCGACTGGAGCTGCGTGTTCATCATCGCACGGTCCTGCGTTAGCTGTGCGTTGACATTCGCGACAGTGTTCTCGTGCTGCGCCATGCGAGTGCCGACTTCCTTGTGCATCTGCTCGCCCCACTGCTTCTTGATAGAAGTCGCAGCTTGGAGGAGCGCACCGGGAACGCCTGCAAGACCATCGCGCTTGAGTTGCGCCATAGTCTTGTTCATCATTTCCTTTGCTTGGCCGTCCGCAGCAGAGCGCACACTCTGTACGTCGTATTGGAAGTTCTGTTTGATCGCGTCGAGTGTCGCTTGGCGGTCCACTTGGAACTGTTCCATCGCGGCAGCACCACGGTTCTTCATGTCCTGCACGAAGTCTTTCGACTGCTGGATCGCTTGATCGCGAGTCTGAAACGCGGTACGAGTTGCCTGACTGAAAGCGTCAATTGCACCACGGCGCTCCGTTTCAGCGGTATCGAGTTGGCCGATAAGTCGCGCCGTCTCGGCGTCATAGTTCTGCTTGGCGGCAATCGACGTATCGCCACGGCCACTCTGCCAGTTAGCAGCTTGGTCGGCGCGGTCGAACGTACGCGAGTTGGTGGAGCCCCAAAGGTTGTTTCCGGCGTCCAACATCTCGCGGTTGATGCCTTGAATGTTGCCGGTGAGTGTCGGCCATGCCTGATCGATACGGAGCAACCCGGCGATCTGCGAGAGTTCATTAAGAACCGATCCGGTGATATCAGCGGTCATCTGACCAAGGCCACCGAGGATGCCTGCACCCTGCCCCGAAATCTTCGAGGCTTCGGATTGGGGCTGTCCGGCAGTTCGACTGGTAGAGTCACCCTTGCCCCCGGTGCCAGCAGCGACCGGATCAATGTTCTGCCCGCTGCGGTCGGGGTTGTCGCCCTTGGGGGCATTCCCTTGACTCTTCTGCGGGGGTCCAGTTGGCACGGTCGGCTGTACGGGTCCGGCTGTCTGGACGGGCGCCGAGCCCTTTCCGGTCTGCTGGACACGGGTATCACGCCCCGGCACAGTCGTCGGAATCA
>FRDC01003589.1_pt2 | contig 11396 bp, 15 predicted proteins | sample 1106171 | NCBI WGS metagenome assembly FRDC01 (sample SAMEA3930566, study PRJEB13176) | freshwater metagenome | biome: Drinking water system; feature: drinking water; material: water | place: Singapore | collected 2014-12-20
AATGATTCTCATTATCAATTAGATCATCATAGAGATATAGCTGAATGGTAACTGAATGAGAATGGTTATCATTACCATTACTATCCAATACACCCCATTTACGGTATATATGCAGTATAGTGCATGTATCCATACGCTACCGTATGTGTCAATAACTTGACTAGTGTGTCAATATTCTGACACCACAATATGTAGTGCTGTTATTAGTAAACTAATCAGTACACAAATAGCTGTATATCCATACAGTATAGGACTGTATGCAAGCATCATGCCAGACCTGTGGATAACCTGTGCATAAACCTGTGGATATCGGAATCGATTAAATCGATATCGGGGGAGGGGGAGCTATAGGGGTAGCGGGTAGGGTGCCTGGACGCAGCCACGGGCCTGCCAGGGGCCTTCTCGCACGTTTCTGGGCACAGGCTACAAGGCGCAGAGCGCCGGAACAGCCTGGATACATGAGAATGGGAAGCATTCTCAATTACTCTCACGAAGAGCAATAAGTATGCCAACATGCTATAGCATGCAACATCTATGCCAATGTTTGTGCCGTACAGGAAAGAAAATGGCTTATAACTTTTTATATCAGTAATTAATTTTGATATGCGAACACGGTATTTCACAAAGCGCTTGACAAAGCCAACAATTGTCCTGCCTTCGGGCGCTGTCGGCAGGGTGCCCCAGCCAGAAGAGCCGGTAGAGAGATTGCCAAGCAATCCCATACACGTACTAGGACGGGGCGTATCGCCCGCCTAGGCTGGAACAGCCACCAGCCTAGCCTAGGGCCAAGGGGCTAGTGGGGAGAGTAGGCAGTTAATCCGGGGAGCACAGTGTTAGTGCAAACCTTAAATGGTAACTCCGGGTGCGGGCAGTACATTGATTGCTGGTGTCCTGAGTCTGATTAGCCTAGAATCTCCTATGATATACCTATTCATGGTGAGTAGGTATATGATAGAGGTTAGTGACAATGACACGTAAAGATTACGAAAAGATCGCAAAGGTTATGGTGTATAACCGGAATCAAATGGGATTACCTGATCGCAATGAAAGCGCGACAGATAGCGCCATTCGGACGGGATATACTGTTGCGTTAAATGACGTAACATACATGCTTTGCGATATGCTGGCGCAGGATAACCCACGCTTCGACCGCGCTCGATTCCTGAAAGCTTGCGGTATCGCAAGCGAGTAAGCTTGTGGGCTGAATGATTGAACTAGCATGGCCATTCGTGTAGAGTGGCCATTGTAGTGCAATCATGCACGGGTGAAGCATATGAATGCTTGGCAATTTTTGATTGATTTGCATAGCGTATGCCATTTTCAATCCCGAGAGGGAAAGAAAGCCGGCAAAGCTAGCAATAGTGAACTAAAGCGCTGGCTACAAAACAATGCAGTGATCTGCAACGGCGAGCCGCTTTTGTGGGATGAAGAAATGGATTTTAAGATCTATTCTTTTGTCCTATTCCCGCGTAATCCTATAACTCTTTATTAACATACTCCCAGGGGGTATACTATGTTCCTGTTTCACGCAATGTCTAACGAAGATGGTGTGTTCGAATGCCAGACCGAAGAGGCCGAATTGGTCAATCCAGTGGATACCGTGGATGATGAGAATGAGAACCATTCTCAGGAAAAGGACGATCCGTTCACTGTCGAAAAGACGGCGGATCTTGTGGGCGAATTCAATGCCATTGACAGCATTCGCAATGGCACGTTTAACCGCATGGTGGCGGTTGCCGTGCATTGTGGCGGCAATGTTGACGCCTTCACGGCGCACCTTGATGCGGCAGAGGAATGCTACATCACTCAGACTGTCCCGGCTGCTGATATAAAGCGTTACGCCAGAGGCGAAAAGGCAGGCAAGATTAAAACTGCCCAATATCTGTCAAAGACGTACCAGCAAGCGCGGAGCGTGATTATCGGCTTTTTGGAGCGTGGGTTCGACCTTCAGCCCGGCATGGGAAAGTCGGCGATGGAAAAAGCTATTAGGGAAGAAAATCAGAAGGATACGGCACAAGAAAAGAGTGCAGAGGACAAGCTTCTGGCTCTTGCCGCTACTGTCAAGGCACTACTTGACAAGTGCACGGATCGCGAACTGTCGAAGGCCGGTTTCATTGCCCTGATCGACTGAGGAAGGCACATATGGAAGTCGAAGAATTGGAAGTCGAAGAGATTGAAATCTTCGACACTGTGCAAGAGATCCAATTGTCTGAACTCGGGATATTGCTTTATGAATATCCCGTATGGGACGGGATCCTTGAAGATCCCGAGATTGAGCTAGTTGACAGGGTACTCTGGGAAGAGTACCCTATATTTAGATATTGAATATCTAATCTAGACTCTATCCTAAAGATAGAGTCTAGTAATATATAGATTACTAATAGTCTATATATTACTATCTCTTTCAATGCCCCGTAGGGGTGGAGGTGTTGGTCATGATTGACCTTGTTGCAGTGCAGCGTGCTGTCAATATCCTAGCGCAGCGCGCCGGGCTGAGAGTGCGCTATGTTCGCGAACAAATGTTCGCCACTGAGCCGGGAGGGACGTTGATCATTCAACGGCCCCAATTGAATTGGACTAACGCCATGCTGCGTGTATGGCGCAACGCTGTTTGCCATGAAATCGGGCATTGGCTGCCCGAGTGCCGAGATATCTTTAAGGTTCTGACCGATAAGAAAATCTCTACTAATAACGTATTTGGGGCGTGCCTCAATATCGTGGACGACTATCGCAACGATACCAACCGTTGCAAAGTTTACCCTGGCACGCGTGCCGATAAGGTATTCACTACCGAATACCTGATCACGCGCAATTGGATACCGCAGATTGTCAGCGGAAAGACGCAAGTCGAGCTTGCTAACCGTGTCGTGAATACGATGGTAGCTGCAAGTGTCGGCATGCTTGCCATCAATGAGCCGGACCTAGCCAAGACGTTCACCAGCATTGTCACCGTCCTAGATGCTGAGCAAAAGGAATGGATTGACGCTATTGAGCGGGACGGCTGGTTTGATCGGTGGTATGCGCTGGACTCTGCCATTGATGAATGGAAGTTTGTAAAAGATATTCTTAAGGAAGTTTTTAAACTCCCTGACGATGAAATCGAACAAATGTCAAACCCATCCAAGTCTGAGCAAGGCGAAGATGGGGAGGACGGGGAAGGCGAACCTAGCGAAGGCAACGGTGACCCATCGGACGAGTCTGGTGACGGCGAGGGTAAGGACATATCCAAGCAAATAGTCACGGTAAAGTACGACGAAGTCATGGGGCAGCGCAAGCACTCCAAAAGAAATGAGTCACTCGGCGGGATTCATATCGACTATGACAACTACACAATGGGGAGCTATGACCCGCACACTCCCGAGACTACACGCATTGCTTACCCAGAAGACGTGCGCGAGCACGGCGACAGATACCACAAGCAATGGTGCGAGTGGATCGAACAGTGTATGGAACAGTCGCAGGTAGCGACGGTGGCGCAGCAAGCTCGCCGTTTCCTTCAGACTGAGACTCGTAAACTGTTCAAACCAAACGAGAGGCGAGGTAAGCTTGACACGCGCAAGCTAGCGCGTCTGGTGACGCACAATCCCGAGTCGAGCCTCGGACCGGCTATCTTCAAGCAACAGGCACAAAAGCATGCCATTGATACGTGCGTTAGCGTACTTGTCGATTGCAGTGGCAGCATGCGATACGAATCCAAGTACCCGCTAGCTGTAGCTGCATCATGGGGCATGATTGATATCTGCAATACCTTGCGGATACCGATTGAAGTGGCAGCATTTACCGAATACTCCGATGATCGCAATGATCATTACCTGTTCAAGGAATTCGACAAAAAGGTTACTAAGGAAAAGATTGTCGAACGCGGGGCATGGTCCGCCGAGAATATGCAGTCAAATGCGGACGGCGACAGCATACTGGTGGCATACAATCGTATCCTTCAGCGGCCTGAGCCTAAGAAACTGATCATCGTTATTTCTGACGGCCAGCCGGCTGGTGATCGTGGCGATGCTATGTCATTCACTAAGCAAGTAGTGAAGAACATAGAAAAGGATCACAAGGTCGATATCATGGGTATCGGCATACTTGACCGCAACGTAGAACTGATCTATAGTAACCGTGTCGTAATTGACCGGGCTGGTGACATTCCCGCAGCATTGATTGACGTACTGAAAACCAACGTAACTAGCAAGTAAAGGATAGATAGCAATGGCAACTAAGAATTTCGAGCAGGATGTTACTGACCGTATCCGCGCACGCATGAAAGCAGAGAAGGAACAGGCTAAGCAAGGCGCTAACCCTGCTATGGCGGAAGCTATGAAAGCGGCAATTAAGGAAGAAGATATTTTCTTTACCAGTAAGGAATCTGACCCGCCTCCCGACAAGGTTCGCTTGTCGTCACTGGTCCCGTCGTGGGACCATGCTCGCGGCACGATCGATCCGTTCGTGACTGTGTTCGCCGATCCACACCCGCTGACTCCCGGCCCGATGGTTGGCTATCGTCCGAATCAGGATAGCCTTGCCCAGCTTGCCTATTCCGTAGAGAATACGGACGTCCCGGTTTGGATGTCGGGTGACGCCAGTGTAGGCAAGTCGTCACTGTGTCGCTATCTTGCGCACATTACCAACCGTCCTTTCGGTCGTGTGAACTTCAATGGTCACATTACGTCGGAGGATATCATCGGTAAGCAGTCGTACACTGGTGGTGAGCTTAAGTGGCATGACGGTATCATTCCCGAAATGATGCAGATCCCGCATGCTATCCTGTTGCTGGATGAGCCTACGGCTGCGCCTGCCGAGATCCAATTGAGCTTGCAGTATGCCCTTGAAAGGGATGGTAAGTTGCTACTTACGGGCAAGCCCTGCGATGCCAGCGAAGCGTTTATCACGCCGGCCGAGGACTTCCATTTCCTGCTGGCCGACAACACTGTCGGTATGGGTGACAGCACCGGCCGATTCATCGGCACTCAGCCGCAGAACAGCGCATGGCTTGATCGTATGGGCACCTTTATCATGGTTGACTGGCTGTCCGCTAAGGACGAGTCGGCTATGCTTACTGGCCTGTATCCGGTGATTAGCAGCACGCTAGCCGCTAAGATTGTTAGCGTCGCTAATCTACTTCGCTCCGGTATGAAGCAAGGCCAACTGTCTGTCGCTATGTCGATGCGTGTCACGCAGGCATGGTGCATGCATGCAGTTAACCTGCGAGACGTTAAGCAGGGGTTTGTCTTGGCATTCCTTAATCGCCTGGACAATGCATCAGAACGTCAAGCAGCCGAGGAAGTCTATCGGAATATCTTTGGTTAATAAGGCAAATCCAAAGTCATTTGGCTTTGGCACTACTCAACCCTTGGCCAGTGGGGTTTTGCCGAATAGACTGGCCACTTATTACAGGATGCAGGGTGCCAAGGATGGCATTAAATTCGAGCTAGACGTATGAAAATTCTAATAGGAAAAGATCGAGTATGAAAGTATGGGTAGAGATTCCAAAAGATTCGCGTAAGTCACATTATGTATTCAAATCTCAACCTCAAGATAGAGGCTTTGATTTCGGTTTTGATAATGGCCCTATGGGATGGATAATCTCATACCATCCCTATGATCATGAAGATATAGTTTCTTATCTTAGAGCTTATACATATGAGAGATGCGCAGTAGCGAGATCGGCCACAAGCCTTCTATATGAGGTAGAACTGTGAAAGTATGGGCATCAATATGGGCTAGTGATAATATTCTACTTGTTAAATGGTCACCTAATGATGTAGGCATGCCATCGAATGAATCGGATATATATGACTGTTTCGATAAAGAAATCGTAACGTATCTACTTACTAATTATCTTGTTGATAAGGAACAGATTATTTGGACATGTATTGAAATATGACCGCTAAACTGGACCCCAGCGATTACATGCCCTATGCTCCTTCTGAGCCTGGACGTACCGTAAGACGGCACCATTGCAAGGGTGGCAAAGGTAAGGACAAGCTTTACATAACGAGGAAAGAAGATGGATCAATCGTTGCTTTTTGTCATCATTGTCATGCTAGTGGTGGGACTAGCATGGCTGTCAACAATAACCTATCGAACCCACGCTCTAGTGTCGGTACTGTATTCAGTGGAACGAGCAAAACAGGAAGCAATGCAGGAATTTTTGCGATCCCCTCCGACTGCCAAGGAAACACAGACAAGTGGGGAAGAGAAGCCCTAGAATGGGCTGAACAATATCTTACTAGTGATCAGATCAATGATAGTCCCCTATCCTACAGTGACAGGGAAGGGGCTATCATCTTTCCATTTGTAACGGATACTGACATGGTTATGTATCAAGCCCGCTACTTCCCAGCAAGGGAGCCTAAGTACATGACCTATTGGAACCACAATACTGACAGGTACTATGACCCAATGGGGGGCAGTGATACGCTTGTCCTAACGGAGGACTGGATCAGTGCGTACAAGGCCGTTCTGGCAGGATACTCTGCGTTTCCTCTGGCTGGCAGTCATCTATCTAGGGGCAGCATGGGTAAGCTCATTGCCAGAGATTATAGGCGCTATGTAATAGCCCTGGACAATGACAACCCTGCCGTGCGCAGGGAACAGCGTAGACTGGAGCGTGAGTTTTCTATGTACGCTCCGACTCTGGTACTTAAACTTACTAAGGATCTTAAGTGTTTTAATCTACCAGACATTCAGGATTTGATAGAATGAAAATCTATATTGGTGTTACATCAAGTTCACATACTATTATAACTAATAGACCTATTAGATTTGACGGGGAGTATGTAGAATGGGTAGAAGCCAAGCTTGGCAATATATCTCGTCCTTTTGACGTTTTACCTGAAGACATACAGAGTTATATTGTAGAAAAAATGAAATTAGATCTTAGTAAAGTAGGATCTATCGGAGAACTAGAGATATGAAAGTTTGGCTTTACTATTGGTCTGGTGGAGACATCTTCCTACTAAAGAATCCTATGCAGCCTTCAGGTGCGGGTTCATGGTATATATCAGATATTGATAAAAAGATAGGATTTTTAAGAACGCCGCATACAACGGATGTAGGTATATTTTTAATAGAGACTTTTAAGCCAGAACGTAACACTCCCCTAGAGATAGAACTAGGATGACCTATTCCACCTTTTGCCTTGATCTCATTCTGTTTCTTAATGAGCCTGACCATGCTCGTTACCGTCCTTTTATTACTACCAACAAGATTATACCGGAGGTGGCAGTAGAGATTATTAATAATATTTCCGAGTATTGCACCTGGGCTAGTTGCGAATCAGTATCAGATTGGGAATCATTCAATCTTTGGTATAGCACTACCAAGACGACTGCCCTGATCCATGAAGTTGAGGCATGCTGCCACGCTCTTTCTTCGCATGCTCCTACGGCTACGGCTGAGTCTGTACTGCAATCGTACATCGACAAGAAGTATTGCGAGGATATTTCCCAAGAGGCCGATGAGGTGTACTCAAGCCCTCCCGGTAAGTACCATCCTACCAAACTGGACAAGCTACAAGCCATCCTAGACGCCTACCACGCGACCAGCGTGCGTACTGCTAGGGAGGTAGCAGGGGAGGACGGTACGGACGTACTAGAGGCGCTACAATCAGCCAAGCGTAGCGGTTTGGCATGGCCCTTGGAGTCACTGAACCAGATCATCGGCCCTCTGTCCAAGGAGCTTGTGATCGTGGCTAGCCGTCCTGACGGTGGTAAGACTACGTTCCTGGCGCATACGGCACAGCATATGGCCCAGCAATTGACCGATGACAAGGTAGTGTTATGGTTCAACAACGAAGAAGCTATAAGCCGCATCAAGCAGCGAGTAGTGTGCTCTACACTGGCAGAGGATGCCGAGACTGTAGCCAACGATCCTATTACCAGCCATGCAGCCTATACAGCGGCGGTCAACAATCGCATTGTCTTTGTCGAGGACAGCAACAACATTTCCAAGATTGAAAGATATCTTACTAAGTATAATCCCGGCTTGATTATCATTGACCAGTTGTATAAAGTACGTGGTAACTTCGGTGACAAGTCTGAAATGGAAGCTGAACGATTCAGACAGCTATGTGAATGGGCAAGGAACATAGGTAAGCATGTTGCCCCTGTCATTGTCAGTAACCAGTTGGACAGTAGTGCAGAGAATGAAAAGACGCCACCTATGAACAGCCTGTATGGTTCTAAGACAGGTGCTCAGGGTGAGGCTGACGTTATCCTGATGATAGGACGTACGTACAGTGATCCTGACAAGCGGTATCTGTCTACGCCTAAGAACAAGCTGACCGGACGTGTGCAGTCTACAGAAACTTTACTAGATAAAGATATTGCGCGTTTTATCGACTTGTAGGTATTAAAAATGGCTTATAAAACTGTTGATGTTGACATAGAAATTGAGCTAGAAGATTTCTCTGACGATGAGATCGAGCAGGAGTATCTTTTACGCTTTAAGAATAAGCCAGCAGAGATCAATAATGTTTCTGTTGACTTAGTATATGATTTTATTCATAGGCATTATTGGAGTCCGGAACAGTGGGCTAGACTTCAGGATGAATTGGATAATGCCAACAGGTACGGGCAGGACTTATGAAAGTTTGGTTTTTCATGCACAGGGTTAAGCCTGAACGAAGCTTAATACTTGTCTCTTCAGATCAATTACAGAAAAATGATTTAGGTTATATGGATTTCCCTAGTTGGGCTATGAGTAGTTTTATAATTAGACCTGAAAGTTCTATATACGATTATATTTATGAAAGAATGGACATTCTTGAGCCTACAGGAAAGACTTCAGTGTGGGAAGCTGACCTATGATTGCTGATAAGTTTAAGTTGTATCGTGAAGCTGTCGAAGATGACGACTCTATCTACGTCTTTGACGTAGAGACGATGCTGATCCCCAAGGGTAAGGGTGAGTCTATGTACAAGACTCCACCCAAGCTTGTCATGTGGGATGGGCACTCTCTATCTTCAGGTAAGTTTTATTCAGAGATAAACGCTACAATGTTTCTATCTGATTATGAGCTTTATGATTACCTTATTAATACTTTGCCTACAGGTAATCTGGACATCTTAGTAGGCCATAACGTCACGTATGACGTATTTATAGGTCTTACTTGTACGGGTAAGAAAGATGCATCCTTACCCCGGCACACAATCCTTTGGGATACCATGTTGGCGGCGTATTTGCTGTCTAATCAGGAACTTAGGTCTCCATCCCTGAACGAGACGGCAGAGTATTTCGGTGTTACTGGGCGTAAGGACGATGAAGTCAGCCAGATGATCAAGTCTGGTATCTGTCCGTCTACCATTGACCCTGACAAGCTGAAGGCATATCTCGATCAGGATATTTTACTTACTAAGGATGTTTTTCTGAAGCAGCGTGAACTGTTCCTTGCCAAGCCTAAGCAGTGGCAGAATATGTTTATCAATCAAATGCTGTTTCTTGCAAACACTTTCCGTGCATCCTATAATGGCATTAAGATTGACGACAATTTTGTTAACGAACAGAAAGCAGCGTTGAATGACAGGCAAGGACAGTTATATGATGAATTGATAGTTTTTATGGGAGCGTTTACTGCTATTGACAAAACCTTCTGGAATCCGTCAAGCAATGACGATCTACGTATTGTTTTGTATGGTGGTATCAAGACTGTTGAAAAGCGTGTAGTAGTCGGAGTTTACAAGACTGGTGCTAAGGCCGGACAGAACAGATACAAGATTGAAAAGAATCATTTCACAATTACAGGTTTATTCAGCCATTTGAAACTTCTTCCTGAAGAACAGACAGTTGATGAAGCTAAAATTAAGCAACTGAAGAGTGTTGGTAGTGGTCCTGCGAATAGCTTTCTTGACAACCTCCTTGAATACCGTGATGTATCCAAGAACCTTGGAACTTATTACGAAGGGTATATGTCCTATGCTGACAGTGACGGATTCATACACCCGCAGTATCATCATACACGTACACCTACTGGACGGCTGACCTGTACTAACCCTAACCTACAGAATATTAAGTCATGAGCAACATCAAGGAAGCTTTTGTCTCTAAGTTCGGAGATAAAGGATTACTAGTAGAACTAGATCTGGTACAGCTAGAGGTTATGGCCCTGGCTGAGATTACTAGTGATCCTGTCCTGATAACTGAGCTTAATAGCGGTGTAGATATTCACCGTATGAATGCCGCTCAGTGGCTGAAGAAAGATCCCAAGTTTGTTACGGACGAAGAGCGTAAGCGTGCAAAGGTCATGACATTCCAGTTGACTTATGGTGCTGGCTATAAGCGCATGGCTGAAGATCTCGGAGTTCCTGAAGCAGAGACACAGCAGTTTATAGTGTCGTTTATGGATAAGTATTCTCAAGTAAAACAATTTCATGACTACGTAACTGAAGTAGTAGCTAGGTCTAGGATCGGGGTTGAACCTAGTCGTAAGATTCAGATCTACGCGCCTTCGCTTCCTACTAAGCGCCACTATTCTTGCACTATGCGACAGTCAGATTTCGGCACTAAGCCCTGGTCACTCAGTCCTACTGAACTGAAGAATTACCCTGTACAGGGGTTTGCTACTGGTGACATGGTGCCTCTGATCCTGAACATGATTCTGGATCATCTTGATAGCCCTAAACCCCTATTGGGTTTAACTGATATTGGCCACGATTGGCGCAATGATAAATGTAATTTTGTCAATACAATCCATGACAGCGGCATGTTTGACTGTCACGAAGACTACTTAGGGAGGCTTCTTGCTGCTTTTGAATATACTTTTAACAATCTTAAATACATTTTCAATGAACTATTTGACTATGAATTAAAGCTCAACTACAATTACAGCATCAAACTCGGTCCTAATTGGAAGGACACAGTTGAACTGTCCCGTAAAGACGTACAAGAAATTTTGAAGAAATGAGAAATTTTGAGGAGATACTTAAAAAATGAATGATAGGGCTACTGGTTTTATTAAGGCTGTCCGTAAGGATGGTAAGGGGTTTCAGCTTGACGACGGTAATTGGTATGGTGTCTTCGCTGCTACGCAGTTGAAGGCTAACAAGGGTGACTACGTAGAGTTTGCCTACAAGTCTGTTATTAAGAATGGAAATGAGTACCGCAATGTACAGGGTGTAGTGTCTGGTACTGTCGTCAGTCCTTCTGGTGGCTCTATGCGGGAGATCCCCGAGAACAACAGTGGTGGTCAGTCCCGCAGTCCTCTGATGCTCCCGGTTATGCTTGCTCGTGAGCGGGCTATCATTCGTCAGAATGCGCTGACTAATGCTGTGCAGTACGCAGGTTCTGTTAATGGAGTTACCGTTGATTTTGTAATAGGTATCGCCCGTGAATTTGAAGCATACACCAGCGGTGACTATGACATTGAAACGGCACGTAGGTCTCTTGAAGAAGAGAATGTAG
>FRDC01004309.1_pt1 | contig 11396 bp, 12 predicted proteins | sample 1106171 | NCBI WGS metagenome assembly FRDC01 (sample SAMEA3930566, study PRJEB13176) | freshwater metagenome | biome: Drinking water system; feature: drinking water; material: water | place: Singapore | collected 2014-12-20
TTCCGAGTGGAAACGTGAATTAATCAGACCTTCCTTAGATGACTATCTGGCAGCGTTTAAGGACAAACATGTAAATGTCAGGAGAGATGCCATTGAACGATTGCTGGCCTGCATAACAGATGATGACACGCCTATTCAGGAAAAGAAGTGCCCCGAGGGAGGCGGTCTAGATGCGTATGACCGGCTCCTCACTGCAATTATTGACTTGCTGGCCGATTCCGACGCAGGGGTGAGGGAGGCCGCGATTTTCTACTTGAAGCAAACCACTGATGCTCGTGCTAGCAAGCCAATCTCGCGACTACTTCGCGATGTGAATACGGATGTACGGGCGGCAGCAGTTGAATCGTTTTACCTCATAAGAGGCGATAGTAACACTGTGCGAGAGCTTGAACGATTACTGGCAGATAACAACAAAAGAGTGCGAGTAGGCGCAGCTAGTTCTCTTAACTTGAACGGGTCCAAAACAACAGCTGCATTGTTACGAAATGCGGCCACTCGGGAGGTTGATCAAGAGGTGCGGAAAGTCTTTCTGGAAGTCGCGGACGAACTTGATAAACGCTTCGCACGCAAAGAAAGAAAATAAGGGGGCGGTTTCAAGTTCCAAGTGCAACGGGTGAATGAAAAGGAAAAGAGAGGAAGAAAAGGGGACAGGCTACTTTTCTGGAGATCTGCGGGGTCGCCCACGCGGGCGCAGCGTGGAGACGAGGCCCAGAGTTGTGGTGCTCCGCGCTTGCCAGTCCGTCGTTCCAAACGGTTGCTGCCGATTCACACAGGTGCGGAGCGTGGTGAGTTCATGATCGACGAGCGAGGGGAAGAAAAGGGGACAGGCTACTTTTCTGAGGATTTTCGTGGTCGTCCGCGCTGGCGCAGGGTCGATTCCAGGCCCAAGGCGGTGGCGATTACCGCTTGCCAGTCTGATGTCCCGAACGGTTGCTGCCGATTCACGCAGGTGCGGAGCGTGGAATAATGATCAAGTGGCATTGCGTAGTGTTGTCCAGCTTATTAGCAGTCACCAGCAGTAGTCTAGCGGAGCCCACTTGGGCCGAGTTCATCCCGCCAGATCCACTGGGTAAGCTCTGGGAACAACACATGTTAGAGGGGAAATCCAGCTCGGTGGGCGTTTTCGTCGAAGGATCTAATGTTTCTACATCAGAGAGAATAGGTAAGCGATTGCTTGAGAATAATGAGAGGAAGGGATGGATAGAAACGCTCCATTCAGAACCGTATGGCATAAACATAGCTCAGCGGGGAGAGGGCTTCTGGCGTAATGGCGGATGGAATCTTATGGGGGGGCTGTTAGACCAAGTAACTGTCGGGCACTCAGCCGTTCAACTCTACGCAAAAATCATCAGGCATCAACATCCATACTTCCCCTTCAATCACGATCCTCCCACCGACACAGGCTACGAGTTTTTCTTGTTGCATAGGAAGCAAGGGGTTTCCGGTGCAACCATCGTCCGGACATGGCGTTTCCCTCCGGAAGAAGTCGCCTCTGAAGAAAGCGGACATGGCGGGCGGACAGATAAGGTACGCGTATTTTTTGGCTATGACCCTTCGAGTCAAACCTCGACGATTAGAATCACGGGTCTTACGCATACGTTTGAGGAACATCTGGATCTGTCTTCGGTAATCCAGGAGGTACAACCCCAATCTCCAGCCATTGGAGAGGAAGAAAGGAACCATTTAGATCAGAAGTGAGGGAGAAGAAAAGGGGAAGGCTACTTTTTGGTCGGGATGCGTGAGCGGAATAGGGTGTTGGAACGGACGCACAAGTGAGTTGTAATCGGTGATGAAAGACCTGTGATGAAGCAGACGGTGTTCGCAAAAGTACTTGTTGGTTGTCGCCTGTGCGCTGATGCTCTGTGCATCGGTGCCAGCACTCACGGTCGCCGATCAAGCCCAATACATCTACGACGACCTCGGCCGGCTCTCGCAAGTGATCGACGGGCAGGGCAATGTCGCGACGTATCAGTACGACGCCGTCGGTGACGGGGATCGCGCCCAATAGTGGTGCGGCAGGGGCGACGGTCAATGTCTCGCTCGCCGGTACGAATCTGATCGGTGCATCGCTGGCGACGGACAATCCCGGCATTGCGGTCAGCAATGTTCGAACCGCGGCCACGACGGTCACCGCGACGTTTCAGATTGGCCATCTGCTGTGTTAAGGAACCGAGTTTCGGGTCATCTTGTAGCTGAGGGACTCAGCTGGGGAGAGGTTATCTGGATTCGTTCCTAGGACGAGATGCGCGAAGCACTTCTAGCGCGCGCTCTAAGACGATACGACCCGGCAGCGTCGCGGGCCGGCTGTATTCCTCCATCACACTCGCTCAGCTACCAGTCGCCCTAGGCCTGTGACCAAACAGTCCTCTTGCTGCCGGTTCGCGTCCTGATGCGTGTGGAAACGATAGACACCTTTCGGGATAAACGTGCTGACGGCCAGATGTGAAATCATCTCACTGAAGCGCGCGCCCTCCGCGAGCAACTTTCCGTCGCCCTGCATGACAAGTGGCCGCTCACGTCTATGTCCAACCGTCCTCATGTTGTCTACTCTACCTGAGGGGCCTCAACGGGGCAAGTTGACCCTCAGTTGCCAGCCAGGGGATGTAGACAGGTTACTTCAACGACGCCAGATCGATCACGAAGCGGAATCGCACGTCGCCCTTGAGGACACGCTCGTAGGCCTCATTCACCTGTTGAATCGGGATCACTTCGACATCGGATTCGATTCGGTGTTCGGCACAGAAGTCCAACATGGCTTGGGTTTCCCGGATGCCGCCGATGACGGAGCCGGCAAGACGCCGGCGATGTAGAATCAAGGGAAAGGCTTCCAGCAGCGTCGGCTTGTCCGGCACGCCGACAAGAATCATGGTCCCGTCGGTCTTGAGCAGATTGATGTAGGCGTTGTAGTCGTGCGGGGCAGAGACAGTATCCAGGATGAAATCGAAGCGGCGTTGAAATTTCGTGAATGTCTGAGGGCTGGCCGTCACAGCGAAGTCAGCGGCCCCCAGCCGTTCCGCATCCTTTCGTTTGCTCTCCGATGTGCTCAAGACCGTTACTTCCGCGCCGAGGGCTTTTCCGATCTTCACCGCCATGTGGCCGAGCCCTCCGAGTCCCACTACGGCCAGCTTGTGATACTTGCCGACGCCCCAATGTCTGAGCGGAGAATAGGTCGTGATCCCGGCGCAGAGCAGCGGGGCCGCTCCAGCCGACGAGAGGCCGTCCGGAATGCGCACAGCATACTGCTCGTCTACGACGAGTTGGGTCGAGTACCCGCCTTGTGTGATTCGGCCTTCTTTGTCGCGCCCGCTATAGGTGAGGACCATGCCGGCCTCGCAGTATTGTTCGAGCCCTTCACGGCAGGCCGGACAGGTTCTGCAGGAGTCGACGAAACAGCCGACGCCGACACGGTCGCCGACGAGCCACTTCTTGACCGCGCTTCCTACCGTCGACACAGTCCCGACGATTTCATGGCCGGGTACCATTGGAAACAACGATCCGCCCCATTCATCGCGGGCCTGGTGGATATCCGAATGACAAACTCCGCAATGTGTGATCGTAATCAGCACGTCGTGATCGCCGATGTCCCGTCGTTCAAATGAAAACGGTTGTAAAGCGGCATTCGCAGACAATGCGGCATAGCCAGAAGTAGGAAGCATCCGTTTTCTCCTTAGGCGAAGGTGAACGAGGCCGTGACCTTAGCAAGTTTGCCGAAGCTTGCCAACGGGGAAGAAGTAAGGGGGTGGGCTGATTAGCCTGACGTGTCCGTTTCGTGCCGGTCTGGTTCGACCGTGAGCGGATCGCCGGGGAAACGGTATTGCTCCGCAGCCCAGGTTCCTAAATCCGTGAGCTGGCAGCGTTCGGAGCAGAAAGGGCGCCAAGAATTTCTCGCCCAAGAAGTCGGCCGATGGCAGATGGGGCAGGTCATGACGATTATCTAACGCTGAGGGGCTTGCTGTGTTTTCTCGATCTTGGCCCAGGCATCTTTGAGCGACACGGTTCTGTTAAAAACGAGCGTATCGACTGATGAGTCAGGATCCACACAGAAGTACCCTTGGCGTTCGAATTGGAAACGGGCCCCCGGCGTGGCGGAGCGAAGACTTGGCTCGACCACACAGCCGGTGAGAAGCTCAAGCGACTGAGGGTTCAACGACTGAGTCCAATCTCGATCAGCAGGCAGCTTGGCCTGGTCGGCGAGCAGCAATGGATGGTAGAGCCGGATGGTGGCTGGAGCGGCATGGATAGCCGACACCCAGTGAATCGTTGCTTTGACTTTGCGCTGCTCTTGTGACGATCCGCTTTTTGTCTCCGGGTCGTAGGTGCAGTGCAGCTCGGTGATGACGCCGGTCCGGGGGTCCTTCGTCACGCTCACGCATTTGATGATGTATCCGTAGCGTAGCCGGACCTCTCGGCCCGGCGCGAGCCGATAAAACTGTTTCGGCGGATCCTCGCGGAAATCGTCCTGCTCGATGTAGAGCGTCCGCGAGAAGGGCACCGGCCTTGTTCCGGCCGACGCATCCTCAGGGTTGTTCACCGCGTCGAGTTCTTCAACCGCCCCTTCCGGATAGTTATCGATCACGACTTTCAACGGTCGCAGGACTGCCATGACGCGCGGAGACCGCTTGTTCAAGTCTTCGCGGATGAAGTGTTCGAGCAACTGCATCTCGACGATGGCATCGCGCTTGGCAACGCCGATATGGTCACAAAACGCGCGAATGGCCTCAGGCGTGACGCCCCGGCGACGCAGGCCTTTCAGCGTGGGGAGGCGTGGGTCATCCCAACCGGCCACCAGTTTCCTCTCGACCAATTCGAGCAGTTTTCGTTTGCTCATGACGGTGGAGGTAAGGTTGAGTCGCGCGAACTCGATCTGCTGCGGGCGATGCGGGGCATCGGTTTCAGCCACGATCCAATCGTACAAGGGGCGGTGATCCTCAAATTCCAACGTGCAAATCGAATGGGTGATGCCTTCCAGGGCGTCAGACAGCGGATGGGCAAAATCATAGGCGGGGTAGATACACCATGCGGTGCCGGTCCGATAGTGAGACGCATGCCGGATTCGATAGAGCACCGGATCCCGGAGATTGATATTGGGGGAGGCCATATGGATCTTGGCACGCAGGACGTGCGTCCCGTCGGCAAACTCTCCGGCCCGCATACGTCGGAACAGGTCAAGGTTCTCATCAGGAAGTCGCGTTCGAAAGGGGCTGTCGCGGCCCGGGTTGGTCAGTGTGCCGCGATACTCGCGCATCTGATCGGCGGTGAGACTATCGACGTAGGCGGTGCCTTTCTTGATCAGCGTGAGGGCGAAGCCGTAGAGCTGCTCAAAATAGTCCGACGCGTAGAACATGTTCCCACGCCAGTCGAATCCCAGCCAGCGTAGGTCTTCCTGGATCGCTTGAACGTATTCAGGATTTTCGGTCGTCGGGTTAGTGTCATCGAACCGCAAATGACATCTGCCGCCCGGAGTTTCGTCGGCGAGGCCGAAGTTGAGGCAGATGGATTTGGCGTGGCCGATATGGAGATATCCATTGGGCTCCGGGGGAAATCGCGTGACGACTTGGCCGCCATGTTTGCCGGCGGTACGGTCCGCTGTCACGAGATCACGAATGAAATTCGAAGGGCCCGAAGGCGCCGGTGTCGTCATGATGGTTCCGTCTTTGGTCGAATCGAGCGGATACGTACGGCCCTTGCCGGAGGCAGTTCTATCACAGACAGGTAGGGGGGAGGAATGGTGAAACTGTTCAGGAGGACGGCTCTGTCATCTGATGGCCGGAGAGCTGCATCACACTGAAGTCTTTTTGGGCAATGAGAGAGCCTTCCATCCTCAACCGGAACTCATAGCGGCCGGGCGCAGGGAAGATCAATGAGGGAATGTTGATGCCGAAATCAGAAATCTGCAGGCGGTCGCCGATGACGATGTTGGGGAGCGTGGCCCGGCAGATCGGTTGCTCGTTGTTGAGGTAGATCAGGTCGATGTCGAAGTTGTAGGCGCCTTCGGCGTCCGTGAGGCAAAAATACAATCCCATTTGCTGATGCTGGAACGGAAAGATGACGGCTTGGAGGTGCGTGAAAATGCCGATCAGGCTTTTCTTCTTCGTCAGACTATCTTCGATCACCTGATCGCAGACCAGGAAGGCCTGGACGCTTGGTTTTACGATATCCGTCATGGACGTATTCTATAGGAGACATGGCGATCGCAAAACAGTTATCGCATTTCAGCGTGAAACCGGCGGATGAGTGTTCAACCCAGGACGACGGTTCCGCCTCGGTTCTCCACGACGTCGCCGAAGAGCGTCCTGCCGGAACCGATTCTGCAGTAGTGAGGCGTGATATCCACCAAGGCGCCCGTGTGCGAATAAAATCTTCCCGATGTGATCTGAATTCTATTGTCCGATACGATCCGGGCCTCAAACGCGATCTCGCCGGATTGCCGGCCGTACAAGCGGACCCACGGAGCATCGGACGGCATGTTGGTAGTGGCTTGATGGATATCGATCGTGAATTGCGCTGCCTGGTTGATCACCAACGTATTCCGGCGAATATGCGCGATCTGAGTCCCGGTTGCGTCATAGAGGTCGGCCGTGACGAGTAGCAATCCTTGTGCTGGTCTGGTTTCAAGGACGAGCTGTTCCTTCCCCTGAATCTTCACGACGCCGTTGGTATTGCGAAAAATATTCGATCCAATGAGAAGCTCCGGGCCCAACGTCTGGGTTGCCGTTGTGGTGGACTCTGCATGGGGCGATGGCAAGGTGTTCAGTGGTTCCAGCGTGTCGTCCGTCATTGTGTTTGGGAAAACAACTTCAAATGATAAATGATAGATGTGGGCATGACCCGAGTTGCCTCAGGAGCCAATAGCGATGTGTGAAGGCTAGGGCTTCCACCTGGTTCTGTCAAGAGTGCCCCGGCATGGGGCTATGAGGCCGGCAACGGCGGCTTCGTTGCAAACAGAAAAGGGCTTATGATACGGTCCAAGCTTCATGCTGGCTGAAGATGGTCCCATCGTCTAGCCTGGCCTAGGACGGAGCCCTCTCAAGGCTTAAACACGGGTTCAAATCCCGTTGGGACCACCACCCCTTCTCCCGCCGTTCCAAGGAGTTAGCGACTTTCTGCTGAGTAGTCTCTTCTTCGGTGAGCCGTCCATAGGACAATCCATAGGACAAAAGTGCAGTGTGGAGGAGGGACACGGCGGCGCGAAGCTGCTGATTCCAGCCGAATCCACCGTGAGAATAGGCCGCTGTCATCGATTCCCCGCCGAGCTGATCGTTCCCCATGCCGCGCAGGCGATGCCCCAACAGGGCGGCTCGGACTTCAAGCGGGACGCCGAGATTCTGCAACCAGGTGGCGAAGGTATGGCGCAGGTCGTGGAAGTGAAGATCGGCCACTTTCGCCTCAGTCGCCAAACGTCTCCAGAAGATGCTAAACGCGGCCGGAGTCCATCGCCTGAAGATTCTCCCGTCCATGTGGGCGATCTCCCCGCGTAGGGCCTCGTAGGCTGCAGGATTGAGGGGAATTTCACGGGGTGTCTGCTTCAGACGGCTTCGGGAAGAGGGAAGGATCAACCACCACCCGTCATCCCGCTTCCGCATCCAGGTCCGATCAATCTCCAGAATCTTGGCTTCCCGGATTCCGGTATTGAGGGCAACTGTGGCGATCCGCCAGAACTCCAGTGGATCGTGTTCATGTTGCCCGATCTTCTTCAGCCGGCGCTCGTCGGCCTTGGTCCGGATCGCTTTCAGTTCCTCGGTTGTGGCGACTCGCTGGCGATGTTCCACGTCGGGCAGTTCGACCCGCTTCAACCGGTTCTTGTCCAACTTGTCGAAATCCACGGCCAGGTTCAGGAGCCGCATGAAGACGCCCCACTCCCGTCGAATCGTCCAAGGCGCGGCCTTCGCGGCGAGTCGGCTCGTGATGTAGGCCAGGCCATCTTCGGCTTTCAAGGAATCAAGCGGACGATCGCCGAACCGTGGCAGGAGGTGCATCTCGATCACCGATTCGGGTCGAGCCAGGTCAAACCGCTTTTTGACCTGCATGGTTTGCCAATAGAGCGGGAGAAATTCTCTCAACGTCGGCGCAACCGGCCGAGCCGGTACTGGATCTGTGTCGCCCTGTTGAATCTTGGCCATCATGGCGATGGCGGCCTCTTCGGCTTGTTCTTTGGTGAGATCGTAACCGAGAAGCGGACGATACCGCACGCCTTTCCAGCGGAAATACAGATCGAAGGCCAGGCCCTTCTTCGTCGGTCTCTTGCTGATCGTGTATCCCATCAGGTGCTCAGCGATAGCGGGAATTGCGATGGTAGACGGCTGCGGCCTGAATGTCTAGATCGTCGCTCGCAGGCACTGCGTGGAGTGCACTGGGCCGCTCGCGTGGACGTGGAACAGTCGTGAGCATGTCGGCAGCCGAGCCTGCTAGAGGTGCGGGCTCAATGCGGCCGGTTCGCACCCAGTCCTCAAGCTCGTCCTGATCGAACAACAGCGCGCGCGAGCCGGGACGACGATAGCGAGGGATGTCCTTCCGCTGGTACAGGGACGATCTCGACATCCGAAGAAACTGCGCGGCTTCTTGAAGGGTCAACGGTCTCATGCGTCACACGCGGGATCAGAAATCCGCTTCCTCCATGTTCCTGACTCTATCGGTCACTGGGGGCCTCGTTTCTGTTAGAACGGTCAAGTGGGGCGCACGGACAAGCCGCAGTGACTACTCTTCCGGATCTAGCCGCAGAAAAGTCATGACCATGCCTACGCCCATGGCTTTCGCCTCAGGGGTGCCGATCGCGTTGACGGCTTGACCGACGAAGCGGAACAGCGGCGCGGGGTTCACACCCACGATCCGTTCAGTGGGGACAAGGCGGCCGGCTTCTCCCACCCTGAGCAAGAACCACGACGCGCCCTCGCAGGTAAGCGTCCATAGCGCCATGCCCCGTAAGACTTCACCCGCTTCGTTCTCAAAGAGGATTTCACAACCCAGGCCGGGTTTGACCGACGAGATAACCTCGATCTCATCGGGAAACATGAGGAGCACCGGCACTGCCCACCTCGCCGGGAGCACAACGGGTTCGCAATCCTCGAAGCGGATCTCCTTCTCATCGTTCACGCAGAAACACAGACACACCTTTGCTTTCGATTGAATGATCATCTTCGCCCCGGAACGGGATTCAACCCAAATCGTTGGTACATCGACTTATCCATATCACCACCCTGAATCATGCCGCGCACGGCGTTCTTGATCGTCATCTCAACGATCCTTTGTCCGTTAGGACCTTGACTGACAGTAGGCCGACCGACCTCGGCACCGGATTGATTATTTACAATGAACGTCAGATTTAATCCGCCACCGAGGCCGTTTTTGATGTCGCTCACATCCGACCGCGAGAGGACATATTCCCCAGGCGTGAGCAACGCCGGCACCGTGTCGAGATTGCCCGCGCCCAGCACCGGCCCGCCCATCGCAAAGCGCCGGACGAGCTCGCCGCCGTTCGCGGCGCCGACGCCGAAGCCGAACGAGGTCAGGACCGCCTTCGTCGCAAGCTGCGAAAACACCGTGCCCAAGACCTGCTTGGCAAAATCGGCCAGGCTCTCCAGCACATCCTGCATGCTCTGGATCTTCCGGTCCCACACATTGAAAAAGAACGTGCGAAAACTCATTTCCATCGTCTGCGCCGCGCGCCGCGCGAGATCCGCGCCGAGCCCGAAGCCGGATTGCGTGTCACGCACATACTTATCCATGCCGCGTGCCCATCCGGCGAAAATATCGTTCGATGCCGACTCATTGGCTGCCGCCAGACGTGTCAGCGCCTGAATCTCGATGGTTTCTTTTTCCTGCGCGGTCAATGCCGTGCGCGAGAGGATCTCTTCTGCCAGTTGCTGGTCATGTTGCTCCCACGCTGTCAGTAATCGGCCAGACTCCTCCTGCGTCAACCGGGTTTGCTGCGCCAGATTTGCCCGTACTAGATCGAGCTGATGCTGCAGCCGTAATTCTGTGGATGCCCCGACCTGCGCGTCGTAGGCTATCCACGCTTGCAGCCGATCAATCAATTGTGCCCGCTCGCTGTCCTTATCGCGCTGATCCAAACGGAATAATGCGACCGCTTCATCACCAGTACCCTTACGACTATCTAGAAATTCTTGACCGGCAGAAGTGAGACCAGTGATATAGAGCTGATAATCGTCCTTCTTTTTTTTCAACTCCTTTTGAAATAGGTCAACGGCCTCGTCTCCAGTTCCGGCGATGCTCGCATAATAATCGGCCGCCATTGAAAGGAGGCCGGTCAGATAGAGACTGTAGGACTCCTTCTTCTTTCTTAGCTCCTCATCAGTCGGAACGGATGCAAGACCACCGCCGGGCCCGCCAGGCTCATTAGAGAGCACTCCTGATCCGGCGGATTGACCTCTCAACCCGCCTCCGGATTTCATGAGGTCAAACCAAAACTGCTCGCGCGGCAACGTCCCTTCGCCCTTTCGATGCCCGAACCCAAGCGAGGTAAAGGCATCCATGAGGCCCTGGCCAATACGCGTCTGGCCGAACGCACCAGAGAGATTCCGCAAGTTTTGACCAACACTGGTCGTCTCATCGTTCAGCAGCCGCATCTTGGCAATAATTGTAGTAATCGTCTCAGTGCCGGCCGTCATGACCGGGATCAATCCAATCCCGACGGCGTGCGTCACACCATCTACCGACGCCATCAGCCGTTTCAGTTCGTCATTGAATCGATTGGCCGCTTGCGCCTGCTCCGTCGACATCACCACGCCGAGCTTGCGGCCTTCCTCCATCATTGCCTTCGTGGCGTCCGAACCCTGCCGGATGAACGGCACGAGATCCAGAAAGGCCCGGCCAAAGGCCTTCACGCCGGCATCGACGAATTCCGCTTGATTGTTCACTCCCTTGAGCCGGTCCTGCACCTCGAACAAGAGCTGATCCAACGGCTTGATTTTGCCGGACGCATCGGTGGCGCTGATCCCCAGCGAGGCGAACAGCTTCGCGCCCTCGCCGGTCCCAGCCGCCGCCTCCACCGCATTCTGCGAGAGTTTTTTAAGGCTCACCTCCAGCGTCTGCACCGGCACATCGGCCAAGTGCGCGGCATATTGCAGCGCCGTGGTCTTCTCGACCGTGATCCCGAGCCGCTGCGAGGTCTTGAGCGCCTCTTCCCCGAAATTTGCCGTGCTCTTCGCAATGGCAAACAGCGCCGTGCCGGCCAGCGTGAGTTGCGTTTTCCAATCGCCGATGAACTTCTGAAACTCGCCCACCAGTCCGCCGGACTTCTTGAGCTCATTCTGAAAATTATCAGCGACCAACCTGAGTACCAGGGCGAGTTCGCGATTCTCAGCCATTGAATACCTCCTCGTTCACTCCCATGTCTTCAAAATCTTGGCGTTGGGGCAACCTGGAAAATCACCTGGCAC
>FRDC01005162.1_pt1 | contig 11389 bp, 12 predicted proteins | sample 1106171 | NCBI WGS metagenome assembly FRDC01 (sample SAMEA3930566, study PRJEB13176) | freshwater metagenome | biome: Drinking water system; feature: drinking water; material: water | place: Singapore | collected 2014-12-20
GCCGGAAACCGCGCTCGGCCGCATCCTCGCCGGCGGGCTGATGGTGATCGGGCTCGGCGCCTTCGGCCTCTTCGCCGGTATCCTGGCCAGCGGCTTCTCGGCCGAAGTGCAGCGCGAGCAGTTCCTCGGCTCCTGGGACCTCGTCTCGCGCGTGCCCTTCCTGAAGGCGCTGGGCCCGTCCGCGATCGCCGATCTCGCCAACGCACTCCGGCGGATGGACGTGCCGGAGCAGACGGTGATCGTGCGCCGCGGCCAGCGTGGCGAATGCATGTATTTCGTCGCCGAGGGCGAGGTGGAGGTCGAGGTGCCGGGCGGCCCGATCACCCTGCCCGAGGGGAGCTTCTTCGGCGAGGTCGCGCTGCTCGACGGCGGCGGCGTGCGCAACGCGACGGTGCGCTGCAGCACCCCGGCGACCCTGCTCGTGCTCGACGTCGCGGATTTCCGCAGCCTGCTGGCGCGCCATCCCGGCCTCGCGGACATCGTCGAGGGCGAGGCCCGGCGGCGGCGCCAGGGATAGGGCGTGATCGCCGGAGGTGGAATCACCGCAGGCGTGAAGCACGCGACGGGACACCACGCCGGACCATGATCCGCGCGTCAGTCGGTGCGGATCATGGTCCAGGCCGGGCGCGCTACAGCGCCTTGTGCTTGCCGTCGCAGAGCGGCGCCTTGCCGGTGGCCTTGCAGCCGCAGAACCAGACGCGCCCGGAGGTCTCGGCGGTCCATTTCAGCGAGACCATGTCGGTCGTCTTGTGGCTGCCGTCGCAGAAGGGCTGCTTGGCCGACAGGCCGCAGGCACACCAGGAATAGGTGCGGCCGGCCTCGACCTCCACCGGGTAGGGCGCCTTCTGGGCGCAATGCGGGACGGAGCGTTCCTCGGACATCGGCTTTTCCCCTGGTTGCTGGATGCTCACAGCATCGTGCCTCACGGCCGGTGCTGTCCAGCCCGGTCTCCGGCCCCCAAGGGTCGCCGCCAAGGTCGCCGCCATGATCGCCAGGCCCTGCTCCATCAGCGCCGCGACCTGCCCGGCGCGGTCATCCGGCAGCAGGTCCGCGGTCCAGGTCACGCAGGCCGTGCCCGCCGGCGTCTCCGCCACCTCCAGCGCACCATTGTGGTGCGAAAGCCAGGGGTCTTCGATCGCCCAGACCAACCGCCGCCCGGCATCGTCGCAGGCGACGATACGCTCCCGCAGCACACGGCCGCTGGCGAAGGTGACCACGCGCAGACCCGGCTCGAGCCGGGTGTCCACGACGAAGCCGGGCACCAGCCGCGTGTGCAGCGCGCCGACGTCGCGCACCGCATCCCACACCAGGGCGGGCGACGCTGCGACCTGTATGGTCCTCCGGATCGATGCCATGCGGTGTCTCCCTCTCGATGAACGGGAAGGGCTTGGCGCATTGGCGGCGGCCATGCCGGCGGGATTCGGACCGGGTCATCGCGCCGCCCTGCCCGGCACGGCCCGGCCGTGCGAGGATGCCGCATGGCCACCGGTCACACCCTGCTGCCCCCGACCCGCCTGCCGCAGGCGATGCCGCCGCTCGACGTCGCNNCGTCGCGGCCTGCGAGCGGGCGCGCTACGCGCGCGACCCGGCCTTCGACGGGGTCATCTTCATCGGCGTCCGCAGCACCGGCATCTATTGCCGGCCCGTCTGCCCGGCGCGGCAGCCGCTGTCGCGCAACGTCCGCTACTACCCGAGCGCCGCGGCCGCCGAGGCCGCGGGCCACCGCCCCTGCCTGCGCTGCCGGCCTGAGACCGCCCCCTTCTCGCCGGCCTGGAATGGCAGCCGCACGACGGTGGGCCGCGCGCTGCGCCTGATCGAGGGCGGAGCACTCGACGGGGACGGCAGGGTGGCCGCCCTCGCGGAGCGGCTCGGGGTCGGGGCACGGCAGTTGTCGCGGCTCTTCGCCCGGCATCTCGGCGCCACGCCGGGCGCCGTCGCGCAGACCCGCCGCGTCCAGCGGGCAAAGCGCCTGATCGACGAGACCGCCCTGCCGATGACGGAGATCGCCGCCGCGGCCGGCTTCGCCAGCCTGCGGCGCTTCAACGAGGCCTTCCGCCAGGCCTATCGCTGCGCGCCGACCGATCTCCGGCGACGCGGCAGGACAGCGCCTGCAGCACCCCCCGCGGCTACCCCCGCTGCGGCATCGCCGTCGGGATGACCGTCTTCACCAGCGTCTGGTCCAGCGACTCATACGCGTGGTAGCCGATGGTCGCATACAGCTCCGCCCGGGTCTGCATGCGGTCCACCATCTTGTGGGTGCCGCCATTCGCGCGGATCGAGGCATAGAGTTCCTCGATCGCCTTCGACGCGACGCGCAGGTGGGAGACCGGCCAGATCACCATGGCATAGCCCATGTCCTGGAATTCCTGCGCCGTGAAGAAGGGCGTGCGGCCGAACTCCGTCATGTTGGCCAGCAGCTTCACGCCCGGCATGCGCCGCGCGAATTCGACGAACATCTCCCGCGTCGTCAGGGCTTCCGGGAAGATCGCGTCGGCGCCGGCTTCCAGATACAGCTTCGCCCGCGCCACGGCGCCGTCCATGCCCTCGGAGGCCGCGGCATCGGTACGGGCGATGATATAGAGATGCTTGCGGGCCTTGCGCGCCGCCGCGACCTTGGCCGCCATGTCATGCGCATCGGCCAGCTTCTTGTCGTTCAGGTGGCCGCACTTCTTCGGCAGCAGCTGGTCTTCCAGGTGCACCGCGCCGGCGCCCGCTTCCTCGAAGGCGCGGACCATGTGCATGACGTTCAGCGCCTCGCCATAGCCGGTGTCGCCGTCGACCAGCATGGGCAGACCGGCGGAGCGGTTCACCTGGCGGATCCAGAAGCAGACCTCGTCCACCGTGATCATGCCGAGGTCGGGCAGGCCCATCGTCGCCGTCATCGCGGCGCCGGAGAGATAGAGCGCCTCGAACCCCGCCTTTTTCGCCAGCAGCGCCGCCATGCCGAAATGCGCGCCGGGCATCTGGAGAATTTCCGGCCGGTCGAGCAGGCGGCGGAAGCGCAGGCCGGCCGGCTCGTCGGGGACGTCGTCGGCAATGACGTAGGGCATGGGATTGCTCCGGGACGGGTATCGGGGCGCAGAGGAGGCCCGCCCCGACCATCTGTCAATTTCGAAGACGCCAGGGGCAGGGCAAGCTGATCGTACCGGCCCCTGTCAGAGGAAGAACACCAGGGTCACCACCACGAAGAGCGGCACCAGTACCGCCAGGGCCCAGAGGCAGTAGCCGAAGAAGGACGGCATCCGCAGCCCCTGTTCCTCCACGATCGCCTTGACCATGAAGTTCGGCGCATTGCCGATGTAGCTGTTGGCGCCCATGAAGACCGCGCCGCAGGAAATGGCCGCCAGCGTCAGCGCGCCCTCCCCCATCAGCCTGGCCGCGTCGCCGCCGGCCAGGTTGAAGAACACGAGGTAGGTCGGCGCGTTGTCGAGGAAGGAGGACAGCGCCCCGGTCAGCCAGAAATAGACCCAGGGGATGGGCTCGCCGCCCGCCGTCGCGGTCAGCGCGACCAGCGGCGCCGCGGCCCCATCCGCCCCCGCGCGGAGCACCGCCAGCACCGGCGCCATGCAGACGAAGATGGCGGCGAAGAGCTTCGCCACCTCCGCCATGGCGCCCCAGGCGAAGCCGTTCTCCTCCCGCAGGCGGCGCGGCGTCACCCGGATGGAAGCCAGGGTGACTGCGAGGAAACCGGCCACGGCGACCACCCGCTCGATCCCGATCGTCTCGCCGAGGATCGCCAGCTCCCCGGGCCGCCACACCCCCTGCAGCAGCACCAGCAGCACCACAACGCCGATCAGCGCCAGGTTGGGCAGCCCGACGATGCGGACCGGCAGGCGCGGCTCGGGCGGGGGCGGGGGCACCGGCTTCTCCCGCGCCCAGACCCAGCTATCCAGCAGCCAGTAGAGCGCCAGCAGGATCGCCGCGCAAAAGGCAAATTCCCAGAACAGGTGCGTCGTCGTCCAGAAGAAGGACACGCCCTTGAGGAAGCCGAGATAGAGCGGCGGATCGCCGAGCGGGGTGAGGGAGCCGCCGATGTTGCTGACCAGGAAGATGAAGAAGACCCAGGTGTGGACGGTGCGTTGCCGGAAGGCGTTGGCGCGCAGCATGGGCCGGATCAGCACGATGGAGGCGCCAGTGGTGCCCATGACGCTGGCGACCAGCGTGCCGATCGCCAGCAGCGCCGTGTTCGTCGCCGGCGTGCCCACCAGGTGCCCGCGCAGCAGCACCCCGCCGCCGGCCGTGTAGAGGGCGAGCAGCAGCGCCGTGAACGGGATGTATTCCTGCAGGACGATGTGCCAGACCTCGCCCGCGGCGACGCCGGGGCCGAAGACGGCGGCAAAAGGGATCACCAGCAGCAGCGCCCAGCCCGCGGCGATCTTGCCATAGTGGTGGTGCCAGAGACGCCCCGCCAGCAGCGGCATCAGCGCGATCGACAGCAGCAGCCCGGCGAAGGGCAGGCCCCACAGCAGGGACAATTCCCGCGGATCGAGCCCGGTCGCGGCCAGCGCCGGTGCCGGGACGGCCAACGCCGCCAACCCTGCCGCGATTGCCTGCATCCGCTGCCTCACCTCGAGCCCCCGACCGGCCATTTGCGCCCCGCCTACACCATGTCCCCGCCAGCGGCGAGCCTCAGACGCGGCAACCGGCGAGCCTGCCGGGGTTTCCCTCCCGCCGGGCCGCCCCTACATCCCCGGTCCGAATTCAGGAGCAGGCCATGGAAATGACCGGTGAGCGGCGCATCCCCGCGCCGCGCCAGGCGGTGTGGGACGCGCTGAACGACCCCGAGGCGCTGCGCGCCGCCATCCCGGGCTGCGAGTCCGTGGAGCGCACGGGCGAGGACGCCTTCCAGGCCCGCGTGGCGGTGAAGCTCGGCCCGATGGCCGCCAAGTTCGGCGGCAAGGTGAAGCTCGAGAACATCAACGCCCCCGTCAGCTACACCATCACGGGCGAGGGCAATGGCGGCGCCATGGGCTTCGCCAAGGGCGGCGCCGATGTCGCGCTGGAGGAACTCGGCCCGTCCGAGACCCTGCTGAAGTACAACGTCAAGGCGCAGGTCGGCGGCAAGATGGCGCAGCTTGGCGCGCGGCTGATCGACAGCACCGCGAAGTCCATGGCCGACCAGTTCTTCGACCGCTTCGCCGCCAACCTGACCCCGCCCGCCCCGCTGGCCGAGGCCGTGCCGGCAGCGGCCCAGGCTGCGGCCCTCCCCGCCACGGCCCCCGCCGCCGGCGGCCCGGTGAACCAGGAAGCGCTCACGCCCCTCGGCATCCTGCTCCGCATCGAGCCCTATGGCCTGCCGCTGCAGTTCTGGGGCGGCTGCGTGATCATGCTCGTCATCGCGGCGCTGATGTTCCTGTGAGCGCTGCCTTGCCGAAGACGGTCGAGGAGACGCAGCGGCTGCTGGCGGCCGGCGGCTATGTCGCCGACCGAGCGCTGGCGACCACGGTCCACCTCGCACTGGCCATGGGCCGGCCGCTCTTCCTGGAAGGGGAGCCCGGCACCGGCAAGACGGAGATCGCCAAGGTGCTGGCGGCGCAGCTGCCGCGGCGGCTCGTGCGGCTGCAATGCTATGACGGGCTCGACCTGTCGGCCGCGGCCTATGAGTGGAACCACGCCCAGCAGCTCATGGCGATCCGCCTCGCGGAGGCCAGCGGGTCGGCGCAGGACCGCGCCGCCCTGGAACGGGGCATCTACGACCGCCGCTTCCTGCAGGAACGCCCGCTGCTGCAGGCCCTGACGGGCGAACCCGCGGTGCTGCTGATCGACGAGCTCGACCGCGCCGACGAGCCCTTCGAGGCCTTCCTGCTGGAGATCCTCGCCGATTTCCAGGTGACGGTCCCCGAACTCGGCACCATCCGCGCCGCGACGCCGCCCGTCGTGGTCATCACCTCGAACCGCACGCGGGAGGTGCACGACGCGATCCGCCGGCGCTGCCTCTATCACTGGGTGGACTATCCGGATGCGGCGCGCGAGCGCGCGATCCTGAAGATCCGCGCCCCCGGCGTGCCGGAGCAGCTCTCCGCCGAGGTGGTTGCCTTCGTGCAGAAGCTGCGCGGCGGGGATTTCTTCAAGCTGCCGGGCGTGGCGGAGACCATCGACTGGGCGGCGGCGCTGGCCGCGCTCGATGCGCAGGAACTGGAACCCGCGACGGTCGACGAGACCCTCGGCGTGCTGCTGAAGTACCAGGACGACATCGCCAAGCTGCGCGGGGCGGAGGCGGCGAAGCTGGTCGCGGAGGCAAAGGCGGCGGCCAGCTGAGCCACCGCCGCGCTCAGCGCCCCTGGAACACCGCCGCGCGCCGCTCGACGAAGGACCGGATGCCCTCCTTGGCGTCCTCGGTGCCCATCACCCGCGCCCGGATGCCGGGGATCGCGGCGATCGCGGCTTCCTCGCCGGCCTCGATGAAGCGCCGCGCGGCCTCCTTCGTCACCTGGATCCCGAGCGGCGCGTTGCGCGCGATCAGCGCCGCCAGCTCCATCGCCCGGGCCGGCGCCGCGCCCGCCGGCACCACCTCCTGCACCAGGCCGATGCGATGCGCCTCGGCGGCGGAGAACTCGTCGCAGAGCAGCAGGTGGTACATCGCATTGCCCCAGCCGGCGCGCGTGACGTAGCGGAAATGCGCGCCCGCCAGCGGGGCGATGCCGCGCTTGGCCTCCATCTGGCAGAAGCGCGTGTCCTCCGCGGCGACGACGATGTCGCCGGCCAGCATCATCTCGATGCCGATGGTGAAGCAGATGCCCTGGACCGCCGTCACCACCGGCTTGCGGCAGCGTTTGGTCAGCCCGTAGGGATCCACCAGCTCGGGTGGGCGTGGCTTCGCGGTGGCGGTGGGGCCGAAGAATTTCGGCATGTCGAGCCCGGCGGTGAAGTCCGGCCCCTCGGCGCAGAGCACGCCGGCCCACAGCTCCGGATCCTCGTCCAGCACCGTCATCGCCTCGGCCAGCTGCAGCATCATCTCGGGGCTGAAGGCGTTCTTCCGCCGGACGTTGTCGATGACGATGCGCAGCACGCGATCGTGCCGCTCGTGGAAGACGCGGCCTTCGGCCGGGGTGTCGGACATGCGGGGCCTCCCTGGGATCGGGTGTGGCGGTCAGGCCGCGGCGCGGCGGCGGAGGTACTCCTCCTCCGCGTCGCGCAGCTGGTCCTTGCCGAAGAACATCTCCTCGCCCACGAAGAAGGTGGGGGAGCCGAAGGCGCCGCGGGCGACCGAGGCCTCGGTCTCCCGCACCAGCTCCTGCTTCACTGCGGGCGTCTGCGCCGCCGCCATCAACGCCGCGGCGTCGAGTCCGGCCTCTGCCAGCGTCGCGCGGATCACGTCGGGGTCGTCCAGCTTGCGGCCCTGCTCCCACATGCCGCGGAACACCGCCGCGACATAGGGCGCGAAGCAGCCGGCGGCGCGGGCAGCCACGGCGCCCCGCATCACGGCCAGCGTGTTCACCGGGAAATGCGGGTTGCGGCGGAACTCCACGATGCCGTGGCGCTCGATGAAGCGCTGCATCTCGCGCAGCATGTAGGCGCGCTTGGCCGGGATTTCGGCGAAGGCCTCCATGGGGGAGCGGTTGTTGGTGGCCTTGAACACGCCGCCCAGCAGCACCGGCACGTAGCGGAAGCGCGCGCCGGAGCGTGCCTCGACCGCCGGGATCACGCGGTGCGCCAGGTAGGCGTTGGGGCTGCCGACGTCGAAGTGGAATTCGATCTCGTCCATCTCACCACCTCTCCCCGTAAGGCCGCGGGCTTCTCTCACCAGTGCTCCCCGTAGGGCCGCAGGTCCAGCTCATGCGTCCAGGCATCGCGCGGCTGCTGGTGCAGCATCCAGTAGGTCTCGGCGATCGAGGCCGGGTTCATCAGCACGTCGGCCTCCGCCGGCTCGCGCCCGGCCTGGCGCCGGCGTTCCCGCACCCAGGCGGTGTCCACCCCGGCGTCGACGACCAGATGCGCCACATGGATGCCGCGCGGGCCGAGCTCCCGCGCCATGCTCTGCGCCACCGCGCGCAGCCCGGCCTTGGCCGAGGCGAAGGCGGCGAAGCCCGCGCCGCCGCGCAGGCTGGCGGTCGCCCCGGTGAAGAAGATCGATCCCTGGCCGCGCGGCAGCATCAGCCGCGCCGCCTCCCGCCCGGACAGGAAGCCGGCATGGCAGGCCATCTCCCAGACCTTGCGGAAGACCCGCTCCGTCGTCTCGGTGATCGGGAAGTTCACGTTCGCGCCGACATTGAAGATGCAGGCCTCGAGCGGCGCGGCGGCATCGGCCTCGGCCAGGAAGGCGGCGACCGCCTCCTCCTGCCGCGCATCGAGGGTGCGGGGTTCGCAGCGGCCGCCCGCCGCGGCGATATCCTCGGCCAGCGGGGCCAGCTTCTCGCCGTTGCGCCGCCCCGCGAAGACCAGGTGCCCGCCGGCGGCGAAGCGCCGGGCGATGGCGGCGCCGATGTAGTCGCCGGCGCCGATCACCGCGACCGAGCCGGGCTGTCGGGGCTGCGTCATGCCGGGCGTTGTCCCTTGTCAGCATGGGTTCATATATTGAACGGACCCAGGATGCATTTGTCGCTCCGTGGGGTCAAGGGTAGTCCTCCCCCGCGGGCCATCGGGACGAAGGGAACAGGCACGGCATGCGCTGGCAGGACCTCGCCGGGGAGGAATGCTCCGTGGCCCGGACCGTCTCGGTCATCGGCGACCGCTGGACGCTGATGGTGCTGCGCGACTGCTTCCTGCGCGTCCGCCGCTTCGAGGATTTCCAGGAGCGCCTGGGCCTGCCGCGCCCGGTGCTGGCCGCCCGGCTGCGCAAGCTGGTCGAGGCCGGGGTGCTGGCCAAGGTGCCCTACCAGGAACGCCCGCTGCGCCACGAATACCGCCTGACCCAGCGCGGCCTCGACCTGCACCCGGTGCTGCTGGCGATCCTGCACTGGGGCGACGTCCACATGGCGCCGAAGGGGCGGCGGCCCGTGCTGCACCGGCACCGCACCTGCGGGCATCTCTTCGACCCGGTCATGGTCTGCTCGGCCTGCGCCGCCCCGATCGAACCCCGCGCCGTCGCGGTCGAGCCGGGCACGCGGGCGCTGCGGGACCGGGGCGCGGCATGAGCGACTTCCAGGCCGCGCAGCGGGTGAGCACCGGGCTGAACGGCGCCGGCAACGGCGCGCTCGCGGCCAATATCCTCGCCTTCGCCCGGCTGCTGCGGCGCACGGGGCTGCCGATCGGCGTCTCCGAAAGCCTGGCCGCGCTGAACGCCCTGGCCGCCATCGACCTCGGCGACCGCCGCCAGGTCCATGCCGCCCTGCGCGCCGTCATGGTCCACCGGCGCGAGCATTTCGACCTCTTCGACCAGGCCTTCCTGCTGTTCTGGCGCGACCCCGAAGCGGGGAAGAACGCCGCCGCCATGGCGCTCATGGACGGCATGAAGCAACAGGAGAAGGCGCCCCCCACCTCCCGCCGCATCGCCGAGGCCATGCGCTCCCCCACCCCGCCACAGAAGCCGCGGCCGGAGGAGGAGCAGAAGCAGGAGATCGACATGACGCTCACGGTCTCCGACCGCGAGCGGCTGCAGACCATGGATTTCGAGGCGATGTCGGCCGAGGAGATCGCGCTGGCCAAGCAGGAGATCAGGAAGCTCGCTTTGCCGCTGGACGAGCGCCGGACCCGCCGCTTCCGCCCCGACCCGCTCGGGCCCAGCGTCGATCTCGGCGCCACCATCAAGTCCAGCCTCCGCCTCGGTGGCGAGATCCTGACCCTGGAACGCCGGCGCCGCGTGACGCGCCCGCCGCCGCTGGTCGTGCTCTGCGACATCTCGGGATCGATGAGCCGCTACGCGCAGATCCTGCTGCACTTCCTGCACGCGGTGACGAACGACCGCGACCGGGTGCACAGCTTCCTGTTCGGCACCAGGCTGACCAACGTGACCCGCCAATTGCGCCACCGCGACGCGGAGGTGGCCTTCGAGATGGTCAGCCACATGGTGCCGGACTGGTCCGGCGGTACGCGCATCGGCGAATCGCTCGAACTCTTCAACAAGCAGTGGGCGCGGCGCGTGCTTGGCCAGGGCGCGGTGGTGCTGCTGATCACCGACGGGCTGGACCGGGAGGGGGCGAAGGGCCTCGCCGACGCGACGGATCGCCTGCAGCGCTCCTGCCGGCGGCTGATCTGGTTGAACCCGCTGCTGCGCTTCGACGGCTTCCAGCCGCGCAGCCAGGGCATCCGCGCCATGCTGCCGCATGTCCACGAGTTCCGGCCCGTGCACAATCTGGCGAGCCTGCGCGATCTGGTGACCAGTCTTTCCCGCGGCTCTGCACCGGGCGCATGGGTTGGCCCGAAAGCCGCCTGATCGGGCATACCCAAGCGCCCGGTTCGTGCCTATCTTCGCTCTGCACCAGCGGGAGGGCACAGCGATGCAGGCCGACACCGAAGGCACCGAGGACGTTCTGGCGACCGCCGCCGGCTGGGTCGCGGCCGGCGAGACCGTCGCCATCGCCACCGTCGTCGAGACCTGGGGCTCCTCGCCCCGCCCGGCCGGATCGCGGCTCGCGGTCTCGGCTTCCGGCAAGCTCGCAGGCAGCGTCTCCGGTGGTTGCATCGAGGGCGCGGTGGCGGATGTCGCGAAGCAGACCATGCAGACCGGCGCGCCGCAATTGCTCGACTTCGGCATCTCCGACGAGCGCGCCTGGGAAGTCGGTCTCGCCTGCGGCGGCAAGCTGAAGGTCTTCGTGGAGAAGCTGGCATGACGCCCGAGGTCCTGAAGCGCCTCCAGGCCGCCCGCGCCGCGAAGACTCCGGTCGCGCTGCTGACCCGGCTGACCGACGGCGCGCAATTCCTCTGGCCCGCGGACCAGGCGCCCGACCCGGCGCTCGACGAGGCCGCGAAGGCCGCCCTGCGCGACGCGGCGATTGGCGCGCTGCGCGACGACGCGGCCGGCAACGTCACCCTAGCCGACGGCTCCGCCTGGTTCATCCATCCGCACAACCCGGCGCTGCGCATGATCATCGTCGGCGCCGTGCACATCGCCCAGGCCCTGGTGCCGATGGCGCAGACCGTGGGATTCGCGGTGACGGTGGTGGATCCCCGCCGCGCCTGGGCGACGGCGGACCGCTTCCCCGGCATCACGCTGATCCATGACTGGACCGACGACGCGGTGAAGGCCCTGGCGCCGGACAGCCGGACCGCCGTGGTCACCCTGACCCACGACCCGAAGCTCGACGACCCCGCCCTCGACATCGCGATCCGGTCGGAGGCCTTCTACATCGGCGCGCTCGGCAGCCGCCGCACCCATGCCAAGCGCGTCGCGCGCCTGTCGGAGATGGGCCACGGGCCGGAGGCGATCGGCCGCATCGCCGCCCCCGTCGGCCTCAACATCGAGGCCGTGACGGCGCCCGAGATCGCGCTCTCGATCCTCGCCGAGGTCGTC
>FRDC01003995.1_pt2 | contig 11386 bp, 11 predicted proteins | sample 1106171 | NCBI WGS metagenome assembly FRDC01 (sample SAMEA3930566, study PRJEB13176) | freshwater metagenome | biome: Drinking water system; feature: drinking water; material: water | place: Singapore | collected 2014-12-20
GAACTTGTCAAGCAGTGGCGATCTCAACAAGAGTACAATCTCGATGTAGAAGATACACTAGAAAACGTTTTAGGTGAAGATGATGAAACTAACTCCTGAGCAAATACAGCAACAACTCAAACTGGCCGGTAAAGGGCCAGTTAAAGAAGTTGATATTACATTAGATTCCATCGAGTCATTTGGTGATAAAGAATCCATGCGTGAAATGCTTACCGATATTGGTAAGTATAAGAAGATGCTTTCTCAACGTATCACTCTTATCAATGATGCGTTGTCGGCTACCATTCCGTTTACGCGAGAGAACCTTTATCTGTTCTGTGCCTATACCGGTTCTGGTAAGTCAACTGTAGCGGCTAACATTACATACCCCCTTTGGCTTCAACAAAAGAAAACTTTGGTTATCTCGAACGAGGAATCTAAGCAAGATATTTTATTCCGAGTCGCTTGTCTTCATTTAGGCTTTAGCTTCAATGATTATAAGAAAGGCTTGATGCCTCATGAGCAGATGATGCAAGTTGTTTCCTTGTTTCCAGAGATCTCTCAATACGTGAAAGTTCTTGACGTAACATATCAAGACGGTATCACTACAAAGATTGAGGGAATTAAAAAGGCCCTAGAGGCCGTAAAGAAAGAGGATAGCTATTCTTGCGTTCTTATCGATTACTTTCAACTTGTTAAGTATTCAATCAAAGACTCTAAGAAAACGGCTTATGAGAATCTAAATGACCTTCGTGTTTGGCTTGGCCAATACATCAAGGGTTCAACTATGCCTGTCGTATTATTCGCTCAGCTCTACTCGGTTTCAAAAAAGGGCGGGGCTAAGGATATAGATACACGCATCAAAGACTGTTCTGCGATTGTCGAACCGGCAACGGTAATTATCGAAATCGTTCCGAACTATGATAATAGAACTTCTGAGTTCATTATCCACAAAGACCGCTTCGGTAAGCAGGGTAACAAGATTGTTTGTTCCTTCGACAACGGTCGTTACAATATGATAACTGACGATGAATATCAAAACCGCGTTAAGAATAGCCGCCTTGCTGCAGCTACTTCAAAACTAGATAAGTTACAAGGAACAACAGATGGCGAAGCGTGATAATCGTTGGTGCCTAATCTGCCAACCTAGAAACAGAACTCTTTACTGGCATCAAAACGAAGATGGCAAGATCTGGTGCTATTGCAATAAATGTGACCGCGGTTATTCATTGGAACAATACTGTGAAACGGCGGATATTGATATGCAAGAATTTTTGACTGGTGATTTCCACATGCAAGAGGCCAAAGAAGACACGGTGGAGGCCATGGCCTGGCCCTCTACATTTGTACCACTCTCAGATCCTAGGGCAGCAAAAGGCGTAGAATATATTAAGAGCCGCGGATTGACGCTAGAAGGTGATATGTACTATGACCTCGACGAAGAGGGCATTGTTTTTCCATATTACGTCGAAAACTACTTCTGCGGAGCTCAAGTACGATTTTTAAAAACACGAATTAACGAAGATGGCGATGAATGGAAGATTACAACACTTCCTGGTACGCGCCTGGGATTATTATTTTATGGGTGGAACCAAACCAAGTTCTTGGCACAAGTTAAAAGAGTCATTGTCACCGAAGGGGCTTTCAACGCTTTATCAATCCAACAAGCGCTTAATCAAGCTTACGGCGGTGTGTCTCGTTGTCCCTGGAGGGTCATTGCTTGCTCTGGCTCTGGTGCTACAGAATTACAAAGAGAAACGCTCAAAGAACTCAAAGACAAAGGATTCACAGTCGTCATCGCCCCAGACACCGACGAAGCCGGAATGAAAATGTACCAGAAGTTCTTAGATTCTGGTTGCGCAACACATTATGCTTTCACTGGGGATACAACCAAAGACTGGAATGACCTTCTCAAGGAGATGAAACATGAAGAATTTGCCCAATTCTTCCTTAGAAGTGTTCAAAAAGTGCAGCCGCTGTAATTTAGATAAATCTATATCTAGCTTTCATAAGAAAAAAGGTTATAAGTTTGGAGTTAGATCTGAGTGCAAAGAGTGTATTAAATCTTGGCAACAAGAACACTATTCTAATGAAGAAATTAAATCTAGAAAACTTGAACGTCAAAGAAAACCAGAATATAGGTTAAAACAACGTAAGAGTCACTTACAAAATAAGTATGGCATTTCTATTGAAGACTATAATAAGTTATTAATATCTCAAAATAACTGCTGTGCTACTTGTAAATCTCCAACACCTGGAGGAAGAAGTACTGTTTACTTTCACGTAGATCATTGCCACATTACAGGAAATGTTAGAGGCTTACTTTGTCAGGCATGTAATAATGTTCTTGGTCTTGTGAAGGATAATACCGATACATTGAAAGCGATGATTAAACATGTCGGCTAAAAAAGATATGATGGCAGAAATCAATAAGAAAGCTCAGAAGATCAGGGACAACCGGATCTCAGCTGCTAACAATAAGACGTTAGAAGCCGCAGCATTTGATTTCTTCCGCAACATTGACGAATCTCGCCTAGTCCATGGCGGAACCATGTACGATCCAAATCTATTCCAACAAGCTAAGAAATCACTAGAAGAGCGTCTACGAGGATTTGATCCTGGTGGAAAGATCTCTGTAGAATTCAACGTATCAGAAGATATTAAGAGCTGGGAAGAACAACAAGTTCGTGGCGTCACAATCTGGTGGAGCCGAGCCTACATTGCAAAGAATAATGTAGACCCTTCGTATTACATCGACATCAATCAGATGTTATTCTTATAACTCTGCGTCTGCAGTCCAACCGAAATACAATCCAGTACCAGTTGCCCCAGTTACAAAAAGAACTAAAGCTTGTTTTTCTCCAATAAGGAAGGATGGTGTTTGTGCATTTGCTGTTGGTGAACCACCAGTACCATATTCACTGATCTTTCCAGAGTTATTGGCTTGATCGTAAGTATTGAATGTTGGTGTTGTTCGTTTAGATACTTTAAATATAACTGTTACAGCCTTAGCAGTTGCTGCTGCAGCGCCACCGTTCCAGTAAAAAGCATCATTGTCAGACATAGATGCACCTGGTGCAATCGCATATCTGTGAGATTTTTCATAGTAACGTTGGCAAGCTGCATACTCTTGGTCAAATGTGCGTCCATAAGTAGAAAATGCGGCTGCAGTAGATCCTTCGTTTAAGATTACACCAGTCACTCTGAAATCAGTTGCTCCAGTATTAACTCCGTTAATTTGATTTGCTGTTGCAAAAAAGTTACCAGTGTTCCATGTTCCAGCTGTTGTTTGAAAGTTTGTTCCAGCAGCTAAAATAAATTGTACGTAAATTCCAACACCTGTGTCATAGTTCCAAGATCCAGTAGATGGAGATGCAGGAAATGTTAAGCTTTTATATTCCCAAGTATTTGATGTATTGATGGTATACTCTTGAACTGCACATCTATCTAGTCCATTGTTTTGTAAACCAACACAATATGTTCCAGTTAAAGTAGCTTTAACCCAAAAAGAAATAGTAAATACTTTTTGAGCAACTTGAGCCCAATTATATCCCTCAATCATTTGTTGAATGCAACAAAGATCAGTTGCTCCTATTGATGTATCTGGAGTTGTTAAGTTCGCTCTATAGCTATTAGTAAATAACTGACCAGCTTGTGCAAGAGTAGGTACATCAGAGTCTGATGAAACTGTATGAACAACAGTTCCGGCTTTAGCATATCTCCAACGATCAATTGAATATGCACCATTTGCGATAGCAGGAAATGAATTTCCACGTTGAGAAATTCTCATGTTACCGTTTATAATATAATTTTGAGTTGATAAACTGGTTGATAAAATATCGCTTTTAGATACTTCACCAGTCGTACCAGAATCAAGTGCAGGCTTTCTAACTAAATTTGGATTAGTCATCTATTCCCCTTAAATTTCTTGGTCTGGCTCATCTGGCCAAACTGGGTTAGCAGGATCTTCTGTGTTCTCTGGAAGATCTCTAAGCTCTTGTCTGTACGCTTTCCATGCATTTTTATCAGTAGTGTTTAATGGAGAATCAGATAAAACTGTCCAATCACATGCAGAAAGTTTTCTATCGCGCTCAAAGCGTAGTGCTTTCCAAAGTTGTTCTTGTTTTGCTGCAGTTTTTACTGAGTCTAAAACAGCTACAAGAACTCCACCTTGATCTTCAATTTTTACACATTCTGGATCTAAAGAAGGAGAACAAATAATATGTGTTGTCTTATTGACATCTCCATTTGGTCCACCAAATTGAGCTTGATTTGGTGCAGAATCCTCATAAACACTCATTAAGGCTAAACTTTTTTTATCAACAATTAAAATTTTCATATTAATAATATCCTTTAATTTCTTTTACAGTTAAAACTCTCTCTGTATCGTCAGATGTGGCGGTTCCACCGTTAACATTCCAATACACATCAATTTTATGATATCCAGGTCCTACTGAAACTCTAACTGTTGCCGCATACGGCATTCGTTGAGATGAACTAGGTATAGATGGTAATAATATAACCTGACCAGGTTGTAGAATTCCATCAACATATAGAGATGCTAAATTAAATGCACTTGTTGTGTTTCTTTGATATAGATTAAAAGAAATTTCTAAATCACCGCCAGATGTTTTAATAACTGTACTCATATCTGGCATCGGTACAGAGCTTGTCATAGACGTAGTGATTCCGGCGTTTATTCCTTTAGCTTGTGATATTTGACTTTTAAATAAACTATTAAGAGTTCTTCTATTGTCCTCAACACTTTGGTTTCCAATTTCCATTGTGTTTTGTAGTATAAAAGGTCCATTATCTTTGTTTGAATGAATTGGAGTTATAACATCAAAAGAATCAATGTAGAAACCGTCGGATGTTGCTGCGTTTTGTGTTACTCTAATTTTATGAAGACCTAAAGTAAGACCAGACACTCTAATCATAAATAGACCAGAAGCGGTTGCAGCGGTACCACTAATTACACCAGTTGATGCTGTAAAAGTCATCCCTGTTGTTCCTGCGCCGTTTACATAAGTAGCAGTACCTATACTAGATAGATTAGAAATGCCATCAATTGTAACTGCTTGGTTGTAAGAGTTACCTGTTACAAAGTTTCCGTGATATTCAATACCAGTTCCCCAAAAGGCATATTCAACATATTGTCCATTATTGGCACCAGTATTTTCAACTGCAAAACCACTTTGAAATGTTGTTGGGAAAGAAAACGCCGTCCAGTTTGATCCAACATATACAAATTCTCTAATAGAACTTTTTCTAATTACACCGGTTGAAACGTTGTTTAGTGCTGCGGTTCCAGGAGAATAATCTGCAAGAATGTTATAAGCGCCATGTTGTATTGCTCCAGCAGGAATGGTTGGAGTTTTAGGTCGATAAACAATAAAGTTTTTCACAGATAAATTGTTAGTTGCACTAGCCGTAAGAATCTTAACTGTGTGCGTACCATAAGGTAAACCTGAAGCAATCTTTTTTGTAAGATCTGTATTGTAAATACTTAGGTTTGCACTACCTGCTCCTAAAGATACGTTATCTATTAAGATAGACGAACTATTGGTCGCACCAGATTGGTTCAATACTAAGTCAATACCAGTACCAACAAAAGTAAATGTTATAGAATCGCCTGCATTCTGTGCGTTTAAGTATGATTGAGAAAGAACTCTAGTTCCGGCACTACAAGTTAACATAGTGGCACCATCATCTAATGCAAATGATGCGGCAGCACCAGTTGTATATAAACTAGTGTTCATTGAACTAAAATCATCTGTTCGTCCTGCGCAGAATTCAAGCCAACTATAGGTTCTATATACCTCTTCGCTTGAGTGATCTGTGGCACCTAAAGTTGCTTGATTTCCAGTTGGTGTTAGCGCTTTAGCGAATGATCCGTCAGATTTCTGATAAACAGAAACTCTTCCACCGCGTGAACCTAATACACCAGACTCAAATCCTGAGTTATATGCTAATGTGGCTTGAGAAGCGTTATATAATTTTTTACCGTCTTTCCAAGATGTCCCTGGATTAACTGTAATAGAAGATGAATTATTGATAATTTCAAAACCATAAATGTTAACGCCACCGCTAAAATTATTTCTAATAAAAACAGTATATGTGCCTAATGTTAAACCAGAAACAACTGGCAATACTTGATTTGGAGTGTAATTTCTATTACCTAAAACAAAAGAAGATGATGCTGGAAAAAGATTTGAACCTTCAGAACCATTATTAACTTTAGCTCTTATGTCGTAGGCAAAACCATAATTAGTTAAAATGTTTAAACCAGTGCCGTAAAATGTTATTTCTAAATAATCAGTTGTTGATGCTGAACTAACAAAACCTTGACCTGTAGCATTAGGACCTTGATTTGCCCATTGACCAACAAGTCTAATTTGTCCATACTTATCGTTAACAGCTCCCCAAATGGATTCACCGTTAGGGCCAAACTCATCGTTAATTTTATATATTTGTTGAGTTTGTATTCTATTAATGCCCATACGTACGCCTAAGTCTTTACTTAGATCGTATATATTAGCTCTATTAGTAATAGTTGTATATGGCGCAGAAATAAGTGGAATATCAACTAAATTATTAGTTAACCCTAATAAACTTCCTAAATCGCTAATTTGTGCTAAACTGTTCGGTAATGCCATAACTTCCTTATTATACCTTATTATAACTCAGCATCAGCTGTCCATTGAAAGCCATAAATGTCTTCAATTGCTGTTGCAACGAATATGCTATAACTATGCGTTCCTGTACCCTGAGGGGCTATAGCCAATGTTCCGCCACCAGTTAATCCACGCGCTTGACCAGAAACACCTGTTGATGGGTTGTAAAAAGTAACAGTTGGAATAGCTCTTTTTGTTACAGAGAATATAATTGGTCCGGACGCATACTGACCATTCTTTCCATACATGGTCATATATCCGTTATTAGTGATATCGGGCACAGCAGTATCTATATCATAACTTTTCTCATAGTAACGTTGACAAAGTATAAGTTCATTGCCTATTGTTCTTCCAGCTCTAGTAAACTCTGGTATTGTTAAGTTACCAACAGTAAGTTGAGCTTGACTAACATATTGTTGCTGTCCGCCATTATCTGCATAAACTATTACACAAATTAAATTATTACATCCAGTTGGTACAGTGCCAGAAATAGTAACTGTAGTATATCCTGCAGCATTTGAAGAAACTGTAGTTGAATTTAAACTTGCAAAGTTAGATGCTAAAGTATAAGTTGTCCAATTTGTATATGGAACAGCATTATTAAAAGCTGTTACAGAGTTAGCTGTACCGTTCCACGATAATAATTCAGCCCTTACATTAGAAGTGCCACCGGACTTAATTTTGAAGTTAAATGTAACTGTTTGTCCCCTAAGACCAACTGTGTTTGCATTTTCAATTATCTGAGCAACTGCACATTTTTCATTAAAACTCCAAGGACCAAAATTCATATCATACTGAGAACCAGTGTTGGTTGACACGGCTCTAATCATTTGTGCAGCATTAGATGAAGCGGTGCTAGGAAATAACATCCAACGATCGGCACCATAGGTACGATTAGCTGTTACTGTTAATTGAGATGCACCTATACGTTGCCAAAAGTCAAAGTTACCGTTTATTAGGAAGTTTGTATCAATTTTATCAATTCTTGGTGTTAAACTACTCATATTATTCCTTACAAGTCGCTTACTTTAAAGATATTTATTTGTAAGCTTTTTGTGCTACTACCAAAGAATGGTTGTCCTGGTGCTGGGGCAACAACGTTATCGGCAGCATCAACGTGCGCAATGATTCTTAATGTTCCAGCAGCTGTAACTCTAAATAACCATTGTCTTTGTGCGGGCCAGTTTTGTCCTGATCCTCCCCACTCTGATTCTCCAAGTACGCTGTTTAAACTATCTACTGTATACCATTTTGTCCATACGTCATTTATTGATCTGTAAGATACTGTTGCCATGTATAGCCCAGTTTCATTGAAAGTGATATTAGATCCAGATGACCATGTAATTTTATTTGCAAAGTTTGCAGCATCCCATGAAAAGGCATTACTTCCAACAGAAAAAGAAAAAGCGCCATTTCTATATAATTGAATACTTGGTTTTTGACCGATACTTGCTATTTGAACAGCTTGTGCTGCAATACTAGCAGTATTAGATACAACTTGATCACCAAATTGTTTTAAATCTACGTTATTAGGCGCAGTTTGAAATGTAGTTGTAGGAACTCCGGCTACAGCGGCAAGGGTAGGAACCATTGCATCAATTTGTCCTTGCGCTCTCTCGATTGCTGCCATCATACTTCCATCTGGGCGCTCGGCAACAACACCATTACTAATTACAGTGATAAAACGATCGTAGTTTTGAGCAGAGAATCGGATCAATGATCCAAGACCGCCTGCAACTGGAACTTCTATATAGTCACCATCGCCACCAGTTACGTTTCCAACCTTACGGTACTGAAGCGCGCGATCTGCGAAGACCATAACTGCACCGATCTGTTGTGCAGAGTTTTGATTGATAACGATAGGAGTACCGATGTTAAAGTCCGTAGATCCTGCCGTTAAAGTGCCAGAAGCTATGATAGTTCTTCCATCTACAACATTTAAGCTTGTAGTTGGGGCTTCATCAAGCCATCCAGTAAAGATCTCACCGTCTTCTGCAGTGAAATCAATGAAGTTAATTTGAGTAGAAGATACTACTTGATATGAAAGTTGATCAACAAGTAAGCCTTTCAATGAGCTTACTAGTTTTAAGTTATTTCTAAAAAAGTTAAGTTGAGCTGCAGCAATAGTGCTTGCAGATGGATTTACAAATCCATACGTAGACATTTCAGTTGGCGTTACAAGCGAACTAAGGTTAATACCAGTATCACCAGCTGTTGCCTTATGAGCAAAGCGAACCTTCTTGAACCCAAGGGCAATACCCTTTTGTTCGGCTACGTCTTTCTTTCTAAATGATGTGGTACCCTTACCTATTACTGCCATATTATAAATCCACCAATTGTGTATTAGTTAATCCAACCGCTGGAAAGTCTACTTTACAAGACCAAGTTAATGTGGCATTGGAAAATGCAAAAAAGTTTGCTCCCCAGCCACCAACAACAGGAACACCAGTTGTTGAAATTTGATGCAACCAAGCTCTAAATTGTGTCCCACCGGTATATAGTTGACACAACATCTTAGCATTAATACCAGAACCGTCAGTAATCTCACCATATCCTAATGTAGAAAATGTAAGACCAGCGCCACCGGCACCAATATATGAACCAGTATTTGGAGTTACAAAAGTTTGATCTACTGTAAACCCAGGAAGTGTTATTAAGTATTGACCACCACCAGCGTTGCCACTAGTTGTTTGTCTATATTCAAACTCTTGATAAATTCTATTACCAGAACGTCTAATCCATATACGATCAACGAAAGGTGATCCACCCTTTGTTGCTGTACCAGCTGTATCAGTTAATGTAACTGTTCCAGCAGCCCAAAGACCAGTTTCAGGAACTCCTGTGATATTAACGAATACTCCGAAAGCTGGAGTACTGTTTGCATAAAATGCACCAACAAGCTTCCAAGAAGCAAATCCCGATGGTCCAACGCTGTTAACATTTGAGCTAATTCTTAATTCTGTATTTCCAGAATTGCGAACTGCATATATCATATATAGATTGTGAGCAACTAAGGTAACATCTGTAGAAATAGTTCTTGCTATTGAAGAAGTAAGTTTAAATTGCTGTCCACCTATTGTTAAATAAACAGGAATAGATGATGAAGCAGACATTGTTATAATTCCGCTACCGTGGCTTAGTGCTCCAATTTTATCATCTCTAAGTTTCTGACCCATTATAACTCCGCCTCAGCAGTCCAACTAATGTTAAATGTGCGAGGTGTTACTGCAGCACTTAACATAGTGTAGTTGATAGAAATACCGTTTACACTAGTTGCCGCAATAGACTGAGTTCCTGGCCCCCAATCCCCGCTTGAGTTGTTAGCAGTAATAACTCCAGCTGGTGAAGCTCGCTTTGGCACTGCAAATGCAGTAAATGCTGCTATGGTTGCAGAGGCTCCAGGGTTAAAATCGTATCGAGCGTATATTAAACCAGTTTCATAATAACGCTGGCAAGACTGCAAATTGCGCTCAAAAGATTCACTCTTATATAACTGAGCCTGCGTTCCTTCGTTAAGTGTAAATCCAGTTACATAGAAAGAATCATCGGCTCCAGCAGTACCAGAAGGAGTCCATCTGAATACAACACGCATAGATCCAACTGAAGTACCAACTGCAACACTTGTTGTCATTGTTACGTACTGCCATGAAGTAGTAGGAGTAACAGCGTTATTTAACAAGAATGTTGCGCCTGAATAGTTGGTTGGATCATCATCAATATTGTTGGTTGTCGATAGGTCTAATGTCATCGACCCACTAAAGTTGGCTCCAGCTTTAATCCAGAATCCAACTGTAACAATCTGGTTGCGTAAAGGCTGATGATTAACGGACTCAATTCCTTGTCCAAAGATGTGCAAGTTTGTATTTGTGTTGCCAGAGTTTCTTTGAATCTTGGCGCTATAAGTTATAGTTCCACTAAAGTTAGAAGGAACATCAACTTGTCTAGAAACAGTGACGTTAGTCGTCCCTGCACTTGTTTTTGCAAACCAACGATCAGCAGTATATGCTTTAGTGTTGTTGGTGATGTTAAAAGAAGTACCACGCTGCCATATTTCCATGCCACCGTTTATCAGGTAATTTCTAGTTTGATTTAATGTTCTTACTGCAGCTCTTGCCATATCCTACCTATTATACGCTATAAACAACAATGTTGTCTGAGTTATCTATAGTGATCTCTCTGAGAGTTCCATCTGGACGTCTCAAGAAGATACCTCTTCCGTTTTGCGATCTATCGATCGACGCATTTGTTGAACCCAAGAAGTTAGCGGCAAGTAATGCAGCGTTACTGTCTGAGTTATCAAATGAAGTTCCAGCAAGTTGATCGAATACAAGTGTTACCGTACCAAGACCATTGAAGGTATTAGCAGGGAATACAACTTGATAACCGTTCAAGCTGAAACCATTAGTTCCAAGTAAGTAAACTTGTCCAGTTTCAACGTGGTAAACTTTCAACAGATCAGGATCTGGCAAGAAGTTTGTCAACGTGAAAGTGTTGAAGTTATTTACAGTTCCATCGAACTGTTGAACCTCACGGTTCTTAATTCCTGTAACAACTTGATCCTGTCTTCCGTAGAAGATGCCGTAACCTTTTAATTGAACGTTTGAAGCACTAGAAGTGATTCGTACACGAAGGTCAAGAGCTCTTCCTTGAACAGTGTGGATCAAAGTTTGAGCAGCGTTAGCTGTCCAAACACCAGCGTTCAATTCGTTAATACCGAAAGGACCGATAGGAGC
>FRDC01001740.1_pt2 | contig 11372 bp, 19 predicted proteins | sample 1106171 | NCBI WGS metagenome assembly FRDC01 (sample SAMEA3930566, study PRJEB13176) | freshwater metagenome | biome: Drinking water system; feature: drinking water; material: water | place: Singapore | collected 2014-12-20
ATGAAAGTATTACAAACTATTATTTTGATGGTTGTATTATGTATAAGTACTGATGCAACCATTTTAACATTTAAAGCATCGTTCTATTGTCAAGGGGCAAATAGTAAGGGATGCTATGGTAAGGGAATTACTGCTAGCGGTGAGAAGGTTAGGCATGGTATAATTGCCGCAGATAAGAAATTTAAATTTGGCACTAAGATTCGTATTTTAGAACCAAAAGAACTGGCGGGTGTGTATGTGGTTTTGGATAGAGGCGGCAAAAGAATTAAACATAACTTTATAGACCTTTGGGTAAATAATGCCAAGCATGCTAAATCTTTAGGTATAAAGACAGTTAAATTAGAAATAATTAAATGATTAGCTATGAATTCTAAATTTTTAAGCTTAATTTTAAGGCACAAGCCTGAAACAGTTGGATTGAAGCTAGATGATAATGGTTGGGTGAGCGTCGCTGATTTATTAAATGCTACTAATACCCATTTAGATAGATTGGAAGAGATTGTCCGCGATGATAATAAAAGAAGATTTTCTTTTAGTCCCTGCGGAACTAAAATACGCGCTAATCAAGGTCATTCTATAGATATAACATTAGATTTAGTGCCTCAAGTTCCGCCAGAAACCTTATATCATGGAACTGCAATTAAAAACCTTGAATCTATCCGCAAATCAGGAATAATTAAAGGTTCGCGGAACCATGTTCACCTATCTCAAGATATTCAAACAGCTATTATGGTAGGAAAAAGACACGGCACACCTTTAGTACTTAGTATTGCGGCGTTAGATATGCATAGTGCCGGTTATATCTTCTGGCTATCAGATAATAATGTTTGGTTAACTGATTATGTGCCCGTAGAGTTTATTTATGAACCCTAATAAAGTAAATCAATTAGCTAGAATGCTTAAAGAAGCATTAATACTGTCCAAATCGGACGAGTCTATTAAAGTTAATAAGATAGATGATAGTTATTGGAAAAGTGTAGCGGGTGAGATTATTAGTCAGATTCAACAATTTGATATAGATTTCCGCGAGCATAGAAAATGAATCGTTTAGATAGGTAAATATATTTTCGGAGGTTGTGGGATAGAAAATATCATTAAAATTATAACGGCGCATTACTTCAAACCTAGAAGATGTACTAATCAAATAAGCATCATGATGCCAATCTTTTCGCCAAATAACGGAAATCTTATCTTTACAGATATAGAAATCTGATTCAGGAAGTGCCGAAATAATCAAAAATTTTCATATAAACTTCTACTAGACTAATTTTTAGTATTTTATCTCAAGATAGCATAATTTTCAAGCCCAAAATGAAAATATTTTTTGACAATCGCGGAACTTTAGATTATAATGCCTTGAAAGGAAATTCATATAAAGTTTTTGATGACTGCTGTAGAACTATGACTTCTGCCACAACACAGCATCTGGTATAGTCTATTAAGTAGGAAATAATTGACAAAATTCATAAAGCCGTAGATAACGGAGATACTTATATCTGTTTACCGTTAAACAGAAGATATTGCCTTTAAATTATATTAGATACTGTAAATATTTGGCTTAAAGAAGCCGTATATGAAACTCACTATTTCACATACGGAATTCTGATGAACACTTACTTTAAGATTAAATGGTGAAAGATATGAACAAGGATTTTGAATACATGTCCGAACTAGACATCTTTAATAACGATGAGCCGCAAGAGGTTAAAAATAAAGCTAAAGGCGTACTAGAATCATACACTGATAATGATTACGCAGATGACATGCTATTGTTTGCAATGGGCGCAGATTTTTGCGATTTCTTTGAAGAAAGTTGTTGACATTATCGGCTACATGCCTATAATCACACCTGTCAAGCAATGAGGCTGACAAGAACTTTTAACACAAAACTGAAAAGGAACCAAAAAATGGAAACAACGAACGTAGAACAAACCACAATTAATTATTTCGCTAGTCTTCCGGCTGACTTTACTACGGCATCACTGCCGCCTTTTATGCTTACAGGCTTGGCACGAACCAAAGTTGGTAAAGCTGCACTGAAGTACGCTGAACAGAATAATGGCAGCTTTGTGGGCTTCAACGCCGAAGCAGCAGAACAAAAGCCTACCACAAATCGTGTTAGCCGTCCAGATAATATTGAAGACGGTATGCGCTTCTGCGGCGATTGCTACCGCAAAGCAATCGAAGCTGGTCAGACGCATGAAGATGCCGTTCAATCAGCAATTCAAGCTGAGACTGAGTTTGCTACAATTGGCAAAAATGAAGATGGTACACCTAAATATGGCAGTTATTGCAAAGCTGATACTGCGTTGCGTGCCAAAAAGCATGCAGAAAAAGTACGCTTGACTAAATTGCCTGAGTTGATTGCTAATGCAGAAGCACGCTTGGCTGAATTGAAAGCTGAACAAACTGAGCTTACAGCAAAGTTTGGCAATACTTCTAAATCTGAAGAGACAGAAGAAGTTGAATAGCAGGTGATGTTGCCGCTTAGAATTAAGGAATTGGCTAGTAGTACAGGTAGCGTTTATTATATTTATCTGCCGAATATAGTAATAACTACTGTGTATTACTAGCCAAAAACATATTTATCTTTTCTTAACTAATTTTTATGGAATTAACATTTGGCGTCTTGCCAGCAATCTCAAGTAATCTTGAATCTTCATCTGTGCGTGTTCCTGATGGAATAACCAACCAGCATCTTATTGAAAGACATGGATAAATCTAATAAATTTCTAATAATTTTTACGGTTACATTTTTGTTTGGGTTTCTGCCGTTGTTTGTAAATTCTTTGGGCAATTTTCCCAGCAATTATACTATCGGGTGCTGGGTATTTGCTGCACTAGCTCTAACTGGGTATTTAACCACAGTAAAGTAATATGCTACCAAATCAAGTATTTTTCATTCCAAACCCATCTTTTCTTGATAGTTTTACGGAATATGTCAAGAAAGAAGCTTTAAATGTAGTTGATTGCGGAGCGGGAATTGGGCACTTATCAAAACTTCTAATTGATAAAGGTATCAAGACATGCGCTATTGATTTATATCCTAGAGAAAATCCACAAACTGAAATTATTCAGATGGATGCAATAAATTTTCCGTTTTCAGCAGGCATGCTTGCAGTTATTGCACGTCCATGTCATGGTGATTGGGTTCCGCTGCTTATTAAAAAAGCAGTTGAAGCCGGTGCTCAAGTCATGTATATCGGCCTAAAGAAAAACTTTGGACAAGATATTACAGGTTTAGGACTAGCACATTGGATTTTTTCTAAAGATGCTGGCGTAGATGGAGAGTATGCTATTGTTTTTAGAAACCGCAAAAATAAAAACAATGCGTACAGCGTGTACGGTGACAATATAACCGACATGCCAAGCGGTGCAATTCGCTATAAGCGATATCATAAGTATAGTAAGCGCAAAATGTCTATCAGTATTCTACGCTTTACTGGCATAGGATTACATTACTATGTAACTGTGGAAGAAGATAATAACCAGTATTGGAACGAAAAAGAGCAGGTTTGGCAGAGATTCTGGGATGATGATTCTGTCAAAGGTATATATGACACTAAAAGATTCAATACGCTAAAAGAGGCTGAAGCTTATATCAAAAAGGTTAAGAGAAAGTACAAGCATCATATTATTGAAACACCAGAGGAAGATATTAAATATTATTACGATGTTCACGGGGGCTAGTATAGCTTAAACACAAGGAAGATGTTAATAGATGTTTATAACTATTTATAAACACAGTAGATTATATGGAGCACTACATGATTGAGGAACGTAAAGTGTCTGATGTAGGTCAAAATATTTGGCTTACATCAGACCTATAGCTACACTTTTTTCATAACAATATTTTGCAATATTGTCCGCGACCTTGGAAAACTGTAGAAGAAATGAATCAAGGTTTAATAGATAGTTGGAACTCCGTAGTTAAACCTGACGATATTTTGTACTTTCTTGGTGATTTTGCCTTTGCGGGTACACAGAAAATTGAATCTATTCTGAAACAACTAAATGGAAATATATTTCATATTTTAGGAAATCATGACAGAAAAGTATCTAATAAGCGTTGGCTAGAGCTTGGCATGAAGGAAGTACATGAACAACTTATTTTAAATTATTGCGGAACCAAGCTATTACTATGTCATTTTCCATATCTAGTTGATGTGGAAGATGATAGATATAGACAGCTTAGACCTATAGATGACGGCACTATTTTGATTCACGGACATCGGCATTCCGTGCCACAAGAAAAAATTCGTGTTTCATCAAAAGGTACAGTAATGTACGATGTAGGCATTGATGCACATGCTAAACCAATTCGCATAAATGAGGTTTTAACCGATATTGACAACTTTAATATTGATATTTCTTCTAGCAATGTTACAAGAGTGGATTAGTCTGATGAGAAAACAAAAATGAGCGTGATTATAGCAGTAAAACATGAAGACATTCCGTATTTAGCTTTTGATTCTCGTGCAAATTCTGGTGAAAAGTATTTTACCTATGATTTAAAAGATTCTAAGTGTTTTTCTAGATTATTAGGCGGTAATTTTTTGTATTTTGGATTTGTAGGTCAGCACAAACTCAATAACATTGTCAGAAATATTTTCTTGCCAAATCTCTATCTTAAAGATGTTCGCACTTGGTTGACCACACTATCAATTAGAATAGCCGCTGAACATGTATTTGATAGTTATTTTGCAGTTGTAGATAACAATATCTATAAGTGTTGGAATGACCATTCTAATGTTATAGTTGTTGAGCCTGCTGCTATAGGTTCTGGCGGATATCTAGCTTTAGGTGCATTTAGTGCACTGAAGGATGACAGTTCTATGACATTAAAGCAGAAAATTAGAAAATCACTGGAAATTGCAGCTAATCATGATTCTAACTGCGGTGTACCGTTTTATTTACTGAATTGCCAAACTGGAGAAGTAGAATTGTTGAATGAAAGTATATAAGATTCAAAATAAAAATGGTTTATTTTCCACAGGCGGCACATGCCCATCTTTTACTAAAGATGGCAAGATGTGGACTAGACTTGGCTCATTGAAATCGCATCTCACACTATATTACAGTAAAAGAAATAATTTAAATTATCCAAAAATTAATGCATATGTTGATTGTGTTGTGCTAGAGTATGAATTGAAAGCCCCGTCTGAAATCAATTTAGAAAGTTTGGTAAACTAACTTGCGTATACTGAGTAAGAAACAAGATTATTACGATTTTGCTGGATATTGGCAAAGCGATATTCTTTATATCCGCAAAATGGAAAATGTTGATTATGTAATTGACCAAAAAGTTAAAGATCAAATGCGGAATATTGGCGAATCTACTAGCAGGTTCAATGATATTTATCGGTATTATTTATTAATTTGCGGAACCATCTATATTAGGTATTATGATTCAAAACTAAATAAATGGGTTGATTTTGTTAATGAGAAAGAAAGAAAAAGGCGGCAAAGTAAGTGGTATGCAAAATATACCGATACATCTACACCTTCTAAAAAAGATATTGTTAAGATACACAAAGACTTAAATGCACCTATTATCGGAGTTGATACTAGATATTGTGCAGATTTAGGCTGCATAACCCCGCATTACCGGCATACGCATATAGTTAGAAACCCTATTTTGGTTGACCATGACTTTACAGAAATTCAAGCGGATATTCTACATCGTGAAATTGAATTCTTTATCTCTAATGATTTGAGAGTTGAGTCCGCGATGCCAGAATTTTCTGATATTGAAAAGGTTCAACAACATGGATTTGATAAAAAACTATCATTTAGGAAAACAAAATGAAATTTACAGTTAAGCGAGATGAATGGTTTCGTGGAAAAGGCGCAACACTTTCTAAGTTATTAAACAATGATGGATATAAATGCTGCCTTGGTTTTTATTCTTTAGCTTGCGGACTGAAAGAAGAAGATATACAAGATAAAATAGCGCCAATGGATTTGACTAGAGAGCTACTACTTTCAACTGATTTAAATAAGTTGGTAGAAGATAGGCAAGGATATTTATTTAACACCAGTTATTGCAATAAATTAATGACTACTAATGCCGCTGTTTATTTAACTGACGCAGAGCGTGAAGTTGAATTAACTAAATTGTTTGCTGAAATTGGCATTGAGGTTAAGTTTGTATGACTAAAGAAACAATAATTAAGTGCACTTGCAGTGAAATCGAGATCTTGATTCAAGAACATTATGGTGTTTTTTATGAAACCCAAGCCGCAGAAGAAGCAGACTCTGATACTGTTAAAAAGTATGATATTGATGGAGAACTTTCTGAGTGGGATGTACGTGATTTAGACGACATTATTAACGGGGAATGGCATGGTGGGTGCACTAGGGATTTTATGAATAAGCTTTGTGCTGATGGTTATCTTGAAGTTGGTACATATATTATTGATTTTGGAGGGTGAGATAGAAATGTATAATGAAACATTCCGCGAAACTGAAGAAGTCGCAAGATTATTAGCGTATAAAGATGATTGACGCTATGGTGAAGGAATTGGCATATCAATTATTGCAGCCGATTTTGTATTTACATTATTTTTGATTTTTCTGATACTGAAGCTAGTTGATATGATAATTTTATCATGATTAATCCTAAAGAAGATTCAGTAACACACATAAATATCTATAGTCTCGCAGCTACTGAACTTGGGTAATTATTATCTAACTTTGCTCATATACCTTTTGAACACCCGCAACTTGGAAAATTTAATTCTATAGAAGGTCTATGGTATTATTTATTATCAGCCGCTCCAAATAAAGAGATTCTGCGACAATTGCATGGTTGGGAAGCCAAGAAATATGGTAGAATGCTAACCACCTCTGACTATCCTTATAACTTAGACTTTGAATTCCAAAGAAAAATCTGTGAAGCACTTCACTTAAAAGTGGCCTGTCCAAGAATAATTGAGCTAATGAAAGAAAATCGCTTGCCTTTCAAGCACTATTACGTCTATAATGACAAAGTAATCAAACCTGAACGTGGAAAGTGGATAGTAGACTTTTGGACAGATTATGCTAAACATGAATTGGACAGATAAAAAGCTTGTTAGCTTAAATAGGCTTTACATAGCTAAAATTCTATCACTAGAAGAATTGAAGAACAAGCTTAGAGCTTCTCTAGTAGAGAATAGGTTTAAGTATTGGAAGCCAAATTTTGAAGATAGTGGGCGGCTTGATAAAGTCCTAACGTTGTTGCGAGTTAGGGCTAATACTGTATTAGATATAGTAGAGAATTTTAGATATTTTGATAGTAGAGAATTTGATTATTTTATAGATGCGGACGCAGTTAATAAACATGTATTTAATAATTCTTTTGATTTTCTAAATTTCTGTCCGCGATTAGCTAAAAAATTCAATGATATTGAACAATTTACATCACAAAATATAGAAAATCTTTTACGAGATGCCGCTGAAAAAGAAGGTGTCAAGCTAAACACTCTATGTAATGCAACAAGAGTTATCCTAACAGGACAGGCGGTTGGAGCTAGTCTATTTGAACTTATAGAGCTAATAGGTAAAGAGACTACAGTATTTAGATTAAATAAAGTAGCTGATGACGAAGGCTATTTATTGTGGTTAGCGGAAAACAGTGTTCAAATTGCTTGAAAGGTAATATCATGAAAACAAGTGATTATGAAGATGTATTAGATAATTCATGCTTTTCAGGTAGTATAGTATTCGGTAAACATGCTTACATTAGGCTAATGACCCAAGATTGTGCCTACATACATATTGAAAAGAAAGAAAATTATTCATTCGCGGAACTGATAAATTATCTTCATACATTGGAATTTAATGTAAAGGCACGACTAATTGAGATAGAAGTATATCAGTTTAAGCAGACACCTATTTATTCTGCAATTGTTAAAGAATTTGAGGAAAGGTTAGACAAATGAGTATTGACAATTTAACTATAGAAGAATCTAGAAGTTTGATAGATAAACTAAATAAGCACATTCAAATGCTATCAAACAAAGTAGCTGAAGACTTTCTTTTATCTAATGTAGGTAAGTGGATGATGAATAGAGCTAATATTTATTTCTATTTGGCGGATATAAACCTAGAAAAGAAAGAAGTAAAAGCACTTAAAATTGACTTAAGTAAAACTATTGTTGTTTCTAGTGACTCGCATTTTCTTTATAATCTCTCAGATTTATATTTTGGAGCTAATAACTTAAGTAATATAACTGATGAGAAGATACTGCAACAGCTAGAATCTATTAGACTTTCCTATAACTTCTTTTTGAATTATGAGCATACCAAATAGAGAACCGGATATTATCAAGAAGTATCAACTAACTAATCTCATTAACAACAACAACAAATGGTATATAATTAAATGGTGGAAAGCTGAAGAGATAGCTGAGATAACATTCGGAAGAGTTGGACAATCATGTGTGCGTCCCGCAATTAAGGAAAATATCAGCCAACGCAAGTTTGATAAGCTTTGTGCAGATAGAGAAAAGCCGAAAGAAGAGGGCACATATAAAGAGATTAAAACAGGAGTTCAGCAAGTAATTAAGGCAGATACTACAGGTTTATCAGATAAGCTTGTACAAAGAATTACTACTATCTTTCGTGCGGCTAATGAATCAATTGATAGCTATTTGAATACAAGTATTAGTGATTTGGCACCAGAACAGATTACTAAAGGAAGATTACAACTCGCGGAACTACAGAAAACTTTTAATAAATTTGAACAACATTCGCAATATACAAAAAATAAATATAATGATGAACTAATTGAACAGGCTAGAATTTACTATGAATTAGTGCCCACAAAACTTGGACATAAAATTAATGCACTAAATGTAGCTATTAACTTAGCTAAGAATTTAGCAGATGAGGAAGACAAACTTCTACAGCTAGAGGCTGCTGTTAGCTCATATAGAGTTTCTACTGCTGGCGGGTCTTTATTAGACCAGTTAGGTTGTACATTAGAACCGTGCAGTGGTGATGAATTAAAGTTTGCGGTGAATTATTTTAATGATACCAAAAAGCATTATCAATACTCATCGTTAAAAGTAAAGGAAGTATGGAAAGTAGAAATTCCGCAAGAAAGAAAAAATTTCCTTGACTTTCCTAAACGTGATAATCTAAAATGCCTTTGGCATGGTAGCGCAGACCGCAACATTAAACACATTTTGCATAAGAAAGGATTGATTATTCCTACTTATGCTAGCAACGGGTCAATGTATGGTAGAGGTACGTATTTCGCTGATGTTGCCACAAAATCAATTAACTACTGCGGTTATGGTAAGGAAAAATATTTATTCCTCGCGGATGTGATATTAGGCAACCAATATCACACTAATACAACCTTAAATTGGACAAAATGTAAGGATGGTTACGATTCAGTATTTGCTGGTTCAGATAAACCTATGACTGGCTCTTATGGCGGCTCACTTCGGTTTAACGAATATATTATTTACAATACTCATCAACAAACAATCAAATACTTATTAATAGTAGAATAAAGGAAGATTATGGGATTTTTAAACATTCAATTAACAGAAGAACAGTTAGTAGACGGTGTGAAGAAAGCAGTTGCTAGTTTTGTACAAGATTACAAATCGTTTACTGCATGGGAAATCACGGATACATTACGTAAAGAAGTTGGACCACATGTAATTATTTCACATAATGAAGTGCGAGATTTAGTACATGATTTGATGTTATCGTTTGTAGCTGAAGACTATTATGAAGTAGATAGTAATTGGCAAGTACCTAATTCTAGTCTTACGGCTAAGTTCTATACTCCTACTGAGCTTTGGACAGTTACCAACGTTGTTCCGCAATTGCAATTAAATGCTGTGCCCGCACCATTATTAAAAGTGGTAATTCCAAACATTCGTGTCAACTCTACTTTGGTACGGGGTATTAGTTATGACGGCACTATCAAAGAAGGTACTTTAACAGTAAAATTAGACGCGGGCGATTATGAATACGCTAATGTACCATTTAGTATCTATCTAGAGTTTATTGACCCTAATACAAGTAAAGGCAAGTTTTTTAATAGTGTTATTCGAGGACAATTTAATCGAATTGGTAAAGATTAACATAAACTCCGCACTTCAAGAATTTTTCTATAATTGCGGAACTTAAAGGAAATTTATGAGCAAAACCAAACAAGTACTGACCTATGTTATCTTCAATCTGCTTGAGACTGGGGTTATCTTTTTATATTTTATTGATATTCAAGAGTCCGCGAAATGAAAATTCTATATAAACGTAATACTAACGGCAGCATCCAGCAATGGCAAGTAGAAGTTGTAGTTGATAATTATAGAACCATTTCAGGTAGAAAAGATGGAACGCTAGTAGTTAGCGCCCTTACACAATGTAAGCCAAAAAATACAGGTAAGGCTAATTTTTATTTATACTGAATTTAGTATATAATACATTGTATCATGATACAATGTACGAAATGCAAAGAATTCAAATCACTAGAAAGTTTTTATAAAAAACATTCTAAATACGTAAATCCGTGTAAAAAATGCACAAAAGAACAACGTAAAAACTATTATTTAAATAATAAAAATAAAATTATTAATCGTGTACGGAATTATAGAAAAAATAACCTTGATAAAGCAAAACAATCAAGTCGAAATTGGAGAAAAAATCATCCTGAAAAAGCAAAAGCTATTGACAAAAATAGATATATAAAAAATAGAGAAAGCGTTCTTGAAAAAGATAAATTGGCTAGAATAGTAAATCCAGAAAAGTATAAAGTTAAAAATAAGAAAAATTATAATAAAAATAAAGAGAAAATAAAACGTCAAGTAAGAGATTATGAAAGGCGTAATCCCGAAAAAGTTAGAGAATGGGGCAGAATAAATAGAGCTAAAAGAAGGGCAACCATGTTAAATGCTACGCCTAAATGGTCTCAAAAAGTTTTGATAAAAGACTTTTATAAAAACTGTCCTGAAGGATTTGAAGTTGACCACATTATTCCCATTAAAGGGGTTGCAGTTAATGGATTACATGTTATATCTAATTTGCAATATTTAACTGGCAAAGAAAATAGAGAAAAAGGCAATAAATACGACGAGTTTAATCAGTTTATGTACACAAAATTTAAAAATAATGTTTATAAGCGCAGGTCTGATGGAAATATTCAGCAATGGAGTGTTGAAATTTATGGAGATTCTTATAGAACTGTAACCGGTCTAATAAATGGCAAATTAACCATCTCAGCATCAACTGCCGCAACTTCTAAAAATTTAGGAAAATCCAATATGGTAAATAGTAGGGAACAGTGTTTATTAGAGGTTGCCGCACTATACAAAAAGAAGCTGGAAAGTGGTTATGTTGAAGATATTGACAAACTAGATGCTAATGAG
>FRDC01003056.1_pt1 | contig 11363 bp, 7 predicted proteins | sample 1106171 | NCBI WGS metagenome assembly FRDC01 (sample SAMEA3930566, study PRJEB13176) | freshwater metagenome | biome: Drinking water system; feature: drinking water; material: water | place: Singapore | collected 2014-12-20
TGGACGGCCCCGCCGACTGGGCCGCCGGCGACATCGCCGAGATCGGCCTGCCGGCGGTCGACGGCGTCTCGCCGGGCAGCCGCGAATACTCGATCGCCTCCCTGCCCCCGGACGGGCGTATCGAACTGCTGATCCGGGTCATGGTCCGCCCCGACGGGACGCCCGGGCTCGCCTCCGGCTGGCTGACGCGGGGGCTCGCGGTCGGCGATGAGGTGGCGATGCGGGTCCGGACGAACCGCGCCTTCCACGGGCCGGCCGCGGCCACGCCGATGATCCTGATCGGCAACGGCACCGGCATCGCGGGTTTGCGGGCTCACCTGAAGGCCCGGGCCGCCGCCCCGTCCGGCGAGACATGGCTTCTGTTCGGCGAGCGCGCGGCGGCGCACGACCGCTTCTACGACGATGAGCTTCAGCAGTGGCTGGCCTCGGGCGTTCTGACCCGTCTGGACCGCGCCTTCTCGCGCGACGCCGGAGACGGCCGCTACGTCCAGGCGCTGATCGCGGAGCACGCCGCCGAGGTCGCCGCCTGGGTGGATCGCGGCGCGGCCATCTACGTCTGCGGCAGCCTCCAGGGCATGGCCCCCGGGGTGCATGCGGCGCTGGAAGGCGCGCTGGGCGCCGACCGGCTGGTCGAGCTGACCGAGGCCGGGCGCTACCGTCGCGACGTCTACTAGACCTCGGCCCAGCGCCGCAGCAGGTTGTGGTAGACGCCGGTCAGTTCGATCACCGCCGCGTCCTTCGGCCCCTTTTCCGAGGCCACTCGCTGGATGGCGACGTCGAGCCGGAACAGCTGTTCGCGGTCGGAGTCGTCGCGGATCAGGCTCTGCAGCCACATGAAGCTGGACACCCGCGCGCCCCGCGTCACCGGCGTGACCCGGTGCAGGCTCTTGGACGGATAGAGCACCATGTCCCCCGCCGGCAGCTTGACCGTCTGCGGCCCGTACAGCGTCTCGATGACCAGTTCGCCGCCGTCGTAGTCCCCGGGCTCGCTCAGGAACAGGGTCGCCGACAGATCGCTCCGTATACGGACGCCGTCACGGCCTCGTTGCCGGATGGCGTTGTCCACGTGCAGGCCGAACTCGCCGCCCCCCTCATACCGGTTGAACAGCGGCGGGAAGATCGTGTGCGGCAGGGCCGCCGCCACGAACATGGGATTGGCGTTCAGGGCCTGGGCGATCAGCCCGCCGACCTCGCCGGCTTCCGGCGAATCCTCGGGCAGCTGCAGATTGCGCTTGGCCGTCGCCGACTGGTGGCCCGAGGTGGCGTTGCCGTCCGCCCAGGGCCCGGCGTCCAGCCGCGCCCGCAGGGCGGCGACCTCGGCCTTGGTGAAGACTTCGGGGATCTGCAGCAGCATGCGCCCTCCTGTCAGAAGCGCAGGTTCAGCGTCAGGGAGGCGGACCGCGCCGGCGCCGGATCGGCGTGGTGCACGCCGTTGGTGCGTAGGATGTNNNTGGACGTTCAGTTGCAAGGACGCCCGCTCCGTCAGATCGTAGGAGGCGAACAGGTCCACCCGCGTATAGGCGGGCGCATAGATGCGGTTGGTCCCGCCCCCGGCCCCGCCCTGGTTCCCGCCGAACGAGTCCGAGACGTAATAGACGCCGCCGCCCACGGTCAGGGGCGCCGTCACCCGCCAGGTCGTGAACAGGCTGGCCGAATGCTCCGGAGTATTGGCCAGGGGATCGCCGACATTGATGTTGGTGTAGGCGCCGCGCACCAGCTCGCTGTCCATCCAGGTGTAGCCGCCGAATACCTGCCAGTCCGGGGTCACATGGCCGGAGATGCCGATCTCCAGCCCCTGGGCCCTGGCTTCGCCGGCCTGTTCATAGACGCCGGGGGACACCTGGATCTGGGCGTTCTCGCGGGTCAGGCGGAACAGCGCCGCGCTGAGCGCCAGGCGCCGGTCGAACAGTTCCGCCTTGGCGCCGATCTCGTAGCTGACGGTCTCCTCCGGCTCCAGCAGGGTGGTCGCCAGATTGCCCGTGCCCGTGCCGACGCCGGTGTTCTGGTCCCCCGCCGAGATGGTCGGCGGCGTCGATGATGTCGAGGCCGAGGCGTAGAGGCTGGTGTTGGCGCTGGGCTTGTAGACCAGCCCGGCCTGCCAGTTAACGAAATCCCAGTCCCCCCGACGCGGCGTCGGAACGTTGGACACGAAATCCACCCCCTCGACGGAGTAGTCATCCCAGCGGACGCCGAGATTGACCACCAGCCGTTCGCCGATCTCGATGGAGTCGAAGGCGTACAGGCCGACGGACTCCGTTGTGTTGTGATTGGCCAGGCCGCGCACGATGGTTCCGGTCCAGGGATCGTTCGGGTTCGGATCATACAGCCGGGTGCAGTCGAAACCGGTCAGGGGCGCCGGACAGGCGCTGCCCCCCGTGGTGGTCACGACATAGGCGGCGTTCAGGTTCTTCTCCCGCGCCAGCTCCAGCCCCACGTCATAGGAATGGACCAGACCGCCGGTCGCCACCGTGCCGAAGACGTCCGTGACGTTGGCGATGGTCCGCGTCGGGTTCCAGCGCGACTTGGTCCCCCGCTTCATCCAGTACTCGCCGCCGATCAGGGCCACTCCGCCGTTCGAGATGTTGCCGCCGTCGCCGGGGTTGGTGACGACATAGTCGTTGAGCGTCTCGGACCAGCGGCTGGCGTTGCGGATCGACAGGGCGTCGCTGAAGCGGTGCTCGAACGCGACCGTGAAGGTGTCGACCGTGTTGGTCAGATAGTCCCGCGCCGTGACGCCGTAGAAGCTGTCGTAGGGCACGTCCAGAATGCCGCTGTCGGTGGTCCGCACCCCGATCTTGGTGAACAGCGGGATGCCGTAGTCCGGCATCTGGTCGCTGGACAGGTGATAGTAGCCGACCTGGAAGGTGGTGTCGGTGCCGAGGCCCAGGCCGAAGGCTAGGGCCGCGCCCCACTTGTCATAATCGACGCTGTCGCGGCCCGCGATGTCGCCCGCCGCGCCCATCAGGTTCAGGCGCAGAGCGGCCGTCTGGCCCAGGCTCCAGTTCCGGTCGATGACGCCGCGCCACTGGCTGTCCGTGCCGCCCGTGGCCGCCGCCGTCGTGAAGTCGGCGCTTTGCGCCTGCTTGGAGGTCAGGTTGATCGAGCCGCCGCCGGATCCACGACCGGAATAGACGGCGTCCGGCCCCTTGATGACCTCGACCTGCTCGATGTTGAACACCTCGCGCTGCTGGCCGCCGGAATCGCGGATGCCGTCGACGAAGACGTTGTTGCCGGACGCCTGTCCCCGGATGAACGGCCGGTCCGCCAGGGGCTGGCCGCCCTCCCCCGCCCCGAAGGTGATGCCGGGCGAGGTGCGCAGCAGATCCTGCAGCGAGGTCGCCGCCGTCTGTTCGATGATGGCGCGGGGGATCACGGTGATGGCGCGCGGGGTGTCCAGCAGCGGCGCCACATGCTCGGGCGAGACCGGCTCATGACCCCGGCGGCCCGTCACCTCGACCCCGGCGACGACCACCTCCTGATCGGGGTCGAAGGCCGGGGCGGTCGCCGGATCGGCGTCCGCCTTTCCCGCGCACAACATCCCGGCCGCGCTCGAGGCGAACAGCAGGGCGCGAAGGGCGGCGGGCGACAGGGACATGGAAGCGGCCTCAGACTGAAAATGCGAGGCGCTCGCAATACCACCTTGACCGCAGACTGCAACGGTTCTTGCGAACAAATCGCAGTTCCGTTTGTCGCAGGCTTGGCCGCAGCGCCCGCCGTCAGCCGGCCAGGGCCGTCGGCTTCACCAGCCATTTGGGCGCGGGCATGGTCCGCATCGCCTGGGCCATGGCCTCGGCCCAGCGTTTGCCCAGGTCCACGAAATACGGATCGTCCGCCTCTATGCGCTGCTCCTGCACGGTCAGGCTGTCGCGGGGCAGGATGACCATGTCGAGCGGCGGGCCGACCGCCAGGTTGGACCGCATGGTGCCGTCGAACGAGATCAGCCCGATCTTCACCGCCTCGGCCAGGGGCGTATTCGTCCGCAGGGCCCGATCCAGAATGGGCTTGCCGTATTTCAGCTCGCCGATCTGGAGGTAGGGCGTGTCCGGCCCGCAGGCGATGAAATTGCCCTGGCTGTAGATCAGATACAGCCCCAGCCTGCCGCCCTCGATCTGGCCGCCGATCAGCATGGAGGCGTTGATGTTCAACCCGTCCGCCGCCGGCGAGGGCGAGATGGTCTGACGCACGTGCGCCATGGCGTGCCCCAGCAGCTGCGCCGCGCGAAACAGGGTCGGCGCGGTTTCCAGAGTCTCGGGCTGAACCGAGTCCGGCAGGGTGATGCCTTCGGAAACGAGCGTCAGCGCCGTCTGGGTCACCGACAGATTGCCGGCCGTCGCCACCGCGATGACCCGCTGGCCCGGTCGGTTGACGACATGCAGCTTGCGATAGGACGAGATGTTGTCGACGCCCGCATTGGTGCGCGTGTCGGCGATCATCGCCAGACCCTCGTCCACCAGCATGCCGACGCAATAGGTCACGCCGCCGCGTCCCCGAAACACAACATCTTCGTGACGCTAGCAGATTCGAAGCACGGCGCGACCGCGAAGGCGGCGCCGGCGCTATTGCTGCTGCGGCTGTTGCACGGGACGCACGGACAGCCTGACGCTGAGCGCGCTGCGGCCTCCGCCGTAGCTGGTGCCCCGGATCGGGGCAGCGCCGAGGTAGTCCAGGCCCGTCGCGACCCGAACATAGCGCTCGGTGGGGCACACGCCGTTGGCGGCGTCGAACCCGACCCAGCCCAGAGCCTCCACCCAAGCCTCGGCCCAGGCGTGGGCCGCTTCCTGCTCGATCACGCCGTCCGAGCGGCAAAGGTGGCCCGAGACATAGCGCGCCGGAATGCCCACGGCGCGGGCGCAGGCGATGAATATCTGGGCGTGGTCCTGGCAGACGCCCCGGCCGAGCCCGAACGCTTCGGCCGCCGTGTGGCTCGCGTCCGTTGCGCCGATCTCGAAGGCGATGCGCTGGTTCACGGCGCCCATCAGCCGATGCAACCGGTCCAGCGACGGCCCGTCCCCCGCCGCCAGCTTCGCGAACGACCGCATGGCCCTGTCCGCCTGGGTCAGGGCCGTGTCGCGCAGGAAGACCAGCGGCGACAGGCGCTCGCGCACGCCATTCAGCACCCCGCCGGTGTCGGCCGTCGCCACCTCGCCCATGACCCGGACCGTCAGATGCGGCGTCGCCGTTTCGGTATAGAGCGAATGCACGATGTTGCCGAAGGCGTCCTCGGACCGGCGCAGGCGAGCGTCGACATCCGTCTCGATGCGCCAGTCGCGCACCTGCTGTCCGTCATTGGACGAGGGCGTCAGCCGCAGCATCTGCACGATGAAGCGCGACGGCCGGGCGTAGTCGTATCGGGTGGCGTGATCGATCCGGATGCGCAACGGTTCAGACCAGATACTGTTCGTGGACGGCGGCGGCCAGCGCGTTGTTGTCCGCCAGGAAGCGCTGGATGTACTCGTGCAGCCCCGACTGGAAGATGTCCTCGATCCGCGCCTCGTTGAACTCGCTGAGCCTGACGCCGGCCAGCCGCTGGGCCGGGCCGCGTCGGTTGTAGTCGGCCGCCAGCCGCTCCAGATAGCTGACGATCATCCCCTGACAACTGGCCAGCGAGCGCGGCATCTGCCGGTTCAGCACCAGCAGGTCCGCCACCAGCCACGGCCGCACGCTCTCGCGATACACCCAGCGATAGGCGGTCAGCGCCGAGACCTCGCGCAGCAGCGTCGTCCACTGGAAATAGTCCAGCTGGCCCCCCACCCGTTCGCCCGGCGGCAGCAGCAGGTGGTACTTCACGTCCAGCAGGCGGGCGGTGTTGTCGGCCCGCTCGATCGCCATGCCGAGGCGCAGGAACCAGTAGCCGTCGTTCCGCAGCATGGTCCGGGACGCGGCGCCCTCGACCGCCAGGGACACCCCCTTCACCCATTCCAGGAAGGCGATGAAATCGTCGCGGCGGCGAGGCTTCTTGAAGTCCGCCAGCCCGTTCCAGCCGCCGTTGATCGCCTCCCATAGCTCGACCGTCAGCGCCGTGCGCACCGACCGCGCATTGGTCCGGGCCTTGGTCAGGCAGGCGTGGATCGATGAGGGATTATCAGCCCCGAAGGCCAGATAGTCCCGCACCGCGCTCTCGCTCACCTCGCCCCGTGACGCCCGGAACGCCTGCGCCACCCCCGCCGAGGCCAGCGCCCCGCTCCAGGCCGAAGACCCCGCGTCATCCGCCGGCAGGGTCGCCAGCCGCACGGCCGCCTCCAGGATGCGCGCGAGGAAGTCCGCCCGCTCCATGTAGCGGCCGGTCCAGTACAGGCTGTCGGCGTTGCGGCTCAGCATTCCAGACTCCTTCCCCCTTCACGGGGGATGGAGGCAGGGACGGCGAAGCCGTTCCAACGACGGGCTCGCGAAGCGAGACGGATGGGGGCGCCGCCAGACAACAGGCTCACTTTCAAACAATGAGCGAGCTGAACCAGCCCCCCCATCCGAGCGTCTCCGCCGCCCACCTTCCCCCGCGAGGGGGAAAGGAAGATGTCGTGCGCCCTAATCATCCAGCACCCAGGTGTCCTTGGTGCCGCCGCCTTGGCTGGAGTTGACGACCAGCGAGCCCTTCTTCAGCGCCACCCGCGTCAGGCCGCCTGGCGTCACCCGCACGCCGGTCGGGCTGGACAGCACGAAGGGCCGCAGGTCCACGTGCCGGGGCGAGAGGCCGCTGCCCGTCAGGGTCGGGGCGGTGGACAGGCTCAGCGTCGGCTGGGCGATGAAGTCGTCCGGGTCGGCGATCAGCTTCTTGCGAAAATCCTCGATCTCCGCCTTGGTCGAGGCTGGCCCCACCAGCATGCCGTAGCCGCCCGATCCGCCGACCTCCTTGACCACCAGCTCGGGCAGGCGGTCCAGCACCTCCTTCAGCGCGTCCGGCTCGCGGCAGCGCCAGGTCGGCACGTTCTTCAGGATCACCTCCTCGCCGGTGAAGAAGCGCACCAGTTCGGGCATGTAGGTATAGACCGCCTTGTCGTCGGCCACGCCCGTCCCCACCGCGTTGGCGAGCGTCACATTCCCCGCCTGATAGGCCGCCATCAGCCCCGGCACCCCGATCGAGGAATCCGGCCGGAAAGTCAGGGGATCGAGGAAGTCGTCGTCGATGCGGCGATAGATGACATCCACCCGCCGCGGCCCCTCGGTGGTGCGCATGAAGACCACGTCGTCACTGACGAACAGGTCCGACCCCTCGACCAGCTCCACCCCCAGCTTGTCCGCGAGGAACGAGTGTTCGTAGTAGGCCGAGTTGAACGGCCCGGGCGTCAGGATGACGATGGCCGGGTCGTCTCCCGCCCCGGCCGGCGCGCTGGTCTGGAAGGTCTTCAGCAGGGTGTCCGTATAGGTGTCGACCGGCCGGATGCTGTGGTCCGCGAACAGGTCGGGGAACAGCCGCATCATCATCTCGCGGTTCTCCAGCATGTAGGAGACGCCTGAGGGCGTGCGGGCGTTGTCCTCCAGCACGTAGAAGCCGTCCTCGCCCGTCCGGACCAGATCGACGCCGGAGATATGGCACCAGACGTCGCCGGGCGGGCGCCGCCCCTGCATCTCGGGCCGGTACTGCGGATTGGTCAGGACCAGATCGGCGGGGATGATCCCGGCCCTGATGCACTCCTGCGGGCCATAGACGTCCTTCAGGAAGGCGTTCAGCGTGGCGACGCGCTGGATCAGACCCTTCTCCAGATGCGCCCATTCGCCGGCGTCGATGATGCGCGGGACGATGTCGAAGGGGATCAGCCGCTCGTTGGATTCCTCGTCCCCATAGACGGCGAAGGTCACGCCCATGCGGCGGAAGAAAAGCTCCGCCTGGCGCGAGCGCGATTGCAGCAGTTCCGGCGGCGCGGCCTTGAGCCAGCGGTCCAGCGCGGCGTAGGGGGCGCGAACCGCATCCCCGTCCATTCCTGACATCTCGTCAAAGCTGATCCTGGCCGCCATCGCCCGACCTTGGCGCGGAGGCCCGTCGTGACGCAACCGTTTTCCGCCGTGGCCGGANNCGGAACCGGCTTCGCGCATCACGGATTTGCTCTAAACCGGAAGACGTCTGTTTCAGCGTCTCACATGGTGTTTCAGAATGGGGTGGATGAGTTGGCTCGGGCGCCGCGAGGCGTCAGACAGGGCCGTTCATGACACGCGGATGAGGGAGGTCTCGCGGATGCCCGCTCTGGTGCTGTTCGGCGGCGGCGGCGACCTCGCCATGCGGATGCTGCTGCCCTCGCTCTATTTCCTCGAGCGCGACGGCCTGCTTCCCGAGGGGTTGAAGATCATCGGCGCGGCGCGCCAGGCCTCGACCCGCGATGAATTCCTCGCCCGCGTCCGCGACAGCGTGACCGGCAAGGCCCAGGCCGAAGACGCCTGGTCCGAGGACGCCTTCGCCCGCCTGACCGACCGCATCGACTATGTCGCCGTGGACGCCACCAGCCCCGACAGCCTCAAGACCCTGAAGGACAAGGTCGGCGACGGCGCCGTGACTCATTTCCTGGCCGTTTCGCCGTCGCTCTACGCCGGCATCGTCAAGGCGCTGAAGGCCGCCGGTCTGGCCGGACCGGACGCGAAGATCGTGCTGGAGAAACCGGTCGGCCGCGACCTGAAGACCTTCCTGGAGATCGACGACGCCGTCGCCCACGCCTTCAGGGAAAGCCAAGTCTTCCGCATCGACCACTATCTCGGCAAGGAGACCGTCCAGAACCTTCTGGCGCTCCGCTTCGGCAACACGGTGTTCGAGCCGCTGTGGAACAACCTGTCGATCGACCATGTCCAGATCACGGTGGGCGAGACCGTCGGCGTCGGCGACCGCTGGCCCTACTACGACGAATACGGCGCGCTTCGCGACATGGTCCAGAACCACATGCTCCAGCTGCTGTGCCTGGTCGCCATGGAGCCGCCGGCCGATCTCGAACCGGAGTCCGTCCGCAACGAGAAGGTGAAGGTGCTGCGCTCGCTGCGGCGGGTCACCCACGAGGAGGCCGAGCGGGTCACGGTGCGGGGCCAGTACACGCCGGGCGAGGTCGAGGGCCAGAGGGTCAGGGGCTATGTCGAGGAGCGGGGCCAGTCCACGGACACGGAGACCTTCGTCGCCATCCGGGCCGAGATCGGCAACTGGCGCTGGGCGGGCGTGCCCTTCTTCATGCGCACGGGCAAGCGGCTGCCGGAGAAGCGCACCGAGATCGTTATCCAATTCAAGCCGGTGCCCCACTCCATCTTCGGATCGGGCGAGCGCGGCGCGATCCAGGACAACCGCCTGATCATCGAGCTTCAGCCCGAGGAGGACATCTCGCTGACGGTGATGAACAAGCGGCCCGGGCTGGACCAGACCATGCAGCTGCAGCCGATCAGCATGAGCCTGTCCTGGGGCCAGGGGGCGGGCGACAGGCCGCCCCGCCGACGCATCGCCTATGAGCGGCTGCTGCTCGACGCCATGGCGGGGGACTCCACCCTGTTCGTCCGGCGCGACGAGGCGGAGGAGGCCTGGAAATGGGTCGATCAGGTCGCCGAGGCCTGGAGCGACGCCGGCTTCAGGCCGCTGGACTATGTGGCCGGAACCTGGGGGCCCGCGGCGGCCGACACCCTGCTGTCGCGCTCGGGGCGGCAATGGAACACGGGCGATGAGTGATGTGTTCTCGTTCCCCTCCCCCGCCGCGTGGGCACAAGCCTGCGCCGACAGGCTGACCGACGCCCTCGCATCCGCGCCGGGCGAGCACGCCGTGTTCGCCGGCTCGGGCGGCTCCACCCCCGCGCCCATCTATGCGCGGATGCGCGAAGCCAGCCTCGACTGGAGCCGCGTGGTCGTCACCCTGATCGACGAGCGCTATGTGCCCGAGACCTCCCCGGACTCGAACGCACGGCTGCTGAAGGAGACGCTGCTGACAGGCCCGGCGTCGAAGGCCGTGTTCGTGCCGCTCTACAGCCCCGCCGTGACGGTGGACCGGGCGGCGGCCCTGGCGACGATGCGGCTGCGGCCCCACGGCCGTTTCGACGCGGTCCTTCTCGGCATGGGAGAGGATGGCCATATCTGCTCCATGTTCCCTGACAGCCCCACCCTGAAGACCCTCCTCTCCCCCGGCTTGCCGCCTGCCGTCTTCGGCGTCCCCACGGGCCGGGAACAGGCGCCGACCCAGGAGCGCCTGTCCATCAACCTGCCCTACCTGGCCCAGGCCCGCCGCGTGGTCCTCGCCATCACCGGCAGACAGAAGCGCGCGGTGTTCGAGCGGGACGCAGGCGGCGACCCCGCCGTCACGCCCATCGCCGCCCTGATCGCCGCGAACGTCCCGCTCGAAGTCCTCTGGACGGAGGCCGCCTGATGGCCCTGCATCCCGTCATCGCCGACGTGACGGCCCGCATCGTCGAGAAGAGCCGCGACACCCGCGCCGATTACCTGCGCCGCATGGACGCCGCCCGCGACAGCGGCTCAGGCCGCGCCAAACTCAGCTGCGCCAACTGGGCTCACGCCTTCGCCGGCCAGACCATCGCCGACAAGCTGACGGCCATGTCCGGCAAGGAGCCGAACCTCGGGATCGTCACCGCCTACAACGACATGCTCTCGGCGCATCAGCCGTTCGAGCGCTTCCCGCAGGTGATCCGCGAGGCGGCGCGCAGCGTCGGCGCCACGGCCCAGGTCGCGGGCGGCGTCCCCGCCATGTGCGACGGCGTCACCCAGGGACGCCCCGGCATGGAGCTGAGCCTCTTCAGCCGCGACGTCATCGCCATGTCAACGAGCGTGGCCCTGACCCACGACGCCTTCGACGCCGCCCTGTGCCTCGGCGTCTGCGACAAGATCGTGCCGGGCCTGTTCATGGGGGCGCTGGCCTTCGGCCACCTGCCCGTCATCTTCGCCCCCGCCGGTCCGATGCCCTCGGGCATCCCCAATGCGGAGAAGGCCCGCGTCCGCGCCGAATACGCCCAGGGCAAGGTCGACCGCCAGACCCTGCTGGAAAGCGAGATCGGCAGTTATCACTCGCCGGGCACCTGCACCTTCTACGGCACCGCCAACTCCAACCAGATGATGATGGAGCTGGCCGGGCTGCACCTGCCGTCCACCGCCTTCGTTCATCCCGAGACCGGCCTGCGCGACGCCCTGACGGCGGCGGCCGCCACGCGCGCGGTCGAGCTGGCCCGCAGCGGCGAGGGCCGCATGGCCGACGTCATCGACGAGCGCTCCATCGTCAACATGATCGTGGCCCTGCTGGCCACCGGCGGATCGACCAACCACGCCATCCACCTGGTCGCCATGGCGCGGTCGGCGGGGGTGCTGATCGACTGGACCGACATGGACCAGCTGTCATCGGTGACGCCCTTGCTGGCGCGGGTCTATCCCAACGGCTCGGCCGACGTGAACGCCTTCCAGGCCGCCG
>FRDC01004276.1_pt2 | contig 11359 bp, 13 predicted proteins | sample 1106171 | NCBI WGS metagenome assembly FRDC01 (sample SAMEA3930566, study PRJEB13176) | freshwater metagenome | biome: Drinking water system; feature: drinking water; material: water | place: Singapore | collected 2014-12-20
GCGTATTATGCCAATAATACGCAAGCTCAGCCTGCGCGCAACGCTACCCAGGTCGGCGCATGATCACTGGCCTTTTCCCGGCCGCGATAGGTGCGATCGACCCCTGCATCGGCATAGCGATCCGCCGCCTGCGGGCTTAGCAGCAGATGGTCGATGCGGAACCCCGCATCACGCTGCCACGCACCGGCCTGATAATCCCAGAAGGTCCAGATGCCCCCGGCGGGAAAGCGCGTGCGAAGTGCGTCCGTCCACCCCTGCGCCAGCAATGCGCGATAACCGGCGCGGCTTTCCGGCTGCATCAGCGCGTCCGCCGCCATCGCCGGCACCGAATAAGTGTCATCATCATGCGGGATGACATTGTAATCGCCGGCCAGCACCACCGGGCGTTCCTCCGCGAGCAGCGCCAGTGCCCGCGCGCGCAGCCGGTCGATCCAGCGCAACTTATAGTCGAACTTCGGCCCCGGCACCGGATTGCCATTGGGCAGATAGATCGACGCGACGATCACCCCGCCGATTTCGGCCTCGATATATCGGCTGTGTTCGTCCTCATCCTCGCCATGGAGCCCGCGCTGGCGCTCGACCGGGGCCTCGCCGCGCGCCAGAATGGCCACGCCGTTGAACCCTTTCTGCCCGTGCCACACACCGTGATAGCCCGCCGCCTCGATCTCGACACGCGGCAAACCGTCCTCGGCCGATTTCAGTTCCTGCAGGCAGACGATGTCCGGCGCCTGTTCGGTCAGATACTCGATCAGCCGGGGTAACCGTGCCTTGATGCCGTTGACGTTGTAGCTGACGATTTTCAACGCGGCATCAGACCGAGAAGCTGGCGCCGCAGCCGCAACCCGATGCGGCTTGCGGATTTTCGACGCGGAACGCCGCGCCGCCCAGCGATTCGACGAAATCGACCTGCGCGCCACGGATCAGGTCCAGGCTCATACTATCGACCACCAGCAGTGCGCCGTCCTGTTCGGCAATATTGTCATCGGCATCGGGCGCATCGGCTAGGCCGAACCGGTATTGAAAGCCCGAACAACCGCCTCCTTCAACCGACAGGCGCAGAATGGCGGGCTTACCCTGGCGCTCGGCAATCCACCGCACGCGCGCCGCGGCGGAGGGGGACAGCGATACGGAAGCGGTTTCAGTCGTCATGGCGAATAAATAGGCGCAGCGCGCATCAGCGGCAACCGGGCGTATGCGATCAGTTCGCCGCGTCGGTACCGCCGGCCACCAGCGGGTGTTCAACCGGGGTCGCGCCCTTCAGGATGTCGCTAGCCTGGAGGAAGGGGATCGGGTTCACAGCCTGACCATCGATGCGCACTTCGTAATGCAGATGCGTGCCGGTCGAGCGCCCCGTCGATCCCATGAGGCCGATCAGCTGGCCGCGCGTGACCCGCGTATTGGGAGCAATCAGTATCTTCGACATATGACCATAGCGCGTGGCGATGCCGCGGCCATGGTTGATTTCCACCATATTGCCATAGCCGCCCGAGCGCTCAGCCCGAGCGATCACCCCATCGGCAGTTGCATAAATCGGCGTGCCATGGGCGCCTGGAATATCGACCCCGGCATGCATTGCTGCGGTGCCGCGGAACGGATCAGCTCGCACACCAAAGGTGCTGGTGAAGCTGACCTTGTCGACCGGCTGCATCGCCGGGATGGCGATGACCGCCTGCTCAAGCGTTTCCAGCTTCTTCCAGGTCATGAAGAGCGAGCGAAATTCGGCCTCTGCATTGGCTTCTGCGGCGGGTACGCCGGGCACCGGTTCATAGGGACCGCCCTGCCCACCCGCAACGCGCTGGAAGCGCTCGGGCGCCAAGCCAAGCCGGCGGAAGTGATTGGCTGCCAGCAGATAGCGTCGTTCAGCCAGCACGCGGGCGCGCACCGCCATGGCGAGCTGCTCCCGCTCAACCTTGGCAAGCGGGGCGATGACGTCGGCAGCTACCGCGCTGGTGCGACCATCAATCAACGGTGTGTTCAGCGCCAAGCGGGCATCGCCATTCCCAGTCAGCACTGCAGCGATCAAAGCCTGACGTTGCTCCACACGGGCGGCATGCACCTGCGCGGCACGCTTGATCGCGGCAACTTTTGCCTGCATTGCAGCGACTTCACCCTGCAGCTTCGCAAGCTTGGCCGCATCGCCCTGTGGCGCGCCCAACACGCCGGAGAGCGCGACCGCACTCGCTCCGGCATGGGCAACGCCATAAGCCGTGAAGCACAATGTAACGCCAACACCTGCTGCCAGGGCCGCCTGAGTACGGCCGGCGATGCTGAAACGCCGCAGATCGCGACCATCATGCAGGATGAAGTCGCGCGTCTTGAAATGCCCCCTCACCAGCGAGGCCAATTCAAAAATGCGCAGCGTATTGAAAGCAACCATGGCACCCCAGCGCTCAAACGACCTGGCTCCGCCCGAAGCCAAAGAAATGTCGCCTGCTCCCCATGCGATGGCGACACAGTTGTTCCTGATTGGTCAGCCGGCTGCACGCAATAGCCGGCACGGGCTGCCGGGGCAGGCCGAACCCATCATGCGGTGAGTTGTTGAATCCGGTAAACTACGTAAGGCGAAAGCGCGCGCTACCGGTTCCAATAGGACCGAATCGGATTTCCCGCGGGCAACATGGGCCGGCATGCGCGGACCGCTGCGACTTCTTGAACAAAACTACTCAGTCAGCGCCCGCGCCGCCGCCAGCACGTCCGCAACATGGCCGGGCACCTTCACCTTGCGCCACACCCGCACAAGAGTGCCATTTTTGTCGAACAGGAAAGTCGAACGATCGATGCCCATATAGCTCTTGCCATACATCGATTTTTCCACCCATGCGCCGAATGCCTCGAGCACGGCATTATCGTCATCGCTGGCGAGCGGCACAGAGAGCGCATATTTTTCGATGAATTTTCGGTGCTTGGCCGGCGTATCCTTCGAGATGCCGAGCAGCTTCACGCCCAGCGCCGCGAAATCGGCCTGATGGGCGCTGAAGTCCTGCGCTTGCTTGGTGCAGCCGGGCGTGTCGTCCTTGGGATAGAAATAAACAACTAGCGGCTGGCCGAGAAACTCGCGCAGACGAAGGGACCCGCCATCGGATGCGGTCAACGCCAAATCGGGAATCTGTCCACCCTGCTCAAGCGCCATCGCCGGTCCTTTCGATCAAACCCTGCCAATGCTCTGCCACGCACGCACGAGTCGCGTCGAGACGGTTCATCACCGCCGACCAGCTTTCCAGGCCCAGGGTCCGCGCGACCAGCGCCTGGGTCGCCGCGCCCGGCTCATTGCCATCGGGCGCGACCAGCCGCGTGACGATCAGCAATTGTTTCAGAAACCGGTGAGCAGCGCGAAAGCCGGGTTGAACCAGCCCGCCGCCGGTCAGCGCATCAATTGCCTGTGGCAGGCACGGATCGAAGCCCATTCGGTGCACAAGCTGGAGCGCATGGACCGTGAATTCCAGATCGACCAGCCCGCCCGGCAGCAGCTTTACATCAAGTGGCCCAGCCGGCGGCTTGTACCGGGCAATATCGCGCCGCATCTTCGCAGCATCAGCAATGATGTCGCGCGGCGGGCGCCGGCCTTTTAGAACCTCATCAATAACTGCCGCCACTTCGGCGCGCGCGGCGGGACTGCCGAACACCGGTCGCGCCCGGCACAGTGCCATGTGTTCCCAGGTCCATGCCTCTTCACGCTGATACCGGGCGAACCCTTCGGCGGAAACAACCAGCGGTCCCTCGCCCCCCGAAGGTCGCAACCGGGTGTCAACCTCGTACAATGTGCCAGCCGGGGTTGGTACAGACAGGCCGGCGGTAAGGCGCTGCGCGAGGCGGTTATAGTAAAGTGTTGCCGCAAGCGGTTTTCCGCCATCGGACTCCGCCGCAAAATTGCCGGTGAACAGATAGACCAGATCAAGGTCGGAGGCATGGGTCAGTTCACCACTGCCGAGCCGCCCCAGCGCTAGCACCACCAGTTCACTGTCGGGCACGCGGCCATGCCGCCGCGCAAAATCGGCGATCACGGCCCGGCCCACTACATCGATTGCCGCTTCGGCAATTCGCGCATAGCCAGCACCAACGACCGACGGATCGGCCGTGGCAGCAACCAGCTGCACCCCCAGCGCAAAGCGCTTCTCCCCGGCGACATGGCGCACATGGTCTAGCAGGGTGTCATAGGGTGGATCACCGCGCGGCGTCATCTCCGCGATCAAACGGGCCAGATCGCCCGGCGGGTCGAGCGCGCTGGCATCAATCAGCGCGTCAAGCAGCGCGGGTCGTCGCCCCAGCGCATCAGCCAGCGTGGGGGCATGACTAAGGATTGCACCGAGCAGACGCGCCAGCGCCGGCTGTGCTTCAAGCAGCCGGAAGAAGTTCACAACGCTGGGCAACCCTGCGAGCAGGTGATCGAGCCGCAGGATCGCGGCCGCGGGATCGGCGGCTTCGCCCAGCGCTTGCGTCAACCCTGGCAGCACCGCTTCAAGCGCCTCTTGCGATGCCGCACTGCGCAGCGCGGGATAGATGCCCGCGCGCCAGTTATCGATCCGGGCCTGTGCGGTCTGTCCCATAATCCCCGGGAAGCCGGCGTCGTGAAGCGCCGACCGCAGCAGCGTGGCATCACGCGGCAGGCCCACATTGTCCTCTGGCTCCAGGCTGCCATAGATAGTCGATACCCGCTCGACATGCGGGGCAAGCAGCGCAAGCAGCGCCGCGCCATCCGTGAGGCCATGGAGTTGGGCGAGCGAGTCCAGGGCTGCGTCCGCCGGCAGCCTGTGCGTCTGCCGGTCATCGACCATCTGTACGCGGTGTTCGATGGTACGATACAGAACATAGGCGGCCGTCAGCGTTTTGGCCTCTTCGCCACTGATCCAGCCGCCATCCGCCAGCGCCGCGAGCGCGTCGCAGGTGCCCGGCGCCCGTGCCACAGGGTCCCGCCCGCCATGGATTAGCTGATGAATCTGGGCGAAGAATTCGCATTCGCGGATGCCGCCGCGCCCGCGCTTCAGGTCATAGCCCGGCCCCAGCGCCTGCCCCTGGGCATGATGATCGCGAATCCGCGCGGAAATGCTGCGGATCTCGCGCACAGCGCCGAAGTCGAGTCCGCGCCGCCACACAAACGGCTGGATCGCTTTCAGGAAATACTGACCTAAGGCGATGTCGCCAGCAGCAGCGCGGGCCCGGATGAAAGCTGCCCGCTCCCATGGCAAAGCAGCCGATTCATAGTGCGAAATTGCCGCCTCTGCAGGGAGTACGATCGGCGTGACTTCGGGACTGGGCCTCAGCCGAAGATCGACGCGCAGCACATAACCGTCGGCATCGCGCGCCTGCAGCAGCTCAATCACGCGGCGGCCGATGCGCACCGCTGCATCCTCTGGCGCCTCCCGCGGGCGGCAGGGCAAGGTGGCCGGATCAAACAGCAGAATGGGGTCGATGTCGGACGAATAGTTCAGCTCGCCGCTGCCCTGTTTACCCAGCGCAATTGCGGTAAAGCCCTTTGGCTCAGCGCCCGGCGTTCGTTCGGCAATAGCGCCTTCGATTGCGGCGTTGAGCGCATAATCGGCGAAATCGGTGAGCGCCGCCGTCACTTCGGCCAGGTTCAGCAGCCCGCCAAGATCGCCGATCGCCAGCGCCAGCGCCAGCCGCCGCCGCCCGATGCGCAACCGCGCGGCCAGCGAAAGCGCCGGATCATCGACACGCAGAGTGACCGGATCAGGAAGATTGCCCGCCGCCAGCGCGTCCGCCAGCGCTGTTTCTCGGGCGAGCAGATGCGCCAGAAACGGCGCATGGCGGCGCGCACGCTCCAGCGCATCGGTCAGATCGGGCATTGTTTCAACATCGATGATGTCCATTGTTTCGCGGCTTCGCGGTTCACCGCATCCGCAACAGACACATGCAACCAAAGGGAAACTAGGGCGTTATGTGGAGCATGTCGATGAGCCTGATGGCAGCCGCCAAGCCAAAAGCGGCCGTCCCGCCCGCGCTGATTACGCCCCCTGACGCCATCGACGGCGTCGCAGCGGCGCTGACGATGGCCTTCACCATCGATCCCGAAATGCCGGAAGGCCTTGCGGAGCTGCTCCGCCGCATCGACCGGACGCCGGCCCGCTGATCCGCGCTTACCGTTCGCGGACGAGCGCATCGACTTCGCTGAGAATGGCTTCAAGGGGCGAACGCGCGGACGCCGGCGCGCCCGTGCGCTGCGGCATGTCGCCACCCGCCAGCAATGCTTCGAGCGCGACCCGGCCGCGCGCGACCCGGCTTTTGATGGTACCGACCGCCACACCGCAGATCTCGGCCGCTTCCTCATAGGCAAAGCCGCCTGCGCCGACCAGTATCAGTGCCTCGCGCTGGGCAGGGGGAAGTTGCAACAGGGCGCGCTGAATGTCGGCCAGTTCGATCTGCTTGTCCTGACCTGCGGGTGCGGCCAGCGAGCGTTCGGCGGTCAACTCATCCCATTCGCCGCGAAAGCGCGCACGGCGCAGCTGCGAGAGATAGAGGTTGCGCAGGATGATGAAGGTCCAGGCGCGCATGTTGGTTCCTGCCTGGAAGCGCGCGCGGGCAGCCCATGCCTTCAACAGGGTTTCCTGCACCAGATCGTCGGCAAGGTCGCGGCTGCCCGAAATCGAGCGGCCAAAGGCGCGCAACTGCGGGATCAGCGCCGCGAGCTCCTTCTTGAACTCGGCATCGGACAGCGCCGGCGCAGACACCGCAATAGTGGAGGGCGGTGCGCCGCTCATGCCGGGATGCGCCTCAACCGCCGCACCCGGCTAAACCGCCGGCACGGTGGCTTGGTCAAAGAACAAGGCCTGGCTGATCGCGGTCTTCACCGTCTGGCGCTGGAACGGCTTGGTGATGAGGAAAGCCGGCTCCGGCCGTTCCCCGGTCAGCAGCCGCTCGGGAAAGGCGGTGATGAAGATCACCGGCACCTGAAAATCGGCCAGAATGTCGCGCACTGCATCAATGCCCGAGCTGTCATCGGCCAGCTGGATGTCGGCCAGCACCAAACCTGGCCGGTCATCATGCGCGAAGGCGACTGCCTCATCACGGGTCACGGCAATGCCCGTCACTTCATGGCCCATGTCGCGCACCAGCGTCTCTATATCCATCGCGATAATCGGCTCATCTTCGATGATGAGCACCCGCGCGCGCGTCTGCAGTTCGATTTCGGCCAGCGCTTCGGCAACCAGCCCGCCCAGCGCCGTCGGGCTGATGTCCAGCAGATAGGCGGCATCCTCTGGCGAGAAGCGTTCCATCGCCGTTAGCAGCAGCGCCTGGCGCGATCGCGGTGCCAGCCGCGCGAGCCGGGCCCGCGCCACGGACTCGCCGTCGCCCGTCGCCGCCGCCTCGATTGCGGTGGCGGCGGCCAGCACCGATTGGAATACCCGATACAGTCCAAGCCGGGCGTCCACCGTGCGCGGGAACGAATCGGGATCTGCCACGATCAGTTCCAACGCGGCACGCACTCTGCCATCGCCTTCGGCCTGACTTCCGGTCAAGGCGCGGGCATATCGCCGAAGAAATGGCAGATAGGGTGCAAGTTGTTGTCCCAGCGACATGTTTTTCGCGTCTCCAAAGCCCGCCCTGACGCGATTGTGGGCGCCGATGGCCAGGTTAGCAATCGCTTTGCCCGCCCGGGTGTAAAGCAGATTGCGTTTTTGCTACGAAAAGCGGAACTATCAACGCGCTGTTTGGTTTCATTGGTCTTGTGTAGGAAATGCCTTGCCTCCCGCTGGGCGGGCCAGGCGAGTTGGCGTTGGTATCGCACCCGTCAATGTGCGCGGCTTGCGCTGAGGATCTGCTGGTTGAACCCTGAACTACCCTCATCGATTGCTGCTAGCGACCCGGCCGTCGAAACCGACGAGGCTGGTGTGCTCGAAGGCGAACTCGGCGCGGCGCTGCGGCTGATCTATCAGGCAGCGGCTGAAGAGACGATCCCGGCAGAAATGCTTGACCTGCTGAACAAGCTCGATTGACATTGGGCCATGGCCGCCCGCGACGATACGGCGACGGCAGGCGTTTCGCGCCGCATATTTGCCCGCCTGCCCACCGGCGCGAAGCTGTTCCTGATCCTGAGCGCGGCGTTGCTGCCGCTGGCGTTGATCGGGGTGGCAGCCGCGCTCCAGGCCAATCGCATCGCCGACACCGAAACCCGTGCGCGACTGCGACTGGCGGCAACAGAAAGCGCGCGCGCGCTCGCCATTGAGCTGATCGGCGACATGACCGCGCTACGCGTGGCAATCGGCGCGCTCGATGTCGATCCCGCCGATGCACCCAATTGCGCCAGACTGAACGGCATCTTCGCCGACCGGCTTTCTCAGGGCGTGCGCTATGCGATCTTCGACGAGCGCGGGCGCATGCTGTGCGGTGTGCGCCCCTTGTCCACCACCATACTCGACTGGGGCGTGCCCGAAGGCGGCATCGCCGCCGGGATCGAACCCGGTCGGGCGCTGACGCTGGGTGTCAATTCGGCGAGTAAGCGGCTACGCGCGGTGGCGATCTTTCCGGTCATGGCGCTGGCAAGCATCGCCCGGCCGACCAGCTTTGCCCCGGCCTATGGGGCGCAGGTCGTGCTCAATCGCGAAACGCTGGCGCTGGAAACGCTGTCCAACACCGGCCCGCTTGATCGAATGGAAACGCTCGCGGTGCCCGTGGGCATCGACCGGATGACGTTGATGATGAGCATTCGCCGCGCGCCGCTGACCGCGCCTGCGATCGTCTCAATGCTGTTGCCGTTGCTGATGTGGGCGGCGGCTGTCGGCATCGGCTGGTTCGTGGTCGACCGACTGCTCATCCAGCCGATGCGCGCGCTGGGCGATGAAGTGGCGGCCTATCGCCCCGGCACGCTGATCGCCGCCGATACCGCGCGCACCGCGCCGGCGCAGGAATTGCGCGAGCTGGGCGACACCTTCCGCGCGCTGAGCGCCACCGTCGTCGCGCACGAGGCCGATCTTGCCGACAGCCTGCAGCGCCAGACCCGGCTCACGCGTGAGATTCACCACTGTGTGAAAAACAACCTGCAAATTATTGCCAGCCTTATCAATCTTCACGCGCGCGGCGCCGGCACGCAGGAAGCCAACGGCGCATATGCTTCCATTCAGCGCCGGGTGGATGCGCTCGCGGTGGTGCATCGCCACCATTTCGCGGAACTCGCCAATCATGGCGCGGTGTCGCTGCGCGCGGTGATCGCAGACCTTGCCGCCAATCTGCGCGCCACCGCGCCGCCTTCAGTCGATCTCAATCTGGCGCTCGACCTCGCCGATGTCAGCACCACGCAGGATGTCGCCATCGCAATCGCCTTCCTGCTAACCGAGCTGATCGAGCTTGCGATGACGCGTGGCAGCAATGCCGTGTCGATCGGGCTTGCCGCTACGCAGGCCGCCAACGATGCACCGGGTAGCCGGGCACAGCTGCGCGTGGCATCCGTTGCCTATGTCGAAAGCGACGCGCTGCATGCCCTGCTTGCCGAGCGCTATGGCCGGGTGATTGACGGCCTGGCGCGTCAGCTGCGCACCCGGCTGGAGCATGAACCGCTGGCGGGCGTCTATGAAATCAGCATTCCAACCGCCGGGGCGGGTTGAAAAAAATCATCGCTGCACCGGGAACCTTCGCGGGCGCGGTGGCGTTAAGTTGCCCGGATGGTGTTCTTGCCCCCGCTCGCGCCATCCAGTCCAAAAGGTCCGGGCGTGTAACCCCGCCCCCCCTGGTTGCACGTCCGGACCTGATTTTCTCGCAAGCTTTATTCGGCGGCTGCTTCGGCCGGCTTGCGGCGACGTTCAGTAAACCAGATGCCGATGATCCCCAGTTCATAGAGAATGACGAGCGGGATCGCGAGCAGCAGCTGCGAGCCGATGTCGGGCGGCGTCAGCAGTGCGGCGATACCGAAGGCCAGCACGATCGCATAGCGGCGAAAGCCGATCAGCTGGCGCCGGGTGACGATGCCGGCTCGCTCCAGCAACATCAGCAGGATCGGCAGCAGGAACGAAATCCCGAAGCCGAACATGAACTGCATGATGAAGCCCAGATAATTGTTCACATCAGGGAGCGCTTTCTGCTCCACCCCGCCCAGATCGCCCTGGAACCCCAGCAGGAATTTGAGCGCGATCGGCACCGCCAGGAAATAGGCCATCGCCGCGCCGGCCGAAAACAGCACGGGCGTGGCGAACAGGAACGGGAGCAGCGCGCGCTTCTCACGCGAATAGAGCCCCGGCGCGACGAACTGCCACAGCTGGTTGGCGATGACGGGCGAGCCAATCATCATGCCTGCGAACAGCGCCACCTTCACCTGTACGAAGAAGCCGCCGAAGACATCGGTATTGATGATTTCCTTCTGCCCCGCCGCGACCAGCGGGTGGACCAGAATCTGCAGGATATCGCGCGCGAAGAAGAAGCAGCCGACGAACGCCACCACCACCGTGACCACGCAATAGATCAGCCGGCGGCGCAGCTCGACCAGATGATCGAGCAAGGGCGCGCGCGACGCGTCTATTTCGTCGCGTTCGCTGCTAAGGGGATCGGCGTCGCTCATGATTTGGTCGGGGACTGGGTGGCGGCCGGAGGCACCGGCGGCATAGCCTCGGCGGCAGCGATCTCGTCGCCGCTGGGCGCAAGGCGCGGCGGCGGCGTCATTTCGGGCGCCGGGTCAGGCTCGGCCAGCGGCAGCATCACCGGCTCAGTCGCGGGGAACTGGCGCATGATGCGCTCATTCTCGGCCGCCCATTTGGCTTCCAGTTCCTTCAGCTCGGCCTCGCGCACCATCGCGTCGAACCCGTCGCGGAACTGGCGCATCGCCCCGCGCGCCTTGCCGGTCCAGTAACCGACAACGCGCATCACCTTGGGCAAATCCTTGGGGCCGATCACCACCAGCGCGACGATCGCCACCAGCAGCAGCTCGGACGGGGCAATGTCGAACATGGCCGCGCGGCTTAGCCGTCCTTGGCGGCGGCGTCGCCTTCGGTCTTGCCGTCGATGCGGGCGGCGGGCTTCGCTTCATCCTCTTCGGCCAGGCCCTTCTTGAACTGCTTCACGCCTTTGGCGACATCGCCCATCATTGCCGAGAAGCGCCCGCCCCCCAGCACCAGAATCGCCACGCCGCCAAACAGCAGCCAATGCATCAGGCTGAAACCACCCATCACCAATCTCCTTACAGACCCCCTATTTAGGCGTCTTCATCGTCCTTTGCCACCTCGGCGCGTTCGATTGCGAGATCAACGGGATCGAGCAGCCCGGCGGCGCGCAAATCGTCGATGCCGGGCAGATCACGCCGGCTCGCCAGGCTGAAATGCGCGAGGAATTCGGGCGTCGTCGCATAGGTTAGCGGACGGCCGGGCACTTCGCGCCGGCCCGCCGGGCGCACCCAGCCGGCCTCCATCAGCACGTCGAGCGT
>FRDC01004242.1_pt1 | contig 11356 bp, 4 predicted proteins | sample 1106171 | NCBI WGS metagenome assembly FRDC01 (sample SAMEA3930566, study PRJEB13176) | freshwater metagenome | biome: Drinking water system; feature: drinking water; material: water | place: Singapore | collected 2014-12-20
ATTTCAGAGCCAACCGGTCAGGACACCGGGTGTCCTGTCATGGGTGCGTCGGAATCCTCTCGAACTCTCGGCGTCTCGGGTTGACGGGTGGAGGGGTTAACAGGGGCGTTCCGAGCGGGGGCCGGATGCGAACGTGGGTTCGATGCTTGGCAAGGTGCGGCACTGACTCAAGATCGATCGGCCAACCCCTCCGTACGCTAGGTGCCGGCGTCTGTGCCACTGCTTTAGCGTTTGCCGCTCAGGTCTGAAGATGGAGCCACTCTGATGGCGTTCTGGCTCAACGAGTTGGATCCGCGCGATAAACGGGTCTTGGTGTTCGCTGCGGGCGGTGGCGCAGACATCGTCTTCGTCCGGTTCCTTGCGGGTCTGCTTTGGCGAAGCGGGGCGGCTGAAGTTGATGTCGCGCAGCCGTTGAATCGCTTAACGATCGAGACGGAAGCAGCTCAGCGATTTCAGATCGAATCGCTCCCGCAGTGCGCCAATCAGGTCGGATCATTCACATCCGTGACGCCGAACGTCCATCAAGAGGCAGCACTTCGAGGCAAAGGCATCGCACTTGCCGCCGCCATCGAATGGCAGCACGGATTTCGGTTGGTGTTTGCGGCACTGGGCACCGGATGTGAGTCATTGGCGCGTCGAGAGTGGCGGCCGCATCAGCCGTATGACATGGCGATCGCGGTTGACGGAGGCGGTGATGTCCTCACTGGCGGAGCCGCCAACTTTGATCGGGTTGTGTTGGATCGCTTTCGGGCTGCCTGGGATGGAACCCGCTTGCTCTTCCTCGTGGTCATCGGGCTTGGGGCAGATGGTGCTTCCGAGCATGGTGCGTTTGCGGAAAGGACCCTTGATGGATGGGAGTGTCTGTGGAAAGCCCACGTAGATGCTGCGTCGTCTGACGAGATTGACTCGGCTCTTCACCTTTCCAATCGGCTTCACCCAGCCCCACTGGCTTGGACATCTCTTGATCGGTATTGGTCGCGAGGACTCCACGTACCCCAAATCGTTACCTTGGCGGCTCGATCTCTGCTTCCCATGAGCCAGGCCGGTTTCCCGTATGTCCTGGCACCACGCAGGAATGAGGTATCGAAGGTACCCACTGAAACCTGGGCTAGAACGAACGAAGCGTGGCTAGTGTTGAACGGCGACCTGGCGAAGACGGCGTGTTGGTTTCGTGCCAGAGGGCCAGACACAACTCGGAGTGGAAGCCGGCCGCTGAGCTGATGGTGCTCGGCGATGATGCCCGTTACAGTCATTTCTGCACATGGCAGCCTATCCACGCCAACCCGACACCACTGATCAACCTCCGAAGGTGGCGGTTCTGGTGGCGACCTGCAACCGTCCCGGACTCCTAGCGCAGCGGTCGTTGACGGCCATCCAGCGGCAGACCCGAAGGCCCGACTACCTGGTCGTTGTCGATGATTCGGACGCGCCGCTGCGACCCGACAACCGCAACATCGTGAACGATCTGCGTCTCCACGGGTGCCGGATCGTCTATCTCACGAACTCGCGCACGCAGGGAGCTTCAGGTGCGTGGAATACGGGGCTGGATTGGCTTCGTCGACACGCTGGCGATCCGAGGGACTTGCTGGTCTCCATGCTGGATGACGATGACGAGTGGGAACCGGAGCACCTTGCGGCTTGTACGGCGGCGGCTATCTCGGGGCCGTGCGACATGGTTGCGTCGAGCATCGTTCGAATCACCGGCACAACCCCGCCGCGACCCCAGGCCCCGCCGGACGATCTCGAAGCCGGCCTCTTCCTCGTCGGCAACCCACACATTCAAGGGTCCAACCTCTTTGTTCGTCTGTCCGCTCTGCTGGAGGCCGGCACGTTTGACGAGTCCCTGAGAAGCTGTACGGATCGCGACTTGTGCATACGTCTGGCGGACCTGGGGTGGGTGCGATACAGGGGGCTGCCCAATCTCTCCGTGAAGCACTTTGCCGACGCGGCACGCCCACGCCTGTCATCCCCAAGAGATGATCCGAAGAAACGAGGTCTTGATCGTTTCTGGTCGAAGTGGAATGGGCGAATGTCATCTGAACAGCGCCGAGCTTGCCTGGAACGAGCCAAGGCATTGTTCAACTGGGAGCCCAGTCCAGACCCCGAGCCGGTGTCGATACCGCTCGGTCCGCTGGTGCCATCACGAGAACCGAGCGAGAGTGAGCGAGTCCACGCCGACGACCTTGTCCTGACTGTCGGTGTGATTGCGGATGACGATCATGCCGACCAATGCGCCCGCCTACTTGATGACCTGCTTTCGCTGCAATCGTTCGACCAGATCTGCTGCCTCGATGTGGTGGTGCTCCACAACGGCGGAAGCCACCGCATTGAGCGATTGACGCAGGAATATCGATCGCGCGGCCTGACACTGTTCCTCGCGACCGAGGCACAGCAGGTTGATGACGCAGCCAAAGGCGTGTTTGGTCCCGGATTTGTGCGACCACCCGGCCGCGCTCCCATTGGCCCCGCCCGCACAATGCTCCAAAGCTACGTCACCCGCGTGGCCTCGCAGCGCCCGGGCGCGATCGCCTGGATCCTCGACGACGACAGTCGCCTGGACAATTGCTCTGATCGGGCAGACGCTCCACCATTCCACTCGCTGCTCGCATCTCTTGGACAGATGCGATCGCTTGGAGTTGACGTTGTGCTTGGCACGGTCACTGGTGATCCGCCGATCCCGCCAGGGAGCACGGTCAGGACGCAGCTTGTCGATCTCTACCACAACCTTGGGTGGCTGTCACGCATGGATGCGGCCGACGTGCTTCCAGACCGCCGTCCCGATAATCGAGCCGCGCGAGCTGCTGCGAGAGACTACTACTACGACCTGTCTCGACGAGATACCCATCATCTCGAGTGGCCGTTCTGGATCACGCCCCAGCGGTCAGAAGAGACCGTCGGGGACGCATTAGTCCGGATGGTTGATGCCCTGCCGAGGATCCTTGCGGGTCAAGGAGTGTTTCGCCCGCTACTTCTCGATTCGCCGTTTGATTCGATTGCCAGCATGCGGCCATCGGTGCAGCGAGGCACGAACACGTTCGTGTTCGACTGCGCGGCGTTCTCGGAGTTTCCGAATCTTGCCCCTCGCTTTGCCGGGGATGTGCTTCGTCGCTCGGACATGATCTGGGCGCTCCTCAATCGATACGCCGGCGGTCGGCGCATCGTTGGAGCCACACTCCCCGTCCGGCACGACAGGACAAGCGAAGCACCCATCGGGTTGGATCTGGGGCGTTTGGTGCCCGACATCCGTGGGTACGCCCTTTATTCGGCGCTTGAGGACGTGCTCGTGCGCCGTCGGGAGCGACGCCTGCGAGACGGGCTTGGAGCGGAAGTCCCCGACGATCTGAATTTCCGAAAGGGCGACCTCGATCTCGCTGAATCGCGATTCAAGAAGTACTTGACAGAGCGTACTGCAGCGTTGCTCATGAGTTGCTGGCGCATTCAGGGGCTGTGCGATCAGATCACGCGAGCGACGTCGGGCCCTGCTTTGGCCGATACAAAGCTCTTCCGGGATCCTCGGTGCACTGCAGCAGTCCACAGGCTTGTGCAGTTTCTGACTCGTACACGCGAGCAGTTTGCGATTGAGAGGGTCGAGAAGGTTGTCGCGAGCGTGCTTGACGTACCCGGCGATGAGGTCAGGGACTTCCTCCGAGGTTTATGTGCGATGGTAAAGCACCATCGCTCCGCAAGAGCATTCACAGGTGAGGACGGATGGTTTCGTCAGGAACGCATCGCAGCGGCGAACGCAGTTGCCCAAGGCCTCGTGCCGTCGGAGCCGCTTCGGCTGCTCGGGACCGGCGGCGAGGGAGTGGTGTTCGCAGCCTCCGACTCGGTCATCAAGGTCATCGATTACTCAAAGCGGTCGGCGGCCAATGGCGCGTGGCTCGGGATGCAGGCGCTGATCGCCAGCACCGCGCACGGCAACGCACTGTGCCGTTGCTCCATGCCCTCTGCTCCCGGTTCGCGCAAGGTCATTAGGTATCCACTTGAGGATGGCGAGTTCTACGTCGGGGGACAAGCTGCAGACATCATCGGCATCCTCCGCGAGTGCCGGGCCGCGGGTGTCGTCACGACGAACTTCCACCCAAAGAACCTCCTTCGCACCAAGGCTGGCGTGCGGCTGATCGATTACGGCTCAGACATTCGCCCGTTCTCCGAGCAAGGATTTCGATCGATGGTGCAGCGAGCGTGGCTCACGCTGCGATTCCATGACCGCAGCGACTTGTCTGAGCTGATGCGTCGCGCGCTGACTGACCAGACGGTGCCTGAGCTTGAAGGGTGGGAATCGCTCCTTGCCGCCATCGAGCCGCCCAGTAAGCGAGAGGTCATTGACGATGCGGTCCTGGATATCGCACGCCGATGGAAGCCGACTCGTGTTCTGGACTTTGGGTGTGGACACGGACGAATAGCGGCTGCGCTTGCACAGGGTGGAGCGAGAGTTGTCGCGTTTGATCCCGATGGCAGCCTCGCTGACAGGTGGCAAGCCATTTCGAAGGATGGCCTCCCGATTGAATGGTGCACGGGTGGTGCCGATGAAGCACTGGCTGGACAAGCTGGGACCTTCGATCTCGTGATCTGCAGCCTCGTTCTCTGCGTGATTGGTGATGACCAGGAGTATCTCGCCACCATTCGGCGGCTCTCGGAGTCTTTGTCGCCAAAGGGGCGCTTCATCATTGTGATCTGTGATCCCGACGCCACGCTTGCGGGCGACTCCACCACGCAACGGCGATTGGTCCCGGAGAACGCGAGCACCGATCAGACGTTCCTGTGGACCAAGGAACTGCCGTCGGGTACCCGTCGACGCGACGTACATCGGCCACGAAGTCGTGTACTCAGGGACCTCGCCGCCCATGGTCTTCGAGTTGATCAGAGCACGTCCACGGGCGGTCTATCGCTCGACTCTTTGCTGCCGAGCAGGGACAACCTCTTCCTTAGCGGGGCCAAGTCTTCCTCCGATGTAATCGTGCGGCCGGCTCCTGCAACGAGTCGACGCTGCGCAGCGAGGTCGCCTGTGGATGTGCCCGTGCTCTGCTACCACCGGGTGCTTCCGAGGGAGCATGACGATCCCGCTAGCAAGGTTCAGAGACGCCGAGGCACCGTGGTCGATCTCGAAGTGTTCAAGCAGCAGATCCGCGACCTTCAGCAACGGTTCATACCTGTGTCTCTGTCGAGATACGTCCGGTGGCTGGATGGAGACGAGATCCTGCCAGCCAACGCCTGTTTGGTCACCTTTGACGATGGATATCGAGACTTCCGTGATCACGCGACTCCGGTGCTTGCGGCAGCGGAGTGTCCCTGCGTGCTGTTCCCAACCATGTGCGCTGCGTCAGGAGACGACCATCTCCCTGTCGATGCCCTGTATGCCGCCTTGTCAAGCGCAGAGCTGGAAGGCCGGATAGACGATGCTGCGATGGAAGACTGGATTAGCGGCGAGCGGAAGCGCTCGTTTGTCCGCGCCACTCGTGGGGAGCAGCGAGCCATGCTGGCGGAAGCTCGACTCTCGCACACCGCGCCACCGCAGAGTCTGTACCTAACCGAAGAGGAACTAGCTGCGCTGCCGGCTCATCTTGTCGCGATCGGGGGTCACGGCGAGCGGCACGAGTTGCTTGCGGGCCGTGGTCTCGTATGGCAGCGTCGGGAACTTCGTCGAGTACGCTTCTGGCTTGAACGGTTGAATCGCAGGCGACCCGAATGCCCCAGCGTGTTCGCATTCCCAAACGGAACCCACGATCCGTTGGCCGTCGCAGCAACCATCGAAGCGGGCTTCGACGCGGCGTTCTCCGTCGTGCCCTGTCAGCCCGGGCAGTTTGCTCATCGCTGGGCGTTGAGGCGTTCATGCATCCCCAACCGCGCAACGGCCATTCAGGAGTTGGCGGAAGGGAAGGAGGTTCGACTGTGAGTACCACCGCCAGAAGGCTACTGGTCGCAGTTGTCGGGGACTCGAACCTCGGCCAGAATGATCCCAAGATCGCTTTTGCCCGCGACGTCGGGCGCTTGCTGGTTGACTCCGGATGTCGGGTCGTCACCGGCGGATTGGGTGGTGTCATGGCCGCTGCGATGGATGGAGCCCGCACTTCGGCGAGGTATGCGAACGGCGACACCATCGCCATTCTGCCTGGACATGATCCGAATGAAGCATCCTCATCTGCAGACATCGTGCTCGCCACGGGCATGAACTTGGCTCGGAACCTGATCGTCGCGAATTCTGATGGCGTGATCGCGATCGGTGGCGGGGCCGGAACACTCTCGGAGATTGCGCTTGCATGGCAGATGCGCCGGCCAGTGGTTGCGTTGGTGGTAGACGGCTGGAGCAAGAGGCTTGGTGCGAGCCGCATCGATGGCCGAGTTCGGCAGGCTGATGTCGAGGATGATCAGGTGTACGCGGCGTCTACGCCTGCAGATGCGGTTACGCTGGTCGCTGAACTCATACCGCGGTATGGAAAGCGAATGCGGGTCGTCTAGTCGGATGTGGAGCAGTGTGCCTCGAGCCATAGACCGATGCGCGTTAGCGAGAATTATTTACCAGCAGTGAGCGGAAGCAATATGGGCGTGACACTGAAAGAGCTCCGTGAACAGGTCCAACTCGACAAGCGACTGGCGATCGAGGTCATTCAGAAGGCCGACCACGCCGTCAATCACTTTGATCACGCCGTCATGCTCCCGGACATCACCGGACAGCCAGGCGCGGTCGCTCGATTCAATCAGTTCAAACGTGACCAGCTTCGCGGATTGCAAGCCGTAGGGCGGAGCCCTTTCTTTGCGCGCATCGATGCTGGTCGCACCGATAGGGCCGGTACGGAACGAGTCAAATTGCTCGTAAGCAAGGCACGCGATACAGGCGGTAATGTGTACGGCGCAGATTGGGAAGTCGTCAGCTGGACAAGCCCGATTACAGCTTTCGTGTTGGATCGACCTGTCGGTGACCGAGTCGAGTTCGTGCGACGGTCCAAGGTCGTCTACGTCGTCGGCGCCTCTGCAAAGTACGAGGAGATCGTCCCCAGAGTACGCAACGCTGAGCTTGTGTTCGCCACCGGCAAGGCCAGTGTATTGGATGAAGATGATCTGCATGAGCAGTTGGACGCCATCGTCGCCGCTCCACAGGCGGAACCGAAACCTGCTCAGTATGAGGCCAAGCCAACCTTCGGCCTCAGCGACATCATCGTGTTGGCAGACCAACCGCAGCGTGCGGCAATGATGCTTCCCTTCGAGCAGACCGCGATCATCGAGGGCCCGCCCGGCAGTGGCAAAACCAGCATCGGCATTATGCGGATTGCATGTCTCTACGATCAGCAATGGGACGAGCTTGGGTTGGAGAAGGGCAAGGACACTCCATTCCACGACTACTCCAGCATGCAGGTACTCGTGTTCAACGACGAGATGGTGGAGTATCTGAAGAGTTTGGCGCAGTCGATCGGCGTGGAAAAGGTGTGGGTGGAGACGACGAAGGTCTTCTTTCAGAAAGTGTGCCGCGCCACGAGAATGCTGTCCGGGACAGAGCGGGTCGACAAGCCCACGGCGGCGGCGCTCAAGGGTCGAGGGGAGGTGCTCGGGGCCTACTTCGCCGCGTTCCGGTCGCATGCGCAAGCATTCTGGTCCAGTAGTCGCGGGGCCCTTCGAGAGGCGTTGTTCAATCTCGGGCCCGACTTTCTGGTCCTGGCGGACGAAATCGAGCGATGGATCGGGCGGGTGGAGCAGGCTCGCTTCGTCGACAACGCATTGACGGGGAGCATCGCACTCGCCGATGCGCTTACCGCGACGATCGGCAACATTCGTGACGGACAGTCGCCCACCCGCTTCTGTATTGATTCGACGGGCGGCATGCCCGAGCACGTCGGGCAGGGTCTCAGTCGTTTGCGAGAGGATAGACTTCGCGAGGGCGTAAAGGCTGCCAAGAAGCTCGTTGACACTGCAGTACGGGCAGCGTGCGACCGAGTCGGCATCACGCGGCTGATGTTCGGACTGCCGGAGTACGCCGCACTACTCGATGCCGCCCGAAAGGACGGCATTCGACCGAAGGCGGTCGCTGCGGGAGATCGCTTGTGGCGAGCCCAGTACACCAAAGACAATCCATCGTATAGCGAGTTTGATCTAGCGGTGTCGGCGTGGCTGGGCAGCCGTATCCTTCTTTCCTCCAGTGACCGCGAGACGCCGTGGATAGGCGGCAAGCGAGAGCGATTCACGCACCTTGTCGTTGACGAGGCTCAGGACCTGTCGCCGTGCCATATCGTCACGCTTGCATCACAGCTTGCGCCCAAAGGCACGATGACGCTTGTGGGAGACCTGCATCAGAACCTGAATCCTCTGGCAGGGCTACGCCGCTGGGAGGATGCACGGGTGCGGGGTGCGGCGAGGAGTATGTTTGGCATCAATTATCGCCAGACGTTCGAGTTGGGTGAGTTCCTCAAGGACCTGCACTCGGGCCTGTTCGGGGAAGCTCCCGGATGGTCAGCCTCCGACAAGACCACCGGCGCGCTGCCGCGAGTTGGCACGATTCGATCCTTGAAGGACATGGCCAGAGCGGCCGCGACTGAAGCGAGGCACTGGCGTGATCAGATTCCGAATGCCACGGTCGCCGTGCTGTACGACGGCAAGATGGAACCGAAGCGAAGGAAGTGGTTGCGCCGTCAGCTTGAGGAAGCGCTCAGCGATCAGCTAACCACGGTGGACGCCGTCAGCCCCGCATCGGGCGGAAGTCCGTTGCGGCGAACAGATCGCGTGGTGATCGCGTCAGTGAAGCAGACCAAGGGACTCGAGTTCGATGCCGTGGTTTTTGTCGAGACCAAACCCAGATGGTCCAAGCCCGCCATCGAAGTAGAACTGCGGGCCAAGAACGGCCTCTATGTCGCTGCGAGCCGCGCTCGTGCCGGGCTGTCGATGTGCATGGTCAACCTGCCCTCTTGCATCGAGGAGGTTGTGGAGAACGGAAGATGTGAGCGGACTGAGTGGCTCGAGGAGCTGTAGTGCAGTTGTCTGAACGTCGGAGGATGCTGCCAGCCGCGGACGACGGAACGGCTACCAGCCGAATACCTGGAGTGCAAGTCGTGGAGCCGATCACACTCGATGACCTTTGGACAGCGCTGGGCGATGAAGAGCGTCGGCGGGCAGCCGAGGCCTTCTGGACGTCCCACGTAGACCCGAAGGCGGACAAAGAACGAGAGCGAGTGCAGGCCAAGCTGGCACGCGCCATGAACTTCCGACCACAGTTTGTCCAACGTGCAAAGCCTTCCGACAAGTCCAAGTGGTTACTCGCACGGATCGGCTCGACCGATCTGCGTGAAGACCGCGAGCTGCTGATTCGAGTGTGGCTTCTGACGCACCATGTGTCCGTGATTACCAACTTCCTTGATGCGGCTGCGGTCGCCCACAAAGCGGGCTTCATCGCTGACACGGCCGTCGCACCCAGTCCAGAGATCGTCCGTGCCGCCCTGAAGACAACTGTGGCACATGGCCCCTCGTTGGCTGTTGGAATCTACCTTGGGTACCTCTGCGTCTACTCAATTGAAGTACTCAAGGATGTACCTGCGGCTATCGTTGCCGAGGCCATCAGTGTCCGAGACTTGCTCGGACTTCGCTCGCCTATGGTCATCCCCGCTGGCGAGCGAGCATTGCCAACTCCCGAGAGTGCGGAGACCGCTCCTGCGCCGAAGCGAATCGAGTCCGACGAGTTTACCACGTTGGACAACCTGCTGATTCGGCAGGTGGTTGCAACCGCGTTTCACGAAGATGGTGCGGCCACGGTCGATGAGCTAGAGGATCTCGTGGAGGAGGCCGTTGAACTCAATGCGAGTCGGCACCGCACCGTGTTCCACCGAGGCTTTCTTCATGCGATTCTTGACCGACCGCTCGTGTTGAACTTCCCGGGTGAAAACGAAGCTCGGCGTCTCTGGTACCTGACCGGCGCGTTGATGGGGCTTCTGCGCTCCGGGGATCCGAAGCGATTCCTCGTTCTGCTCCGAGAACAGCACAAGATCGTCGGCACGCTCATCGATCGCGGGGACCTGGCCTGCGGGTCATTGTTGCTGCCGCATGTCTACGAGCCTCTTCTGGAGGCGGGCGAGTTAGCCCAACTCTGCCGGTGGATGCGCCGGCACATCGGTCGAGAGCCGCTATCCATGCAGTGCAGTTTGCTGGCTGCACTACAGGGCGATGGCGAAGATCTTCTGAAGAGTGGCAAGAGTTCGGAGGCGTCTCTCCTGTTCGATACCGTTCGTGATCTACTCTCGTCGGACTTGTCGCTCCCGGACGAAGTTGCTACCAGCTTGGCAATCGCCAACACGCGCCGCCGGGCGCAGGTGTTTCAGTCGAGAGGCAATTTCTCAGAAGCCAAGAAGCTCTTTGAAGATGTGGCGAAGTCAGGGAATCCGGTGGATGCCGCCAGGGCGCTGGGTGATCGCGGGCTGATCGAAGCCGGATTCAAGGCGCTAGAACCGGCGCTGCCGCGAGCCGATGCGGCGAGCAATGTTGAGCTGTGCACCGCTCTGTCCCGAGGGCGTGAGTTCTTTGAAAGAGCCGTGGCGACAGACTCAGTGGCCGCGATCAAAGGGCATCTGTGTCTTGGGATTCTGGGCCTGGTCGGTGTGCCGTCGGTACCCACGAAAGCAGCGACGCATTTTCGTCAGGCCTATGAATCGATGCTACGGCGAGAGCGCTCCTATGCAGGAACGGGTCTGATCGAGTGGTGCCGGTTCTGCTATGGAATCGCGTTACTGGAGATGCTCGACGAATCAGCCGTGCCGATCGCTGACGACCTGTTGCGACAATCGATTGCGACAGGCATCCGTTTCCCCCTTGTGCTTTGGGAACGTGGCGTCCGGGCGGCGAGCATGTTCGCGGATCATTCCCTTGCCGAAAGAGCCTGCCGTCATTTGCTTGAATCACGCGAAAGAGGAGTACCGACACTGTTGGCGGACACGAAGCTCTATGAGCGGAGTCCTTCACTTCGTCGCGTGTACTTCGAGTGGTTGTGCGAAGGCCAAGCCAGTGTCGATCACCAATGGGACGGCAGCCGGGGCGTATTGGCAAGCGCGTTGCGAACAGGCGAACCAGAACTCGCGCAGCTCGCCCTGGATCAGCTTGAACGAATCGCGGTGATGCTGCAGGATCGCCGGGCTGAGTTTCGGGAGTTGCTCGAACAACCGGCTTCATATTCGCCCGCATGGGATCCCGAGGATGCAGAGACGGCACGAGTAAGGATGCTCGAGCTCGACGGCGATCTAGATGCGGCCGCGCAGATTCTCGTGAAGCGGTTCTATAGGTTTCGCCAGATTGGTACGCCGTTCTCGACGGTGCGGGCTCAGCAAGTGGTGGAGCAGCTGCGCGAGTACCAGGTCGGGTCAGTGGACTGCGATCGGTTGGACCA
>FRDC01000072.1_pt2 | contig 11353 bp, 12 predicted proteins | sample 1106171 | NCBI WGS metagenome assembly FRDC01 (sample SAMEA3930566, study PRJEB13176) | freshwater metagenome | biome: Drinking water system; feature: drinking water; material: water | place: Singapore | collected 2014-12-20
GGAACCGGGCCGTTGAGAAGGCCGTGCGCCGCCACCAGGCCGATTCCGGCCGCCGAGGCAAAACACGCCAGGGCTTTCGGGCGGGACGAGATGCTCGTCCGCGTGTGTGAACGGCTCAGGCGGTCCAGGCCGAGTGTAAATGGCCCGCGGTATTGGGTGCGGCCTCCCCCGGAGGCGGAAGTGCCCGATGTATTCTGTGACCTATTCATGAACGACAACCTGAGACAATTCCATGCGTGATGGGTCTGTCTCGGCTGTTCATGGAGGGAACTAAAGAAGGACGTGAACGGAAAGCGCCGGAGAGGTCGCGATCAGGCATTAACCATCAGAAACGAACATCGCGGAGATGTATGGCGCGAGGGCAAGTCGTATGCGCGCGACAGGCCCTCGCCTAACTTTCGGCGTGTAAAAACGCTTTCAACCGGATGATGGCTTTCGTGTGAATTTGGCATACGCGCGATTCCGTGACCTTGAGAAGTTCACCGATTTCTTTCATGGTGAGTTCTTCATAGTAGTATAAGGTCAAGACCAGTCGTTCTTTCTCGGGCAATTCTTGAATGGCTTCGGCGATGGCCTCACGCTCCCGTTCGTTGACCAAGGTCGATAACGGATCGGGGTGATGCGTGTCGGCGAGCATCTTGACGACCTTGTGCCCGTCAGGCTCCTGCAGCCCCAAATCGTCGATGCTGATCATCACGGCACCGCGCGCCCGGGAGATAAACTCGTCGAGCTCTTCAAGCGGCATTTTCAGTTCGGTTGCCACTTCTTCATCCAGCGGAGGACGTCCGAGCCTGTTTAACAGCACGATATGAGTTTTTTGCAGCAGTCCGATCCGCTCATGGACCGAACGCGGAATCCAGTCCATCGACCGGATTTCGTCCAGCATGGCACCGCGAATGCGGAATTCTGCATACGTCTTGAATTTGGCTTCCCGGTTGGGGTCATACTTGTCCATTGCGTCCATCAGACCGATCGTGCCGACGGAAATCAGATCTTCCGCATCCAGGTACGCCGGCAGACGAAAAGCCAGTCGATGCGCCATTGCGCGAATCACATGCGCAAACTCTTTGATCAGTTGCTCTCGATGCGCATCGCCGCTGGGAATTGGTTGATGTCCTCGCTGTACTGCCGTTTTGCTCATAATTAATACGCCTATTACTCCATCACATGGCCGCAGTGGTTTGAAGGAGCCGTTGCCACAGAAGCTGAACGGCGCTCTTGGGAAAAATCGGCTTGGGCCACTGCAAAATCTGCCCAGCCAGGCGGGTCATTGCCTGGGCCGCCGGCGAAGCCGGAAAGAGCTCCAACAGCGCTTTTTGCTGCATTACGGCGAGCGGAACATAATCATCCTGTGGAATGTATCCGACATACTCGAGGGCAACATGCAGGAACCGATCCGCGGCGGTGTCCAGTTTTCTGAATACGTCCGCGGCCTCCCGCGGACTCTTTGCCATGTTGACGAGCACCTTGAAGCGGCGTTCCCGGTATTGTCTGGTCAACACCTTAATGAGCGCGTATGCATCGGTGAGAGAAGTCGGTTCCGGTGACACCACCACAATGGCGTCCTGAGCCGAAGACGTAAAAAACGTCACGTTCGGCGAGATCCCGGCACCGGTGTCGATCAGTAGCACGTCGACACCCCGTGAGAGTGTTTCGAGTTGTTCCAGCAGCAGCATTTGCTGTGTGTCATTCAATGCGGTCAATTGCGGAACGCCCGAGCTTGCAGGCAGCACCCGGATGCCTCCCGGTCCATCGACGATGACATCATCCAGGGTGTGTGTGCCGGCCAGCACATGCTCTATGGTGTGTTCTGGGACTAAGCCGAGCAATACATCCAGATTGCCCAGGCCGAGATCGGCGTCGAGTACCAGCACGCGCTGACCGGATTTGCTCAGCGCCATGGCGACATTGGCCACCACGTTGGTTTTCCCGACGCCGCCTTTGCCGCTGGCGACGGCAATGACCTGAGTCATTGCCGCGGGGCGCTCCGCAAGATCCCCCGCCATAGGTGTAAACGATCGACTCTGCATGTTCCGCCCTCCTACCGTGTGACAGTGTCCGTGGTGATGTCCTGCTGAAAAGAATTCTGCCGATCCGACCTAACGCGGTCGATGGTTGACGACCGGAAGGGAGCGCTGTACCGGCGTCCGAGAAGAAACTCAGCCAGTCGTTGCGACGTGGCGGTTTCCAGGTCGTCCGGGACCCGTTGACCGGCGCTCCAATAGGACAGCGGAATGCCGGATTGATGACTCAGCTCATAGAGCGCCCCGAACGAGTCTGTTTCATCGAGCTTGGTAAACAGCAGGCGCAACAGCGGGAGCGCATGAATCTGCGAAATCTGACGCTGCAGATCCTGCTCGCGCGTCGAGGCCGAGACCACGACATGCGTTTGCACTTCCGGTTCCGCCTTGAGGAGCTGGTGCAGGGTGTGCACCAAGGCAAGATCTTGTTCTCCAAAACCTGCCGTGTCGATCAGGATCAGGTCGGCGTCGGCATGCGAGTGGACATGCGCTGCGGCCTGCTTGGCGGACAACGCTGACTCGCATGGAATGCCCAGCACGTCGGCATACATCCGGAGCTGTTCGACCGAAGCCAGTCGATACGTGTCCAGCGACACGATGGCCACGGACTTTTTCTCTTCCAATTGATAGTGCGCGGCCAGCTTGGTGATCGCCGCCGTTTTTCCGGCTCCGTTCGTCCCGATCATCATGGCGATCGTCCGGTCTCCCTGACCGGAGAGCACGGGACCACTTACGCGAATATCCTGCGCCAGACATTTCGCCAGGGCGGACTGGAGAGTCTGCGGATCCCGGGAGAATCCAGGGCTCAGTTCACGGGACAACGATTGTCCGATCCGGTCCGCGCTGGATGGGCGGAGGCCTTGTGCCACCAGGTTCCGGCACAGGGAGGCAATGGCCGGCTCCGTATGATGACCGAGGGATTGTGCCGCCGCCGGTAATGACGCGCCGATCTCCCGGCTCAACTCCCGCAGTTCGTTCCGCAGATCATGCAGGCGGTGCTGCTTTCTTTCCGGTGATCGCGGCGTTGAGGGGCGCGACTGTCCAGACGCCTGAGGTGAGACGGAAGGCGCGCCGGATCGCCGGGGTGCAGGCGTCGGGTTCGCCAGCATCCCCTGCAAGGTTTCACGAAACGCGTCGGGGCCGACGGGTTGTGTCCAGGTGTTGGCAGGCGTCGGTGCGGCGGGCTTCCGGCTTTCGTTCGAGACCGGTTCCGCGCCTGCCGGCTTGATTGCGGGCAACGGATCGTATTCAGCCGCCGCCATGACCTCCAGCACAGGTTTATTGAAGTAGCTCATCAAGCGACCGCCCTGATGCACTTCCTTGGATGAAAGGATGACGGCATCCGGTCCCAGCTCTTCTTTGATCGCCCGGATGGCATCCTGCATGGTCAAGGCATGGAATGTTTTGACTTTCATTGTTCACCTCACGACGGTTGCGGAAGTTCTGAGTCAAGCCGTATGGTATCCAGCGACTGCAATCGCACCATGGCGTCGATTTCGTTCAGTCCGACGACCGGCACAGAGTGCAATAACCGGTCCGTCAGCCGCCGCAGATGCCGGCGAACGGCCGGCGAGCAGAGAAGAATCGGCTGCTGGCCCCGCGCAGCCACGCGCTCGGCCGATTGCTTGAGCGCCGTCAGAAGTTTGTGCGACAGCGCGGGATCCAGATTCAGCACGGCTCCCTGCGGAAGCGTGGCCGCCTGCTCAGCCAGCGAGCGGTCGAGGCGCGGGTCGAGCGTAATGACCGGCAGCGACCCGTCCGGCGCCTGATACTGTTTGGTAATGGTACGGGCGAGCGATTGCCGGGCCATCTCCGTCAACAGTTCGGCATCTTTGGTCGTCATCGCATGATCGGCGATGGCTTCCAGGATGGATCGAATATCCCGGATGGGAATCCCTTCCTTGAGAAGATTGCCCAGAATCCGGACGACCGTCCCCAGCGACACCATCGTCGGAATCAGTTCTTCCACCAGTTTCGGATGCGTTTTACCGACTTCATCGAGTAACGCCTGAGCTTCCTGCCTGCCCAGCAATTCGTGACCGTGACGCTTGATGATTTCCGAGAGATGCGTCGTTATGGCCGAACTCGCATCGACGACGGTATACCCGGCCATTTGCGCCTGTTCGCGCTGATCCTCCGCCACCCACAAGGCCGGTAAACCGAACGCCGGTTCTTTCGTCGGAATGCCCTGGACCATTCCACGCTGAGCGGTGCCGGGATCGATCGCCAGCACATGGCCAGGGAGAACCTCGGCTTTGGCGACCTCGACTCCCTTCAGCATGATGGCGTATTCATTCGGACGGAGTTGCAGATTGTCCCGGATATGGATGGGGGGAACCACGAATCCCATGGATTCGGCAAATTGCCGGCGCAGCCCTTTGATCCGATCCAGGAGCGCGTTGCCCTGCGTCCCTTCCACGAGATTGATCAGGCCGTATCCCACCTGGACTTCCATCAGATCGAGCGGCGCGATGTGGGCTGCCGGCTCTTCGACTTTGGCCGTCACGGGTGGAGGCGCCACGGCTTCCGGCGCCTGTTCCCGCTGGTAGAGATGGTAGGCAATCCAGCAGACACCGGCACCGAGCACCAGAAACGCCAGATGCGGCAGGCCGGGCACCAGGCCGAGCGCCAGGAGAATGCCTCCGGCCGTGCCCACGGCTCTGTGTGAATTGAGAAGCTGACCCGTCATCTCGGCGCCGAGATCGTTTTCCGAGGCGGCCCGCGTGACGATCATACCGGTGGCGGTGGAGACGATCAGGGCGGGAATTTGCGCGACCAGTCCTTCGCCGACGGTCAGAAGCGTATACGTTTGCGCTGCCAGCCCGGGACTCATGCCCTGCTGCAGGATGCCGATGGTCAGCCCTCCGACGATGTTCACCACGACGATGATGACCGCCGCGATGGCGTCGCCGCGGACAAACTTGCTGGCACCGTCCATGGCCCCGTAGAAGTCGGCCTCTTCGGCGATGTTCTTCCGGCGGCGTCTGGCTTCATCCTCTTTGATCAGTCCGGCATTGAGATCCGCGTCGATCGCCATCTGTTTGCCGGGCATCGCGTCCAACGTGAAGCGGGCGGCGACTTCCGCCACGCGTCCGGCGCCTTTGGTGACGACGACGAAATTGATGATCACCAGGATTGCGAAGACCACCAGGCCGACGGTGTAATTGCCGCCGACGACAAAGGTCCCGAAGGTACGGATGACCTCGCCCGCCGCCGCCGCGCCTTCATTGCCGTGCAACAGAATCAGTCGCGTCGACGCAATGTTCAGCGAGAGCCGGAGCAGCGTGACCATCAGAAGGATCGAAGGGAACACGGAGAATTCCATCGGCCGGCGTACTTGCAGCCCCACCAGCAGGATGATGATCGAAATCGTGATGTCGAAGCTGAGCAGCAGGTCCAGGAGAAAACGCGGGAGCGGCAGCAGCATTACCATGAGCACGCCCACGACGCCGACGGACATCACGATGTCGGGGTGTTTGATCAGCGGAGGATGCTCGATCGGAGGAACAGCGGTCGTCGATGCCATGTGATACAGCCCTTCTTACAGTTGTCCGGGGTTGACTCCCCTGGCCCGGTACACAAAGGCCAGGATTTCAGCGACCGCGCGATACAGATTCGACGGGATTTCCTTCCCGATATCGACCAGCCGGTAGAGCGTTCTCGCCACAAGCTTGTTCTCGACCACCGCCACTCCGTGATGGCGGGCCAGTTCGCGGATGCGCTCGGCGATAAACCCGGCGCCCTTGGCCACGACAAACGGCGCGGCCTTCTGGGTGGCGTCATATTTCAAGGCGACCGCCAGGTGCGTCGGATTTGTGACGACCACATCGGCGGTCTTCACCGCGGCCATCATGCGTTTCTTGGCCAGATCGCGTTGCGCGGACCGGATGCGACCGCGGACGAGCGGGTCGCCTTCCGCCGCCTTGTGCTCTTCCTTCACTTCCTCTTTGGTCATGCGCAGATCGCGCTGCCATTCGAACCGTTGGTAGAAATAGTCGGCCGCCGCGAGCACCGCGAGGGCGCCCACGACACCCATGGCGACTTTCAGCGTCAGATGCCCCGCCATTTCCATGGCGGCAGGCAGATCGTAGTCCATGAGCGACGGCACCATGAGCAGATCGTGGCGGGCCGTGAAGAGGGCCACTCCCATGATGATGGCGATTTTGAGCAGCCCTTTGATGAGTTCCATGACCGACCGCATGGAAAACAATTTGCCAAGACCGGTGATGGGATTGAGTTTGCTGAAGCTCGGCTGCAGCGCCTGGGGGCGCCACATCAAGCCCGTTTGCGCGAGCGATGCCCCTGTGCCCATGAACAGAATAACGCCCAGGATCGGAAGAATTAAAATCAGAGTGGTCACGCTGGTCTGCACGATGACGGTATGAATGTGTTCGATCGTCAGCGCCTTCCAGAAGGTTTCGTCGAAAGACAGGGAGAGCCCTCGTCTGGTGACATCGGTCAACTGCCGGAGGCCGATCGGCACGCCGATGGCCAGCACCCCGACTCCTCCGATCAGCACAGCCGCCGTGCCCACGTCGCGGCTCATGGCGACCTGCCCCTCGCTGCGGGCGGTCGACTTGCGTTTCTCGGTTGCTTCCTCTGTCCGACTGCTCTTATCTGTATCAGCCACGTCCGAGGCTCCCTAATAAGGCTTCGATCGTGAGTTGAAGCTGTTCAAATTGCGATCCGATCAAGCTCACCGTAAACGGCATCCCGAGGCTCAGCACGATCAGTCCGCCGGCGATCGTGACGGGAAAGCTCAATATGAACACGTTGACTTGAGGGACCGCCCGACCGAGCAACGCCAGCAACACGTTGATGAGCAGGATCGTGATGAGCACCGGCGCGGCCAATTTGAGGCCGATGGTAAACATCCGCTGCGAGAGCATCAAAATCTCTTCTCCCAGATGGGCTGAGAGATGCGCGCCGAAGGCCGGGATGGCTTCATAGCTCTGGATGATGGTCGTCATGGCGAATAGATGGGCGTTGAGCGACAGGAACACCAGCGATGCCAGCATGGTCAGAAACTGCGCGACCATCGGTGTTTGATGCGAAGTCGTCGGGTCGAACAGATGCACCGCACCGAACCCCATTTGAATGCCCAGTAGTTCGCCGGCGACCTCGAGCGCCCCGAAGACCAGCCGGACGGCCAACCCGATCGTGACCCCGATGGTCATTTCGCTGAGGAGGCCGCCTGCCAGGATCATCGGATCCATCGACAAGGCCGGCATCGGAATCACCGGAGCCAGCATCAGGCTCAAGACCAGCACCAGACCCAGCTTGACCTTCACGGGAATCGTCCGTCCGCTGAATACGGGCAGCGCGGCCAGAATCCCTCCGATGCGGGAGACCAGGACGACAAAAGCCTGGAATTGCGGAAGGAAAATATGAATCGTCTGTGTCAGTCCCATGACGGCCTAGTGAATGTAGTTCGGAATGTTGGTTAGCAGATTGGTCATGTAGCTGGTCAGAACGCCCAGCATCCACGGCATAAACACCAGAATCGCTCCGAAGAGCGCCAGGACTTTGGGGACGAAACTGAGCGTCGCTTCGTTCAATTGCGTCATCGCTTGAAACGCGCTCACCGCCAAACCGACCAGCAGACTGATCCCCAAAATGGGCGCAGAGACCATGATGGTCGTTTCCAGGGCCTGCCGTCCTAATTCCGTGACCATTTCCGGTGTCATGTGATTACTGGAAGCTCCTGACCATCGATCCGACGACGAGGTACCATCCGTCAGCCAGCACAAAGAGAATCAGCTTGAACGGCAACGAAATGACGGCCGGCGGCAGCAGCATCATGCCCATCGACATCAGGATGCTGGCGACGACCATGTCGACGATCAAGAACGGGATGTAGATCAAAAATCCGATCTGAAATGAAATCCGGAGTTCACTGAGGATGAACGCCGGAATAATGACGTGCGTTGGGACATCGGCGACCTTCTCAGGCTTGGGAATCTTGCTGAGGCTGATAAACAGTTCCAGGTCTTTATCCCGCATTTGACGCAACATGAATCCACGGACCGGCTCGATCCCCTTCTTCCACGCGTCTTCATAGGACAATTGTTCGGCCAGCAGCGGCTGCAACGCCTCGCCATAGACCTGCTGTCCGACAGGAGCCATGATGAACATCGTGAGGAACAGCGCGAGCGACAGCAGGACCTGGTTCGGAGGGACGGACTGTGTTCCAAGCGCCTGGCGGAGAAACGACAGCACGATCACGATGCGCGTGAACGACGTGACCATGATAAACAGGGCCGGCGCCAGTGAGAGCACCGTCAACAGGATCAGAATCTGAATGACGACGGCGGTCTGCTTGGGTGAGTCGGAGCCGAGATCGATGCTGACCGAGGGCCCGGCGGCCGATGCGATAGACGGCATCAAGAGGCAGCACGCCGTGGCAAGCAGCAACCAGCACCAGACAACTCCGCATCCTCCGGATGGCCGGCGGCTATGCATCGGGCCCGCCCTTCTTTTCCGGCCGGAAGGAGTTGGCAAGATTCTGCAACCAGTCTCCCCGGAAGAGAGACTGCGGCGAGAGCCCCGTCTGGAGATTGGTAGAGGCGGATGATGTCACGATGGCCGCCACACTGCCCTGACTTTCAATCCGGCCGAGCGGAACGAGATGGTCGGCCGTCAGGCCGACGACAAAGTATTCGCCGGCGATGGCGACGAGGGCGATGGATTTGCGCGGCGCCAGATAACTGTTGGCCACCACCTGAACGAGCGGCGCGCCGCCAGGCGCGGCGCCGCGGTGAGCCAGCACTCGCCGGGCCACCCATGCCACGGCCCCCATCAGCAGCAGGACCAGGGCCAATGCCATCAACGTTCTGGCGATGCTATCCCACACCTCGATCACAGCAACGATCTCCCGCTTTTAAGCCAGTTGTTTGACGCGTTCCGCGGGGCTGACGACATCCGTGAGACGGATGCCGAATTTCTCATTTACGACGACGACTTCCCCTTTGGCGACCAGCTTGTTGTTCACCATCACTTCCATCGGTTCGCCTGCCAGCTTGTCGAGCTCGATCACGGAGCCTTGTGCGAGTTGCAACAGATCGCGGATCGCCATCTTGGTGGAGCCGACATAAATCGACACCTTCATGGGAATGTCGAGAATGAAGTCGATGTTTTTCGGTTGCTCGGCGACGGCGGTATTCGTCACAGGCGGGAATGAGGCCGGCGTTGCGGCCGCAGGTTCCTGATTCACGGTCTCGGTCGGTTGAGCGGCATCGGTGTCAGCCATACAGTCGTCTCCCCTGCGTGCGTGTTAATTCAAGACCTTCGTAATGCGACAGGCGTGGTTGCCTTTAAAGACCCCGGGGCTTCCCAGAAACTTGAGGTAGTCTTCGACGTAACATTCGAGCGGATCGCCGGGCCGCTGATCGAGCATCACCACGTCGCCGGGGGAAAAATTCAGCACGTCCTGGACCGTCACGGTCGTCGATCCGAGCTTGACGGAAATCGGCAGCTCGCATTCGTGAATGAGATCGCGGAACTTCTTGTTCCAGGATCCGTCCTGCTCCAGTTGGTCGGAGACCAGGCCGGAGTAGAGTTTTTCCTTGATGGGCTCGAGCATGGAGTACGGATAGACGACGAACAGGTCGCGAGTGGTTTCCCCGATGATGACCTGCAGGGTCACGACGATGACGACCTCGGAAGCCGTGACCACCATGGCGAATTGGGGATTGCTTTCCGAGCGCACGTATTCGACCTTGACCGGCATAATCGCCTGCCATGACTTTTCAAGGTCGGCGAGGGCCAGCATCAGAAGTTTCTTGATCATCCGCACCTGGACGGCGGTAAAGTCGCGCCCTTCCGGCTTGACGTGCGTCTGTCCCTTGCCGCCGAAGAAATAGTCGACCAGGAGGTAGACCAGAAAGGCATCCATCACAAACAGCCCGCTTCCCCGCAGGGGGGCCATGTGAAAGACATTGAGCGACGAAGGCATGGGAATCTTCTTCAGGAATTCGCCGAACTTGATCACCTGAGTGCCGACGACGACGAATTCAATCGCTTCCCGCAACACGCCGGTCCAGGCCACCGCCTGGCGGCGTACGAACCGATCGTTGATCATCTCCAGGGTCGGCATGCGTCCCCGGATAATCCGTTCCTGATTGAGGAGGTCGTACCCCTTCACTCCGGTGGCCGGTTCCGCGGCCGCCTCATCGGGCGGCGTGGTTTCGACCTCGCCGGACACCACACCTTTCAGGAGGGCATCAATCTCGTCTTGCGAAAGAATCTTGTCCATGCGACGGCGCCTACTGAACGACGAAATCCGTGAAATACGCGGTCTTCACGCCAGGCTTCGGCAGAAGACCGTTGATACGCTGGGTCACTTCATCGCGGAGCTGAAATTTTCCTTGAGGAGTGCGAATCGTCGTGGAGTCCTTGCTGGACAGCAGTACAAGCACCGTGTCGCGGAGCTGCGGAATACGGCTCGACAGATTGGCCGCCACCCCTTCGTTCTCGAGCTCTAACTTCATCGTCAGCTTGAGGTAGCGGATATCCGGGGCATCGGCCAGATTCACGATGAACGGATCCAGGTCGAACATCACGCCGGGGGCAGCCGCTTGCTTTCCGGACGCCTCTCCGTGTCCGTCTGATTTTGAGCCCGCCTCGGCCTTGTGCTCCTCCGCCGCCTCTCCGCCGCCATTGTGCCCGCCCATGAATTTCACGATGATGAATGCGCCGCCAAGTCCTGCCACCAGGGCTGCGGCGACCACCATGATCAAGAGCTTGATAGGAAGTGCCGGCGCCGGCGCCGGGGTGTTGCCTGTTTCTGGAGCTGCTGCTTCGTCTGCCATGTAAACCTCCTCGGGTCGCACAGTTGTCCTCACGGGGGTTTGTGCAATGGATATGCCATTTGCGATTGCGCCGGATCTCATCGATCAGGCGGCGAACTGCACGCCAAACGGCGCTGCCGGCGCTGGAATTGGGATGATTGCCTCAACAACCGCCAGGTGACGAGCTAATCTCTTGACGCTGTCAGAAAATTGACGTGGCAGTCTGTGTGAGTGGTCTGTGGATGTCTTGAGATGAGGGGGGGCCGATCAGCGGAGGTGCATGGGGAGCCGGAGTGATCCCGGTCACGGGATCACTCCGGCTGCTGCAAAGAAACTATCGTTTCAGATTCACCAACTCCTGGAGAATCTCATCCGACGTGGTGATCACGCGGGAGTTGGCCTGGAAACCACGCTGGGCTGCAATCATGTCGATAAAGCTCTGCCCGAGGTCAACGTTCGAAAGTTCCAGTGAGTTGGAGAGGACGCGGCCGAGACCGGCGCTGTCCGGAGAGCCTGTCACCGGCTGGCCGGAGTTGCCGGATT
>FRDC01002224.1_pt1 | contig 11352 bp, 29 predicted proteins | sample 1106171 | NCBI WGS metagenome assembly FRDC01 (sample SAMEA3930566, study PRJEB13176) | freshwater metagenome | biome: Drinking water system; feature: drinking water; material: water | place: Singapore | collected 2014-12-20
TTGACGAAAACAGCTTAGGAACAATTGTTAGGCGAATGAGTTCTGAACTTGCAACTCTTACCAATATGTACTATATTCAAAATAAGGAGTTTACCGATTTAGGTAAACGTGTTGACGCCAAGTTTGATTTGGAGGCCGAAGATGAATGAAACATCCATAGCTACTCAAGACATCAGTCAACTGTCTGAACCTTTTCTTACAAAAAAAGCTAAGGAGGTTTTGAAAAATAAAGCTTTAACTAGCGTGGTTAAAAACTATAGTACTGGTGAGGTTTTCTTAGCTACTTATTTTGGTGTAATAGTAAACATGAGTGATATTGATGATGGAATTAAGCTGGTAGCTGGCAGGATAAACGAACTTGCCCATAAAAACCAAATACATTCATGCCTAAGTCATTTCATAAAACTAGATCTATCGCCAGAAACCACTGGATATTTTGACAAAGAGGGAAACCCGAAGGAAATGCAAACAGTCGTAATGTGCTACGTTTTAGTTCCTGAAACCATATATAAAGAGCTAGAGAAGGAAACTATACATCTTCGTCAAGATATTATGAGGAGTAGAGATGAAGGTTAATAAGATTAATTGGGCTAAATGTCCTAACTGTCAAGTGCTTATTAATGGATATAGATTTTATCCTGGACATCTGTTAATGGAAAATGCATCTAATTTGTATTCAGAAATGGAATGTCCTAAATGTAAAAAGAGTTTTGATATTGCATGTAAAGTTGAGGTTACTTTTTTGACTGAAAAAATAGAGGATAAAAATGAAGCCTAGTTACGACAAAAAAGGAATTGAGATCAGAGCTGGGGATATCCTAAAAGTTTATCATTTCACAGGCGCTAGGAATAAGAAACACTACATGTACAAGATGGCTTGGATATATTCTTGGCATTCTGAAGATCCTGTGAATGGCAGAGTTATTCATAAAAGGATGATGGGAAATCACCTAGATCGATCTTCTATAGCTGGAATTTCTGAAAAGAACAGTTATGCCTTACCAACGGGAATCCTCACTGATTATGAAATTGTACAAGGCTACAATAATCAAGGTGATGAGTTGGACTTTAACGACAGGCCGAGAATTAAAATATGAAGTTTAAATTTGAATATCAAAAATATCACCCATGGTTTGGATTCTGGAGTTCTAAGAAAACACCAGCTTTACGTGATCTTGGAGATTACGTACTATGGATAGGAAAGGTACAAGTAACCATATGGATCAAAAAGTGAAACAATATCAGGTGCTTTTTAGTAAAGTTAAAAACGATCATGCAAGATTGCGCACAGATACCATGGAAGGTATCGCTACTGACTTACCTGAGATTGATAAGCAGTTTGTTGTGTATGGCAAACCTCTTGAGTCAGGGTCTTTCCGTAGGGTCAATACATCACCCGTTAAACAAATTGACAATATAGATGGTGTATATTTTTTAACCACAGAATCTGGAAGTGTCTACAGTGTTAAGGTTTTAGCTGAGATTGAGGCTGATAATGGCAACATGGAACACTAGACGGCCCACTACATACGATGAATACATGGGTATGGCTTATGCCAAGACAGAGGTTAAATGGTCGTATGGAACTGTGTCTGACACCTTAACTCTGCATTACAAGCAAGATGAATATTCAGACTTTAATCATCACCCTGTAAGAGAATTTACAGAACATATGAGTAAAGAAAAAGCCTTGGCGGTTCTTGAGCAACTTATGGATTGGGCGAATACATATGAAGGTCCTGAAACTGTAGATAAGATTTTGGATAAGATTAGGAGCTAGATTGATGTCGTGGGAAGACGCTCTTATTCAAGAAGAAAATAAGAATGGACCAAAATTCGTCTTAATTTTAGACGATCATAAGCGCCATATTAAAGGTCATCTCAAATTGATATATAAACCAACAATATTGTTGCACATTTTACAACACATGCTATTCTGGTGGAGAACTTATCGCCTTGGCGTACCTCACATACCACTAGAGGATATCGTAAAGGCCCAGAACAAAAGAGGGTAACATGAAAAAGCATGGTGTGTTTATGGTTGAATGTTTTGATCATACCCGTGGATACTATTATGACGTTTTCTGTCACGGTAAATGGCTAGGAAGCTATGACTATCACAGCGATGCCAGTGATGAGTTATCAAGGAATGAATAGTATGGAAAGAGTGCCTTTACAAATTAAAGATCAGTACGGTATGTACAATTATAGAGATTCTTACAAGAAAATCCTATCCTACTCTGTAAAGCAGGATGATAATTATGTCGGGTTTGCACTCAGACCTTACGATATTGAAAATAAATTTGAAATCGTAAACAGGCCTGAACCTAAGTCTAAAATTATTACACAGAGTAAATATGATTGCGCAGCTGCTTCTCTAGCTATGCTTATAAATAAACCACTATATTACGTTAAACAGGCTTTGGCTAGACATGGCTGGCGTAATGACTCGTATGGATGCTCTACTGAAATGATGATACTTGCTGCCAGAGATTTTGGAATTGATTTGTTTCCTGTAGGACCTAAACAGATTAAGCCAGGAGATATCCTGACTAACGGTAAGTTATACTGGAAAGTAAACAGTGTTAAGTTTGATGGATGTACTGTTGCTTCCCCTGTAACTAAAACAGGCAAACCATCTAGGTCTAGTTTTGAGATATGGTCTTCGGGTATTGAGCAAGTAGCCATTATCCCTAATCTAAGGAAGGTACGATGAGAACAAAGTACGGCACTAAGCTTCTTAAAGAAGCAAGCAAACAAAAGGATGGAGTGATTCGTCGTATGATGGAAATCGCCCAAGAATTTAAAAAAGCCAAAGCTAAAGATTTTGACGACAACAAAGAAGGTGAGCGTTTGGCTCAGCTGATGGATGAGTTCATTGAACTTGAAAGAGAAAATAACGCATATCAGAGTATTGTCAATGCAATGATCCGTATTGAAAACTTTTTACCAGATGATAGAATCACTAATCCAAAGGGGCGAGGATGAAGCAATTCTATCGCAAGTACATCTACTTGCCTACATGGTGGTTACTCTTAGGACGGCCTGTACCGTTCAAATATTTTGATAACTATGATCGAGTTTTAAGTCAGATTACAAACGGACTATTGAATGACAAAGATGTAATTCTTACACTTAATAGCCGCAAATATCGTATCTATCTGAATGAAAACAATAAACCTAAAATAGAGCCCTATGAGGATCTAGAGGTTAAATGAAGCTAGCTATAGGGTATCTATTAGGCTTACATCTTATGAATACTGATTTATACAATCAGCATCCAGTTATGGAGCTGAATGAATCAGTGATGGTCTATCAGAACTCATTTGAAAAAACTTCATTCGCTGCCTATAAAACACTCGCATATAGCAATTTCAAACTTAGAGCTGGACTTACCACTGGATATTATGATATTCAAGAGTATAAAGGCCAGCAGTATAGAGTAATGACTGCGACCAAAGATGGCGTTGGATTATTCCTGGTGCCATCATACGAGAAAGATCACTTTGTTCTGGCAGTGATCGGCGATTCGATTAATGCTGGACTGATATGGGAGTTTAAATGACACTAGGTAAGTTAATTAAAAATCTACAAATCTTAGAAAAGAAGCATGGCAAAAGAGCGCATGTATGTTTTAACGTGGAGGCTATTAATAATAACCACAATCCAGACTATAGCCATTCTAATTTAGAAAACATAGAGGTTGAGGTGATTGTGTGGGCTAAGGACGATAATATTTTCTTGGCTAACGGACAAGAACGAACTAGGCTGGTAGTGACACTATCATGAAAGCACTAGACAAAGCTAAAAAATTTACAGATGATTTTATGGCAAACAACCCAAGTTTTCTTGACATATCGACATATGAAGAATTAGAAAACTTAATAAAAAGAGTATATATGGCTGGGTCAAAAAACCATTCGTATATAGAGATGGGATACGCAGGCGATTACGAATCAGAGAACTCCAATGATTAAAAACCAATGCTATGATAAAACAGGACGAGAGATTATGGAAGGCGATATTCTGAAGGTATATCATTTTACTGGATCACGTCGTAAGAAGCATTATATGTATAAAATGGCATGGACATATACCTGGACTACAGATGACCCAATCAATGGCCTGCAAAAGCATTCAAGGCTTATGGGGTGTCATTTGGGAGTTAAGACTATTCAGAGTGGGGTAAATGAACGTAATTCATACTCGCTGCCTTCAGGAGTATTGGAAGACTACGAGATCGTTGAGGGATACAGTAATCAAGGTGACGAGATCAGCTTTGAAGACAGACCGAGGATTAAGACGTGAAAGTAAATAAAATTGAGTGGGGCACGTGTCCACACTGTAAAACAATGATGAATGGGTTTCAGTTTTATCCAGCACAGATCATTATGCAAGGTGCATCAGATGTTTACATAGAGTCTAAGTGTCCGAAATGTAAAGAACCTACATTGGTCGCCTGTAAGGTCACTGTAGAGTTTACGATAGAAGATGGCAAGGAGACATCGGATGGAAAATAAGGTATATTTCGTCGTAGAAATGCTCAGATACAACAACAGAGAAGCTCACAGCTATGTGATCGGTATCTATGATGACGAGACAAGGGCTCTTGCTGATGCCTGGGATCATATGAAATTTCGTGATGGTAAGTATGGTGCAGTAATTACAGGATACACATTAAATGAGAATGGCAAGCAGGTCTACCAAAGAGAACTAGACTCATGGGACGCCTTTGCTGCATGTTCTAAGGAGCTTGCTGATAAAATCAGAGAACTACTGGTAGTTTCAGATCCAGCTGAAATGCCAGGTTTTACAATTGAAAAGGCAAAGGACCCATCAGATGAAAAAGAGTGAAATGATCACTAAGCTCACTCGTATGTACCATATTAGACATGTAATGGTTGAAGGTGGATATATCACACCTCAGCAGTTTATGGCCGAAGTATTAGAGTATATAGAATCTTTAGATATGAAACCTCCCGAAAGATCATATATGCTCAAGGGTGAAATGTACGGAATGGAATACGACAGTCATATAACTAGAGATAATACTTGGGAGCCAGAAGATGAAAAAAATCAATCGTAGAGATTTCATAAAGATTCTAGGAGCTGCCACAGCAGCTGTAGCACTTGGCCAACTGGCTGATGGGGTATTCGCACCAGAACCTAAATCTTCATACGGCTCTTGGGATAGTACATCTGTAGAGGGTGGAGTATTAACTTCTGAAATGATCGAAGCAGCAGCTATTAAAGCTATGGAAAACTTCGGTATGCCCGATCAGATGTGGGTTTATATGACAGACGAAGAGTGGGATATGTTTGTGAAACAATATCCCCAAATGGCTACGGCTTAAAGAACCGCTTACCAGAAAGAGGCGGTACGATTTGGAAGTGAACACGCTTTTGATCGTCTTTTTCTTCCATCCATAAACCGATTTGAGCAAGCAAGGCTTCATTAGCTACACACCAAGCATACAATGAACGTGCATCGTCGTCAGCCACGTCAGCAGCTGCACCGATTAAATGCCTACTCTTCATAGGCACCTGATCCATATTAAATTCTTTACCACGTTGCTTAGCCAAATCTTTATATATTTCAATGTGGTGGGCCATTGTGCGAAGACCCGAAGTGATGTTCATAGGTTTGCCCCATGCAGTACGCACTTTATTTAATCGCTCAAGAAGAATCGCTAGATTGCCTTGGATTGTGGCATCTTGATCAGATAACTTAGCACCTTTAAGAATTTCTTCTATTTTTATCATCTGGGTTTCCTTTGTAGGCAACTGGACTATATTGTCCTGTGGCGTAGTTTGCACCGTCTCTGAGTTTGACTTCTTTGATATCAGGCTCAGTATCCAGTTCAATATCGAGGTCAACATACATTTCCATCATTACTTTAGCTACCTTAGCAGCTTTGATTTCGATTTTAAGGAAAGAAACGGTTGGCAGTGCGACATCATCTAGAGTAACAATTGTATTGGCACCCTTAGAAATCTTGCCTGGTTCTTTGTTTCTTATCTTTAACTTGGGGATCTTGGTCTGGCTCATCGGCCTCTCCTTTAGTTAGCATCGCAACGGTATATCCGTTGGGATATATTAAATTTGTTCCATTTTTATCTTCGCACCAACCACAAGTAGGACATTTTTTCCAGTCTTTAAATTTTGGGTCGGGTATGTCTAGCATGTAAGAAATACATAGTGGGCATAATTGACGCTGCATTGCTATTCCTATAGTTGTTGAAGCATTTCAGCAAGTTCTGGTTCTTGCCGCCAGCCGCACCAATAATCCGTAATGGCTTTCTTCCATTTAGGAGTGATTAGTTTGTAGAGCTTCATCCATTTAGGACTTACAACAGATAGCTGTGCCAATAATTGATTCGACTCTCTGGTAGGAGTTACTATAGCATTGTAAACCAAATCAATCAAGAGCCATGTATAGCCAAGCAAATTACCTTTATGTCCAGCTGCTTTAGCTAAGATCATGCGATTACTGAAAGACAACCAGTCAGCACCGTCTGGGAATTTCTTAGGTGTATTGGGGTAATCATGGTCGGTATTCTGAGCCCTCCAGTTACGCCCCATCGCTGCCATATAAAGCTTATTACATTCTTCGATATGGCCTTGTGCGTGAAGACCAGCAACTAAACACATCAGCTGATCTCTTGTAAAATTTTTAGGATTGCAAGCAGGTACTTCTTGTGGGTGACGAACACCTAACATGCCTGTTACATAGGAACGCATATCAGGAGCTAGAGGATGAGCAACTAAGGCCATCATACCAGCTAATCTACAACTGTCCATTTTATCGGACGCACCTGTATCTTTGGGTAATCCCAGGGAATCAAATATCATACAATTTATCCTTATTTAATTAAGGGCGAGCAGGCCAAATAGCACTATCGTCAAGATCAAGGTTGTCAATGCTAGAGGTAGCATGACCGTCCTCATCTTTGTACTCATCTGTAATAGACAAGAGTGCTGATCGGTACTCTTTGACTTCTTCTTCATTTGTTCTTATCTGCAAGACGAGTTCGTTAATCATTCGATCAACTTCTTTTAATTTCTCATCTCGCTTCATTCTTAATTCATTAAGTTTCAATTCACGAGCTTCTTGCTGTCTAGCTGTTTTCTTAGCGGCATCTTCACGGACATTCATTTGCCCACGATACTTTGTAATTTTTGCATCTTTGGGATTGATATTATCTGGACAAGAGATCCAGGCATATTTTGATTTATCAGCAAGAGACCCACCTACATGAGGTGAGTCTTGAATTGTGATAATATCATATGATTCGATATCGTATAAAATATGTTTCATATTATTCCTTAGTAAAACCTTGCGTCAGCTACTGCATGACCTGAATAAATACGTAAATTAATAACACCTACGTTGATACCAAAACTTACACCACCAACAGCTGTTGCAAACACAGTCATGGCTGTAGTTGCCCCACCGTTATCATTCCATGTACCTTGAGCCCCAGTTGAGGCATTCCATAGAGTCACTGTAGGATTGGTTCTTTTTCTTGTGTTGAAGTCCCAATTCATAATCAAAGGCATACCAACGTCTGTTCTAGAAACACCAAACATCGGACTAGCAACTGTGCTGCCGACTGGACTCCAGCCACGACCGTTTGTATCTGGATATGTATTTTCATAATAACGACCAATCATATCCATTTCTTCAGCCCAGTTCTTACCTGCACGAACAAAGTTATATGCAGAAGGATTGGTATTCAAAGATGTCCAATCGCCTGGTAGAACCATAACTCCAGCAATATCAAAATAGTGATTTGTACCTGTAAGCCAAGTAGAATCTTCGCCTGGACCTGATTGATATGTGCCTGATTGCCACTGATTTAAAGTAGAGGTTGTTCTGTTTGTTCCATTGATAATAGACCATACAATAAATACACCTGGACCAGTTGTTCCTATGTTAGTTACGCCTGGGCATGTATTCATGGCACTGAACTTAACAGCTTTTGTTTCCCATGTATTCGCAGTATTGATTTCATACTGAGTTACATAGGAATGAGTCGATGTGCCATTATTCAATGCTACTGATCTCTTTGAGGCTATAGAGGAGCGTACCTTAAAGATAACAGTAAATTCTTTTGTGTTGATTTTAGATATGTCATATCCTTCAACGGTGTAAAATCTTTGAACAGATGTACCAGCTGCCAATGTACCAGCTGCTGTCTTAGACAGTCTGCTGAAGTTTGGTAGGTCAGATGGACCGCCTGTTTGATATGATGCAGTGACTGTTACACCGCTAGAAATATTACTTTCTTTCATTAAAACAGAGCCATACAATGCAGAACCATTTGCAACAGCAATAGAATCGCCGTCTGGCCAGTATTCCATTCCACCATCGATGATAAGATTTGGCTCAAGTCTGTTTATTCTAGGAGTTAATTCTTTTCCCATTACATAGCTCCAATATAAGTACCAGTGAAGAACGTATCAACGCCGCCTACATAACTTACTGCACCAGAAGAAAAGTGGAATACCCATACTTCCATATAGTCAGTCGTCCCATTCATTTCGACCTCCCAGTGGGTTTGCATACCCATATCACCAGAAACACCGCCTGAATGACCTACTCGCATATGAGCTGCGTCAATCACAAGGCCATTTTTAACAAGTGCAATAGTAGCACGGTTATCAAATCCAATACCAAAAGTTCCTGCATGGAAAGCCCACATACCTGCTTTATCAGGAGTGATGCGTGATAAGCTAGTATTTAACATCCCTGGCTGATTTGTATGCGCAGGCTCTGTTCCATCAAAAGTCAACTTTATCCATGTATTTTGTGTAACAGATTGATTGGCACTTTTTGTTGCATGAATCTTTGGACGAGTAGTCAAGGCTTGTTCTAGCTGACTAAGCCTTGATTCGATTTCTTCATTTGATTGTCTTCGTGAATTAGTCATTTTAAACCTTTATATATCGCTTATTTTAACAATCACAACTGATAATGTTCTGTTCGCACTACCCAAATATGATCCATTCGCAGGAGCAGGGGCAGCTACTGAGTCGCCAGAGTTGTCAACAAACAATACAAGACTGTGTATGCCTGGTTGAGTAATTGTCATTGTCCAAGAATGTCCGTTAGGGAAGTTCGTACCAGAACCCATCCAAGCACTCTGACCTTTGATATTATTATTGGCGTCAACAGTCACCCATTTATTCCATAAATCAGCAGTTGAACGGTATTGTGCAATGGCCATATAAATACCTGTTTCATTAAAGGTAATATTACTACCAGATGCAGATATTTTATTGGCGTTTTCAGGATTAGTTAGAGCTTCTAAGCTTGCTATTCTAGCAATTAAAGAGTCTATAGATTCGTTTGTACTATTTAAAGGTCTACGTGATTTTGCCATATTATAAGTTTCCTGACCATTTAGCCATAAAGAATGTGTCGTTACCGCTATTGGTGTAGTTTACAGATCCAGCACTATAATGCTGAGTAAAGATTTCAATATAGTCAGTAGTACCGTTCATTGGTACTTCAAAGCTTAGATTGAAGCCCATATCTCCAGTAATGCCTCCAGAGTGACCAGTAACTAAAACTGTACCATTTTTAACAATAAAAATTTCAGCCCTGTTAGTAAATCCAGTACCAAAAGCTCCAGCATTAATAGTATAAGTACCAGCTTTTTGAGGAATGTATCTATATAAAGAAGTATCAAACCATCCTGCGTTGTTAGAAAAACCTCCATCAACCGTATTGAATTGTAATTTAGTAAAAGCAGCTGATCCTGGAACCGACTGAACAGCAGACAAAGACACTCTAATTCTGGGAGGAATAAAAGTCTCTAAAGCATCTAATCTAGAGTCTGTAGTTTGTTCTAAACTTAACACTCTATCGCCAAAGCTCTTAAGATCTACATTATTAGGCGTACCTTGAAAATTTGTCTCAGGTACATCAGCAAGTTCCGCTAAAGTCGGAACCATGGCATCAATCTGGCCTTGTAGTGCCTCTGCAATAGCTAACATTGACTGGTTAGGTCTTTCAACTAAAGCCCCAATGCTTGTAACAGTTACTTCTCGGTCATTAACTAGATCAGGCTGATTGAATCGGATAATAGTACCAAGACCAGCACCTGCATGAACTTCATAGTAGTCACCGCTGATACCTGGACCAGGAGGGTTATTACCATCGTTACGATACATCAACACACGATCAACATCTACACGAACAGAACCGTGCTTCATTGAAGGATATAGTCCTACCTTGAATGGCTCCCCTACGTTAAAGTCTGTTTGACCAGCAACAAGTGTTCCTGACACAACTAAAGGCTTGGCATCAGCAAGAGTTAATGCTGTACGAGCCTCTGCGTCTATAATACCTTCAAATATTTCACCTTCAGCTGCTTCAAACAATAATTTAATGGTTTGACTGCCAGAAACAACAAACGCAAGGTTCATCATCAAATCGCCACGGATAGATGATTTAAGAGTGAGATTGTTTTGATAATTTAAAAGATTAATACCACCAAGACCAGGAGTAGGACCTGAGTAGTTTACAGCACTTGGAGGCGATACAAGAGAATTTAATTGGATAAGAGTCTGTCCAGCACTTGCTTGATGTAAGAAGCGAGATTTTCTAAATCCAGTATTTATAGCAGTTGACTGCCCAACTGACTTCTTAACTATGTAAGATGAACCTTTGCCTGTCGTTGACATATTATAGATCCTTTATCGGAGTATTGGTTAAGCCTACAGCTGCAAATTCAGCGTTGAAAGAGTATGTAGTTACCACTACTAACGCATAGTTACCAGAACTAACAGCCACAGTCTGTGGCTGACCAACCGAAGTAACATTGAGCATCATATGGGCTGTGTCGTATAATGTCACATACCCAGTTCCATTAGATGATCCATTATTTGCTTCGGCATATCCTATCACAGGCTGTACTTGATTTCCAACACTAATTCGTTTGATGCTATCAAACGTCAAAGCACCAGGCATACTAAATAAATATAGCCCAGAACCAGCCGAACCAGCCCCTCCAGCATTGTAAAAATCATACTTTAATCTTAAAATCTCACCATCAATTTCAAAGGTTGCTTTGTCATATCCTGGAGTAGTTGTACCTTTGGATGGATTAGATGTAGTAGCAGTTATCTGTAAATCGTATTCCATTAAGCCAGTTTTTGGTCTTGAATTAATATCGGCAAAACTGCCAAAGCCAATTGTATTTTTTCCATTACTAAAATAACTAGCGATCAATTTCCATTGAGCATATCCAGTAGGACCTTGACTATTTTCATTTGTACTAATTACCATCGTGGGTACACCAGCCGACAAAACAACATAAACCTGATATCTACTAGCTGCTTGG
>FRDC01000807.1_pt1 | contig 11348 bp, 10 predicted proteins | sample 1106171 | NCBI WGS metagenome assembly FRDC01 (sample SAMEA3930566, study PRJEB13176) | freshwater metagenome | biome: Drinking water system; feature: drinking water; material: water | place: Singapore | collected 2014-12-20
GAACGGTCCGCCGGCGCCGATGATGGCGGCGAGCAGCGGCCCGAGCGGGGCCGGCACGCCGGAAGCGGGCGCCGTCTCGACCAGGCCGCCGGCGGCGAGGCCGACCGTGGCGGCGATGGAGCGGGCCGCGAGGCGGACGTTGCCGTCGCGCTCGACGAACCGGGTCGACGACCAGCCCGAGATGGAGCGTGTCACCGCCTGGAACTGCGCCGCCCACCGGTTGGTCGGGTCGGCGAAGGCCCGCTGCACCTGCCACTCGAGCAGATCCAGCATGGCCTCCAGCTCCGGCTCCGATCTCGGCAGCAGGATCTCCGGGTCGCCGGGGCGGCCCTCGACCTCGCCGATCATGGCGAGGCTGATCTCGATCACCAGCGTGCACTCGGAGCGGAACGGCGGCCCGCCGTTGTTCTCGGACAGGCCGTCGCCGCGGTCGTCGTCGGTGCACACCGTGATCATCGGCAGCACGTCGTCCGACGCCACGTCGACGAGCTGGCGCGGGTCAGGGCGCGAGTCGAACACGCGGCCGTGCGCCATCGTCGGCCACGGCGCCGTGAAGCCATTCGCCAGCGTCATGACGGCGGCGAGGCGGGCAGCGGTACGGACGAGGCTCATGGGATCGCTCCCGCCACCTGCACGAGGTCGAATTTCAGCCGGCCCTGGCCGTCCTTGCCGATGTTGGTGATATCGTAGACGGCTCCCGTGTCGACGCGGCGAATGCGGTCGAGCCGCGCCGGCACCGCGCCGGCGAACTGCGCCGCATCGACGAACAGTGTCGGCGACGTGGTCGTGAACTTAGGCGCGCCGCCGGACGTGGCGACGCCGCCCGAGGTCTTGCCGAGACGCGCGAACGAGGCCGATCCCGGCGTGCGGTCGTCGATGACGGCGCTGACGGTGCGCTGCGCGCGGTCGGGGTCGGCGACGCGCGCGGAGTTGACCGTGGTCTGGCGCATCGGCAGGTGTACGAACGACTCGCCGAAAGCCCGGTCGACCTCGGCCGACAGACGGTCCTCGAGCGCCGCGAACGGTGACGGCATGGCGATCACCGCCGGCGACGGCGGGACGCCGGCGACGTCTCGGCGACGGGCTCGGCGTGATCGTCGTCGCGGACCACGACAGGCTCGGCAGCCGCGACTGGCTCATCGACGACGGGGATGGGCGCGCCCGATGCATCACCGACATGCGCAGGCGCTGCGCCACCCGGCGCGGGCAATCCCGCGGCTGTTGGATGGCCTGCGCCGGGTGCCCCGTCGGCACCCGAAGGCGCAACAAGAGACGCGCCGGGTGCCCCGTCGGCACCCGAAGGCGCAACCGAGGAAGCCGCCAGCTCGGCACGCGCCTCGAGCTCGGTCCAGACCACGCGCAGGGTCGGCTCGATGTTGTTGGCCTGCAGCGCCTCGATCGCATCGCGGACGCCGGCGATGGCGACGTCGATCCCGTCGGTCCTGTCGATAGTCAGGATCGCATAGCCCATGCCGAGGACGTACAGCGCCTCGACGGCCGCCATCTCGCCGGACCAGCCGGACGGATAGGCCAGGATGTTGCCGAACGCGTCCGGGTCGGCGCGCCAGGCGCGCACCATCTGCACGGCGATCTGCATGAGATTGGTCCCTCGTCAGGTCGGTCACGGCCATGGGATGGCAGCCCGCGACGGGGCTGCACACCGATGGGCGTTGTTGTTCTCGTTGGCGCCTTCAGGTCCGACGTGGCACCCGGCGCTGGCCACTTTCGACGCTGTTGTATGGCCGGCGCGGCTGCTACGTGGGCAGCTGAAGCGCCAGACTCACAGACTGTCGATGTTCTCGCCGGTGTTGCCCGTCGTGCCGCGCACGAGCAGCTCGGGACGGCGCCAGAGCACGAGCAGGTTCGACTGCGTGAGCAGGTCGCGCGAGCGGCCGAACCGCTCCCGCGCCTCCTTGGCGTAGAACAGGCGGCCCGGCATGTTGACCGCCTCCTCGAAGTCGCCGGGGGCGGCGTACTGGCGGGCCGACTCCATGGTGCCGAGCGGCAGGAAGATGGCGTCGCCGTCCGGGATGAACCGGCGCTCGGTGAACGTGCCGTCGGCGTTGACCGACGAGGCCACGCCCTCGTACTCGACGAACTCGATCTCCTGCAGCATGAAGGAGAACCGGCGATCGTGCAGGCCCGGGTTGGACGCGACCAGCGCCAGATGCGCGGTCATGGCCTGATTGTAGAGCGACTTCACCTCGGCGTCGGTGAAGAGCATCTCCATGAAACCCTTCGAGGCGATGCACAGGACGCGCGACATCGTCTCGCCGCGCAACTTGCGCTCCACGTACCGCTTGATCTTGCGCAGGCGCTCGGGAATCGTGCCGGCGGCGCCGAACGCCGCCACCGGACGCGTGACGCCGAACTCGGTGAAGAAGTCGAGCATCACCGAGCCGTCGGCGTCGAGGATATGGCCCTGCAGCGCCCGCACCCGATACCACTCGTGCGTGATCGCGTGCTTGCCGACCATGGTGATCAGCCGCTCGCGCACCGTGTCCTCGAGCATCTTCGGAGCGTAGCTGCCGAAGGCGCGCAGGTTCTGCACGTCGGCGACCGAGACGTGGTCCTCGTGCGTGATCTGCGGCACCTCGAAGATCTTGCGATCACGCCGGCCGATTGAGCCGCGGGTGCCGGGCGCGCCGCGCTGCGTCGCCGGCAGCAGGTTCAGCGACCAGTTCTGACGCTCGACCGACACGTACGTGGTGGCGATCGGCGTCGGCGGCGGGAAGATACCGAGTTGCGTCACCAGCCCGTAGCGGTTCGGGATGATGTTCATCGTCTCGGAGAGCTCGTCGACCCCGAACTCGCGATTCGTGAAACCGTCGATGACGTCCATGGATCAGGCCCCCTGGCGGACGATGATGCCGAAGCCGGCGAGCTGCGCGTGCGCGGCCAGCTTCTTGTCGGAGTTGTTGACGGAGGCGTGCCACTTGAGACCGAGGGCGGAAACCTCGGCGTGGCGCATGACGACGACCGCCTGCTGGTCGGCCGACGTGGCGTCGACGCGGTGCAGCAGCACGGCGCGCGCCACCTCGGAGCCGTCGACGGCGCCACTCGTGTGCGGCTTCCACTTCTTGGAACCGGCCGCGACCGTAATGTCGAAGCCGTCGCCGACGATGAAATCGGACGCGCCGTCCGCCAGCGCGAACTTCAGGTCGTTGTCGAAGGCGCCGGCGCCGGCCGCCATGACGACGTCGCCGACGACGAACCCGTCCGGATCGGTGATCCGGAACGTGCCGTTGTTGGCCGCGGCAGCGATACAGCGGACCGTGTAGACGCCGACCTTGGCGCCGGGGCGGACCGGCGTCGTGGCATCCATCGTCAGCGTGCCGTTGCCGGTGTTGCCGCCGGCCTTGGCGGCCGCCGTGGCGGCGCCGACCAGGATCTGGCCGAGCACCACGCCGATGCCGAGCGCGCCGGAGCCGGAGAGGATCGTCACCACCTCTCGGCTGTAGCCTCCGGCCTCGTACTTGAGGACGTCGGAGACGCTGTCCGGCTCGTTGAACGTGGTCGATCGGAGCGTGATTCCCATGGATGAAATCCCTTGCTGGCGCCTTCAGGTGCCGACAGGCACCCGGCGCGGGTCAGCCCTGCTGCTGGAAGCGCGCGCGGGTGCCGGCGACGAGGCCGGACTCACGCTTGCCGGCGTCGCCCGTGCCGCCCTGCTGCACCTGCGGCTTGCCACCGGCCGCGGCGACGGCCTCGTAGAAGGCGCCGCCCGGACGCGCCTGGCCGGCCGTCGCGGCGGCTTTCGGCGTCGTTGCCAGCACCTTCCTGGCCTCGTCGGCGGTCATGCCCGTGTCGAGAGCGATGGCGAGCGCCGTCTCGGCGCGGCCCGTCGCCTCCTCCGACCGCACGATGGCGGCGATGCGGGCGCGCTCGTCGGCGGCGCCCTGTTGCTGGCCCTCGGCACGGCCGCGCGCGGCAGCAGCATCGAGGGCGGCCTGGTCCGGCGCCTGCGCCGCCGGCGCAGTCGTGGCGTTGGACATTGCACTCTCCGGTGTGGCTGTTGGTGACCCGCTCGGGGACGCACTCTGTGCCCGGGAGCCGGTCGTCGGGGTGTAGCCGGCGGGGGTCGCCGGCAGACGCGTCACACGATCACGCATGGTCTCGAGCACGCGATCCAGGCTCTCGATGCCGTCGGCGAGGCCGATCTCGACCGCCGACGCGCCGATGAAGTAGCCGGCCTCGGTCGACCTGACGTCCTCGGGCCTGAGCTTGGGCCGGCCGGCGACGACCGAGGCCACGAACACCTCGCGCAGGGCCTCGATCTCGCCCTGCAGCCGGTCGCGCACCGCCTTCGGCAGCGGCCCGTAGGGGTTGCCGTCAGCCTTTCGGGCGCCGGCGTGGATGATGGTCGGCTTGATGCCGGCCTCGGCCAGGGCGCCGGACCGGTCGAAGTGGACCATGACGACGCCGATCGACCCGACGATCCCCGTCTCCGTCATCCAGATCTGGTCGGCGGCCGAGGCGATGGCGTAGCCGGCGCTCGCCGCCATGTCGTTGACGTAGGCCCAGACCGGCTTGCGCTGGCGGATGTCCCGGATCAGCTTCGGAATCTCGAACGCGCCGCCGGCCTCGCCGCCGGGCGTGTCCATGTCGAGCAGGATGCCGCGGACCGACGTATCCTTGTCGGCCTCCTCCAGCTGCTTGCGCAGGCCCTCGTAGGAGGTCAGCCCCGACGAGGCGCCGATGTAGGCGCCGCGGTTGACGAGCGTGCCGATCACTGGGACGACGGCGATGCCTGCCTTGGTCAGGCGGTAGTAGCCGTGCTCGGTCTTGGCTCCGACGAACCGGCTCGCCTCCGGGCGCAGGACGGCGACGTCGTCGAGCTCGCCGCGCGCCACGTGCACGCTGTCGAGGCCGAGCCGCGGCCCGAGCACGTCGAGCAGCACGGCGAGCTTGTCGGGCGCCACCATGAGCGGCCGCCCGATCAGGCGATCGGCGACGTGGACGAGCATCGGCATCGGGCGGTCCCTGAGGCGACGCGCCGGGTGCCGTGTCGGCACCTGAAGGCGCAAGAAGATGGCCACCCGCACAGCACCAGCGGCGGGCCATGCCGCGACGGTCCCGGCCGGGCGCGATGGCCTCGTCGGCGGTGTCGGGCGATGGCGTCGTCGTCTGGTGCGTGTCCGGGTCAGGCCGAGGTGCCGGCAGGTGCGGCATTGCCGCGGCCGCCGGAATTGCTGTCGTCCTCGGAGCCGGCATCGGCCCCCTGGGGCGCCACCGCCGCCGGCAGTATGTCGGCCGGATGCGGGACGCCGGCCTTGCGGTAGTAGGCCCGCTCGTAGGCCGCCTGATCGACCAGGTCGCGCCAGTTCTTGCCGGTCTCGGCCGCGATCTCCTCCAGCGTCTCGGCCCCCATCTGGATGCCGAGCTGCTGCGCCTGCCGCTCTTTCATGGGGTCGATCATCGGTCGGCCCCAGGCCAGGAACGTGCCGCGCACCAGGAACGGCTTGGCGGCCTGGAAATCGCCGACGCCCTTGGGCAGCGGCACGGTGCCGAGCCAGACCGCCTCCTCGAGCCAGGCGCCGAAGAAGGGCATCGCGATCTGCTGCACAAGTCGCAGCCGGCGGGACAGGTACGTGCGCCAGACCGCATGCAACGCGGCGCGCGCCGACGAGTAGTTGACCTCGCGGTAGTTCTTGCCGAGCTCGTGCGCCTCGACGCCGAGGCCGGCCGCCAGATGGCGCACGAAGGCCGACTCGAAGTTGGCGAAGTTGCCGTTCGGGTGCGTCGGCTTGGTGATCGACAGCTCCTCGTTCGGCAGCAGATGCGGGATCTGCACGCCGTTGAATGTGAGCTCGCGCCGCTTGGCGTACTCGGCGGCGTTGACCATGTGCCCGGCGACCATGTCGGAGAGCGCGTTGCCGGTGCCGCCCGCCTTGGCGCCGAGCACCTGCATCGCGCTCGACCAGTCGAGCTCCGACTTGATCACGGCGGCGATCGAGGCCTGCGCGATGGCCGATTCCAGCTCCGTCTCCTGGTAGCGCTGGAGCATCTTCATCGACGCGATCACGCTCGCGAACTCGGTCACGCCGCGCGTCATCTCCGGCCGGTGGTGGTCGAAGGAGTGCAGCACGATCGGCCGGCCCCAGGGCGTGGCCCTGGGCACCCGCTTCCAGCGGAACTGGGACAGCGTCAGCGACAGCGACCAGTCGGCCGGGTGCTGCTCGCGGATGTGGTAGGCGATCGGCTCGCCGTAGACGTCGCGCTCGATTCCTGCGCGCATTCCGGTCGACTCCAGCACCCCGTCCGGCGTCGACAAGCGGTCGACGTCGACCAGCGACAGGCAGGTCTGGTAGCCGAGCAGACTCGGCTTCATCTCGACGACGGCGAGCGCCTCGCCGTCGACATAGTCCGAGGAGTCGGCGATCCGGAACAGCTGGCTGAACGTCAGCTGCCGGCGCGCGTCGGCGGCATGGTCGGTGCCCTCGGCGTAGGCCTCCCACATGCGGGTCACGTGGTCCTGCCACTCGCTGGCGGCCTCGATGTCGGCGATACCGAGCGTGCGCCAGTCGATCGACAGCGACAGCTTCAGCCCGGAGCCCGAGACCGAGTCCCGGTTCATTCGGACGGCATTGCTCGCCAGCGGGTCGTTACGCACGAGGTCACGGGCGCGGGCCCGCAGCGTCGGCGCGTCGCGCAACGTCGAGGTGTCGGCCGAGGTCAGCCGCGGGCGCCAGAGCGAGACTTCGCCGCGGCCCTCCGTGCGGGCGGATCGGTAGTCGCGGGACGGCGGCAGGATCTCCGCGCGCGGCTGCAGCACCTGCTCCACCTCGAGCTGGGCGTGGCCCACTGCCAGCCGGGCGTGGTCCTCGCCATGATCCTCGGCGGCGGATGCGGTCATGGCGGTCCCTCAGAACATGCTGTAGCGGGCCGGACCGCTGCGCTCGACGGCGGCGGACGGCGACAGGTCCGGCCAGCCGGCATCCTTGCCGCACGCCATCCAGAACTGCCGGTAGAGGCCGATCAGCGCCGGCAGCTGCGGCTGTCCGTACTGGACGGCCCGCTCGCCGAAGCTGATCGACGTCACCTGCGCGCCGCCCTGCAGCGCCATGATCGCGTCGTAGAGCCGTTTCAGCTCCGTGCCGCAGTCGGGCGGCGCTGGCACTGGCATCGCATCACCGTCCCGGAGCCGAGTAGCCCTGCACGCGCACCGTCTTGCCGTTCTGGACGCGGTAGTAGTCGTCCGTCCGGCCGTCCGTGGCCGGCAGCGCGGCGGCGCCGGTCTGGCCCTGGCCGAGGGTGGTGGTGGCGCCCATCTCGGCAGCAGCACGGCCCGCGGCGCCCTGCATCATGGCGAGGCGCGAGGTGGCGACGTCAGGAGCGGGCGCCGGCGTCCCGCCTTTGCCACCCTGCGCCCAGTCGACGGCCATGCTGGCGAGTCCGCCGGTGGCACCGTCGGCGGCACCCATGGCGGCTCCGGCGACGGTGCCGGTCTTCTGGTAGCCCTGGTAAGCGCCGTAGGCGACCTGCGCCGCCGCGATCGGCAGCGCCAGCTTGCCGAGGAATCCGGCGGCGGCGCGGGCGGCAGGGCTCGACGCGAGGCGTGCCGCCTGCACGGTCGTCGCCGTCGACAGGGCAACGTCCGTCGCCTTGGCGATCGTGCCTGGCTCCGCCTGCTTCGTAGGCGCAGTCCCTTCCGCGGCCTTGGCCGTCGTCGCGCCCATGCCGAGCGCCGCGCCCGTGGCGCCGGCGACGGTGGCGATTGCCGCCGCCTTGGATTTTGGCACGCCCTTGACCGCGGCCACGACTCGCGCGACGAGCGACGGCTTCGCGGCCGTGGCGCCGGCCTTGCCACCCTCGACCATTGCGCGGGCCGACTCGATCGAGGCGATCGACGCCGCAGGCAGCGGAACCTTGGGCGCGGCGTTGTCGATCAGCCGCTTGCCGACGAGAGACGTCGCCGCCACCAGGAACCCGGCAGCGGCGGCGTTGGCCGTCTCGCGTGCCGCACCCTCGAGACGGGGCGCGATCACGAACCGGGTCAGAGCCGCCTCGCCGACGAACGCCGCAGCCATGGTCAATCCGAGCGCCCGCGGCGGGCGATTGGCGAGCCCCAGCTTGTCGGCCGCAGCCACGGCACCACGCAGGCTCGCCTTGATCGCCTTCGACGGCAGCTGTCCAGGCGCGGTCGGCCCCTGCACGCGGCTGCCGAGCGGCGCGCCGGGGGACGGCGGCGCCATGGTCTTGTCGATCTTGGCGGCCAGCGCATTGATCTCGGCGTTGCGCGCCTTGGCGCTGGCCTCGACCTTCTTGGTGATGCCTCCCGCCATGATCTTGCCGGTCGTCATGCCGACGGCGATGGCCGCCGCCGTCATGCCGGCCCCGACGTAGCTGTCCAGGGTCTGCTGCTCGCGGCGTGCCTTGTCGGCGTCGCGAACTCGCTGTGCCTCGGCGTCGGCCTGCCGCTGCGCCTCGAGCTTCGCCGCCGCCTCGGCTCGGGCGGCGTCGGCCCGGGCCTGGGCCTCGGTCGCACGGGCCTGCGCCTCGGCCTGACGCGCGTCGGCGTCGGCGCGCGCCGTCGCGGCCTTGGCATCGGCCTCGCGGCGCCGCGTATCGCGCTCGTCGGCCTCGCGCTTCTGGCGCGCGTTGCGCTGCTGTGCGGTCTCGGCCATGGTCAGCCCTTCTTGAACAGGTCGGCGATGTCGCCGAGGCTCATTTTCTGCTGCGTGCCGGAGAGCTGCGCACGACGGTGCTCGTAGTCGACGCTGATCGCGTACCGCGCCGCCATGGCGCCGACGAACGTGTCCAGCGCCTCGTTGCGCTTGCCGCTGGGGTTGACCCATTTCCGGCGCGGAAAACCGTTCACGAACTCGACCTTGACGCGCTCCGTCACCAGCTGCTGGAAATACTCGAGGTCCAGATGGCGCGGAAAATGCACTCGATAGCCGGAACCGGGCACATCGGGGTCCGGCGCCGTCGCCAGCTCGTTGTAGAGGGCCGTCTTGCCGTCATCGACGCCGACCAGATGCAGTTTAGCGCCCAGTTTGAACCGCTCCTGGCTCTCCCTGATGATCGGCCGCCCCTCACCGGGCACACCACGCACCGCGTAGTACGGCTTGAACGCCGAACGGGCCTCGCGCACGAACTCCAGCACCAGCTGCTGCTGGAAACCAGCGTCGACCGCCACCGTCTCGACCGCGAGCTCGGCCCCGGAGGGGTGGCGGAACCGCCGGGCGATCAGCACCGCCTCCATGGCGTGCCAGTTCCCCGGCACGGACGTGTCGGCGTAGTGCTTGGCGAGGTCCAGCACCCATTTCTCGTCGCCGGCGCCCCAGCCGATGTATTGGCACTCCCACCGGTCGCGCTGCACGTCGACGTGCGCGGTGATGAGCAGCACGCCATCCGGCACCGTGTAGCTGCCGTCGGACGCCGGTCCGTAGTCCTCGCGCCGGGCGTGCAGCTGCTCCGGCGTCGTCGCCGCCGCCTTAGAAGGGTTGTATGTCCTGCCGAGCTTGAGGTTGAAGAACGTCTGCTCCTCGCCGGGTTTGCCCTCGGCGTCCTCCCACTCGGCTACCAGCTCGGCCATGGTCACCCACGGCGAGTAGATCGCCCAGACCTGGAACCCGGCGATGCCGCGGAACGGCTGCGCCGGCTCCCAATGCCCGTGCCGGACCGCGATCTGGACCTGACGCTGGTCGAGCAGCGTCTCGCAGTCCGGGCAGCGGTAGCGCGCCGTGTCCGGCTTGCCGCGCTGCCACACCACGTGCTCCCACTCCAGCGCCTGGAAGATGCCGCAGCCCTGGCACGGTACGTGGTACCGGCGCTGGTCCGAGCGATTGTACCAGCTGTCGATCGCCGACAGCCCTTCGATGGTCGGCGTGCCGGCGAGCCCCTTCTTGCGGTTCCAGAAGTTCTGCGTGCGCTGGAACCCCTGCTTTATAGGGTCGCCGTCGGCGCCGATGTTGGCCTTGTACTTGTCGATCTCGTCGAACAGCGCGATCCGGCGCGGGCGTGACGCCAGGCTCGCCGGCGAGTTGGCCCCGGCGAACACGATGTCGCCGCCCGGATAGCTCTTCTCGCGGATGGTGTTGGACGCGTCACGGGTCTGCGTGCGCCCGATGCGATCAAGCAGAGACGGCGAGGCCTCGATCGTCGGCGTAAACCGCTTCGTCGAGAAGCTGTCGGCCAACTCCAGCGTCGGCATCACGAACAGCTGCGGCGCCGGGTCCTGGTCGATGTAGTAGCCGGCGACATTGATCAGCAGCTCGGTTTTCCCGACCTGCGACGACCATTCCAGGACGACGATTTCGGTGTCAGGGTCGTTGAACGCATCCATCGGCTCGCGCATGTACGGCGTGCGGGCCGTGCGCCAGCGGCCGGGCTCCGGGCCGGTGCCCTGCGCTACGAACCGACGGGCATCGGCCCATTGCGAAACGGTCTGGCGAGGCGGCAGCTCGAGCCCGAGCTGCCAGCCGGAGCCGACGTCAGGGCGCGCCGATGCCGGACGCGCGGATGGAACCGGCGCCGCCTCGGAATCGGGCTGTTTCGGCATTGGTCTCAGCTCGACGTTGACGCCTCGGCGATGGCCGCGACCTCGTCCTGCAGCTCCCGACAGAGCGCCTCGCACTCGTCGACCAGCTCCTTCATGGCCGCCGGCGGCAGCATGTTCGCGAGGCGGGCCGGAAACCCTGTGATGCGGTCGCGCATCTTGCGCGCGATCGCGAACTCCTTGGCCGACACCTCCTCGCGGCTCAGAAGGAGGCCGGATTTGGCGCGATAGTCGAGCTCGGCGCGGCGTGCGTTGGCCATCTCCTTGCGCGTCCGCGCGGCCGAGAAGTCCAGCAACTCTCCCGTTTCGGGGTCTCTGACCTCGTCTGCACTCCGACGGCGCGGCGGGGACTGCTGCGCATCGGCAGCAGCTGCCGGCGTGTCGGCTCTGGCTTGCTGTTCAGATCCGGGGTAGCCCTCCGGACGTGCCTTGCTCACATGGGCGTCATAGACCGCCTTCTTCCCGGCATCGATGGTGCTGGCGTACTCGCGCCGCGCCTTGTCGATGTCGATGCCGAGGGTCGACTCGGTGATGCGACCCTGCTTGATCAGCTTCTCCAGGCGCTGGCGGGTGAACCCCAGCTCGGATGCAGCCGCCTTGCGATCGACGTAGCGTGGACCAGCCACCGACGCGCCATGCGCAGGCGGCATAGCGGCTTCTGACGGAGCGTTGCCGCCGGCCGATTTGGGCGATTTTTCGCGTTGCGTTGCCATCTCGTAACCGCTGCCAACGACTCATTTTTCCGTGATTTTTCAAAGCCAGTCGGATTGGGTGCAACCCATTTCAGCAACCCACACCTAGCCCTACCCCGCGAGCCGCGTGCCAGCGGGGATTGATTTGAAGG
>FRDC01003844.1_pt2 | contig 11333 bp, 11 predicted proteins | sample 1106171 | NCBI WGS metagenome assembly FRDC01 (sample SAMEA3930566, study PRJEB13176) | freshwater metagenome | biome: Drinking water system; feature: drinking water; material: water | place: Singapore | collected 2014-12-20
CCATGATCGTCAATCTCGCAATGCTGGTGCTGTCCGGCACGGTCGCCATGGCGGCCTGCGGCATGGTCGCCAAGGCGATCGTTGCCGACATGCTGACGCCGCATCGTTAGATCGCGGCGAGGGCTCCGGCCAGCTGGTCCAGTCCGGTGAGGACCGCCGCTGGCTGAAACCCGAGCGGGTCGGGTACGTTGCCGGCACGGTTGATCCAGAACGTGCGCAAGCCGAAGGACGTGGCGCCCGATACGTCCCAGAAGTTCGACGAGACGAAGGCGATCTCCTCTACCGCCACGCCGAGCCGGTCGACCGCCAGTCGATAGACACTGGGATGCGGTTTGTAGGTCTTCAGGGTGTCGACGCTCAGGACAGCGTCGAACAGTTCGCTCAGCCCGGCATTGCGAACGACCGCGTCCAGCATGCGCGGCGACCCGTTGGACAGGATCGCCCGCTTCAAGCCGCGCAGGGACCGTAGCGCATCCGGCACCTCCGGGTAGGGTGCCAGATGCAGGTACGAGTCGGTCAGCGCCGCCCTTGCAGTGTCGCTCAGCGGGAGTTTCAACGTGGCGCACGCGTGGGCAAGTGCACCGGCGGTCACCCGTTCGAAGTCTTCGTAGCGTCCCATCAGGCTGCGCAGCCAAGTGTATTCGAGCTGCGTCACGCGCCACTGTCTTGACAGTTTTGCGCCGCGGCCGGGGAAATGCCGCTCGCATTCGGCGATGACCGAATGGACGTCGAAGAGGGTGCCGTACGCGTCGAAGACGAGCGCCCGTACCGGCGCTGTCAAGGCGTGCCGCCTGCCAGGTTGGCGGGCACCGCAACGCGGATCTGCTTTGGCTCCGGCAGGTCGAGCGTGTTCATGATCTGCACGAATTCCTCGCGCGACTTGCCCGCGAGGCGGGGATTGGTGGCCTTTTCTTCGCCGATCGTCGAGACGCGGCGGCCGTGATAGTCGTGGCCCGGGTAGACCAGCGTGTCCTCGGGCAATGCGAACAGCTTGCGGGTGATGCTCTCGTAGAGCGCCTCCGCGCTGCCGCGCTGGAAATCCGTACGTCCGCAGCCGCCGATCAGCAGGGTGTCACCCGTGAGCAACCGGTCACGCCACAGGTAGCAGGTGCTGCCGGGCGTATGCCCGGGGGTGGCGATGGCGCGCACCACTTCGTTGCCGAAGACGATGAGTTCGCCTTCGTCGATCAGTCGGTCGAAGCCGCTCGCGCCGCAATGGGTACTGACGACCGTGCGAGCGCCGGTGCGCTGCCTGAGCGCGTTGGCCCCGGTCACGTGGTCGGCGTGCACGTGAGTGTCGAGGATCCAGACGAGCTTCATTCCGAGCTCGGCGAGCACGGCGAGATCGCGCTCGATGTTCGGACGGACCGGATCGACGATCACCGCCTCGCGGCACTCGGGGTCGCCCAGCACGTAGGTGTAGGTGGACGATTCGGGGTCGAACAGCTGGCGAAAGGTCATGCTGCGGCAGACATCAGTTCAGGGGCTTCTTGACGGTGACGGCACCCCGGATCTGCCCCGGTGCATAACCGGTGGCGCGATCGTTCGGATAGTCTGCCGCGAGCTTGCGCTTGACGGCCTCCGGGATGTTGTCGGCGGTGCCGTGGCAGGCGAGGCACATCGGCTGAACCGGAATCGCTTTCAGGTAGCGGAAATAGCGCCCCGCCGGCTCGTCGACGAACTCGGCGTGCTCCATGGTCTCCGGTTTTTCGCCGGCCGCGACGCGCTGGTCGAAGCCGGCCAGCACCGTCTGCTCCCACGCGTCGGGGGTGCCCAGCATCGCGTTGCGGGTGCGAAGGCTGACGCGGGCCACCTTGGCACCGCTTTGCCGCGAAAGGTTGCCCGCTATGGTCGGCGCGGCGTCCTTGCAGACGCCGATGGCGCCCTCGGGTCCGATGGTGCCCAGTTCGGCCTTGAGAGTGGCGCCGAGCTGCTGGACCAGTTGTGCGGACAGGGCGCGGGCGGCCTGGGTCTCGCGTTCCAGGGCGGATTGGGCCAGGGCGGGTGCGACGCAGGCAAGCACACCAGCGCAAACGGCGATCAGATGCTTCATCGGGCCTCCGGTGACAACGGATTGTGCGCCCGAATGTGCCAGTTTTCGTGACTCAGATCAAAGCCGCGGGCGGACTGTTGAAATGCCAGGGACTTGCCCCAAACTCCCAGGCATTCAGACATTTGCACTGCCGAGGATCCCATGCGAGTCGACAAGCTCACCACCAAGTTCCAGCAAGCGCTGGCCGATGCCCAGAGCATCGCCGTCGGTCGCGACGCCGGTTACATCGAGCCGGGCCATATGCTGCTCGCGCTGCTGCAGCAGGACGACGGCAGCACCGCGTCGCTGTTGCAGCGCGCCGGCGTGAATGTCCCTGCGCTGACGAACGACGTGAAGAACGCTGTCGAGCGCCTGCCGAAGGTGGAAGGTACCGGCGGCGAGATCAACGTTTCGCGTGAGCTCTCGGCGCTGCTCAACCTCACCGACAAGGAGGCCCAAAAGCGCGGCGACCAGTACATAGCCTCGGAGCTCTTTCTGCTGGCGCTGGCGGACGAGAAAGGCGAGACCGGACGCCTCCTGAAGCAGCATGGTGGTACCCGCAAGGCGATCGAGACCGCGATCACCGCGGTGCGCGGTGGCGAATCGGTGCAGTCCCAGGAGGCCGAAGGCCAGCGCGAAGCGCTGAAGAAATACACGCTCGACCTGACCGAACGCGCGGCACGAGGCAAGCTCGACCCCGTGATCGGGCGCGACGACGAGATCCGCCGCGTCATCCAGATCCTGCAGCGCCGCACCAAGAACAATCCGGTGCTGATCGGCGAACCCGGTGTCGGCAAGACCGCCATCGTCGAAGGCCTGGCGCAACGCATCGTCAACGGCGAAGTGCCCGACTCGCTGCGCGACAAGCGCGTCCTGGTGCTCGACATGGCTGCATTGCTGGCGGGTGCCAAGTACCGTGGTGAGTTCGAGGAACGCCTGAAGAGCGTCCTGAAGGAAGTGGCCCAGGACGAAGGGCGCATCATCGTCTTCATCGACGAGATCCATACCATGGTCGGCGCCGGCAAGGCCGAAGGTGCGATCGATGCGGGCAACATGCTTAAGCCCGCACTGGCGCGAGGCGAACTTCACTGCGTCGGCGCCACCACCCTGGACGAGTTCCGCAAATACATCGAGAAGGACGCGGCGCTCGAGCGGCGCTTCCAGAAGGTCCTGGTAGAGGAGCCGAGCGTCGAGGACACCATCGCGATCCTGCGCGGGTTGCAGGAAAAGTACGAGGTGCACCACGGTGTCGAGATCACCGACCCCGCGATCGTCGCGGCGGCGGAGCTTTCGCATCGCTACATCACCGACCGATTCCTGCCCGACAAAGCGATCGACCTGATCGACGAAGCCGCGGCGCGAATCAAGATGGAGATCGATTCGAAGCCCGAGTCGATGGACAAGCTCGACCGCCGGCTGATCCAGCTCAAGATCGAACGCGAGGCGATCAAGAAGGAGAAGGACGAGGCTTCGCGCAAGCGGCTCGGCCTGATCGAGGACGAGATCGTGCGCCTGGAGAAGGAGTATTCCGACCTCGAGGAAGTGTGGAAGGCCGAGAAGGCACAGGTCCACGGCGCGGCACACGTCAAGGAAGAGATCGATCGGGTGCGTGCGGAAATCGCCAAGTTCCAGCGCGAGGGCAAGCTCGACAAGGTCGCGGAACTCCAGTACGGCAAGCTTCCGCAGCTCGAAGCTCAGCTCAAGGCGGCCGAGAAGGCCGATTCGAAAGAGCGGCCGACGCTGCTGCGCACGCAGGTGGGTGCCGAGGAGATCGCGGAAGTGGTGTCGCGAGCGACCGGTATTCCCGTCTCCAAGATGATGCAGGGCGAACGCGACAAGCTGATCCGCATGGAGGCCAAACTGCACGAGCGCGTGGTCGGGCAGGATGAGGCGGTGCGCCTCGTGTCGGATGCCATCAGGCGTTCCCGCGCCGGATTGTCGGACCCGAACCGACCCTACGGTTCGTTCCTGTTCCTTGGGCCCACGGGCGTGGGCAAGACCGAACTGTGCAAGACGCTGGCCGGCTTTCTCTTCGACTCCGAGGATCACCTCATCCGCATCGACATGAGCGAGTTCATGGAGAAGCACTCGGTCGCGCGATTGATCGGTGCTCCGCCCGGCTACGTGGGCTACGAAGAAGGCGGTTATCTCACCGAAGCCGTGCGGCGCAAGCCGTACTCGGTGATTCTGCTCGACGAAGTCGAAAAGGCGCATCCTGACGTGTTCAACGTTCTCCTGCAGGTGCTCGACGACGGGCGCATGACGGACGGGCAGGGCCGCACGGTGGACTTCAAGAACACCGTGATCGTGATGACGTCGAATCTCGGCTCGCAGATGATCCAGCAGATGGCCGGCGACGACTACCAGGTCATCAAGCTCGCCGTGATGGGCGAGGTGAAGACCTATTTCCGGCCGGAGTTCATCAACCGCATCGACGAGGTCGTGGTGTTCCACGCCCTGGACGAGAAGAACATCCAGGCCATCGCGAAGATCCAGTTGCGCGGGCTCGAGTCACGGCTCGCGAAGATGGAACTCGGGTTGGAAGTCACGGAAGCGGCGCTCGCGGAGCTCGCGCTCGCGGGCTTCGACCCGATCTACGGAGCGCGGCCGCTCAAGCGGGCGATCCAGCAGAGCATCGAGAACCCGCTGGCCAAGCGCATCCTGGAAGGGGATTTCGCCCCGAAGGATCGCGTGAAGGTGGATGTCGTCGCGGGGCGCTTCGAGTTCTCGAGAAGCTGAAACGATTGCCCCGCCGCCAGGCCTTGTGGCCTCTCCCCCCAGAGGACCAGCCCTCTGGGGGGCTGACCTGAGACTGTCCGTGGCGGGGCCACGTCCAGCGAAGCTGGGACGCACAGCCTTTCGGTGCATCCCAAGGCGGTGAGTGCGACCGGATGCAGACAGTCCCTGCGTACTGTCTGTGCCTGACGAAGGTCATCGGCCTCCGGCCGATGGCAGGCCGCGCGAGGGCTGAATCGCCTTACTGCAGCGAGAGCTGGTCGGCCCAGGTGAGCGCTGCGATGTGATGGCGGTTCAACTGGGTCGCATCGAGCTGCAGGTCGACGGTGAGGCGTGAGATGAGCGCCTCGTCGTCGCTTTCCACGGCTTCCGCGAGACGCAGGATGGGGCCGTACAGCCCCTGACGGGTGAGCAGGGCATCGGTCACGTTCTCGGCCAGGTTCAACTGGTCGAGCAGTTGCGGCATGGGCAGCTGCAGGATCGCGGGCAACAGCGAGAACACCCCGACGATGAACAGCGTGTCGCGCTCCTGCGCGTCGACCAGGTCATGGCCGATCAGCTCCGCGAGGCGCCCCCGGGCGGCCGCTTCGCGCATCAAGGCCGGCGCGGTAGTGCCCGACCCGGCGGTCGCCAGCAGCAGTGCCAGCCAGCGGCCGAGGTTCTGGTAGCCGAGGATGGTGAGCGCGTGCCGGAACGAGGTGATTTCGCACTGCAGGCCGAAGCCGGCCGAATTGATGTAGCGCAGCAACCGGAACGAGATGGTCGCGTCGCGTTTCAGTGCCTGTTCGATCCTCGCGACCGGGGCCTCGGTCTGGATCATGTTGGTAAGTTCGAGGATCGTGGACTGCGCCGGCGTGATCGGCTTGTTGGGGTTGCCGTCGACGCGCAGATACCACTCGCCCTCGAAGAGCTGGGCGCCCAGCTCCTTGCCGTGATCGAATGCGTCGCGCGATGCCACGCCGCCCGCGACCCGCTTGCCGGGGATGCGCTGCGCGGCCTTGGCCGGAACCGACAGGTCGCCCGCAACCTTGGCATCCCACCAGATGTAGTCGGCAGCCCCCATGTTGACGAGCGCCGACGGCGCAGCGCCCGCGACGCGTGCGCATACGGAGAACCCCTTCGCCTTCAGCGGGGCGATCCGGTCGGCACCGTCGTCGGCGCCGACCATGGCGACGAAGCGCTTCGCGTCACCGTTTGTCGGAGCAGTCAGACCTGCCGGCACGTCTTCCAGAAAGATGAGGCGGGAGTCGGCCTTGGCGTCAGCGTTCAGGATGCCGTCGTACGCGGAGGCATCGGACGCGCCGCCAATCGATCGGAACATGTAGGCGGCAAATTTGCCGTCACGCGCGAGCAGCGGACGACGGACGAGAAAGCTTTCGGAACTCAAGGACGCGTACCGGGCTAGGCCGCCATGTCGAACAGGCTGCGGCGGGTCTCCACATGCGGTTCGCTGAGCAGCTGTTCCATGTCGAGCACCAGCACCACCGAGCCGTCGCCCGACAGCGTGGCACCGGCCACTCCCTTGGGTTTCACGTCTTCCAGCGGTTTGATGACCACGTCGTCGCGACCGACGAAGCCGTCCACGGCGAGGATGAGGTTGTTCACCGCGCTTTGCATCAGCACGCCGTAGGCCGGGGCTTTCTCCTGCGGCCAGCCGATGAGGCCGGACAGCGAGCGCACCGGCAGCACTTCGTCGCGAACCACCATGGTCGCCTTGCCGGAGACTTCCTGCACCTCTTCCGGCTTGATGGTGATGATCTCGCGCACCAGGGCGAGCGGGACGGCGAAAGGCTGCTCGCCGACTCGCACCACCAGCACCGGCAGGATTGCCAGAGTGAGCGGCAGGGAGATCGAGAAGGTGGTACCGCCGCCGACGATCGACTTGATCTCGATGCGTCCGTTGAGTTTCTGGATGTTGGTCTTGACCACGTCCATGCCCACGCCGCGGCCGGAAAAGCTGCTCACCTGTTCCTTGGTGGAGAAGCCCGGCATGAACACCAACTGCAGTGCGTGCCGATCGTCCATGTTGGCGGCAGTGTCTGCGTCGATCAGCCCCTTTTCCACGGCCTTGCGGCGCAGTACGTCGGGCTTCATGCCGCGCCCGTCGTCGGCGATCTCGAGGATGATGTGGTCGCCCATCTGCTGCGCCGACAGGCGTACCGTGGCCGTTTCCGGCTTGCCGCTGCGGCGGCGCTCATCCGGCGCTTCGATGCCGTGATCCACGGCGTTGCGAACCAGATGGATGAGCGGGTCGCCCAGCTCCTCGATCATCGTCTTGTCGAGTTCGGTGTCTTCGCCGACCAGCACCAGTTCGACATTCTTGCCGAGCTGGCGCGCCATGTCGCGGGCCACGCGCGGATACTTCTGGAACAGACGACCGATCGGCTGCATGCGCGTCTTCATGACGGCGTTCTGCAGGTCGCTCACCAGAAGGTCGAGGTGGCTGACCGCCTCGTCGAGCGCGCGGAAGGTGTCGGGATTGTCCTTGCCCGACAGGATGTCGGTGCGCAGGCAGTTGAGGCGGTTCTTGGCGAGACCGATCTCGCCGGACAGGTTGAGCACCTGATCGAGGCGGTTGGTGTCGATGCGGATCGTCGTTTCCTGGGAAACGACGACCACCTTGTCGTTGTCGCGCCGGCCGGCACGCATGCCGTCGGCTTCGGGCTGGTCGGTTGCACGTCGCCCGGGGCTGCGACCCGGTTGCACTTCACGGACCCCGGCAGTCTTTCCGCCTGGTGCCGCCGTTCCGAGCAGGCCGTGATAGAGGGCGTTCCAGTCCGGGCCGTCGCCGCTCGCGGCTGCAACCGGAGCATCGGCGGGGGTCCCCACCGCTGGCGTGGGCGCCGACGCGCCCGCTTTCTCCACCGCGGCCGGTGTGGAGAGCTTGCCGTCGAGCGCATCCTGGAGCGCCGCGAGCAGGCCCGCGTCGGCCGCCTGTGGCATCGAGGCGCGTTCGAGGGACTGGAACATGTCGCGCACCACCATGGTGGACGACATGATCACGTCCATCAACTCGGGCGAGAGGCCGAGCGCGTGATTGCGCAGTTTGTCGAAGAGGTTCTCGGTCAGGTGGCAGAGCTTGACCAGTTCGTCGACGTTGAGGAAGCCGGCGCCGCCCTTGATGGTGTGAAAGCCGCGGAAGATGTCATTCAGCAGCTTGGCATCGTCGGGCCGCTTCTCGAGTTCCACCAGCTTGTTGTCGACATCGGAGAGCAGTTCGTTGGCTTCGGTCAGGAAATCCCGAAGCAGCTCTTCCATTCCAGCAAAGTCACTCATCGATATGGCCCTGGGGCTTGGTGCGCCCGGTCAGAATCCGAGACTCTCGAGCAGGTCGTCGACCTGCCCCTGATCGGTGAGCACGCCGGCAACGTGCTTGCCGTGCACGTTCGGGCCGGCGAGGCCGTCGGCCTCGAGTTGTACGCGGCGCTCCGGCGGCAGGTGCTCGATCAGCAATTCGAGGAGTTGCTTCTCGACCTCGCGGGCGACGTCGGTCATGCGCTTGATGACTTGGCCGGTGAGGTCCTGGAAGTCCTGCGCCATCATGATCTCGTGCAGCTGCGCGTTGGTCGCGCGCGCGTGGACCGGGACGTCGCGCAGGAAATCGCGCGTCCTGCCGGCCAATGCCTTGAATTCATCCACGGAGAGCTGATTGGCGTACAGCTTCTCCCACTCCGAATTGAGGGTGGTCGCGTCGGACTCGAGCTTTTCCTGCAGCGGCTGGGCCGCCTCGGTCGCCGTCAGCGTGCGCGTGGCGGCGCTCTCCGTCATGGTGGCGATGTAGGTCAAGCGGTCGCGCGCGTCGGGAATCGAGTCGGCGGCCTTCGCGATGATCTTGTCGTAGCCCAGCTCGCGCATGCTGTCGTGCAGGGAACGCGCGAGGTGGCCCAGACGTGAAACGACTCCTGCATCGTCGCCCGCCGGAGCAGCGGGCGGCCCTTCCTTGATCGTGTTCTCCGCGACGATGCTGTCGAACAGCGCTTCGAGGTCGTCGGAGTCCTGGCTGGAAGCGACGGTCACGCTCATTGCGGCACCCCCTGCTTCTGGAGAATCTTCGAGATCTTCTCGTCGAGAGTGACGGCGGTGAAGGGCTTCACGACGTAGCCGCTGGCGCCGGACTGTGCCGCTTCGACGATGTTCTCCTTTTTGGCCTCGGCTGTGACCATCAACACTGGCAGATGCTTCAACGTTTCGTCGACGCGGATCGCGCGCAGCAGTTCGATGCCTGTCATGTTCGGCATGTTCCAGTCCGATACGACGAAGTCGAAACCACCGCCCTTGAGTTTGGCGAGCGCACTCACTCCATCTTCCGCCTCGTCGACGTTGGTGAAGCCGAGTTCCTTCAGGAGATTGCGGATGATTCTTCGCATGGTGGAGAAGTCGTCCACCACGAGGAACTTCATGTCTTTGCTCATCGATGCGTCTCCGGCGTACGAATTGTCGAACGTCGCGCTCGCGGCGCGATCTCTTGGATCATTTGTGGAACAAGGGCCTAAGGGTGTCTGCGAGCACCGTCGGATCGAACTTGGCGACATAGGCGTCGACACCTACGCTCTTGCCCATGGCGCGATTGGCTTCCGAGGAAAGCGACGAGTGCATCACCACCGGGATACCGTCGAAGCGTGAATCGGTCTTTATGTTGCGCGTCAGTACGTAGCCGTCCATCTCGGGCATTTCGGCATCGACCAGGATCACGCTCACCGATTCGCTCAGGCTGCGGCCCTCCGCCTGCGCGCGGCTCGCCATGCCTTTCAGACGTTCCCAACCTTCGAAGCCGTTGTTCGCCTGGTTGTACTTGACGCCCAGCTTGTCGAGGACCTGTGAGATTTCCTTGCGCGCCACCATCGAATCGTCGACGAAGAACACGTGGTGCTCGTGGTCAGAGTCGACTTTCTCCAGTTCCGGCACCGGCTCCTCGCCGAAGGCGTTGGCGAGGATCTGCTCGACGTCGAGAATCGACACCAGTTTGCCGTCGGGTAGTTCGGTGATGGCGGTGATGAGGCCATCGTGGCCCGCGAGAATGGTTTCGGGCGCTTTCACCTTGTCCCAGTCCACTCGAACGATGCGGTCCACGTCGTGCACCAGGAAGCCCTGGGTACGGCGGCTGTACTCGGTGACCATCATGGTCTCCACGCCCGCCGTGCTCGTGTCACCGATGTTGATGAACTTGGCGAGGCTGATCACCGGGATGATGTTCCCGCGCAGCGAGATCACGCCTTCCACGCCGGGCGGCATGTTTGGCGTGCGCGTGATCGTCGGGGTGCGCGTTACTTCGCGCACCTTGAATACATTGATGCCGAAAGTCTCGCGCGTACCGAGCGAGAACAGCAGGATTTCCATCTTGTTCGAGCCGGCGAGCTTGGTGCGGGCATCGACCGATTCGAGGAGGTTCTGGTTGTCGGAGAGGTCCATCGGTGGGTGTTGTCGTACGGGAGGTCGGGCGGGTCGGTCAGGCGGCCAGAGCGAGGCGGTTGCTCAGGGTCTCGGCGAGCTTGTGCGGCTCGAACTTGGCGACGTATTCGTCCACGCCGACGGAGCGGCCGAGCTGCTGGTTCTGCATGCCGGAGAGCGACGAGTGCATGATCACCGGCAGCTTGGCGAAGCGCGGGTCGTTCTTGATGCGCCGGGTGAGCATGTAGCCGTCCAGTTCGGGCATCTCCACGTCGGTGAGGATCAGGTTGACGAAATCGCTGATCGGGCGATTGGCCGCTGAGGCGGCGGCGGCAATGCGCTCCAGTTCCTCCCAGGCTTGGCCGCCGTTGATGGAGCTGACCCAGCGCACGTTCATGGCGTCGAGAGTCTTGGTGATCTGCTTGCGGGCGATCGACGAGTCGTCGGCAAACAGCACGGTACGTGTCCCGTTGTCCACCGGTTTGATGTTCGCGTACAGGTGCTCGTCGTCGTAGCCGCTGGTCTCGGACAGGATCTTCTCGACGTCCAGCATCATCACCAGGCGGTTGTCCGGCAGTTCGGTCACGGCGACGACCAGTCCGCCGGCCTGCGCGCTCATCATGTCCGGCGGCACCTTCATGGCTGACCAGTCGAGGCGCAGGATCGTGTCGACCGCCTCGACCAGGAAGCCCTGGGTGTGGCCGTTGTATTCGGTGACGATCATGATCTGCGGCGTCGATTCCACCGGCATCCGCGTGTAGCGGGCGAGGTCTACCACCGGCACCAGGCTCCCGCGCAGGCTGACCATGCCCTCCACAGCATCAGGCATGTCGGGCGCCCGGGTGATCTCCGGCGTGCGCATGACTTCCCGGACCTTGAAAACGTTGATGCCGTAGGTCTCGCGGCGCCCAGTCCGGCTGTCCTTGCCCAGGGAGAACAGGAGGATTTCGAGCTTGTTCGTGCCCGCCAGCTTGGTGCGGGCGTCGATATTTTTCATCAATTCCGACATGGTCTTACGCTCCGGCGACGATTGCGGCGTGCGGCTTGAGAGGGGCGGTTCGGGGCTCTGGCGGCGGGAATGGACGGCGCCGTGCCCGTCCGCCAGCAACGTCCCGAAATATCGGCAATGCGGAGGGAAACCTTAAAGATGGGCGGCACGGCGTCAGCCTGCCCCGCC
>FRDC01000709.1_pt1 | contig 11331 bp, 10 predicted proteins | sample 1106171 | NCBI WGS metagenome assembly FRDC01 (sample SAMEA3930566, study PRJEB13176) | freshwater metagenome | biome: Drinking water system; feature: drinking water; material: water | place: Singapore | collected 2014-12-20
ATCTCTTTGTAATCCAGGATGCGCAATCGGTCAAGACTAAAGGCTTCTACGGTAAACGACGCCATGACGCTTCCAAAGATGATGGCCTGCTTCATGGCCTCGAAAGATCGATTCCCTGTCGCCGCCAGATAGCCCAAAAACCCACCGGCAAAGGTATCGCCGGCGCCTGTGGGATCACGCACATCTTCAAGAGGAAATGCCGGAGCACCGAACACCTGTTTCTCATTGAACATGAGCACTCCATATTCTCCACGCTTAATAATGAGGTGCTTGGGACCCCGCGACAACACGAGCTTCGCGACTTTGACCAGGTTTGAATCCTGGCCCAGCGCGCGTGCTTCGCCGTCGTTGATGATCAGGACATCTACTTTCTCCAGCACCTTCCAGAGCGCGTCGCGTTTGCCATTGATCCAAAAGTTCATCGTATCACACGCCACCAGCGCCGGGCGTTCTACTTTCTGAAGCACGTCGAGTTGGAGATCTGGGTCGATGTTTCCAAGGAACAAGACATCCGGCGATCGGTAGGATTCGGGGATTTTTGGACGAAAGGCTTCAAAGACGTTGAGCTTAGTATCCAGCGTATGGGCCTCGTTCAGCTGATGCGTGTACTCACCCTTCCAGCGAAATGTCGCCCCGGGACGCCGTTCAAGCCCGGTCAAATCAATGCTGCGGCTTTTCAAGAACGCGATATGCTGCGGAGGGAAGTCATCTCCGACCACTGCAATGAGTGCCACAGAGGTGAAAAAGCTGGCCGACGTCGAGAAATACGTGGCGGACCCTCCCAGGATCTCGGTTCCTTCCCCAAAGGGGGTTTTCACCGTATCGAGCGCGACCGACCCAACCACTAACAATTTTCCCATGACTCAATGCGCCCCTTTCTGTGGTGCCAAGACACGGTGAGTCAGTAACGCGAGCTTCTTTCGGACGGCCACAGGTATACCGTTTCGAGCGGTCACGATCGCATTATCCAGGGCTCGATGACAGAGACATGACGGCAATCTCTCGACCGCCGGGACAACGACCCGCAGCATCCGTTTGGCCAAGGCGACGTTTTGATGGAGCGTGGCGAGAATTGACTCGACCGTGACAGCTTGTTCCGTTTGATGCCAACAGTCATAGTCGGTCACCAACGCCATCGTCGCGTAGCAGAGCTCCGCTTCCCGTGCCAGTTTCGCTTCCGGCATATTGGTCATACCGATCACATCGACTCCCCACTGTCGATAGAGCTGTGACTCCCCTTTTGTCGAGAACTGAGGACCCTCCATGCAGAGATAGGTCCCGCCACGATGGAGCCTGGCTCCCAGCTGTTGACTAGATGCAGCGAGGACTTGCGCCAGGGCGGCACAGATCGGTTCGGCAAAGGCCACGTGCGCCACGATGCCTTCTTCAAAGAACGTGGAGGCACGCCGTTTCGTGAGGTCGATGAACTGGTCGGGAACCACCACATCACCAGGCCTGATCGACTCCTTCATGCTCCCGACCGCACTTAAAGAAATCACGCGAGAAACACCCAACGACTTGAGCGCATAGATATTGGCGCGATAGTTGATCTCGCTCGGGCTCAGCCGATGGCCGCGCCCATGCCGTGAGAGAAACGCCACCCTGGTCCCCTCGAGTGTCCCCACGAAGATTGCATCAGATGGTGCACCGAATGGCGTACGGACCCGGATCTCCTGAACCGATTTGAGCCCTTCAATGTCGTAGAGTCCGCTTCCCCCAATGACCCCCACCGAAGCCTGCCCGCTCATGTTTTTTCTCATCATACTGAGCTCTCTCCCAACACAGCGTGAGGCGCCAAGCCCGACTTCGTTTCTCTCTCTAACGATCCAAGAAATCGATCGATGAGTTCGACGATTCGTCCAATAGTGTGCTCAAACGGTTCGTCCCCCTTGGTCGAAACCCACACGACGCCTGGTTCCTTTCGAAACCATGTCATCTGCCGTTTGGCAAAGTGCCTGGTGTCACGTTTGAATCGCCGGGCCATGTCTGGGTAATCGTATTCGCCTGCTACATAGGCGGACACTTGCCGATAACCCAATGCCTTCATCGCCCCCAAGTGTCGCCCATAACCGCGACCGAGCAACGTCCGGGTCTCTTCTACCATTCCATGAGCCAGCTGCCAATCAATTCGTTCCTCAATCCGCTTGTACAGCTCTTCTTTCTGCCGCTGAAGTCCGATCAGGAGTGTCAAAAACGGCGCATCTTGAGATTGGTGTTGGCGATGCATCGCAGACATCGGCTGTCCTGACAACCGATACACTTCCAAGGCCCGTATCACTTTGGCCGTATCGTTGGGATGCAGCCTTGCCGCTGTGTTGGGGTCGACGCGAACCAATTCCGCATAGAGCCGGTCTCGCCCCTGTTCCTTGCTGATCTTCATCAATTCAGCCCTCACATGAGGGTCCGCCTGAGGAGCCGCACACAATCCCCGCACTAACGTCCGAATATAGAGCCCTGTTCCGCCAACCACGAAGGGCAATTGTCTTGCTGCGTACAACCGATCAATTTCCACGAGCGCTGCCCGCCGATACCAACCCGTGTTAAAAACCTGATCGGGATCCGCCAAATCGATAAGCCGGTGCGGCACATTCTGGCGTTCTTCGGCGGTCGGCTTGTCCGTGCCGATATCCATGCCGCGATAGACCTGCCGCGAGTCTGCAGTCAGCACATCGGTACCAAAGTGTCGGGCCACCTGTACAGCAATACGGCTCTTCCCCACCGCCGTGGGACCCAGCAGCACGACCAAAGGACGACGTTCGCAGGCAGCGTCCGATAGCTTCAGCATGTTTCCTCGGTGACAATCCGTGGTTACCAACCGGCCCGACCGAACATTTTCTCCAAGTCATCCATGCCGAGGCGAAACGAGGTTCGTCGACCATGGGGACAGGTCGTAATTTCCCCTTCGGCTCTCCAGTCCTCAACCAATGTCTTGATTTCCGGCAGCTCCATCGGACGGCCAGCCCGGACGGCGCCATGGCAAGCCAGCGACGCCAATACCGGCCGGACTTTCGTCTCTACCGTGGAAACACTGTCCCATTGACTTAGGTCATCGAGCAAATCCTGAAGAAATGACTCCGCATTGATCTTGCCGAGACCGACCGGAATCGCTCGGACCAACAACGCCGAGGCCCCAAACGGTTCAAGCTCCAGCCCCAGCTTCTCAAGGTCGCCTCGGTGGCGCTGAAGAAGCGCAGCATGGGGTGCCGACAACTCGATCGACTCCGGAATGAGCAGAGGCTGGGATTGAATGCCGCGGGCGGTCCAGGCACGATACAGCCGCTCGAAGAGGACCCGCTCATGGGCTGTGTGTTGATCGATCACCGTCAGGTCCCCTCCGATCTGAACGACCAGAAACGTTCGATTGAGCTGTCCCAATGCGACGACTTCCGCGGAGGGAACATGAATGTACGGTTCTGCCGCCTCACTCACAAACGCCAGTTGTGCCTCGGCCCCGGGCGGTACAATGGCCGGAGAATCCATCCCGGCGAATGATGTTTTGACAGAAGCTTCGATGGCTGGAAACGCGGCTGGCCGCGGGTAGGAAACCGAGACGGACACTCCCACTGATTCACTGGTCGGCTCCATGTTGTTCAACGTGAATCCCGGCGCAACGGTTGACCGCTCTCGTGTTCCCAGGGTCTGGCGAACCGCTCGTCGCACAAGCTGATGAATCGCTTCGTTGTCCGAAAATCGAACTTCTCGCTTGGTGGGATGAACATTCACATCAACCAGGTTGGGATCGACATCCAGAAACAGCACGAACTGGGGATGATGCCCCTTGGGCAGAAATGGTCCATACCCTTCGGCGACAGCGTGAAACACGGCTGTATTGCGGACAGGACGCCGGTTCACGAACAGTTCTTGAGGAATGCGTGACGACTTCGCATGAACCGCATCAATCGTATATCCGCTGATCCTAGCAGCTGGTTGCTCGGCTTGGAGTGGAACGCTCTGATCGAGAAACATGCGGCGATACACCTGGCCGATTCGATCCTTGTCTGACAGCGCGGCAGGGTAATTCAAGATCTCCTGGCCGTTATGCGTCAATCGGAAATGAACGGACGGCCAGGCAAGCGCCGTCTGTTGCACCACTCTGCTGATGTGAGAGAATTCCGTGGGGATCGACTTCAGAAACTTCTTGCGGGCCGGTTGATTGTAGAACAGTTCCGCCACTTCCATTCTAGTTCCAGCCACCGGAGGGGCCTCGACAACCTTGCCGATCGTCCCACTCTTCACCTGAAACTCGGTACCGACCTCGGCGGAACGCATCGCTGTGGTGACGCGAACGTGGGAGATGGAGGCGATACTCGGCAACGCCTCACCGCGAAACCCCATTGTACGGATGGACCAGAGATCCTGATCGGATCGAAGCTTGCTTGTGGCATGCCGATCAAACGCGCGCGGCGCATCGTCCCGACTCATCCCCTCCCCATCATCCGTGACGCGAATCAGCGCGAGCCCGCCGTCTTTAATGTCGACGGTGATGGTGCGGCTGCCGGCATCGAGACTATTTTCAACAAGCTCCTTCACGACCGCAGCGGGACGCTCGACGACCTCGCCGGCGGCAATGCGACTAACGACATCGGCCGGCAAGATATGAATCTTCCCACTGCCGTCGGTCGTCAGCACGGCCAGAGGCTCCTCAAAAACGATGCGGCAGTAACGGGGGGGAGGCGTCGCGGCACAGCGACGATCATCTGATTTCGGCCAACTTATTCTTTGCCAGCTTGGATTCGTCGGATGTAGGGAACTCTTCGAGGACACGTTTCAGATTCTTCCGTGATTTGGCGAGATCACCCGTTTCCGCGGTCGCCAAACCAAGCTTATACAGCGCGGCAGGAACTTTTTCATTGCCTGGATATTCCGTTACGAGATATTCGAACGTCTGGATGGCACGCCCATAGTCTTTCAAGTTATAGTACGATTCGCCCAACCAGTACTGGGCGTTCGGCGACAGCGACGTGCCGGGAAAGTCTTTGGCGAATCGCTGAAATCCGGCCACGGCGAGCTCATATTTTCCATTGAGATAATCGTTATAGGCCAGATTGAAGGCGGAAGTCGGTGTGATGCCAGGCCCACCAGACACGATGGCCCCCGGCTCTGCTGGTTGAGCCGGTTTAGCCGGTTTGGATGGGCGTGGCTCCGAGGGTGCTGGATCAAGCTTCGCTGACGGCTGACCCACGGTGTCTTCCAGCTTCGCCAGTCGATGCTCAATCTTTTGGAGACGGGCGGCCAACTCATCGAATCGTGACTTGTTGGACTCCGCATCCTTGGCCCGCTCCACCGACTCCAATCGGCGCAACACGGCGTCCACCCGTTGATGGTCCTGGTCCTGCGATCGAGAAATGGTCGAAAGCTGATCGCGAACTTCGACAAAATCGGCGTGCTTGGCGCAGCCGGTGAGCCATAACACCGGGACGAGGGCCCCAACGGTCATGACAACAGACACACGATGATTGTCCATGCGGGCTACCGAACCTCTTTGAGTTGAGCCAGTTTGTCCGATGCTTTTCCCGCTTCCGGGCTTTTCGGATATACGGTCACGACTTGTTTAAACGCTGAGGATGCCCGCTTCTTGTCTTTCAAAGCCAGATAGGCAAAACCTTTCTTTAGAATCGCGGCGGGGACCTTTTCACTCCCAGGGTAGTCAAGCTCCACCCGATCGTACGCATCAATCGCTTTCTGAAAGTCTTTCTTCCCGTAGTAAGACTCGCCCTGCCAGTAGCGGGCATTAGGCGCAAGGTCGGAGTTCGGATAATCCGAAAGAAATGCGGCAAATCCACGGCGGGCGCCGTCCAAATCCCCGTCCCGAAACAGTGCCAGCAGCTGCTCATATCGAGCCCTGTCGGGGGCCTCGCCATTGTTCTGTATGGACTCAAGAGCTGGTGATTCTTGAGGAGGAGCAATGATCGTCGTTTGTGCAGGAGCTTGTTCCACAGTATCTTGAGAGATCGATGCGGAACCCGATTCCTGCTTGGTCCGCTCCGAGTGCCCTGCGTCGTGATTCGGCGTCAGAGCCGACCGCTGGACTTGCTTGGTTCCCGATTGACGAGACCCGGATTTATGTGTGATCTGGTCCACCGATTTCGTGACAGAGTCGATTCGACGGTCTTGCTCATCGAAGCGAGCGGTGACTTTTTGTCCGACCGACTCGAGCGCTTTGGCCACTGACGCGACGCTTTTGTTGACTTCTGCCGCATGCGCGGAGGCAGTCTTCGAATCGGCATCGACCCTGGCAGTAAGACTTTTGGCATTCTGTTCTTCCTGCCCGACACGATCGTTGAGCCCTGTCAGCGCCTCCTTAAATCCTGCCAACGCCTGATTGAATTGAGTAAACTTTTGTGAAACCTGATCGAGCCGATGCTGGTTTTCAGCCAACCCTTTTTGCTGCTCGTCGAGTTTCATATCCACCCGCTTCGCCAGGCCTTCGTTCGTACGCTGAACGACTTCGACGATCTCTTTCTTCAACACCTCCATAGCCTTGGAAATTTCGTCAAGCCTGGCTGCGACCTTGGCATCCTGAGTGTCGAGACTCTTTTGCACCCAGAGATGACGCGCACTGCCGTCGGTTTCCAGTTTTGCCGCCAGCTGCTCCAGCTTCTTCGTCTGCTGTTCCAACTGCGCCGACCGCAGCCTGAGGTCGTCCTGTGCCTTTTGAATTTCCCGCGCCTGATACTGCGCCTTTTCCAGCTCACCCCGCAACTGAGGCAACTCCTGTTCGCGCAGGGTAGAAATCTCCTGGCTCTGTCTGGCTCTGGTCTGTGAGAGCTGATCGTCCTGCTGCTTGATGCGCTGCTGCAGGACTTTCTCAGTTTGCTTGAGGTCAGCCTGTTGGGCGACGCAACCGGACAGGAAGGCAAACAAGACAATGATGACCACAGTCACAGCACTCCTCGGTTGTTGTTGAAATTCCAACCCCATGTCGTCTGATAGATTCACGCAAAGAACCCCATCACTCGTTCGCATAACCGGCGGGATCTGGCGCATAGCGCACCGTCACCCTACTTGCCCGTTTTGACAACCACGTGCCCGCGGCGATTCTGCGCATAGCAAGACTCTGCGTGCTCTTTGCAGAACGGCCGTTCTTTTCCATAGGACACCACCGACAGATGGTTGGCGCCCACGCCAAGCTCCACAAGATAGTTCCGTACAGCCTTGGCGCGCTTTTCTCCAAGGNACCAAATTATACGCTGAGGTGCCCCGTTCGTCACAGTGCCCCTCGATTTTCAGTTGTGCACCCGGATGCGATTTTATCCATTCCGCGTCGCGCGCAAGGGCCTGACGCCCTTCTTCTGAAATCGAAAAACTATCGTAGGCGAAAAAGACGTCCCGCAGTCCGGCCGCTGCCGAGGCAGACTGCTCCGCGCGGATTTCATCCATTTGGCGACCGGCACTGCCCGGATCGGACTTGGCCATCAATGTATTGCCGCCAAGGCGCTCCTCAGACGGATTTCTATCCAACCCGCGTAGCCCGCTCGAGGCGTCCCGTCCGGAAAGCGAGGTGTCGGGGAAATTTGGATTTGCACCGCCCTTGGCCATTCCATCCGATCCCTGCGCCAGACCCTGTTGCGACGATTGGGTGTCTCCGCCGGACTGGACGGCTTTCTTGGAACAGCCCGGCATCCCTAGGACGACCAGCCCGAGAATCAATGGCAACCCGATTATTGATCGTAACCTTTTCATGTTGTCGGCTCCCTCCTGTAAAGATGTCCCCTCTTCCATACAGTGGGGACGATTGTCGTTCATTGCCTTGCACCTATAGGATTAGGACGCCGGCGACCACGTCGGCGCGCTGTTGTGCGTTCCAGTAAACGTGATCCGTTCGAGATCTTTGCCATCGGCATTGATCATGTAAATCTGGCTCTTTCCGTCGGCCGTGGAACTAAATACGATATGCCTTCCATCCGGAGACCAGGACGGAGAATCGTCAATCCCAGGCCCCGCGGTCAATTGCACATGCTTTTGACCATCCGGGGTAATCAAACATAGTTTGTACTCTTTTTTCTGAGTCCGACACACATAGACAATCCAATTTCCGCGCGGGGACCAGGCTGGTGCGGCATTATAATCTCCTTCGAATGTCAGCCGGCGCACATTGGAACCATCCCCGCTCATGAGAAAGATCTGAGGCCCCCCGCTCCTATCGGAAGTAAATGCAAGTTCACGGCCAGAGGGTGACCACGAAGGGGAGAGATCTCCGGACGCATTCACTGTCAGGCGCTGAGTAGCCTTCGTGCGCGTATCCAGCCGGTACAGTTCCGAATTCCCCTCTTGGCTAGACGCAAATGCAAGGAAATTTCCGTCAGGAGACAGAGCCGGCGTAATGTTCAGCCCGCCTTGCGACACCAGCGTCCAACGCTTGCCCGTTGCCAATTCAATCATGTCAATATCTTGGGTGTTCCGGTTTCGGTATGCCGTAAACACCAAAAAGCGACGGTCAGGAGACCAGCGTGGCATGAGATTCAGAAATCCATCGGCAGTCAACTGTCGCGGCTCATAGCCGTCATAGTCCATCACGAACAATTCACGAGCCGACCCTTGTTCCGACACATAGGCGATTTTCGTTCGGGCAATGCCGGGTTCACCCGTGTACCGGAACACAAGTTCATCGGCAAACCGATGGGCCATCAGCCGAACCACGGCGGTGGACCCGACGTAGCGTTTGCCTCCGACCACCTCGTCACTGCCTGCATCATACACATAGCCGTCCATGTTCACATCCGAATCCTTGTCGCCATTTTTTACGCCTGCCTTGCCCCAGACGATGACGGACACGCCGTGTTCAACGGCCTGCTTGAACGTAGGATCAGGCCCCGACCCCAAATTACTGACTTTGATCCCGATGCTGGACAAATCGACGAGCGAAAAAACCAGAGAACGGCGCACGTCCGCCTTGAGCACCTCTTCGATGCGGCCACCCAGCTTAATCTGTCCTTCGGGCGAATCCGATCCTCTGAGATTCTCAATCCCCGCAACACCCAATGGAATCTTCTGAAAGTCCGGCCTGGTCGCCTCCAGAAACACATCGGTCGCGCCGGATTCAATAATCCAAGCCAGCCCCACCGACAGGCAGAGACAGAGAACTATGACCGTTCGAAATGTCATATTATCCCGGTGACTCTCCAACCGTGAACGTAAAGTGAGCGTCAAAATAGGGCTCCGTCAGGTCAGGAGGAAACACAGGCAAGGGAATCGCACTCAGCACCGCCCGTTTCCCGGCCAAATCATAGTACTCATTGCCCGAAGACTGTTCAATCGCCACCCCGGTGACCGACCCATTCCGATGAAGTCTGAATTGCACAATGACGACGTAAGCCTGGCCGGTCACATCCACTGGTGGAGCACTCCAAAAACTGGAAATTCTTTGGCGCACACGCCCCAGATAGGCATTGGACCCTGGAGCCATCCCCGGTACCTTGAGCGTCGTATCGACCGCCTTCACGCTCGGCGCCTTGGCCTCAATTTGGGGCATAGGCTTTGGCTGGACTTCGGTTTGTACCGCCTTCGGGAGTTCGATTCTCCTAATCTTCTTGAGTTCCTCGTCCAGTTCCTTATTCAAATCCTCAGTCAGCGACGAGCGTTGCTTGAGATCCCGTGGCTTATCCGCCGACTCCTTCGTTTCAGGAACAACCGGCACCTCCGGCAGTTTCATCTGTGCCTTTTTTGGTTTCTCTGTTGGGCTGAAATCCCCAAATTTAGGGGCATCCGGCGGCAGTTCAATCCCCTTCATCACGTCACGCATGACATCGTTTGACGGTTTGACCGGCGCCACCGGAGCAGGAACCGGAGCCATCTTCACAGGAGGAGCAGGCTTGGGTAGATCCAACGCCTTTGTCGGTTGACTCTTCTGTGGTTCGACCGCCTTCACCGGCGGAGTTGGTAGACTCGCGAGCGAAATCTCGATGGATGCCAAGGGCCGCTCTCCATGCTGGGGCAACCGAACCCACGCCACCACGGCCAGTAGCCCCAAATGCAATGCAAGCGAGACAGCCACGGCGCGGCCTAGGCGACGGAGGAGGGTCTCCTGCCACTCGTCATCCAACCAGAAGCCACCTGCCGAGGACGCTTGCACCATGAATCTTCTACACCCTATTTCTTGCGTTGGGACGGCACAATATCGGTGACGCGTTCCGGTCCAGTCGGATCGGTTACCATGCCAAGCTTCTCAATGCCGGCCTTTTTCACCCCATCCATTACTTGAACAACCACTCCATACGGCACGTCACGGTCGGCCCGCAGATACAGCGACACATCCTTATGCTCCTCTTTCAGTACGCGCAGCTTTCGTTCCAGCTGAGCGACACTCACTTGATCCTTATCGAGATAGAGGCGCTGGTCCTTTTCGATCGTCAGAACCGCGCGTATTTCCGGCTTGATCGTGTTCGATGCGGACGTCGGCAACTTAATGTCCATTCCACGATAGAGCATCGGCGCCGTTACCATAAAGATCACGAGCAGAACCAGCACGACGTCGACAAGCGGGATCACATTGATCTCCGCCAAAAACCGACGCTGCCTGGTCTCGAGGATCATCCCTTCGCTCCTACAGAAACCGGTTTCGCTTTGGCGGGAAGCAAGGCGAGGAGTTCGACCACCACGGAATCCATGTGGAACGCCGTGCGGCGGATTCGCGTCAGAAAATAGTTGTACGCGATGACGGCGGGAATCGCCGCAAACAAACCGGCTGCAGTCGCAATCAACGCTTCGGACACACCTGGTGCCACAGCAGCTATGCTGGCCGTGCCTTGCGTACCGATTTCCCGGAACGAATCGATGATTCCCATCACGGTACCGAGCAAACCCACAAACGGGCTGATGTTCCCGGTCGTCGCAAGAAACGGCAGGAACGACTCCAACTTGGCAATTTGGCCTTGGGCAATATGCGACGCCGTCCGCTCCATGATATGCCGGTCAAATCCCTGGGTTCCCGAGTCACCATCATTCCATTCCAGGCTTTCTTCAGAGTTACGAATTAACCGATCCACAACCCCATGGAAAACTTTGGCGCAGGGACTCCCGGCTGTCCGCTGTGCATGCCGTGTCACTTCATCGACGTTTTTGGCCTTCGCCAACACTGCCATGAATCGCCGGTCCTTCGCTTCTGCCGTACGGAAGGCCACCCATTTGTAGAGTATGATGGCCCAGGAAATGACAGAAAAGCAGAAGAGAAGAAGCAGGACAATCTTGGAAACAATCCCGAGCGAGCCGATAAGCCCCATAGGACCAGCTTGGAACATACGAGTCTAGAGTCTCCCTCCTCTACTCACTGCACCGCGTGCTGAAATGGAGTGTACCAAACACTGGGGAAAATGGCGGGGCCGACGGGATTTG
>FRDC01005093.1_pt2 | contig 11329 bp, 4 predicted proteins | sample 1106171 | NCBI WGS metagenome assembly FRDC01 (sample SAMEA3930566, study PRJEB13176) | freshwater metagenome | biome: Drinking water system; feature: drinking water; material: water | place: Singapore | collected 2014-12-20
CGCGGATCTCGCCGACCATGATCACGTCGGGGTCCTGGCGGAGAATGTGGCGCAGGCCGGTGGCGAATGTGACGTCTTTCTTCGGGTCGACCTGAGTCTGGCTAACGGTGAGGCCGGCGGTGTGCGTTGGGCCGATGCCGCCGGGCGCTGCGGAGCCATCGCAGAGGTCGTACTCGACGGGGTCCTCGATGGTCATCATGTTGATGTCGCAGCCGCGGTGAGGTGAGGCGGGTTGCCCGCGCGGGGAGCGTGCTGGTCGGTTCTGCGACGAGGTCGGGTCCGCCTTCTGAGCGAGGGCGTGGCCGCCATCAGAGTGGTTGTGCGTGAGCCAGTTGAGCGTGGCGTAGAGCGTGGTGGTCTTGCCGCTGCCCGTGGGGCCCGTCGAGAGGACAATGCCGTGCGGCCTGGCGACCTGGCCGAGGTACCTCGCTCGCGTGGCTTCGGGCATCCCCAGCGCTGCAAAGCTCTGCAGGTGCGGCGAGCGGGCAGGGTCAAGGAGGCGGATCACCACCCGCTCGCCGTACGTGGTGGGCAGCGTGCTGATACGAAGGTCGATGCGGCGACCCGCCGCGCGTGACTCAGTGAGCCCATTCGCCGCGCTGGCCCCGCCACCCACGGTCACGGTCGCTCGCCCATCCTGGGCCGATCGCCTGTCCGCCACATCCATCCCCGCCATCACCTTGATGCGCGTCGTCACGCTCACCGCGAGGGTGGCGGGGAGCGTCTGCACCGTGTGCAATGACCCATCCACCCGGTACCGCACCAGCGTGCGGTCGCGCAGGGGCACCACGTGCACGTCGCTGGCCTCACGCAGGAGGGCCTCGAAGAGGAGCAGGTCCACCAGACGCATCACCGGGGCCTTGCCGTGCGTGTTAAGCAGATCGCGCTCGGTCTCGCGGAGCGCCGCGGCCAGGTCGTGCTCAACATCTGAGGAACCCTCGATGACGGTCGCCGCGGGCTCATCGGTGCGCGTCAGGGTGTGAGGGGGGCGGGGGTTGCCGCCGTCGGGCTGGTCGCCCCGCGAACCGTTCTCAGCTGCGATCTGCTGCCGCTCGCGTTCGCCAGCCGCGTACGCGGCATACGCCTCGTCGATCGCTGCGGCGAGCGTCTCAGGGTCCGCGTACTCCACTTCGATGGCTCGTCCGAGGCAGACACCCACGTTGAACAGCGCGGCGGTGTTGGTCGCTGGCGTGGCCAGCAGGCGCTCCGAGCTGCCATGCGGGTCAGTGCTCTGTTGCTCCGTGCTCTGCGGCCCGGCGACGACTCCCGCGCTCAGGATCAGGTGCCGCCGCGCGAACTCGTGCGAGATGCGCGAGAGGAAGTCGTGCGAAGCGGAGGTCGGATTGGCAAGAACCGCGGTGCTCATGGGTCCGACCTGTCCCCGAACTCATTACCCCATTCGTTGTGCCCATCCCCCGTTCTCTGACACGGCCACGTCCACGACGTGCGTGGGGTTCACTGATTCCTGCCCCGCTACCGGATCACCCGCGGCTTCAATTCCGGCCACCCATCGTCGATCCCCGCCTTCACCACCTCCCGGTCGCTCAGGTATTTGAGGTCCTCGAAGCCGCGGCCGGCACCGCGCAGCACATTCGCACGGATGAACACGAAGAACCGCGACCGGCTCGACGTGTTCGACCGGCTCTTGAAGGCCTCGCCGATGATCGGGATGTCGCCCAGGAAGGGCACCTGCGAGGTCGTCTTCCCCTGGTTCTCCACATCGATCCCGCCCACCACCACCGTGTACCCATCCGGGATCGTCGCCACGCTCTGGACGCTGTTCTGCTGGCGGGCGGGGGGGAGGGTGGGCGATGACGCCGCGCCCACGAAGGAACTCAACGAGACGCTATACGTGAGCAGGAGGTGCTCCCCCTCGGCAATCTGAGGCTTGATGGTGACGACCGTGCCGGCATCCTGCGTGCCTCCGAACGAGGTGGTCGAGACGGTGTTCGAGGCGTTCACGCTCGCGTAGGGCTGCTGCACCACCGAGTTGAGGGTGGCCGACTGGTTGTTGCCCACCAGCAGCTTGGGCATGCTCAGGGCACGCCCGTCGGCGATCGTCTGGAGGAGCCGGAAGACGATCGAGAAGTCCCCCGGGCTGAGGATGACGCCCGTGCCGCCCGAGGCATCCCCGGCGTTGCGGTCCCCGCCCGCGCCGCGCACACCCAGACCGAACAGGGACGAGAGACGCAGCGAGAGACTGGGGTTGATGCGGATCTTCTCAAGTTCCATGCCCAGGTCCAGCGCCTGGCTCTCGCTCACCGTGACGAGGAGCACTTCGAGCATCACCTGCGGCTGGCGGACGTCGATGGTCTTGAGGAGGGCCTCAACGCGATCCAGCAGACGAGGCTCGCCGACGGCGATCAACGTGTTGGTGCCCTCATCCGTGGTTAGGACGATGGGGCGGTCGCCACCTCCGGTTGCGCTGTTCCCGCCGTAGCCGGGGCCGGACGAGTGGGAACCGCCGCCGCGCACGATGTCGGTGGGACCGCCGCCGGGGAGCAGGGGGCTCACCGCATTGCCGGCCCCGCTCGAACGGGGTGGGGGCGGCATGGGCGTCGTGCGTGCGGCACCGGATGGGTCGCCATTGATGTTGGCGCGAGAGTTGGCTGCGGAACCCGCGGACAACGCCGCAGTTGTCGAGCCGGAGTCGTTGGGGCCGCCTCCGGGCTGGCTTGCACCTGTTGCGGAGGAGCCGTATTGGGCCGGTTGTCCAGCCGCACCTTCGCCGCCCGCGGCCTCCAGCACGCCCGCCTGGAGCAATCGCTCCAGAACCCCGAGCACCTCTTGCACGGGTCGGTTCTTGATGACGAACGTCCGCACCGGCCTGCGTGCCGCGGCGGGAACTGAATCGAGCCGCTCGATCAACGCCCGGATCGCCTCGTGCTGCGCGGGCGTGGCCGTAATGACAAGGCTCGAAGTCAACTCGTCGATCACGAGCTTCCAGCGGTCTTCTCCGCCAAGGCCGGCACCGCTACCCGTGCCGGTTGAGCCTGGCCCCCCGCCAGCCGAGAAGGGGCCGCTACCCGCTCCGGCTCCACCCGGGCCTGTCTTGACCGTCTGCTCGATGAGCTTGGCCACATCCTTGGGCGAGAACACCCGCGGCACATACGTAACGGTCTCGGGCCGCTCGCGTTTGTCGAGGGATGCGATGAGTTCTCGCCACGCGCCCAGCTGGGACTCGGGTGCCACCACCAGCACCGATCCCGGCTCGGGCGCGGCCATGAGCTCGCCCGCCAGCCTGCCGCCGCCCGCCGCCTCGCGTTTGGCGGCGACCTGCCCCAGCAGCGCGGCCATCTGCGCGCCCGAGAGGTTGGTGAGGGGCACCTCGACGATCGAGACGCTCGCTGCGGCCTGGTCGAGCTGAGCGAGCAACTCAAGGGCGCGGTCCACGCGATCCGCCAGGTCGGTGATGAGCAGCAGGCTGCCGTCGCCGACAACGGACACCGAGCCGCCCGGCTTGGTGAGCACTTTCGAGAGTGGCTCGACAAGGTCCTTGCCCGATCGGTGCTGGGAACGCACGACCACCGCCCGATACCCCGCGGCGGGCTCCGTCGCAGCCGCCACGGCGTTGGGGTCGGCTGGTGCGGCCGCGCCTGTCGCAGTCCGCGGGGTGCCGCCAGCCATCCCGGACCCTGCCGCCGCCAGACCCGGCGCTTCGGCGAGTTTCACCACGGAGTACGCCGCGTTGCCGTGCACACGCACCGTCGTGAACCCCCGCGCTGCGAGCACCCGATTGGTGAGCAGCCACAGGTCGTCATCGCTGAGCGGGGCATCGAGCCGCAGCGTCACCGTGCCCTTGAGCGCGGCCGCGTCGTAGTCAATGTTCAGCTTGAGCCGCTGGGCGCACAAGTCAATCAGACGGGCAAGCTCAACCTGACCGGCAGGCGTGGTGCGGGGAGCAGATGGGCTCGGAGAGGGCTGGCCGGATGCCGCATGCGCGGCGGTCATGCACGCCGTGGCCACAAGTCCCATGGCGAGGCTCGGGAGTATGAAGTCGCGGTACGTCCGCATTGATGCACGATACAAGAATGGAGCGGCCCATGCACCCGGGACATAAGAAATCACGATGCGACGTCCAGTGTGAGTCGCGGCGTCCCTATTGGGTAAAACGGCGGGACACGCCTGTGCGTCGCTCGCACCGTGCGGCGCATTTGTCGCACCGTTCGGTGGTGCATGGGTCGGGGCAAGGCCGTCGCGCCGGGTCGAGCCGGAATGGTGGAACACGACCCGCCACGGGTCCGTATACTCGACGCATCCGGAGGTTGCAGCATGACACCGGCTGCGAGCTGTGCAAAGAACGTGACATCTCTTTCGTCGAGCGATCGGGAAGGGCTCGCCGAGCCCGATGGACGCGTGTTCAGTGCCCGGCCGGCTGACCACTCACGCGACACCGTCGCAGGCCGGATCGCCGAAGCAGCGGGCTACACCGTCGCATCGGTGATCGCCGCTCGCACCGGCTTTCACGGTGAGACCGTCCGCCGCTACCTGTGCGGGCGTACACCGAGCATCGCGTTTGTGCGGGCGTTCTGCGACGCGTATGGCGTGTCGGCCGACTGGGTGCTCATGGTCGGCGAGGCGGGCACGCAGGAGCCCGCAACCACGCCCGCGCTCGCCGCGGCACCACTCGAGGAGTTGGTGGGCGAACTGGCACGCCGAGTGCGGCCACGCACGCGCGCCGTGATGAAGTCGCGCGAGCCATCACGCGCGGACACCGGGGGCAAGCGGCAAGGGTGAGCGCACGCCGGAGAATGGCGGCGCACCGTCGCCCTCACCCGGTTGCCCATTGCTGCTCGCAGTGCGCCGATCGGTTGAGTTTCCACCACCGTGCGGCTGATTGTCCACACCCCCCATGTGCTCGGCCCTTGGCCATGCGCCGGTAGCGTGCGGCCTGAGTGGTGCTCCGCCGCGGCGGGTGCGTTGCGTCAGGCTCCTCATGCATGAAAGGGCTCGCCATGTTTGCCACACGGCGTCGATGCACGATCAAGACGGGGGTTGCTCGGTGGCTGGCCGCACTGTGGGCCGGAGGGGTGGCACTGACCGTGCACGGCCAACATCAGCCCTACCAAGGATCGGCCGGTTGGCTTCCGCGCCCAACGTGGGCAGTTGCACTCCCCTCGAACCCCGCGGCCCCTCTGGACCCGTGCACGCCACTCGATCCGCAGTGGGCCATGAACTGGGACGGCCGCGAACTGTACGACCCGATCGGGAATCCGTTCTCGCCGCCGCAGTACGTGCCGTCGTATGCGATCTCCGACCGCTGGCAGTGCAACTTGTCGCTCGGGCGGTTCAAGGGGTACATTGGATGCTGGGACGGCATCGAGGCATATCACCCGTACCCGGCCTTCGGCGGCGAGTCGGTTGTGGGAGGGGCTGGCAACTACAACCGCTCGGTTGCGCCGCCCCAGCCGACGTTTCCGCCGCGGGCGCGGTTCGGAGCCGCAAGTTCCCTTTCCCTGCTCGCGCAGCAAGGTTCTGACAGGCCGCCGCCCAAGGTGCTCCCTGATCGCCCGTTGCTGGACGAGACGATCGACCTGATCACGGGGGGAGCCTTGCTGCAGGAGGTGGACATGGAGCTGCCCTTTGGCGGGGCGCTGTTTCGCCATGTGCGCACCTACGCGGACACCGTCCCGGCATCGAGCGCGCTGCCCACCCTCGGGTGGTCCTCGTACGATTCGCCGCCGATAGATGCCGACCGCGTCTGGGATTGGCAGGGCATCGGTTGGATGATGAGCGAGAGCCCCTTGCTGCTGGTGGATGCGGGCACGCCGGACGCGGTGCCCGCGAGCACGCGGCGAACGTGGCTCGTGCTGGACGCGCACCACAGCATTCCCTTCGACTTCGAGCCGAACACCGGACGCTACATCTGCCCGCCGCGCTTCGACGCGCGGTTGGAGCACGACGGTGCCTGGCCGGGCGCTGCGAGTACGCAGACGCAGAACTGGTGGGCGGATGGGCCTTGGACGGGGGCCTCCGACACCGCGGGTGCCTTTCGCCGCCCCCGATGGTTCCGCGTCTGGCTGCAGAGCGACACCATCTGCCTCACGTTCTGGGTCGACTGGAGCGACATGCCGCAGTCGGCTCGCGCCAGCCACGCGTCGTTCCATCGGGTTGCCCTCGACGGCAACGGCGGCCCCGTACGAGCGGAGTGTCCGCCGGACGGGGCGAGATTTGATGGCCTTCCGTATTTCGGCTACCTCACCCAGATCGCCGACACGCGGGGCCATCGTGTGGAACTGGAGGTGGCCGGTGTACCCGCGAGTGTCGGCGGGGCGGGCCTGCCCGCCATGCGGGCGGTGGAGTTGACGCGGGTGGAGACGGACCAGTCGCAGAACGAAGGATCTGGGTGTGCCTGTGTGCAGGGGTGCGCCGAAAGGGGCCAGGTGCGCTCGGCCCGCCTGTGGCGTCGCGACCGGCAGGGAAACGACGTGTGCGATTGGACACTCGCGTACGTCTATCGCAACTTCTGGCAGCTGACGGAGGAGTGGCCGCTCAGCCGGGAGTCGCCCGTGAGTTCTCTCGCGTCGCGCTCGTACACGTCAAACTCGTTGCACGCCCTGTATGCGTATCGGGGCGACCGCCTGGGCGAGTTTCCGGCGGGCCCGATGGTGATCGAGGGCAAGTATTTTCTTCTCCGCCCGCGCACGCTCCCGACGGGCGGGCGGCCGGCGGGTGCGGCCGGGCCATGGTCCGGCAGCGCCATGCTGGACGACCCCCTCTTCCCGCGCCTTGGTCCTGTGAACTTCGACGATCGCCCCCGGGCCGTCCAGGCGGTCGCTCAGGAACTCGCACTGGTCGCTTCGTACGACGAGGCTGACCAGGTCATCGACCCGGCGACGCTGCTCGGCCTGCCGGCTGGCTGGGAGAAGCGAACGCGCTACACGTATGGAGAAGATGCCCAGGTCTGGACCGACGATTACCGAGCGGTCGGGTGGCTCGCGGGCCTGACATCATCACATGGTCCGTGGATTGTGGACTGTGCCGGACCCGCCGCGGGGAGGGGTGGCGGCGTGTGGAAGTATGGCAACCAGCAAGTGGGGGGGCCGCGTCTGATCCGCGTGCAACGCACGACCCGTGGCGGCCCCGCTCCTGCCGCGCTGGCAGAGTCTTCCGAGGACACGCTCTATCGGTACAAGCGGATGGACCCACACGTCGAGGAAATGCACCTCACGCAAGTGGTTCCCCCGGTTCGGGTAAGCCAACTGCTGCAGCAGAACTGGCCAGCCGACTCCGGGTCGATGTTTGACGGCATTCCGCTTGCCGTGGCCGGACGGCCGACCGTGCACGACCTGTTCCGAGTATCCGATGCCGCCCTGATCGGCAACGCTGAAGGCGGGAGCGACCCGCGAAGTGAAAGCCAGGGAGGCCTGGTGTTGACGTACGGGCGCAGATCCGTTGCGGCCAGCCAGGAGCAGGAAGCGCGAGCCCTGCTGGGCCTTGGGTTCAGCGGCAACAACCAAGGCCTTACCGTGCCGGAGGCCGGCTTGACGGAGTACCAGCGCGACGGCCGGAAGTGGCTGCTCTATCACTACCTGTGCCTGCCGACCAACGCGATGGTTGCCGGGGACGACAACCGATGGAATGTGGAACCCGGCCACTCCTTGTTCCATCACCCGCACGCGTGGCGCGGAAGGTGGCTGAACAACGCGCTCTGGACTGACGGGATGCCGCCCGGCCAAGACGATGGCGACCTCGCCAACGCGACCTGGGGCACCGTCGCCGTTACTGCTTCGGTTGCGGATCGCCCACGCACCGCGCGAGTTGTGCAATGCAACCGCGCAGGCGATATCCTGCTCGACCAGACGTACACAGACTCGGGCACCAGTCCCGGCGGCTGGAGTCTCTCGTCTCAGCAGGGTTCCTCCGAGGTGCGTGAGTATGAGGCGTATGGCGGCAGGGGTCGGCGCTTGGCCAAGATCAAGGGGGCCGGGTGGAGCGCGGCGAACGCCGCCTCGCCCGCCAGCGGGACAGGGCTGGTCACATGGTTCACGTACGCAAGCGATGTTGCCGACGATCCGGCGTCGCTCGTGGTGGTGAAGGTTGAGGTGAGCAACGGCGACGGCACCAACGCTCGCCGCGTGTCCGTGAAGGAGTTGCAGTACCTGGCCGGCACCACCATCGAGAGCGGCGGCGAATCCGGTGTCGTACCGGCGAATCGGTACGTGCATGTCGACCGCACACTCTCGGAGCCGGGTCGTGCCGACAAGCCGGCCAGGTGGCTCGAGACCAGGACCAACTATCGGTTTGTCCTCGACCCGTCCGTCTTGCGCAATGGCGAGGTGCTGTTACAGGCTGCGCCCCGTCTGATCATGCAAGAGGCCGTCCGCGGCAAGACCATGCAGCCCGACGGGACTGAGCGATCCGCGATCATACGCGAGGCGTTTGACGAGTACGGCCGACGCACGCACCTGCTGCGCGGCAGCATCGCACGGGCGGAGCCATTTGCCGCAGCCGTGCAGGGCGATGATGTCGCGCTCGACTGGGTGCGGTACAACGGGCAGGGTTGGGCCGAGGTGTCCATCGTGGATGCCAGGATGGACGGCGAGCTGAGCCACACGCCCGCTCCTCGCCTGGGGGGCGTTGCCGTACCCGGAGGCTGGGCGTACGCCGTCGCTGGGCCGATCGTCTCGCCGCGCTCCGGCAACGAGATGATCGACGATCAGGCATTCCATCTGCCCGGCCCTGTCGCTCACGAACGACAGCACCTGGTGACGGCTCAGTACGTCGGCTCGTTCGGCCAGGAGTGGGTCGTGCACCCCAATGGCCTGGCCGACATCACTCGCTATGACGAGAAGGTGTTTGTCCCGATTGGTGGTCCGACGATCACGGCCGGTCGCGCCGACATCCCCATGATGGTCGTTTCAGCATTCAAGGGGCTTGCATCGACGATGATGTCGGAAGGCAGCGGCCCGGGAGCAGCAGCGGGCACGGGCGGTCCGGCCGAGGAGCAGCACATCGTCGAGGGGCAGGTTCGGGAGTCGAAGACCGGAACGTGGCCCAGCACGACGGGCGACACGCTGATGCTCCTGCCCACCCGCACCACAACGTTTCAGTACGATGCCGCGGGCCGCCCGGTCGGTGCCAGGGTCTTTGTCGGCGACGACGCCGCCGAGCGGCCCCTCGTGCAGGCGCAGGGCACACGCGACACCTTCGGCGGCTTCGAGCGAGAGCAGGTTCCTGACGGCACGATCACTCGCACGCTGCGCGATGCGCTGGGCCGTGTCTGGCGCACCTACCGTGGCACGGCCGACATCCATCCGTTCTGGCAGACCGGCAACGCGGCCGACAACATGGTGATCGCGGAGGAACGCTTCTACGCCGACGCGGTGCACCCGCTCGCTCTGCGCAACGTGGGCAAGCTCCTGCGCATAGACCACTTCACCGACCTTGACGGGGTGGCGCAATACGTCAACGGCGGCCCGGCCGCCGCGGCCGCCGCGCCAGCCGGTCCACCGACCTGGAGCGAGCACTTCGAGTATGACATCCAGATGCGGCAGGTGATCGTCAGGAAGTCCGTCGGACGCGCTGGCCCGCTGCCCGGAGGCGGAAGGGGCTCCGCGGGGAGCGTGTTCGAGACCACCGCCACTTGGCTCGACCAGGCTGGGCGTGCGCGGCTGGTGGCACGGTTCGGGCCCGGCACCATAACGCACTTGGGCGCGTTGTCGCCAGCCGAAGCCGAGATCGGCGCCGCTCCGCCCACGGCTGAAGCGATCCTGAGCGTGTGCCGGCCCAGCGGGAACGCAAGCCCGGCCATGCCCGCGTCGCTGGTGAGCCTGAGCGAGACCACCTACAACCTGCGCGGGTTGCCCGAAGAGCAGCGTTCGTACATCTTGGAGCCTGGCTTGCTGTCGCCAAGCGACGCGGCACACTACACCGCGACGATCACCTACTACGACCACGAAGATCGACCCATCTGGGTGGAGTCGCCCGGCGCGGGCGTGCGCCGCACCCTCTACGACGCGCTCGGTCGCGAACTCTCCGCCGCGATGGGCGTCGAGTGCGATGATGCCGGGGTGCCCGCGCGTGGCACGGGCAAGCTCCGCGAACTGACACGCACAGACACGGTCTACGACGCGGACGGGAACCCGCTCCGCACGGTCTCTCGCGAGCGTTTGCACGATGCCCCGCGCAACGAACTCGTGCTCGGTCCGGGCAACAGCATCGCCTCGTACTCCTTCAACTGGTACGACGCCAACCGCCGCCTCATCGCCACGGCCGATGTGGGCGCGAACCCCGGCGTGGCCGCGGCCAACACGTACACGCCCGGTATCGAGCTTGGAGCGGGCGAGGCGATCGATCCTGACAAGCCGCCGACGTGGTCGGGCGGCGCGCCCGGCGCCGGAGCCTATGTCTATACCGGCTGCTGGAGCACGAGCGGGTCGCCGGGCACAAACCCGCCGCCATCCCCCTTCGACTCGCGCACGCGCACCACGTTGTACACCTACGACGATCAAGGCCGCCAGACGTCCGTGCGCGGCCCCGACGGCAGCCTCACGCGGCACGTGTACGACGCGCTCAACAACATCGTGCTCACCACCGAAAACGCCGATGCCCACCCGAGCCAGCAGCGGCGCACCGCCTACGACTATCGAAACGGCCAGTTGCAACGCATCGCGGCGGTGCTTCCAGGGCACGCACTCACCACGCCTCCTGAAGGAAGCGTGGCCCCCGCCACGGCGAGTTGGCCCGCCGATCTTGACGGTGGTGCCGCGGGCCTGCAAATCACGCGGCTGCACTACGGGGCCGACATCGTGGACCACGGTTTCAACGCGGTAGGCCGCAGCAACGGCCTGGTTGGCCGCGTGTCCTTCCCGGGCCGCACCGGCAACGGCGGCCCGGACAGCACCGGAGACCTCTGGTTCAACTACACCTTTGATGATCAGGTCGCCACCCGGCGCGATGCCCGCGGCCATACGTTCCGCTACCGATACGATGCCGCGCGCCGGCTCGCCTCAATCGAGGTGGGCGGGACAAGCGTGGATGCCGAATCGGGCGCGATCGCGGGATTCGTGCCGGGTTACCTGCCGTCGGAGTTTGCTGCGGCCCTGACGGCCACGCCCCGCGTGGCGTATGTGCAGTTTGCCTACAACGAGCGCGGCCTGCTGGCCGATGCGCGGGCCTACGACCGCAGGACCGGCCAGCTCGCTGCCTTGGCGCACACGCGCTCGGAGTATGACGTGCGCGGCAACCTCGTGAAGGAATACCAGTTTGTTGGCGGTGAAATGGTCGACACGCGCGACTACAACCTGGATGGGGCTGTCAACCCCGACGACCTGGGCGACTTCGTCACCTGCTACTGGAATCTCTGAACAATCGCGCAACCGCCGGG
>FRDC01003661.1_pt1 | contig 11328 bp, 5 predicted proteins | sample 1106171 | NCBI WGS metagenome assembly FRDC01 (sample SAMEA3930566, study PRJEB13176) | freshwater metagenome | biome: Drinking water system; feature: drinking water; material: water | place: Singapore | collected 2014-12-20
AGTAGCCGGCGTACAGCGCGGCACCCCGGGCGCCGAGTTCGTCGAGCGCCGACACGGCGCCGGTCTGCGTGTCCTTGAAGGCGTTGGTCAGGCCGAAGACCGGGTTGTAGCGGGTCAGCGTGTTGCGTATCCAGTCGTTGTAGGCGCCGAGCGACGAGGCCAGGGCGCGCTGCATCTGGCCGGTCTCGTCGACCGAGGCCTTGCGCATGGCGCGCAGCAGCAGCGGGTCGTGCACGGTGACGTAGACCTCGCGGCCGCCGACCTTGACGGACACGGTGTCCGGGCCCTTGTCGGTCTCCATCGACAGCGACACCAGGCCGGTGAGCCGGTTCTGGCTGCGGCGCGGCGTCTTCGCGTTGACCTCCCACAGCGTGGGGTCTGGGTTGCTCGTCACCAGGTCGAGGAACACCTTGCCGACCGCGTTGCGCTCGGCGCGGATCACCGCGCGCTGGTAGTCGCGCACGATGTTCTCAATGATGTCGCCGGCGCGGCTCGCGCGGCCCAGCGCCTTCAGGGACTCCTTGCCGCGGATGTTGAAGCCTCGGCCGCTGCCCGGGCGGATCGTGCCGGTCTCGTCGTTGACGACATCGAAGCCGCGCAGAGGCACGTAGTCCTGGTACTGCTGGCCCCAGGCGTCGTACTCGGCTTGCGTGATCAGGCCCTCGTCGAGCAGCACGCGGCGCGTGGTCTCGGTGATGGCCAGCAGATCCTGGCGCAGGTCTTCGAACTGCTGCAGCTTGCCGGCGGGGATCTTGGCGATCACGGCCGCCGCATCGGCGTCGGTCATGCCGGAGCCCTTGCCCTGCAGCTTGGGGTTGATGGTGTCGATGTAGGCGTTGCGCTCCGGCGCGTGCTTGGCGTACGCATAGACCGCGAGCTCGTCGAGATCGATGCCGGCCTTGGCCGCCTTGTCGAGCATCGGCTTGACCCAGCCCTCGGCGAAGTCCTCGAGCTGCGACTGCACGCGGCCGTACATGCGCTCCTCAGCGCGATAGACGTCACGGCGCTCGTCGACGATGCCGCCGCCGCGCAGCACGGCGTCCTGCACGACCTTGGTCCTGAGGAAGTAGTCCTGCACGACACGGCGCAGCTGCTGGGTGCGTGTCTCGTCCTCGACGGGGAAGCCGAACGCGTTGGTCAGCTGGTTGCCGTAGCCGGTGCTGGCGCGCTGGCGGCGGTTGGCGAAGTCGACGCCGGCGCGCATCGCCGCGTCGACCTCGGCCACGAGCCCCGGGTCCTCCTTGGCGGCGACATCGCGCGGCACGCGCGTGATCTCGGCGTCGCCCCAGTTGCGCCGCGCGCGCTCGAGCGCATGCACCTGGTTCAGGCCGCGCTGCGCCTCCAGCATGCTGTCGCCGCCCGGCCAGCTGACGCGCACGAACTCGACGTGAGCGTACTTTTGCTGGGCGAACGGAGTGTTTGGCTTGCTCTTGCGGAAGCCCATCAGGTTGTCTGGCGCGCTCTCGTAGGGGCGGCGTGCCTCGCTGAAGTCGATGCGAGCGTCGTCGCCGGAGAACGTGCCGCGGTTGCCGATGGCGCTCTTGATCTGGCCAGGATCGAACACAGCCAAGGCCTGGAAATCCTTGAGAGTGTCGGGGTTCTGATCGATGAACAGCACGGAGTCATAGCCGGCACGCTTGAGGCCAGCCACCATCTCGCGTCCGTCTTCGTCGTCGAACTTGGACCAGTCGAAGTTGTTGAAGTATCTCGGGTTCAAACCGACCCCTTCGATGGCTCGATAGTCCTCCTCGGACAGGCCGCTCACAGTGTCGAGCGTGTTCTCTGCCTTTAGGAATACCGGCATGACATTGGCGCCAGCAACGAACTTGCCGTCGATGGTCCCGTAGGCCTGGCTGTCCTCGCGAGAGTCGGTGAAAAAGATTGCCGCGCGCGAAGTCGCCCATTCTCCGAAGAGACCGCTGTTCTTGGTGACGCGGTTGGCCTCGAACTGGTCGAAGGAGTTCTTGGTGGTGTGGTAGTAGATGACCGGGCGCCCCTTGATGTCGATCGTCTGGCTGTCTCCAAACCAGCGCCAGAAGTTGGCCAGGCCGGCCTTGGTCGAAGAGATCTGCCGGCCGGTGCTGTCGACGTTGACCCCTCGAGCGGTGTCCCCGCGCGAGGAGATGAGACGCTCGGTTGGAACAGTCGCCCGGCGACTCGCGAAATCGTCCTGGAAGAGGTCGCGCTGCTCGCTGAAGTCCACGTCCCGCACCGGCTTGCTGCCCTGCCGCTGGCTCGCCGGCGTGGCGGCGATGAACGTCTTCATCGGCGCGTCGACGGCGCGGTCTCCGGTCAGCGTGTACTCGATCGGCAGCAGCGCGGCCTTCTGGCGCGCGAACTCGCGGTCCTTGATGGCGAGGCGGTCGGCGCCCGGGCGGAAGTTCACCCAGCTGTTCTGGCCGCGCGTCTCCGACGTCAGCGCCCAGCGCGCCCACGGGTTCGGCGTCATGGCCATGTGGTTCTTCCAGGCCGCCTCCTCGCCCTTCGGCCCGAACTGGACCGGCGCCACAGTGTGCGCAAAGTAGTCGTGCACGGCGCGCAGCAGGTCGTTGTAGAGCAGCGCGTAGCCGTTCGCGTCGCGCAGGCCGCTGTCGCCCAGCAGTGGGTGCGCGCTGAAGTCCTCGCCGGGCGGGCCGAACGTCTCCGGCGTCGTGCCGAAGATGAACAGGTGGTTGTTGTCGAGCACGTCGCGACGCATCGCCGCGCTGTTGGCGTAGGGCTCGCCCTGGCCGTTGAGCACTTCGACCTTGACAGGCAGCGCCTTGTACTGGCGCACGACCTCGCGCGCCAGCTCCTTGTAGGCGCGCTGCACGCGGGGGTTCTTCAGGTCGTTGTCGGGCAGCGCCTCGTAGGCGGACGCGATCTTGCGCTGCAGCTCGGCCTGGGCTGGCGTGATCTCCTGAGCCTGGTCGAAGGCCTTGACCTTCTGGCCGGCGTTCAGGTACTCGGCGACTCGTCGGGCGGTGACGGACTCGGCGGCAGGCCCTACGGCAAGCTGGCCACGAATTCCGTCGAATCCGACTGCTGCTCCCGCACCTCGACCGTACGCCCAGAGGCGCGCAGCTTCTCGTCCAACTCCTCCAGCTGCCCTTCCCAGGAGCTGGTCAGCGCGTCCGATTGAGAGGTCGAACTCGGCTCGGGTGTTTTCGTCTGCCGGGTCTCCGACATAGTAGGCCTCCACGAAGTCGTCGCCGAAGGTCAGGCCATAGAGGCCGGACTTGTCGATGACCGACTGGATCTGCTTCCCGGTGAGCGCCCTCTTCAGCGTCCAGCGATACACCGGCGTGACGTAGGAGCCGTCGCCATACACGGTGCCGACCTTGTCCTTGGTCGACTGTCGCACATGGACCTGCTCCTGATTGAAGTTCTCGGCGAACTTTGCAAGAGCCGCGAGAACTGTATCACGGTCGTTATCCGTGAACGTGATCTGCAGGCCCAGCGAAGGCTCGCTGGCGCCGCCGTACAGGCCGGTGGCACGCTGCTCCTTGAGGCGGGCTGAGCTGCCAGCCATCAGGTGGCGCAGGCTGTCGAGAGCGATGTCTTGAAGCAGCGCATGCGCGAACTGGTCCCCCTTGCCGGCCCGCGCATAGAGCTCGGCGATGCCGGGGATCGTCTGCGTGGCGGCCGACAGCGAGACGGCCATCTTGTCCTTGGCCTCGGCGGCCTCGAGCACACGCGTCGCGCGCAGCTCGGGCTTGTCGTCGATCTCGGTGTTGAACGACGTGGCGCCGTCGGATGCAAAGCTGCCTTCGTCGCTGCCTTCCCAGGCCATCGGCCGGATGCCGCCGGCGATCTTCATCACCTCGTCGCGCGCCTGCTCGCGCGTGATCTCGCCGGCCTTGAACCGATCCCAGACCTTGTCGATCGAGCCGCTGATCTTGTCCTTGATGGCGGCCGGAAACAGGGCGCGCACGGCCTCCCAGGTGATCGACTGCATCTCTCGCGGCAGGATGCCGCGCTGTGCCGCGGCATCGCGGTAGGCGTCGGCGAACAGGCCGTAGGTGCCGGATGCCCCGGTCTCCGCGCTCTGGCCGGCGGCGCCGAAGTTGTCGGCCACCTCCGGCGAGCTGCCGCTCAGGCCCTTGATAAGTGCCGCCGCGACGGCATGCGTGTCGATCGTGACGTGTCCGTCGCCGCTCTGCGGGGCGATGATGTTGTTGAAGAAGTTGCGGACCTTGTGCTCGTCGCCGAGCTTCGTCTCGACGTTGCGGAAGCTGCCGTCTCGCAGGATCGAGATCGCCTTGGCGATCGTGTCGAAGCCGCCCCATGCGACCGAGGCCTCGCCGTCGTCGCTGTTGGTGACGTAGTCGCCGAAGCCACCCTCTGGCGTCACCAGGCGATAGCGGCGCTCGTGATAGGTCTCGTCGAAGACGCGCACGAACTTCGCGGCGTCGTCGAGCTCCATCGAGCCAAGCGTCTTGCCCTCGAGCCGCTTGGCGACGTCGAGCACGCGGCGGCGCGCGTCCTTGGTGGCGACGTCCTTAGATGCGTCGACCCAGCTCTGGACCCAGGCCGTCATGGCCGGCGACCACTGCTCGTCGGCGCGACGCCGCACGGTGGCGATCACGCGCTCGGCCAAGCTGACGTTCTTGAACCAGTCCATCTGCGGGCTGAGGACAGCCAGCACGCCGGCAGCCTGGCGCTTCGACACGCCGTACTTGGCCTGCCACTCGCTCGCGATACGGTTGGCCCCGTCGTACCAGAGCTTGGCGCGCGCGCGGATGTCGGCCGGCACCAGGTCGTGCAGCCACAGCAGGTTCTTGACGACCGTGTCGTGCAGCTCCTGCATGAGCTGCTTCGCGTTGCCCTTGCCGCTCAGCGTGTTGTACTTGCGCAGTGCGGCCTCGATGGCCTTGACGTGGCGCTCGCTCTTGCGCACGTCGTCGCCGTCGATCACGAGCTTCTTCTCGTATGCGGCGCGCTCCGAGCCCTTCTTGCTCGGCCGTGTCGTGCTGACCTCGACCCGCTCCTCGGGGTCGATGAAGTCGGCGCGCCGTTCGCTGAACATCGGATCAGCCGGCAGCATCGTGTCGCCGCTGTCCAGCCACTCGCCGAAAACCTCCTGGGTCATCTCGGTGATCGAGCGCAGGCCTGGCCAGCCCTTGCTGTAGTTGCGCGCGTAGATCTCGCGGGCCTCCTCCTCGTCGGCCGCGCCGCCGATGACCTTGTGCTCGTCGAATTCGCCGGTGCGCGGGTCGACCTGGTCGACCACGAACATCGGCCCGTCCCAGTTCTCCGGCGTGCCGGGCTTGATGAAGATGTCGATGTGGTCCTTGTCGCGGCCGACGGTCCCACGGATATAACCGTAGTGATCCTTCATCTCGGTGCGCCAGGTCTTGCCGTCACCGTCGGTGCCAGAGCGCACCGAGCCCTCTGGGTTTTCGATGCTGATATCGCGGCCCGCGAGGCGGGCGCGACCGACCTTGTAGTTGCCGGCCTTCTTCTGGGCGTCGGTCGGCTCGGCCAGGTCGTTGGCCTTGGATGTAGCCGCCTGCTGCGCGCCCTCGTCGACGGCGGTCGCCGTGCCGCGGCGCTGCGCCGCCTTCGCGTAGGCGGTCGTGATCGCGTCGCGCACCCTCTGCACGTCGGTCGTGAACTCGCCGAGGTCTTCCTTCTTGAGGCCCTTGATCAGCGTGTCGAGCTTCTCGATGACGGCGTCGGCCAGGCGAGCGAACGCCGAGTCGCCCATCTTGGCGCGCAGGTCGCGCCAGAACTCTGGCGTTTTCGCGTGCTGCTGCGCGAGCACGGCGGTCAACTCCTCGTCGACCTGTTCGTCCGCGTAGCCGAAGTCCTTCTTGAAGCGGTCGACGTTGCGGAACGTCGGCTTCACGGCCGTGATGAGCTCGGCCTTGATGTCGTCCGGAAGACCGTGCACGACTTCGTGCGCGGCGGCCGCCAGCGGCAGCTCGCTCTTGTCGTCGGCGCGCAGCACGACGACGTCGTCGACGCGGGCCGCGACGAATCGCGACTTGCCCTTCTTCGCGCGCACGAAGAGGGTCGGCATGCCGAGCACGTTCGCGAGTCGAGTCGCGAGGCTGACGCCTTCGCTGGACTCTGGCGTGACCTGCTCGAGCTTCAGCGCCTCACCGCGCTTCAGTCGGCTGTCTTGGATTCGGGCGAGAATCTGCCCGACGCGAGCAGGCTCAAGATTGCCGACTTCAGCGGCTCGTCCTGCACGTTCGGATCGATCGTTGCCCGCGGGAGCCGCGACTCGATCCCGTCCTTGAGCAGTTCCTTCTGCTCCCTGAACGCTGCTTCCCTCTCCTGCAGCCAGGCTCTCGCCTGCGCCTCCAGCTCGCTGTCCATCTGCGTCTCCTTGTGACACGAGCGTCACCCGCTCGTTCGTCAGCGCGGCGAGGCGACCCCGGCCGGTGCTGATGTTCTGTTGGGCGACGACGACCATGTCATTGTCGCCCGTGGCGTGCGCGGCCTCGAGCTGTCTGTGCGACTTCTCGAGGAACTCGTTGGCGGCGGCGATGGCCTTCTCGTTTGTCGAGAGCGCATTCTTGCGGGCGGCCTGCTCGTTCTTCGCTGTCTCCGCGTCTGCGGCGGCCAGTAGGTCTGCGTCGCTGGCGCGCGCCGCCGGGTTGGTCAGTGCACCAGCTCGCTCGGTGAGTCCCGCTCGAACAGGTTCATCCGCTGCGCCAGGTGCGACAGCTGCTTCGGAAACAGGACGAACTGCTCCTGCGAGACCAGGATCTCGTCCTGCAGCAGCCATGCCTCCTGAGTCGACAGCACCCCCGCCATCACCGCCTCCTCGAGCCACGGCTCCAGGTACATCTGCCACGCCGACATTCGCGCCCTCCTCGACCATCGGGGCCGCTGCCGGCACGGGCACAACGATGGGGGTGAGGCCGGCCCGCGCGCTCGGCGAGTCCGGCTCGGTGAAACTGGTGACGACCGGCCTCGTGGCCAAGCGCTCGTGCACCGCCGCGCCGCCCGCCGTCGCGATCTCGGCCGGCGCGCCGAAGCCTTCGCCGACGACCTCGGCGAGGATGTTGCCGGGGCTGAGCTCCTGGCCGGCCGCGATCTCGCCGGCCGCCTCGCCGACGCCGCCTAGAACGCCTTGGACCGGCGTCTGGACAGCGACGTTCGCGAGCTCGCGCGCCACCGGCTTGCCGGCCAGGCGGGTCGCCGCCGCCTTCGACAGGGCCAGCTTGCTGGCAACGCCACCGCTCAGTGCGTCGACCGCGCCGACCGGGCCGGCGTGCGCCATCGCCTGTTTGGCGATCGACGTCATGAGCTTGCTGTCCTTCGCCGCCGCGGCGACCGCCTGGGGGTCGTTCAGGTCGACGCCGGCGTTCTGCAGGCCCTCGATGATCTGGCTGCCGTAGTCGGTCGCGCCGGAGCCGGCGCCCATCACCGCGGCACGCGCGGCTGCGCCGCCCGGCACAACCGCGGCGCCGACCAGGCCGGGCGCGTTCGAGACCAGCGACTCGGGCCCGATCGCCGCGATGAAAGTCACGGGGTCGGCCGTGAAGGCGCGCAGCGCCTCGCCGAAGGTCTTGGCCTTCATGACCTGGCCGACGACGGGCGGCGCCGGGTAGTCAGCCTTCGTGGCCTCGGCGCCGACAATCGATGCCGCATTGCCGGCCGCCGCGGAGCCCGTCTGCTGGCGGAACTGCTGGCGCTGGTCTGGCGTCATCCAGGCCAGGCCGTAGGGGTCTTCGTCGCCGGTGAAGGTCTCCGGCTTCTTGCCGGCCGCGAGCTTCGCCTCGACGTCGTCGATCGTGCCCAGGATGCCGGCGTTGGCTCGCAGCGCGGTGCCGGACATGCCCTGCATCAGGCTCGGGACACCGCGCGCCAGGGAGTCGCTCATCGTGCCCAGGAGGCCGCGCTCGACTGGCGCATCGGTGCGCCGCGGGTCGGCCGAGGCGCCTCGGCCTGCGCCTCCCTGCGCCGGCGCCACGCCGGTTGGCAGGGGCTTCTGCTTGCCCAGTTCCGACGACAGGCCGTCGACGATCTCCTTGGCCGAGTAGCCCGCCGCGCGCGCGCCTGCGGTGTCGAAGCCGGTCTCTGTGGCCAGGAAGTCAGCGATCTCGTCGTCCGAGTAGCCGGCGGCGCGCGCGGCCTTGAGGTCAAATGCCATCGTCTCAGCGCTTCATGAAGTTGGACAGCGGCGGGCGCTCCTTCTTCCCGGGCGCCGGCTTGTCGCCATTATCGCCCCTCGGCTTCACAATGCCAATCTCCAGCGCCTTGCGCTGCTCGAGCACGCTGGCCAGTTCGTCCTGCATCTCGACGTAGGCCTGCGGCGCGCGGCCCTTCTTGATGTCGTTCGAGATGATGGGGTCGGCCGCCAGGCGGCCCATCTGCGTGCGCAGCGTACGCTCGCGCTGGGTCAGGTCGGTGATCAGCTTCAGGCGCTCCGGATCCTGTCCATTGCGCTTCTGCTCAGCGGTGGCGTTGTCCTTCGCGGCTTCGGCGGCGTTCTTGCCGATCGTCGACCTGCCGACCGGCGTCGCGTCGTTTGCGCCGGTGAACTCGTCGTAGACGACGCCGCCAGACTCCTTCTTCGAACCCTTACCCTCGGTGGCAGCGATCGTCTTGGCGCCCTCCTCGGCGTCGATCTCGCCGTTGATGATGCCGCCGGCGACCTTGTTGCCGATCTCGGTGCGGCGCCCCTTCGTGACGTCGTCGTACTTGCCGCCGTAGATGTACTCCTGCTGGATCTCGGCGAGCGCCGCACGCTTTGCCTGCAGCCAGTCACGCGTGGCGCCTGTGACTCGGCGGTCTGTCTTCGTGGCTCGGCGCGACACGGCGTCACTGTTCTCGGGGTCGGCGTCCTGGCGGGTCGTGACGTCGGTCCCGTAGGCCGACAGGTCACCGCTCGCGTTGGCGGCGCGCAGCGCGCGCAGCTCTGGCACGCTCATGCCCAGGCGGTTGGCCATCGCCTCCTCGGCCATCGAGCCTGGCTTGACGTCCTCGAGGAACGGCCCCTCCTTGGACCCGCCGGCGCCGCGCGCAGCCGCGCGCTCGGCCGCGATCTCGCGCTGGGTCTCGAGCTTGTCGGCGAGCAGCTCGCGCTGCAGGTCGCCCTTCATGCGCAGCTCGTCCTCGCGCGCCGCCAGGTTGAGCGCGGTGCCCCCGAGTGACGAGCCGGCGTCGCCGAGGCCCTTCAGGGCCGCGCCGAAGATCAGACCGCCCATGCTCAGGCCTCCTGCGGTTGCTGCTCGCCGTCGCCCGCGGCGATCTGGTTGAACGTGGCCGGGTCGATCTGGTTCATCGCCTGCTCGAGCTGCGCGGTGTCGCCGCCCTGCTCGCGCACGAAGCGCACCAGCATCGCCTTCATCGCCTCTGCGATGGTGGCGCCGTCGATCTGAAGGCCGGCCGCCTCGCCGACCTCGGCGACCTCGGTCAGCACCTCGGTGGCCAGCGGCACGAGCTCCTCGTCGGGGATGTCGCCGCCGGTCTTCTCGTCGATGATCTGCATCATCTGGTAGGCGGCGTCCGCCATCGCCTGGGCCGGGTTGTCGCCGGCCGAGCGCAGCGCGGCGGCGAGCTGCTTGGCACCGCCCTGCTTGTACAGGGCGGTCATCGCGTACTGGATCGCGGCGTCGTAGGCCTCGCTGTTGCCAGCGTCATCGGCCCCGGTGTCGTCCGGCATCGGGGCGTCGTCGGCCGGCTGGGCGGGCTGCTGGCCCTGCATCTGCTCGTTGATCAGTCCCATCGCGGGCTCCTCAGGTGGTGAACAGGCGGGCGCCCACGTTGGTGTTGTAGCGCTGGCGCTCCTCCTCGGCCAAGCGGTCCTGGCGCTCGTTCTGCGCCTCGATCATCTTGCCCTGGCCGATGCCGCTGACGATCTGCGAGCCGGCCTGGATCAGGGCCGGTGCGGCGTACGGGCTCGAGAGCAACTTTCCGACGAGACCCTGGGAGACCGGCGTCGTGGCGCCGCCCGCGGCGGCCGAGCCCATCGACGCGGTGCCGGCACCCGCGGCGTCGCCGGCGAGCTTCGCGAAGGTCTGCTCGGTCGGGCTCATGGCGCCGCCGACGAGGCCGCTGCCGCCAGCCGACGAGCCGCCCGTGAAACCGGTCGCGATCTGGCTGGCGGCCTCGCCCAGGTTGCCGGCGGCGAGCGAGGTTGCCGCCCCGGTGAGCCCTGACCAGGCCCCCGAGATGCCGTTCAGCGCGCCGGTCAGTCCGCTCGCGCCGGCGCCGGCCGCGCCGCCGAAGAACCCGGTGACGGCGGGCACGCCGAAGAACGCCAGCGCAGCGCCGGCGACGAGCTTGCCGATCGGCGACTTGATGATCTTCTTCGCGATCTTCGCGACGCCCTTCACGACCTTGCCGATCGCGCGGCCGATGCTCTTGACGACCTTGCTCATTGAGCACTCCTGACGAACGTGAGATTGGTGGACTCGCGCGCAAAGCCGAGCCGGCGGCAGTACGCCACCAGGCGCTGGTCGGCCTCGGGCTCGAACTCGATGACGGCCAGCTTGATGACGGGCCGCGACTGGATCCAGCGCGCGAGGCGCGCGAGGAGCCGCGCCACGCGCTCGCCGTAGAACAGGATCACGCTGCACTGCTGGCGCTCGAACCAGAAGCCGTACTGGCACTGGGCGGCGACGCAGCTCGTGACCTTTCCGTCGCGCTCGGCGACCCACACGAAGTGCTGCGGCTTGCCGATCAGGTCCAGCGCGGTGGCGCGCATGTTTTCGCGCGAGACCCGCACCGGCAGCGGGTTCCTCGAAACGGAGGCCACGGCCAGATCGATGATGGCCGGGATGTCGGCGCGGGTGGCGGGTCGGATCACTGGCGCGCCTGAAGGTTCGCGAGCACCGTGTTCATGCGCGAGTCCATGACCGGCTCGATGGTCTTCTTGCCGGTCGACGTCGCGGGAGCCGGGGCGGCGGCAGGCGCCGGGGCAGGAGCCGGCGCGCCGGGTACGCCCAGGCGCGGCAGCGTCGTCTTGTAGAAGCTCTCGGCCCAGGCCATCGTCGCGTTCGCGTAGTCGACGACGTTCTGGATCGCGTTCTTCTTGGCGGCCGCGTTGAGGTTCGGGTCGGCCATGATCGCGTTGACGCGCTCCATCGTCGACGACGACACGCCGGCGGCGAAGTTGGACGGCACGTTCGCGTTGTTCAGGCTGTTCTGGAAGCCCAGCTGCTCGAGCGCGTTGGCCTGCTGCTGCGCGAGGCGGCGGTCCTGGTTGGCCTGCTCGACGTTGAACTGGCTGTTGCGCAGCGCCAGCTCCTGATCGAAGCGGTTCTGCACGCCCGCCTCCTGCAGTTGCTGCAGGCGCTCCTGCTGCGTGCGGTCGAGGGCGGCCTCGGTCGACTGGTGGGTGCGCGTCTTGGCGGCCTCGCCGGCCTGGAACGCCTGCTCGTTGCC
>FRDC01000635.1_pt3 | contig 11322 bp, 4 predicted proteins | sample 1106171 | NCBI WGS metagenome assembly FRDC01 (sample SAMEA3930566, study PRJEB13176) | freshwater metagenome | biome: Drinking water system; feature: drinking water; material: water | place: Singapore | collected 2014-12-20
GGCCGGGAAGAGCCGCGCGATCACCTCCGGCGAGGCCTGGTGGGTCTGTTCCGCGGCGGATCGCGCCGCGCGGAACCGCCCCGGCTCAAGGAGGTAGACGACGGTATGCGGGATTTCCTGCTCCGCCAGCCGCCGCGAGGCCGCCAGCATCTCCATCAACTGATAGGCGCCGACGGCCGCCAGAATGAGTCGAGCCTGCTCACGCCGGTAACCGGCCCAATCGAGCCGGATACCGCCGTCCTTCACGAGTTGGCGGGCCTCATCAGGCGTGAACACATCGGGGATGACCTCCGCTTTCGGCACGACGAGGGTCCAGATCTGGCCGTGTGTTTGATAGAGCTGTTCCATCACGGCGGCGGCGCCGTTGAAATCGGCGGGAAAGAGCACGCGCGAGACGTGGGACGGCTCGCCGAGCATCGCTTCCGCCATGCTGGGATCTTGATGGGACTGCTCGTTCTTCCCGTTCTCCCAGGTGTGCGAGGTGAGGATGAGCGGCATCGAGAGCCACCGCTGCGGACGGCCCGCCTCCAGACAATGGTTGGCGAAAATGATCTCCTGCCGGACCGCGCCGTGCATCTTGCTCCCGAACGCTTCATAGGTGTGCACCAGGTTGATCCCGCCCTTGTTGGCCAGTGCGGCGGACACTACCGCTTCTTCATTCAGCGCCGTGACGACGGCGCCATCGATGGATTCCGGCACGGCCGGCTCGGGATCGGTCACACGGAACTTGAGCCGTCCCAACGTGGCGACCAGCCGGTTCGACAGCATCTCATCGGGATTGCCGACCCGCGGGCGCAACCGGGGATTGGCCTCCAGGATGGCGACGAACATGCGATCGACCGCGGTCATCGGTGAAGCCGTGGTCCCTCCGTCGGCAGTGCGGCGCGCGCCGTCGGAGATCGGTCGGAACGGAGGAGCGGGAACTTTCACTGCCGGAAGGTTCCGATGCGCCAAGATATGGTCGCGTTCACGTGCGCGACCGGATGTCTCGTGCTGTTGAAAGAGGGTCACGGCCGCGGCAAGATCGGCCGGCGGGACCCAGAGCCGTTTCGCTCCCTCATTGAACAGATCGGCGGCGCGGCTGTCGATGCGTGGATTCGACAACAAGGGAAGGTTATGGGCCAAATTCGTGCCTTCGCCAGGAAAGCCCGCGCCTTTCGGCGCGACGGCGATGCCGTACGGCAGCGGAACCGGGTAGCGGCCTTTGCCCTCTCGAACGGCCTCGCCGGCGGAGTCAAGGCGATGCTCCATTTCGAGAATGGCCCACAGGAATGCAGCTGGATCGCGGCCGTCGAAGATGATCGGATCGAAGCCGTTCAGCCTCAGATGCTCGGCAAACCAGGCGGCGCCGCCTTGCTGAGACATCGTCGTGCGCTGATCGATGCGGCGGCCGTTCTTGATCATGATCGGCGTCACGAGCCCGGAATCTTCCGCGCGCCACCAGCGAGGTGCCCAATCGCTGCCGCGCTGCTCTTCGAATGCGCCGTCAGAGAGAAAGGCGACGAGGCGCTCACCCGGCAGCGGCATGTGGACGTACTGCAGTTCGGCGAACCCCAAATACCCACCTTCCGCCAGGCCTCCGGCTGTATGGACGTTCACGTGGCTTCCCAGCGGAGAATCCTGGCGCCCCTCCTCGCTCAACCGGTACGAATAAAAATCCCGTACATAACGGGTCAGCCCTTCGTCCGTGACGCGGTACCGCGCGGCATGGGCGGTCGTCATGTTGCCGACGAGGAGATTCACTGAATCGACGGCGGCCACACAATGGCCCTGCCCCATCAACCATCCGCGAGTCAAGCCCGTCAGGACATTCGCGGCGAGATAGCCGGCATAGGCCGGGACCATGTTGAGAGCGCCTCCGGTATGGCCTTCCGGGCGGACTTTGAAATCTTCCGTGTCGAGCGATCGTCCGTCGAGATAGACGTGACGCGCGTAGGTTTCGTGAACGACCAGCCAGAGACCCGCACTGGTGAGTCGATCGAGCGCCGCGAGGAGATCGTAGAACGACACCGCATCGCCGATTGCCTGCCGGCTTCCAAGAATCTCCGTCAGGTCGTGAATGCGCGCTTGCGTTTCGTCGGTGTGACGGATGACCCCGTAACCTTCGGCCCAGCGGGCAAATACCGCGTCGTTCCCCCGGCAATCTGCCGCGTACTCAGCGAGCCGCTTGTCGTGGGACGACGGGTCATTCATAGCGCAGTTCCTTCCATGGCGTCAGGCAGCGCAAGGTCTCTTGCGCGATACGGTCTTCTTCGTCGACGGCCGCGACATAGCAGGCGAGGGGTGCCGAATCTTCGCTGATCGAGAAGGCGGTGCCGGGCCGGAGATTCGTCGTCGCGCGGTTGCGGGCATCATCTAGCCGCAACCCGCACCAGTCCATCCTAGCGCAGATGCGCGACCGGATGGCCGGTGACCGCTCTCCGATGCCGCCGCTGAAGATAACGGCATCGGCGCCTCCCAACAGAGCCTGATACGCCCCGAGATATTTCCGCGCCCGGTGGCAGAACACCTTCACGGCCAGCTCGGCTCGCGCATCTCCCCTATCGGTCGCTGCCAGGAGATCCCGCATGTCAGATGAACGGCCGGACAATCCGAGTAAACCGGATTGCTCATTCAACCGGCGGTCGACTTCGTCCGCGCTCATCCCGGTCCGGCGCACGAGGTACGCCACGATGCCCACGTCGCAATCGCCCGCCCGCGTGCCCATCACGAGGCCTTCCATCGGGGTGAACCCCATCGAGGTCTCAATCGACCGGCCGTCTTGGATCGCTGAAGCCGAACAGCCGTTGCCCAGATGTAACGTGACGAGCTTCGTGTCCGCGAGCCTTCTGCCCGCCGCCTCGGCATAGGCCGCGGCGGCCGACGCATGGGCAAGGCCGTGGAAGCCGTAGCGCCGAATCCCATACTGCTCCGCCCAATCGTGAGGCACCGCGTAGACGGCAGCCTCCTCGGGCATTGCGCGATGAAATGTCGTGTCGAAGACCGCCACCATCGGAGTGTCAGCGCGCGCAAACTTCCGGGCCGCACGGATCACCGTCAGCGCTCTTCGATTGTGCAGCGGAGCCAAATCGGTGAGTGTTTCGATCGACTCGACGACCGCGTCGTCGACCACAATCGACTCACGGAACTTGGAGCCTCCATGGACGACCCGATGGCCCATGGCGTCCACGGGTGCAGGCCCGAGTCGCTCGAACACCCACCGCACCGCTTCCTCGTGATCGGTCACTTCCCGCTCCAGGATCAAGTCGCGACCATCTTCCTCCATGACCGTGAGGATCGCGGGTCCTCCTATCCGTTCGACGACCCCGCGACGAACGGGCCGCAGACTTCGCGGCGCGCCCTTCTCGGGATCCTTCGATCCGTCGCACAACAGGAACTTGAGCGACGAACTTCCACTGTTCAGCGCGAGTACGTGCATATGCGCACGACTTGTTTACTGCTGTAGCTCGAATCGCACGTCTATCGTCGTAACCGACGAAGACCGCAAGTGCCATGCCAATGGATCCCAAGGAGAACGAGAAGCGGTGCACGCCGTTATCGAGAGCGCATGAACCGCAAGGCTGTTTCTGTGGAGAAACGCCTCATCCGGTGATGCGAGACTTGGAGAAGAATTCCCCAGGCATACATGTGGAGCCGTTGCTTAATAACCGGATGACGGCTCACCGGCAAGCTGTCCTGATCGAGTGATCAACGTGCGGCGAGCCATCTGGTCCTGATCATCCATTTCTGCGTTTCGACTGCGAGGAACACGATGGACGAGAGGACCAAACACGAGAACAACTCCGCCGGCTCCAACGGCTCCGTTTTGAAGATTGGATTGAACGCCGGCACATAGACCGTGGCCATCTGCAGAAAGAAGGTCAGGATCACCGCGCCAAGCAGGGGCCGGTTCGACCAGGCCCCGAGGGTGAAAAACGAGGTGTGCTCCGAACGGATCGCCAGCACGTTGCCCATCTGAGATAACGTGAGGACTGTGAACACCATGGTCTGCCAGTGGGCCGAGCCAGTGTGATAGGCCCAGGCCTGCGTCACGAGCGAGACTCCACCCATCAGGAGCCCCACCCACAGGATGTCCTGCCACATGCCATGGGCGAAGATGCTTTCGTCGGGCGGGCGTGGCGGGCGCTGCATGAGCCCTTGTTCCTCCGGCTCCGCCGCTAGCGCGAGCCCGGGCAATCCATCCGTCACCAAGTTGATCCAGAGGATATGGATGGGCAAGAGCGGGATCGGCAGACCCAGGAACGGCGCGAGGAAGATGGTCCAGATCTCACCCGCATTGCTGGTCATCGTGTATTTGATGAAGCGGCGGATGTTGTCGAAGATCCGCCGCCCCTCCCGCACCGCCGCGACCATCGTCGCGAAGTTGTCGTCGAGGAGAATCATATCGGCGGCCTGACGCGCGACGTCGGTCCCCGACCGGCCCATCGCCACACCGATATCGGCCCGCTTCAGCGCCGGTCCGTCGTTCACGCCGTCTCCCGTCATCGCCACGAACTGTCCCTTGTCCTGCAGCGCCTTCACGATCGCGATTTTCTGCTCCGGCGCCACACGCGCGTACACGGTGACGCCTTGGACGTACTGTTTCAGTTGCTCGGCGGTCAGATTGCCGACGTCGGTCCCGGTCATCGCCGAACCGGCCCCATTGTAGAGACCGAGTTCCCGGGCGATCGCGATCGCGGTTTCCCGATGGTCGCCCGTGATCATGACCGGTGTGATCCCGGCCTGCTTGCACAGGGCGACCGCTTCCTTCGCTTCCGACCGGAGCGGGTCCATCAAGCCGGCCAACCCGAGGAACATGAGATCGTGTTCGACTCCCTCCGGTGACCGATCGACGGGCAACTCGCGCCATTGCCGACAGGCAACCGCCAACACCCGCAGACCCGCCGCCGCCATCTCATCCGCCTGCTTCAGGACGGCCTCCCGCTGTAGAGCAACGGTGCCTGTTCCCGTCAATTGGCACGCACATCGCGTCACGACGTGTTCCGGCGCTCCCTTGGTGAAGGCGATCACTCCGGAATCATTGCGATGCAGGGTGGTCATGCACTTGCGGTCCGAATCAAACGGCAGTTCAGCCAGCCGTGGCAAAACCAAGAGGCAGGATTCGACAAAGAATCCTGCCTCTCGCGCGGCCATCGCGAGCGCCACTTCGGTGGGGTCGCCGATCATCGTCCCGTCTTCCTGCAGCTTCGCGTCGTTGTTCAGCGCGAGCGCCAGTCCGAAGCGGTGCCACGGGCCGACGTCGCCCGGGTCTCGGCGGATTCGCGGTTCGATGCAGCCGTCGACATACACTCGTTCGACTCGCATCCGGTTCTGCGTGAGCGTACCGGTTTTATCCGAGCAGATATACGTCACGGATCCCAACGTCTCGACCGCCGGCAACCGCCGGATCAACGCCTGTTTCTTCACCATGCGGCGCGCGCCCAGCGCCAGCGACACCGTCACGACGGCGGGCAACGCTTCAGGAATCGCCGCCACTGCGAGGCTGACGGCGGTCAAGAACATCAACAGCGCGGATTCGCCCCGCAACACGCCGACGGCGAACACGATCGTGCAGATGGCGATGGCGGCCAGGGCCAGCCGCCGGCCGAAGTGTCCGAGGCGTTTCTGTAGCGGCGTCTTGACGGTCTCTTCCTCGCGCAGCAGCGCCGCGATCGTTCCCAACTCCGTCTGCATGCCGGTTCCGACCACGATGCCGCCGCCCCTCCCGTAGGTCACGGCCGTCCCCTTGTAGACCATATTGCGGCGATCGCCCAGCGGCAGGCGGTCCTCCATCAACGGGTCCGTGTGTTTGTCGGTGGGAACGGACTCTCCAGTGAGTGCGGCTTCATCCAGCTTGAGTTGGACGGCGTCGAACAGGCGGAGATCGGCCGGCACTCCGTCGCCCGCCTCGAGGACGACGACATCGCCCGGTACGAGTTCGGTTGCAGGAATGGTCATGATTTGGCTGCCGCGACGCACGTGCGCTTGAGGAGCGGCGAGCAGCTTGAGTGCGGCGACCGCGCGCTCCGCCCGGTATTCCTGCACGAAGCCGATCACGCCGTTGAGCAGCACGATCACCATGATCGCCGCGGCGTCGGGAGGCTCGCCGATCACACCGGAGATCACCGCGGCGGCGATCAGCACGAGAATCATGAAATCGGTGAACTGATCGAGCAAGATCCGCCAGGGGCTCCGCCGGCGGTGCTCCTGTATGACGTTCGGACCGTGGACGGAGAGGCGGCGTTGCGCGTCCTCCTCGCTCAGCCCGGCGGCCGGAGCGGTCTGGAGCGCTTCCGCCACTGCCTCCGACGACAGGGTATGCCAGCGCTTTCGAACCGACGGCGGTACTGCTGAGTCCATAACTCCTTCCCGTGCGAATCCAACAGGCCTCTCCGCGCGGAGTCTTACACCCATTCCGGTGTCTCTTCGTGGGTCACCCGTTGCCCGGCAAACGATCCGTAGAGTGCGGGCAGCACGATGAGTGTCAACGCGGTCGAGCTGAACAGCCCGCCGATGACGACCGTCGCCAACGGCCGCTGGACCTCGGCCCCGATGCCTTGGGCGAGCGCGAGCGGCAACAAACCGAGCAACGTCGTCATCATGGTCATCACCACCGGGCGGAGCCGCAGGCTGCAGCCGGTCATGATCGCGTCGTCGGTCTGTGTCCCTTCATGGCGCAACTGATTGATGTATGACACCAGCACGATGCCGTTGCCGACCGCGAGGCCGAACAGCTCGATGAAGCCGATCGAGGCCGGCACGCTCAGATATTGCCCACTCAGCCACAGCGAGACAAATCCTCCGATCAGAGCGAACGGCAGATTGAGGATGATCAACGTTGCATAGCGCAATGAATGAAACGCCCAGAAAAGGAGAAAGAACACGAGACCCAGCGTGATCGGTACGACGAGCATGAGGCGCGCATTCGCCCGCTCCATGTTCTCGAACACGCCACCCCAGGTCATCGCATAGCCCTCCGGCAGATGCACCTGTGAGGCCAGCAGTCGGCGTCCTTCGTCGACCACACTGCCGATGTCGCGTCCGACCACGTTGAACCCGATGTAGATGCGGCGCCTTACCTGCTCCCGGCTGATGCGGAGGGGCCCTTCCCGCATGTCGATCTTGGCCAATTCGCTCATCGGGATGAGGGCGCCGGTGGTGGCTTTCACCCGAATGTCTCCGATCGCAGGGACGCTATTGCGGCGGGCCTCTGGAAACCGAAGAATCAGCTGAAACCGGCGTTCGCCTTCATACACATAGGTCGCTGCCTGTCCGCCGATCGCCGTCGTAATTATGTCCTGGACGTCGGCGACGTTGATGCCGTACCGGGCGATCTTTTGCCGGTCGATGTCGACCGTGAGATACGGCTGGCCGGCGATCTGCTCCACTTTGACATCCTTGACTCCCTCGATCCGCTGCAGCAACCCGGCGATGTCCTCGGCCTTCTCGTGCAAGACCTCGAGATCGTCTCCGAAGAGTTTGATCGCCGCCTGGGTTCGAATTCCGGAGATCAATTCGTCCACGCGCTCCTGAATCGGCTGGCTCATCAACACCGAGATGCCGGGGATGTCGGCGAGCTTTCGGCGAATCGCGTCGGTCAACCCGGCCTGGGTCGAGGCGGTCTTCCAGGTGGGACGCGCGTGAAGCGACACAATCGGATCGCTTTCGTTCGGCTCTTCAGGCCCATAGGCGATATCGGGACGGCCGATCCGGCTCACCGCCAGGCGGACTTCGGGGAACTCCAGCATGGCCCGGTGAGCCTGTTTCTCCATCTCGATCGACTCAGGTAGCGAGACGCTGGGCAGTCGGACGATCTGGGGAGTCAGGGAACCTTCTTCGAGGAGCGGAATGAACTCGCGCCCGATCCACGGCACGAGGAGCAGGCTGAGCAGGACGATGGCGATTGAAGCGGCCAGCACCAGACCACGATGCCTCAAGGTCCATCGGAGCAGCGGGAGATACCGCTCTTTCATCCAGAGCGTAAGAGGGGTTTCCTCCGGATGGTCGCCCCGCAGCAGGAGTGAAGCGAGTACCGGCGAGAGCGTCAGGGTCACGACCACCGAGGCCAACAACGCGATCACGAGCGTATAGGCCAGCGGCGCGAACATCTTGCCTTCCATGCCCTGCAGCGTCATGAGTGGCAGAAAGACGACGCTGATGATCAGGATCCCGAACAGGATCGGACGCCCCACTTCCTTGGTGGCCTGAAGAATCACGTGGAGCTTGTCCTGTTGTGAAGCGCTCGGGTTCCGTGCCAGATGGCGGTAGACGTTTTCGACGACCACCAGCGACCCGTCCGCGATCTCCCCGATCGCGATGGCCAGCCCGCCGAGCGTCATCAAATTGGCCGACAGCCCGAAGCGTTGCATGACGATGAAGGTGACCAGCGGGGTGACGACCAAGGTGACCGTGACGACGATTGCGCTGCGCACATGGCCGAGAAAGAAGAAGAAGACGAAGACGACCAGGACGATGCCTTCGATCAAGGCGTCCCGCACCGTCTGGACCGCGGCGTTCACCAGTTCGATCCGGTCGTAAAACGGGATGAGCTTGGTCCCCTCGGGCAGCAGGTGTTCGTCCTCCAGCTGCGCCACCTTGGCTTTGACCGCCCCAACGACCTCGCGGGCATTGCCGCCCCGAAGCATCAGGACGGTGCCGGCCACGACCTCCCGCTCGCCGTTGACCACCACGGCGCCGTGACGGACGGCATGACTGATGCGGACTTCGGCGAGGTCGCGCACGAAGACCGGTGTCCCGCCCGATTCTTTCAAGATGATCGATTCGATATCACCGACGGTCTTGACCAGGCCCAAGCCGCGGACGATGGACCGTTCGGCGTGGCGTTCCAGCACATTGCCGCCGGCGTTGGCGTTGTTCTTCGCCACCGCATCGTAGACGTCGTGCAGCGTCAGGTCGTATTTTCGGAGTTTCACGGGATCGACCAGGACTTGATACTGTTTGACGAAGCCTCCCATGCCGTTGACGTCGATGACTCCGGGCACACTCTTGAGCAGCGGACGCAACACCCAGTCCTGCAACGTGCGCTGATGCGTCAGCTCCGTCTCCCTGTCCCGAGGATCGGAGGAGCCGGCGATGGACTCGGGAGGAGGCCCATCCAAATAATATTGGTACACCTCGCCGAGGCCCGTGCTGATGGGAGCCATCGTCGGATCAACGCCTTCCGGCATCCGTTCCTTTGCAGCGACGATCCGCTCGAGCACCAACTGTCTGGCGAAATAAATGTCGACATCGTCGTGAAACACGACGGTGATTTGTGAGAGCGCAAACTTGGAAAGAGACCGGATCTCCGCAAGGCCGGGTAAACCGGTCATGTGCAGTTCCAGTGGATACGTGATGAACCGTTCGACCTCCACCGGCGAGAGGCCCGGCGACTCGGTCAGCACCTGGACTTGGATGTTCGTGACGTCGGGATAGGCGTCGATGGGTAGGGCGGAGAAGGCCCAAAGGCCCGCCGCAGACAGCAGACAGGCCAGGCCGAGGACGAGAATCCGCTGGCGGAGTGAAAATGCGAGGAGCGAGTCGATCATAGTGCGGGCTCGATCTTGTGTCGCTCCATTTCCGATTTCAGCGCGAAGGAGCCTTTCGTGACGACCTGCTCGCCGTCCCGTACGCCGTCGGTGATCGTCACGACCTCACCTTGTTCCTGTCCGACCGTGACGCCTCTGACTTCGTATTCGTCCGGCCCGCGGCGGACGAACAGAATGGTCCCGCCCCGTCCCTTCTGCACGGCGGCCAGAGGCACGGTCAACGCAGTGGGATTCGGTGCCTGATAGACCCGGACCGTCGCAAACATCTCAGGCTTCAGCAACCGTTCCTGGTTCGGCACCGTGACGCGTAAACGCATCGAACGGGTGGCGGGATCGAGAACATCGCCGATGTAGGTGATCGTCCCGGGGAAGATGGCGTGAGGATAGGCCGAAGGGATGACGTCCACTTTCTGATCCTTCTGAACGAACTGGACGTCTTTCTCCGGCACGTTGCCGACGACCCATACGTCCGACAGGTCGGCGATGGTGAAAAACTTCTGCTGAGTTTCCACCACTTCCCCGCGTGTGATGTTGCGCATGATGACGCGGCCGTCGAACGGCGCGCGAAGGGGCACGTCGGCCTTGATCGTATGTTCACGCGTCAGCCGGTCCAGCTCCTGCTGCGGAACGCCCAACAACTCCAAACGATTGTGGGCCTCACGCGCTTCGGCGCGGACCGTCTTCATCTCCGCTTCACGCCGCTGGAGCTCGGCGAGACTCACGGCCCGATGCTCGTGAAGGTCTTTGGCCCGCTCATAGGCCAACTCCGCCTCGTGGAGTCGCGCCGCGGCCTTCAGATAGGCGCCCTCCGCCTCGCCGAGGTCGGTGCTGTGCAGCAGCGCCAGCAGCGTCCCTTTCTTGACGTCCGTCCCGACGTCCACATGGACCTTGACCACCCGCCCGCGGATCAAGGTGGTGACTTCGGCCAGTTCGTTTTCGTTCGCCTGGACAGTCGCGGGAAATTCCCGATGAACCGAGAACTGCCCTCGGGCCACCGGGACGACGTCCACCCTGATGCGCGCCGATTCCTCGGGCGTGAGCCGAAGCAGCGCGGACGAGCCCGCGGCACGATCAGACCTGGCTGCCGGCGTATCGTTCGGCTGATTGCCGCAGGCGACGACTCCCAACGCCAGCCCGACCGCCACGACAACCGTGCCGGCATACCGGGACGGAGTCTGGCCACCGGAAGTCCTACGAAGCCTTGTCATTGAGCGCACGCCTCCCCACGAAATTCTTCAGCACGGGACATGCCTCGGGGAGTCCCTTGTTTTCATGTAGGATTCGACAGGATGCGTAGCGTTTTGCCACCCTAGGCAGGACGGGCCAGTGGAGAAAAGCGACAGCCTCGAAGGGGAAGGAATCTCGGCCCGCAGGTATGCGATACTGCGGCTCGGAGCGACCCAGGAACAATGACACACATTCACGCACAATTTCCAGACGAACAGTCCACCGCCGGCGAATTCCTGCGCCAGGCGGATGCCTTTCGTCAGTGGGTCACGGCCGACGGCAGCTCCGGCTACCCGGCAGAACCGGGCCGCTACCACCTCTACGTCTCCTGGGCCTGTCCCTGGGCGCATCGGACGATCATCGTACGCAAGCTCAAACAACTCGAGACGGTAATTGGCCTGACCGTGGTAGACCCGATCCGCGACGAGCGCGGCTGGGCCTTCCGTGAAGGCCTCGGCCATTCGCTTGATCCCATCAACGGGTTTCGTTACTTGAGCGAAGCCTACCGAGCTACAGATCCGGGGTATCGCGGCCGTGTGACGGTGCCGGTTCTATGGGATAGAGTGAC
>FRDC01002443.1_pt3 | contig 11302 bp, 8 predicted proteins | sample 1106171 | NCBI WGS metagenome assembly FRDC01 (sample SAMEA3930566, study PRJEB13176) | freshwater metagenome | biome: Drinking water system; feature: drinking water; material: water | place: Singapore | collected 2014-12-20
GTGGGTTCGACCCCCACCTTCGGCACCATCATTGAGGTTGTCCCCGTCCCTCGTTTTTGCCCGTTGGGCTACCGGTAGTGGATCTCAAACGGCTTGTTGGTGATGAACAGCACCACCACATCGGCCTCCGCTGTCGCCCCGTGCTCCATCGCCGGACCCTCCGGGAACCAGACAAAGCTTCCCGGCCCATACTGGCCTTCGTGAGTGACTAACGTTCCTTCGATCACATACATCCCGTGTGCGCAGGGATGGGTGTGGAGCTTGTTGATCACACCGGCGGGATACTTCACGATCCGGATCTCCATCCCCGTGTCGGGGTCCGTGATCAGGTTCTTGCGGTAAAGGGTCTTGCCCAGCGCCTCATTCCAGCGCGCTTCCCACGGGAGGGCTAGGGTATCGAATGCCTGTAGCTTCGGTTCTTCCATGCGCGCCATGGTAGCACTGCGGCCCGTCAGGTCCCGGGAAGTGAAGCGGTGGAAAAATTTCTGTTCCGCTCTCCAACCCCACTGGTCTTAACCAACAGCCGCCGGGGAATCCCAGTTTTTGAAACGGGCCGTCAGTGGGAGGCGTCGCCCTCTGGGCTGGCGGGCGGGCAGATCAATTTTCAGTTCCCCACGGTGGGGTGGCAGCTTCGGAGGAGGGGTTGGCGGGAGGCTGGAAACGGCTAACGGCTGGTCTTGTGGCTGCCCTCAGGGGCGCTCCCCAGACCTCGACTTGAGTTCTGGGGAGCTGTACCTTGTCTATCGGATTTAGAAGAACAGCTTCAACGCGAAGCGCACCTGGCGTGAACCGGTGGCGGAGGTCACTTCCGTGTAGCCATTCAACTGCGGCACGCCATTCAGAACGCGAATGGCACCGTTGGCTTCCCGAGTGGGGGCCGAGGCCGTCGCACCGGGATTGCCAAACTGCGGCGTATTGGTCAGGCTGAATGACTCCGCCCGGAACTCCATGCGGACCCGCTCAGTTACCTGGAAGTTGCGGAACACGCTGAAATCCAGGTTAAACACGCCCGGGCCGCGCATCGAGTTGCGGCCGACATTGCCGTAACGGACCGTCGTTACCGGAGCAAACGCATCCGGGTCAAACCAGCTGGAGCCACGGCCAATCCCGCCAAGAATGGCGGCGGAAGGCTTCACCTGATCGGCGGTCTGCGCGTTGCCCTGGGCATTCACCGAGGTGCCTGCGGAGCCGACGGTGAAAGGCGTGCCGCTCATCATGCTCAAGATGCCGTTGGTCTGCCAGCCGCCCAGCAGCCAGCTGGCCGGACCAGCCGTCGCCCACTGCTTGCCCTTGCCAAATGGCAGGTCATAGACAAAGTAGGTCTGGACATTGTGCGTGCGGTCAAAGCCAGCCGGAGCGCGATTGCGCGCCCAATCTTCCGGACGGTTCCAGCTCAGACCCGAGTCGTTATTGTCGGCAAAGCTGATCGCCTTGGAGTAGGTGTAGCTCAAGCCAAACTGCCCCGTCTTGCCCAACTGACGCCGCAATTGTGTCTGCAGTGAGTTGTAGTTCGAGGTATTGAACGGCGTGTAGAGGTTGATGTTACCGATGCGGCCGGGATAGAGCACCGCGAGGGCCCGGCCCGCGTTGCCGCCGCCCGGTCCGGAAGTGTTGATGTTGACAATCGCCGTCTGACGGATGGCGCGGGTCCCGACGTAACCGGCTTGCAGGTTGAAGCCCATGCCGATATCGCGCTGCACGGTGAAGTTGAACGACTGGATGTAGCCGCGGCGGAACTCCTTGGGGAAGGTCGTCGTACCCACCGCCAACGGCAGATCGATAATGCCCTGGCTCAGGTCCGGCCCCCGGACATCCGGGATACCGGTGCGCAGATTGCCGGCGGCCTGGAAGTTGGTCGCCCCGGAAAACTGGCTGGAGATGGTGGCCGGGTAGGAATCGCGCATACGGCGGAACGAATCCGGATCGATGCTAATGCCATATCCGGCCCGCACCACGGTCTTCTCATTCATGCGGTATGCGATGCCCAGCCGCGGGGCCACCTGCAGGGTCGGTACTTGCACACCCGTGTCGCGCGGAACACTACCCAAGCCGCCTACCAGAACTTTGTCGGTGCCGGGATCATACCGCTCGCCGCCGCGGTGATCGCGGGTGGCAAACGGATAGCGCTCAAAGCGAGCCCCGTAGTTGATGGTCAACTTACGGTTCACCTGCCATTGATCACGCAGGTAGAATCCCCAGCCGGGCATCCGGACCGCGGCTGGATTTACGTACTGCACATCCTTGCCCATGCCCTGCGCCAAGCCCAGCATCCAGTCGCCCCAACCGTTGTAGAGATTGGGAGCCGCCCCGCCATTCAGGGCCGTCAGGCCGCCGGTGAAGTTAAAGCCCCCACGCGGACCGAAAGCGGCCTGTGGCTGGAAGTGGTTGATCGTGTAGTAGGTATACTCACCGCCGAACCGGAAAGAGTGCGCTCCGCGAATGACGCTGACGTTGCCCGCCGCCGAATACTGGTTGTCCCGGAACAGGAACGGATTCGAGACGTTCGGGTTGCCGATCGCCGAAAAGCCGCTGATGTTGAAACGGGGATAACCGCCCTGCAACCGGTCACCGCCATTCGTCCCCGGAATCCTCAGGTCGTCGAGACCGTAGTTCTTGTCGATGTCGACGTTCTGCGCTCCCAGGCGCTGCCGGGTGAAGCCGATATTGCCATCGAGCAGAATGGTGGGGCTCAACGTATAGGTACCGCCCACCGAGGCCGTCTGCACCAAACCGGGAGCGGTCCCAGGCTGCCCACCCGTCAGCGCATCACCGCCCGCCGCACCCAGCGAGGGCGGATCGAAGATCCGGCTGGGCGAGACACTGTACCGGGTAAACATCGAGACCTTCGCCGTTGGGTTGAAGTTCACCTTGAAATCGGCATTGTTGCGGTCAAAAGTGTAGTTGCCCGGAGCAAAGTAGTTGTTCTGGATCGCCCCGCCCAGGTTCGGATTGGGGATCAACGACGTCATCTTCACGGCCGCCGGATCAAACGAACTAGCCGGAATGCGGGAATTGGCAAACGGCAGACGGCCGATGCCATTGGCGGCACCGGTGGTCGGGTCGTAGATGATCGCCCCAGTGCCATTAAAGTCGCCCTGCCGCAACGCCGCTGTCGGCAAGGTACGGAAAGCCTGGGCATACTGCCGGCGGGTGGTCCGCTCCCAATTGGCGAAGAAGAACAGCTTGTTCTTGATCACCGGGCCGCCAAGGTTCCGCCCACCTGATTCAGAAGATTCTTGGGCAACTGCGCGCCGACAAAGAAGAAGTTCTTGGCCTGCACCTTACTGTTGGTGTGATACCAGTGGGCGCTGCCGTGATATTCATTGGTCCCCGACTTGATGGAGACATTGATGGCCGACCCGCCTGCCATTCCCTGCTCGGCGTCAAAGCTGTTCGATACCAGATTCACCGTTTCAATTGCTTCGGCCGGCGGCACGTAAGCAATGATGTGCGGCAGCCACGGATAGCTCACCGTCGCACCGTCGAGGCGTGTGTTGTTGTTGGAGTACGACGCCCCATTGACGTTCGTACCGAGCGAACGCTGCGGGTTGCCAGCATCGGAGTGAAGTTCGGTCGGCGGGCTGAAGCCCGGAAGAATTTTGTATAGATTCTGGAAATTCCGACCCTGATTGCCGGCAAACGGCAGATTCTGCACCTGCGACTTGTCGATCGAGTTGTTAATATCAGCCCGGTCCGTCTGTAGCGACAGCGCACTGGCGGAGACATTGATGCTCTCGCTCACCTGCGCCACCTGAACCTTGACGTCCAGACGCCGGATCGTGTTCACCTCAATCGGCACACCCTCCTGGACCACCGGACTGAAGGCCGCGGCGGTGATCGTCACTTTGTACCGGCCAGCCTGTAAGTCATTGAACTGGAAGGAGCCACGTTCATCCGTGGTAACTTGGCGGGCCACGCCCGTGTTGATGTTGACGGCATCCACCTTGGCGCCGGGGACAGCCGCGCCGGTCGGATCAGTAACGTTGCCGGTCAGGGAGCCATAGAGCACCTGAGCCGCAGCCGGAAGGGTGAGCGCAAGCGCACACAGCAAAAGCGTAATTGTCTTTTTCATCGTAGACCCGTGTGGCACAAGTCTATCCGTAGACAAATCTATTCGCAAGGGGATAGTTTGCCGTCCGGTCCGGGGGGCGCTCGGCCCAGCCGCCGCGCGGAGCGGAGCGCCAAAATGTTGAATCGCTGGCGTTTCGCCCTGCGAAGGGCCTCCATTCGGGTCGATTTTTCCCCATCAGGCCGGAGTTTTCACCATTTCGCTGGCCCATTCTCGACCCTCGTACGGAAACGTACTACACTTCTCGTTCGAGGCCAAAGCCTCATCCAGGAGACTCAGGCAGACAAATTATGGTTAAGCCTATCAAGTACGTCGAGAAAGCTCTTACGGTCGCCGCCAATGGCGCCTGGCAGATCTTTGACAAGATCAACAGCATCAGCCCGAACCCGTCCTTCACCCCGAAGTGGTCGGACAAGCCGCTGCTGAAGTCGTACCAGAAGTCCAAGCCCCCCCTGGGTTGGCCGCGCACCACGGATTCCCTGTGCCCCAAGTGCGTCCCGGAAGCCCGCGAGAAGATCCTCAACGGCGAACTGCCGGTGGAGATTCTCAAGAACGAAAAAGTGGGCGAAATCAAGGCTCAGGTCATCGAGCGCGATGGCCAAATCTGGATGGTGAAGGAATGCCCCGTCCATGGCAAGTTTGAAGACTTGATGGCGATCGATTCGGCCTTCTTCGCCCATCTGGAGAAGGTGTTCCCGGGCCGCGACATCCGCGCCCACAACGACGAGGACCTGCACAACCACGGCACCTCCACCATTAAGCACGGCCGCGGTTCAGTTTTGACGGTCGATTTGACCAACCGTTGCAACATGATGTGCGATCCCTGCTTCATGGATGCCAACCAGGTTGGTTTCGTCCATGAGCTCACCTGGGACGACATCACCACGCTGCTTGATAACGCGCTGAAGATTAAGCCGCGCCGCCAGATGTCGGTGCAGTTCTCCGGCGGTGAGCCGACCCTGTCGCCCTTCTTCCTCGACGCGGTCCGTTACTCCCGCAAGGTAGGCTACAACTCGGTTCAGGCCGCGACGAACGGCATTGAGTTCGCCAAGAGCCCGGAGTTTTCGCGCCAGGCGGCCGAAGCCGGCCTTCGTTACCTCTATCTCCAGTTCGACGGTATCGGCAATGAGCCGAACTCGCACCGCGCCGTTGGCAACCTGTTCGACGTGAAGCTCCGCGCGATTGAGAATGCTCACTCGGCCGGTATCGACATCGTCCCGGTGATCACGATCATCAATGGCATCAACAACGAGCAGGTGGGCAGCGTGGTCCGCTTCGCCCTCGACAATCCGAAAAAGATCCCGTTCTTGAGCTTCCAGCCGGTCAGCTTTACCGGCCGCGACGAAGCCGTCACCCCGGAACGCCGCATGGCGCAGCGCTACACGCTGTCCCACCTGGCGCATGACGTGAAGAATCAGACCGGTTTGGGCGAGCCCACCCGCGACTGGTTCCCGATCTCATTCATGTCCACCTTCTCCGACTTCGCCGACCTGATCCATGGACCGGCTTCGGAATGGGGTCAGCTCTCCTGCGGTTGCCACCCCAACTGCGGCACCGGCTTTGCCGTGATGTGCGACAAGGAAACCAAGGAAGCCGTGCCAGTGACCGCATTCCTCGATGCGGTGCAGCTGGCGGAAGACATCAAGAAGATCAACGACGGTGCCCGCAGCAAGCTGATGTCCGGCATCGGCGTGGCCCTGGCCCTGATGCGCAACTACGATCCGTTCAAGACGCCCACTCACTTCAAGCTCACCGACATGATGGCGAAGTTTGACAAGTGCTTTGGCGTCACGGGCCGCAAGTACGGCAAGGTGACCGCGGACCGCACGATGACCGACATCGAGAAGCGCCGCGCGGACCGCTGGAACTTCCTGTTCATCGCCGGCATGTGGTTCCAGGATCTGTTCAACTACGACTTCCGCCGGACCGAACAGTGCATCATCCCCTACGCTACGCAGGAAGGTGAGATCAGCTTCTGTGCCTACAACACGGGCATCGGCTGGCGCAACATCATCGAAAAGATGCACATGACGGCCACCCTCACCAAGTGGTACGAAGAGCACGGCCGTCACAAGATCTACGCCGGCGGCAAGAACGTCGAAGTGGAAGCCGGCGCTCTCGACCGTTACGTCGTCCTCCGCACCGAAGACGTCAATAAGGGCAAGCAGCACGACCTGGATGATCTCGGTGTGGCCAAGAATTCCCGCGAAGAGAAGCTGCGCGCCCGCGCGCAGAAGATCAAGGAGCAGGAAGAGAACGACCGCATGATGCAGCTCTACAAGAAGCACGTGCTGAAGGCCCCCGATCAGGAAGGCTTCGTCTCCCTGGGCGCCATCAAGCCCGCCCCCTCTACCGAAAAGCAGGAAGAAGTCGGCTCGATGGGCGACTAGTTCGCCCCAAGCTACTGATTCAATTGACCGCCCGGGCTTCGGCTCGGGCGGTTTTGCTTTTGGGGGAGACGCCGCTTCAGGAACCCGGTTACCTACATGCATCTGCATGCATGTAAAATAAAATCGTGCGTACCACCGTGGAGCTAACCCCTGAAAACCATACCGCCCTGCGCGAGCTCGCCGCCCGCCGGGGTGAGAAAGGGTATTCCCGTATTGTCAATGATGCCATCGACCGTTATGTCCACGCCGACACACAGGAACGGCGCGCTCGGGCCATCGCCGCACTTGAATCGTCCCAGGGAATTATTTCTGACGAAGAAGGCGAGGAGCTGCAGGCAAACATCAGGAAGTGGCGCGAATCGTGGCGCTCGTAGTGCTGGATTCTGACGTCGCCATCGATCACGCGCGTGGCGTCCCGGGCGTCACCGACATGCTGCGATCCCTCATTCGCGAAGATCGCTTGGTCACGACGGTCACAACGATTTTTGAGCTCGAACGGGGACGAGTTCCTGGAAGATCCTGGGACCGCCTGATGGATCTGGTCAATGGGATTCCCGTTCTCGACCTGACCGCCCCGGTGGCGCGGCTGGCGGGCCAGCTGGCCTTCGACCTAGACCGGAAGGGTGCCAAGATAGCCATGGGAGACCTCCTCATCGCCGCTCTCACGCTCCACAATAACGGTGAACTACTCACCCGCAATGTGCGCCACTTCTCCCGGATTACGAGCCTGAAGTTGTTTGGCGCGATCTAGCCGTCGATGCCGCCACGGCGACAGCGGGCGAAGTAAGTATACTTGCCACACTTGCCTCATGCCCCAGTTGAACTTCTTCGTCCCTCAGGTCCACCGCTGACGAGTTGAAGCGACGGGCGAAGGCGCGGAAATTGTCGGAGTCGCGCTACATTGCCGAGATTGTGTCGAAGAAGGATCGGCCCTAACGACGCCCTCATCGCGGCCATCGCTCGCACCCACGGGCTTGCCGTCGTCACCCGGAACACCCGCGAGTTTCAGCGCGTTCCGGGCGTGGCGGTCGAACCCTGGTAGCTTTTACTTCTCCGCGATCTCCGGCTTCAGCGCGTCCACCATCTTCAGAAACTCGGCCTTCTCCGTACCCTTGATGCCGGCCTTGTCCAGCGCCGCTGCCATGTACTCCATGTTGGCTTGCCACTCCTGGGCATTGATCCCCAAGCCGCCGTGTACCGTCTTCATATCGCGGCCTACGTAGGTGCACGGCCCGCCCGCCAGGGCGCACAGTTGGTCCTTCAGAAGTTGCCGGGCCCGCTTCAGCGAGTCCGCGCCGCGGCCCGCAAATCGAGCAAACCGAGGGTCAGCACGTAAGCCTCTCAGATACTCATCCGCGATGGCGGCGATCGCGTCGTAGCGGCCCACGCGCTCATAGAGCGTGGCGGGCTTGGGCTGCCCCGGCGACCTCGCGCCGATCAGGACGAACAGGATCACCAGGGTGAAGAGGCTTCGCATCGGGCTAGTCCACCAGCGCCGCGTAGGCCATATTCACAAAGGCGTTGCGTTCCTCACTACCGCCCTCACGATGGATCATGAAGATCCCGATTAAGTTCGTCTTCGGATCGATAAAGCAGTACGTGCCGTAGCGTCCGCCGTGGCCATAGGTACCGATCGATAGCGGCGCGGCAGCACCGTCCTTGGCCACCGCCCAAGCTAATCCGTAACCCATGCCGGGTCCGTTGGTGTAGAGATCACCGGTGGCTACCTGGGTCATCGTCTCAATCGAGTGTTTGGACAGGATGCGCACGCCGTTCAACTGGCCGCCATTGAGCAGCATTTGATAGAGCAGAAATAAGTCACTGGCGGTTGAATAGAGCCCGCCTTCCGGCAGTGGATACTTCGCGCCATCGCGGAACTTCATCGCTCCTTCGCCCAGCGGGTCCGCCGTATACTTGAGCGGCTTGCCATCCTTCAGAATGTAGGCCGTGGGCATCCGGCCCCACTTCTCCTTGGGTGGATAGATGAAGGTATCTTTCATGCCCAGCGGCGCAAAGATGCGCTTGTCGAGAAACTGCTCAAACGGCATGCCGCCCAACACCTCGACAATTCGCGCCAGGGAGGCAATACCCGTGTTGCTGTACTGCCACTTGGTGCCCGGCTCAAACTCGAGCGGTGTTTGGGAGATCACCAGCACCACCTCGGCCAGCGTCTTGTGCAGCGCACCATGCAGTTCGCCGATGCCGGGTGGCGGGTTCAGCGGCAGGCCCGAAGTGTGCATCATCAGATCCCGCACCGTGATCCGTCGTGCGGGCTTCTTTAACCGGTCGCCCACCAGCAACCGCTGTCCGCGAAACTCGGGCAAATGCTTCTCCACCGGGTCATTCAGCGCCAGCTTCCCCTCCTCGGCCAGCATCATCGCCGCCATCGCCACCACCGGCTTGGTCATTGAATGCAACTGGAAGATGGCATCGGTCTTGATCGGCTGCCGCGTCTCGATGTCGGTGTAGCCCGTGGCCTGTAGCGCCGCCACTTTGCCGTGGCGGGCCACCAGCGTCACCGTCCCCGCCATTGTCCCGGCATCGACAAACTCCTTCATCCGCACCGGAATGCGCGCCAGGCGCGCCGTATCCAAGCCCGTCTGGGCACTTAAGGCCGCCCACAGCAGGGGCAGCATCATCAGGGTTCGCGTCAACATCGCGCCTATCGTATCGCGAGAGTGTCTCACCGCGGTAAACGCGTCGCTGTAACGGCGCATACAAAAAGCACACCACTGTAATGAATGCGCTTGACCGGGAAGTGGTAGGCTCATTCGAATCGGTGCGCCCGGAGCATCGTGAGATGGGGGATCGCATGTCAAGGTTTGGCTTGGGCAACTTGAGTGAAGGCTGGCGCGGGAGTGCTCGTCTGTTGGCGGCGTTGCTCGTGCCGGCGGCAATTGTCAGTTGGATGCTGATCTCCGGCGCCAACCAGCGTAAGGTACTGGAAGAGCGGAACATGCGCTGGCTGGGCTACATGGCCAACCAGATCGAGCGGCGGATCTCGAACTTTGATGAGGCCATGAAGCGCTGGGCCTATGGTGGCTCGGACAAGTCTGCCGCCAACTCCCAGAGAACCCCCTCCCGATCCTCGCCCGCCAATCGATTTGGCGCCGTCGAAAACCTCGACACCGAGGACTGTACGACCGTTGGGAATAACATTGGCAACTTTGGAGTCGCCCGCGAAGCCGGGAAGCTGATGCTGCACTTCCGGCGCACCAAGAGCGGTGAAGTGGACGCCTGCGCCGCCTCCGACCTGGGCCTCATCGTTGAGCAGTCCATCCGGCAGGGCGTCTTTTTGTCGGTCGTCCTGGCCGAGCGTGAGGGGCGGGTTCTCTACCAGACCGACCAGACCCAGCTGAAGTTCACCAACATCAGCTTTCTGTTTACGCCAACCTCGACCGAGGCTACCGCCGCTTCTTCCGCGGCCAAATCCCCCGCTCCCCCACCGGGGGCAAACGCACCCACTTCATCGACCCATTCCATCCGGCCCATCGGCGACACACAATACTCGGTTTACGTACAACCGGTCCGGCTGCGGGTGTCCGATGGCGCGGGTCCCGGTGATTGGCTGCTGATCGGCATCTCCAGCGCCGACACGCCCTGGCAAAGCACGGGGCCGCAAGGATTGCTCTTTCTGCTGCCGCTGGTGGTGTTGCTGGTGGCCCTCAGTTGGCCCTTACCCCGGGTGTGGCTGATGCCGCCCACGGCACCGCTCCGCCCCCGTTTTCTCGCTATCACCGCCGCCTGTTCATTAGCCATCGTACTGATCCTCACGGTGCTGGGCCTCTATTTCTTCATCCGCAACTTTTCCGTAGTCCGCACCGACGAACGCTTGGAACTGCTGTCAGAAGAGATTGGCTCCAACCTCGCCCATGAGCTGACACTGGCGATCAAGCAACTCGACATCCTGGACCGGCGGGCCTATGACAAGCGCATCGAGGCGCTCGAAGGCGATCCGTCGGAAGTCGGTCTACTCAGACAACTGCAGCCCGGCGAGATCGTCTTTCCGTTTGAGTACGCCGACTGGATCAATGCCCAGGGCCAAAAAGACTTCCGTTGGACCACCTCCAAGGAACCTGCCCGGCCCATCAACGTCAGCGACCGGCAGTATTTTAAGGACGTCGTCGAAAATCGGCTGCTGCCTAAACTGGCCGAGGAAACTCCGCCCTTCGCCATCGAACGCGTCCTGTCGCGCACCACCGGAAAGATGCTCACCATGTTAGCCATCCGTTCCCGGTTGAAGGATGAACTACTGGCCGAGCAGCGCCTGCCGGTGGCCAATCTGGGCGTCATCCTCCCGTCGCTGGAAAGGCCGGTACTGCCCGCCGAGTTCGGCTTTGCGGTGATTGATTCAACCGGCACCGTTCTGTTCCACTCCGAACCCAGCCGCAACATGGTGGAGAACCTTTTTTCCGAGTGCCCGGAGGTTCCCGAATTGGCCCAAGTGGTTGAGCGGCGCGCCACGGCCACCATCAACGCTAACTACGCCGGCTCGCCCAGCCGTCTACGGGTGGAGCCGCTACCCTCGCTGGGACAGATTCCGTGGACCCTGGTCGTCTTCCAGCGGTTGGAGCCGGTCCGGGTGATCCGCGCTCAGTCGATGATTGGAGCGCTCGCGCTGTTTGTTTGTTATGCCGCTGCGGTAGCCGCCGTCTCCGCCGCACTGTTCTACCTGTTGGGCCGGTGGAGGCGCCGCTTCTCCCCTGCTCTGCTGCTGGAGACAGCCTGGTGGGCCCCGCGCGGTGCCCGCTTCCCTGTGCTGGCCGCCTTTGGCTTTGCCCTGATGCTGATCTACTGGCGCTCTTTGGATCAGTTGCTGGTCTCGGCGATCTTCTATAGTTCC
>FRDC01000682.1_pt2 | contig 11285 bp, 9 predicted proteins | sample 1106171 | NCBI WGS metagenome assembly FRDC01 (sample SAMEA3930566, study PRJEB13176) | freshwater metagenome | biome: Drinking water system; feature: drinking water; material: water | place: Singapore | collected 2014-12-20
CCGCCCTGGATGCACCACAACCGAATCGCGATCCCATTGTCCGGACAGAGACAGCTGACCGAGGTGTAGGAAGTCGCGCCACCTTCATCGAGGGCTTGTTGATTGGAATAGGTCGCCCATGAGCCGTGAAAGCGCGTCGAGAGCAGATGGGAGCTGCCGTCGAAATAGACGGCCCCGCAATAGGCCGTGTATGTGTAGCCGCTCGGCAAGGCGGCCGGGGCGGTCCCGCTGGCGCTGGCAATGGTCGCCAACGTCGCCGTCGTCGGATTCCATATCCACCAGAAATGAACCCAACTGGCCGCACTGAATGCCCCCGCCTGATCGCGCCCGTTCGCCGCCGGCCCCGACGTGCTGACATTGCACGTGAGCGTCCCCGGACTGTTATGCACGACGAGATGGTCCGCGCCCTCGCGCAGAATGACTTGACTCGCCGTGAGATCGAATTGCGTGTTCGGCGTGGTCGTATTGTTCTTCGATCGATTCTTCCGACACGACGACCGCCCGACCGCCAATAGGTCCACGTACTGCTTCGGCGCGCTGTGCAGGGGTGACGTCGGGTTGTCATTCAAGACCAGAAATCCGGTCATCGTGCCGCCGGCCTTGTCCAGCTTGGCGGAACTCAGAGCATCCGTTTCGCTCTTCCTGGCGACGTCGTCGGACGCCGACGGGGCGGCGGCCTTCATCCGTCCGCTCGCGTCCCGCTTCGCCAATGTGTTCGCCGTGGCCGCCTGCGCGTACTGCTGGACCGCATAGACATATTTCGCCGTCCGCTCCAGCAGTCCGGTGGCCGCGGTCGGATCGAGGAAACTCTTCAGCGATTCGCCCGGCTGGCCGACGATAATATTCCGCGTCCCGCTCGACCAATTGATCGGGGATCCGCCATTGGTTGAAAACAGAATAACGTCGCGCGAGAGGGTCGTCACGCCGCCCGGCGACGTATACGTTGCCTCGCAGATCTCCAAATTCCCGCTCGCATCAAAGACGGAAATGATCGTCTTATCGTTGACCGACAACTGCGATGCGAACGACAAGGCCCCGGCCACCGCGCCCTGGCAGGCATAGGCCCCGGTCCCGGTCGTGGTCGTGGTCTCCTGGACGTTATTCGGCAGCTTGAACGCCATGCCTAAACCAGCTCCTCAATCCGGAAATTTTGGGCAAAGCGTTTGAACGCGGGCCGCGTGATGCGTTCGGTCCAGTCCAAGAGGCCATAGCACATCGCTTGATGGCGATAGGTCGTGTCATCGGGGTTCAGGCAGACCAGGACATCCTTCGTCGCCCCGCGTAGCCGGCGGAGTTCGAACAGGTTCGCATACATCTCGGCTTCGCTGAGAAAATCCAGTTGAAAGTCTTGCTGCACCAGCGTGGGCTTCGCGGTCGGCACCGTGTGCAGCCCGTTCGCGCGAGTTTTCGGACTCAGATCCACATGCCCCAGGCCACCGCCATACTGATAATTCCGCGATGGCTGCCAGGCCTGGCCGATATAGAGCCGCCCACCTTGGAAGGTGGCGCCCACGCTGCCCACGTCAATCCGCACCCAGCGTCGCGTCACGCCGGCCGGAATCCACAGCAGGGAATGCCGCCGGGTCCAGGTGTCCAGATTCGGCGAGGCCCAGAAGGTCAGGGATCCGCTGTCGTAGGGGGGCGAACTCGTCAGGCCGCCCTGGGTGTCGGCGGCCCGCACGCGCCAGGTCCCGGATCCCCCGACGTTGGTGTACAGCAGCGCGACGAGATTGAACGGTTGCGCCGAGCCGCGGTCGGCCTCCAGATAGAAATCCGCGCTTGAGGCGGCTTGAAACAGGTCGGTCGGTTGCATCCGCTGGAGGTTCGCGACCGGCGCCGAGGCGAGTTCGCTGCTCGCGGTCAACGTCGCGAGGTCACTCCACGTCGGGGTGGCGATCACTAGGTTGCCCATGTCATCCCCACAGACGGAGCGTCGTCTGCTGCCCGTCTGTTTGCTCGGCAATCCCGAGCACGATAAAAGCCCGTCCGCTCGCGAGACCAAACCGCGGCAGCCGGAGCTGGACGGTATGACCGGCCTGGGCGCGAAATTGATAGTCCGCGAGTTCGACGTCGTAGCGGTGGCGATCGGCCGAGAAGAGCGCATGCTGACGATCGGCTTCGGCCTGGGCATCGCTCGGCAGGTCGAACCAGCCGGGGATGGTGAGCTCCTCGGCCAGCAGCCGGCGATCCCGCACGGTCTGGTCAGATTTTTCCGCGTAGCGAAACTCCTGGCCGACAAAATCCTTGATCGCCGCCGGCGCTGACGATTTGTCCAGCTCCTGCTGGGGTTGGACCGTCCACGCCTTCGCATACCCGATCTTCAGCCGCCAGAGCGGTAAGTCCGTCTGCACGCGTTGATAGGTCCTGAGGTGGGCGTCATCCTGAATGAGGAGGACCGGCGTCTGGAAGGCAATCACGCCGAGCGTGAAAGTCCCTTGCCAGGTAAAGCGCCAAAACCCCCCGATCGGGGGCATTAACTCATCCATGATGCTCCGGACCGAGTTCCCCCCCTCACGCACGTAATAGGAAATCGGGGCGCTGTTCGCGAGGTCCAGCTGCTGGAAGGCTGACGGCTCAAGGTCCTCCGGATCGAGGAGGCCGGCCTTGCTCGTGAGAATCCGCCGCACAATGGCGCCGGTCGTCTGTGCAAACCCGCCCACGGCATCGCCCTGCACATCGGCGGTCAACGTGCCGTCCGGTTCGGCCCCGACCCGAATCAGGCCCTGCATGAGATCGGTAATGAATTGGCCGGCGATCGCCGTCCAGTCATAGATCGAGGCGAGGCCGAGCTGCGTGATATCGTTCAGCCCGGCGTTTGCTTTGGTCAGCGCGACCCCGCGATCATAGACCGCCGTCACGCCCTGGGCCTGGCGGTCGTGGAACTGATAGATGAGGGCGGTGCGATCGACGAGGACCGGCGACACGTTGCGCGGTGAGCCATAGGTGAGCGGCTTCGGCTGGTTTTTGAGGTCGTCGCTACCCTCGAGCCCGCCGGTCCCAGCATAGAGCGTCTGTTGGATCGGCACGTCCAAGCGCGCCGCCCCATCGCGCAAGATTATCTGTAGCTCCGATTCATTCCAGACGACCTCCTGCGCCGTGCCCTTGAAGATGGCCTGAAACTCTTCGAAGTCGAACTCTTGAGCTCCCAGATAGATCGTCACCGGCCGGCCGTCCCAATGCATGGCGGTCTGCGCGTCGTGGTCCCCGTCCCCGATTTTGATCGTGGTCTGGCCAAAGGTGGGCACGCCCGATCCGCCGACGCCGCCCCGATTCGAAAAGATGGCGACCTCGGCATTCATCACGATATCCATCCGCGCCGCCCACAGTTCGCTGGCGAAGATGGGGGCGAGGCTGCCGGCAGAGAAGCGCACCGCCTCCACCCCCTCATCCGCGCCGAATGGGATGTGTCCAAACTCCACCTGGCCAAACAACGACCCGAGCGGCGTCGTGGACGGATCATAGGGAAACGCCTCGAGCAAATAGACCCGTGGCCGCGTGCCATCCTGGAGCAGCGCCCAGAAGGGCGAGAGCACGGACTGATCGCGGCCGGCCGGAAGGCCCATGAACCGGCGAATCGCATAGGGCTCAATCCCGTACAGCATTAGGCCGCCAGATAGCGCGCGAGATCGTTGCGGAGTCGCGCATTCACTTGAATCAATTCATCCATTTGCTGGGTCAACGTGCGGAGCAAGCTGCTCTGCGTGACGGCTTCACTCCCCAACTCATCAAGCTTGGGGGCGACGTTGCTCAGACTCGACAGCCCACCCGTCAGCCCACCGCTCTCGCCCAGAATGTTCCGCAGCGTGGACTCCACAAACTGTTCTCGCTGAAAGAAGGCTTCGCTCGAGGCGAACTGCTCGCGGCTCACATCCAACAAATTTCTCGCCGCACTGACCAGATCGTCCGCCTCGCTCCGATTGCCCCCCAAGACGGACTCACGGAGCCGAGCAAATTCCGCCTCGGCATTGGCCAGGACCTGGTCATTCGGCAGCACGGACGAGGTTGACCCCGTGAGTTCCAGCAAATAATCGCGGGCCGACTTGGTCTGTTGCTCCACAATCTTCTCGCGTTCCAGCGCGTTGAGCCGTTCGACCTCGACGATATTGGCGCCGATCGTCTGGGCATCCTTGAGCCGTTGCCGACTGGTTGTCTCCCAGTTGTCCAGCGCGAGCTGCAGCGGATCGGTGATCCCGAGAATCTGTTGACGAATCGCCTCGTCGAAGCCGGAGGTCAGGGCGGCTTTGGATGCAGCCAGGCCGCGCGCCGCGTCGTCGGCACTCAGTCCGACTTCTTGCAACAGCGGGGTAATGGCCTCAAACCTCGCCTCGAGCGCAGCGAGGGCTTGCTCGGTATCCGAGAGCGGAGCCTTGGCCTCCTTCAGCCCCAGCAGAATCTTCACGTAGTCCTGGCTGGCCTGATTTGCCTGCTCGAGCGGCAGATTGAGATCGGCGGTGGTGTGCTTGAATTGCTGAATGACCGTGATGGCCTGCGCCACGTCCTCTTGGGCCGCCTTCTTCAGCTCCCCCACGAAATCGAGCGAGCCTTCCGACAACGCCTTGATGGCGTCGGGAAAGTCCCGCATGAAGTCCAGCGCGCCGAGGACTTTCTGCACGAACTCTTCAATGTGGTCGTCGGTCTTCTGGATGTTGGCGGTGAGCTTCTCCTGGACCTCGGGCCCGAGCAGGGACGAGAGAATGACGTCCAAACGCTGCTGGACCAATGCGAAGAGCGTGTTATTCCCTCCCACGTTGATAATCCCTTGCGTGCTGCTTTGGAGGGCCGACGTCACAGTGGCCTTCTGGGCCTCCGTGAGTTTGGCCGCAATGAGCTGATCGATCGCGACGAGCGGTTGCGAGATGCTCGGAATAAAGCGTTCGTTGGGGAAGTTCTGCGTCCCCGGTGCCGCGGCCACAACCCCGAACGGCCCGGTCGGATACGGCCCCGGTGAACCGATGGGCGAGGTGGTGACCGCCACTTTTTCCGACGGCGCACTTTGGAAGAGTCCGGCGATCGGCCCAATGAAGGGCGCAAAGGGAATCCCAATGCCGGAGGCGAGCGCCCCAGCCGTGAGACCCTTCACCAGGTCGGAGCGATTCGTGAGGCCGCTTTGGACGCCGGCGCCGTACAGGCCCCCGAGCACGCTGCCCCCAATGGCCCCAAACGGACCGCCGACGGTGAATCCGGCCACGCCCCCAATGCCTCCCCCGAGCGTCGCCCCAGCCCGGCCAGTACGAAGTAATGCCGCAGTCTGATTTCCGAGGAAAAGGCCGGCCCCACCCGCGCCCACGGTCTGTGCGAGCGTGAGATTCCCCAACACCCCCGGCAGCGTCGGGCCGATGCCAGCAGCCGGCGCATTGGCAAAGCCAAGCTTCGTCCCGAGCGCGTTCAGGGACGCCAGGAGACCCCCAGACCCAGAGGGCAGCAGATTGCTCAGCAACGAGGAGCCGCCCGGCAGACCTCCGAACTGGGTCGCGACTTTGTCAGCGATGCCAGGTTGTCCTAAGAGGTCGCCAGTGACTTGGACGACCGGCACAATAATCGGACGCGCCAGGGCCAGCGCGGTAATTTCCGAGATTGCACGCCGGAATGTGGAGACCATATCGTCCGCGAACCCTTGCACCAACCCCCGAGAATGGTCCCCGGCGAAGACATTCTCGATCGCGTCGGCCAGCCTATTCTGAATGTTCGTCGCCGCGGAGAGGATGGGAGCCTGAATCCGGTCGGTGAAATCACGGACCGCGGCCTCCTGGTCCTTCAGCAGCTTCGCCGCAGACTCCCGGGCATCCTCTTCAATGATCTTCTGTTTCTGCTTGGCTTGATCGTCCGGAAGATTCGTCAGCAGCGCATCGGCCAATTCCCGTCCCGCCGGACCGGCGACGGCTTTCAGGTCCAGAATCTGTCGCTTCAGGTTGTCGAACCGCTGGTCCACCTCCAGCAGCTTCCGCTGTAGCGGATCGGCCAAGGCGAGCGCCGTTTCCTCGCTTTCCTTGCGGGCCAGGGCCTGCAGCTCTTTGGAGGCTTTGAGGATTTGCTCTTCCCGTTCCTTGTCGCCTTTCTTGATCTGATCGTTGAGCGCCTTGTCGAGCTGCTCACGGAGGGCGAGCTCTTCGTTCCGCGCCACATCCTCGGGGAGTTGCCCCGACTGCACCAACTTCTTCAGTTCAGCGCTCCGGATCTCCACCGACCGCTTGAGCCGGGCGACCTCGCCATCCAGCGAGGCCTGAAATGCGCGTTCGGTGTTCGCTTCGGATTCCTTGCGCAGACGGTCCTTGTCGGCATCCGCTTTCTTAAATTCTTCCTCGACAATCTTGTCGATGGCGTTCTGGGCCTTCTGAATGGCCGCACGGACAAACGGTTCCTGCTTCTCCCCCGGCAGGCCCGCGAGAGAGGCGATATCCAACCCCAGGTCCGTCTGGATCTGTTGGTACTTGCCGCCCGTGCTCCGAGCCGCGTCTTCCTGGAGCTTGAGTCCTGCCTTGAGACTGGCTTCTTCGCGTTTGCGGGCTTCGGCGAGATTGTCCAGGTTCGTGGTTTGCTGTTTGGTCTGGCGCTGTTCTTCTTGCCGTTTATTGATGAGTTCCTGGAGGCGATCGAGCTCTTCGCTGATCTGCTTCGCTTGCACCGCGCGACGGCCCAATGGATCGAAGCCGGTCAACAGCGCGGCCTCCTCCTGGCGCAACCGCTGATATTTCTCCAGCAGGACAGGGAGCGACTTCGCTTCGTCCGGCAGAATGAGGCGCTCGATGATGAGCGAGGCCTGCCCGCCGAATTGGGCGAGTTCCGCCGAAATGGATTTGATTGTGGGGGCCAGGGCCAGGAGCGCGGTCGTCAGATTCCCCTTGACCACCTGGCCGAGTTTGTCCAGTTCGTCCTTCGCCTGGGCGCCGTTCAGGATCAGGCCTTCCTTGACGACGATCCCCAGGCGCCGCGCTTCCTCTTCCCCTTTGGCAAAGGCCCGCGCATCCTCATTGAGGATGCCGGCGAGTTTCACCCCGGCGTCATCCCCGAAGGCCGCGGCCAGCACGGCGACCCGTTGCTGTTGGGTCGCATAGCCAGCGGCCCGGTCGGTAATGAGTTTGAACGCCTGATCGGTATTGGCGGCGGTCTGCAGCTGCCGGAGGAGGAGCGGGTCCACTTCCTGGAGTTTGGCTTGGAGCTTCCCATAGCCCCCTTGGGTGTCCCCGAGCCGCTTGGTGAGCGAGGCGAGCCCGCTGTCCAATTGCTCCTGCTCAAGCCCCCCGAGTTTCGCGGCATATCGGTAGGCTTGGAGCTTTTCGACGTTGACGCCGAGCGCATTGGCCGCTTCCAGCAGAGTGTCCGCATAGTGGGCGGCATGCACGGCCTGCTCGGCGAGGAAGCCCGCCCCCGCGATCCCCACGCCGGCCACGATCCCGCCGGTCCCGAGCGCTTTGATCGCGGCCCCCAGGGGCCCGAGTTCATGGAGCGCGTCGACCGCACTGCTCTTCAGCGACTTGACCGAATCATCCACGAGGGCGAGATGCGGCGGCACGCTCTTCGCCGACTCCCGCAGTGCCCGGAAGGCGCGGTCCCCGGCATCGCCGGTGGCTTTCAAGTCCTGCTGGACCCGCTCGCCGCCGGAGCTGGTCAGTTTGACGTCAATGCGCTTCTCGGACACTTACCCGCCCTCCTGGCTGCCCGTGAGATTCTGTTCCCAGGCCGCCACGATTTCCTGATCAATCCCGGACGACGCGTCTTGAATCAGCGGGGAGAGGTTGTATTTCTTCTGCAGCCGGACGGACTTCACGAGAATGAAATAGACGTTCTTCGGGTTGGCCCGGTCCACCACGCGCAAGGATTTCCCGTCTTTGTTTGGGATGATCGCGAACCGGAGATTTTCATAGGCCCGCTTCGACTTCCGGCGCCGGGATTTCGCCTCCACCAGCTGTTGGAATTCCTCGCTGAACAACTGCCAGAGCTGCAGCCGGCGCCGTTTATCAATGCGGCTCCGGAGTTCCCGGGTGGGAATCGCCAGCCACTGCCCTTTGACGGGACGGATGTTCTGGTCCTCTTCGAACACCTGGAGGAGATCGATCCCGCCTCTGGCTCGGTCTTTGTAGCCGGCCTTGCTATACACCGCGCCCTTGGCGTTCAAGCTCGTGCCGCGATCCGGCTTCACGCCGGAGCGCAGCGCGCGCGCCAACCGGGGGCCGAGCGCCGTGGCAATCGTCATCCGCATGAGGCCCTTCAGATAGGCCGTCCGCCGGGTGATGACCTCGGTCACCGCCCGTTTCCCGGCCGCCAGTTCCTGGTCGAGCAGGGCCTGTAAGTCCCCGCGGATCGCGAGGGCAAAGGCCGTGCTCATCGTTTGGCCTGGTCGTCCAACTCCGCTTCCGCACTGCTCATAATCGCGAACGCCTCCAACATCGCCGCCGGTTGATCGAAGACGCCGCCCGGATCGGGGAGATAGCCGGCGCCGCCCAACCCCGCCCGGAACAGGCGCCAGAGCCGGACCATGCTCCAGTCGGCATCGTCCAGGAGGTATTTGGGATTGATGACATAGCGCTCGTCGAAGACTTCCCACGGTGATCCATCGGGCGAGCCACGCCCCCCGGCAAAATCCTTCGGACGCGTCGCTATGTAGACGGCGAGGCGGAGTCTTTTTTTTCCTGGTCGCTCACGCGGCTCAGCGCCAAGGCTTCGCTGCCGATCTCATAGACGTGGGCCTCGGGCAGGGCGGCGAGGCTCTCATCGGACGCCAGGCCCTGGTGGAGCGTGAAGGCTACGGGGCGCCCCTCGTGCGACACATTCTCCCAGCCACGAAGAAATTGTTTGGCCGCGAGCCATTGGTAGGCGGGCCACCAGCGCTGCTGCTCCGCGCTCAGCGTCGCATAGGCCGGGCTGCGCGTGAGGCAGAGCCGTTCAATCTTCGCGAGGGCTTTCGCGGACGGCGCCGCCAGCAGTGCCTCGGGCGGCAGCGCCGCCACCTCGTCGACGAGAGCCAACGCCGCCGCGCGCTCCGCTTCCGGGAGTACTTCCGCAATGGCATCCTTCAGCCCCTCCCGGAGCTGCTCGAGGGTGACGAGCAGAATGCCTTCGGCGATGCACGCCACGCGCAACTCGTTCTTCCCCCATTCCGTGGGGATGCCGATGAGATAGGTCGGCGGAGACTCTCGGTCCCGACCGTCCTTCGGGACATACCGGACGGTCTGTCGAGAACTACACGGCAGCATGGCCCTCCCTTAGTAGATCGTGTAATAGGCCCCGGTATTCTCGCCCTCGGCATCGAAGGGGGTGTTTTCCACCACGATGCCTTGCAGGTCGCCCGGATCGTTGCCGACATACTTGGCCGCCGGGACCATGATCCCGACGCGATTGCCGGCCACGCTGCCATAGCGCACGGCGATGATCTTGGGCGTGCCGGCGAGAAAATCGGCCATGAGATTCCGCGTGGCAATTAAGGTCATCTGCGGATCGAGCGTCCCGGTGAGCTTGCGCGAGATGATTTCATACGGGTCGAAGCCCTGCGCGGCCGCGGGATTCGGGGGATAGGTCCCGCTGATCCCGAAATTGAGCCCGAATTGATTGATCCCGGCGGCCAGGCGATCCATGAACACCCCGCCCGCCTTCAGGATCGGCTTCGGAATGTTCTGATAGGTGACGCTCGGGACTGCGGCATCGCTCACCGACACGAACTGCCCGAAAATCCCGAACGTCCACTTGCCGGGATGGGCCGTGGGGACGACGAGGGACGGGGCCGTGCGGCAGCCTGCGAAAATGTACTTCCGGCCATCGATGTAATACTCGATCGTCGCCGTCGGCGGCGCGCTGTTCAGCTTGTAATGGGCCTGGGGCAGCACACGGAGCACCGTGGAGCTGCTCAGGTTCGGCGAGAAGGTTTCGGCAAAGGTAAAGACCGCGTTGTTCCCGGTGACGACATAACTCTTCACCTGCACCTGGACGGCCGTCGAAGGATTCCCGCTCAACTCCACCATCATGCCGTCATAGGCCCCGGTCGTCCCCGACAGCTCCGAATTGTCGCCGCTCGTGCGATCGAACGTGGCCGTGGTGGCGGTCCCGCTCGCCGCGGCCGCACTGCCATCGGCGGGGATCTGCGTCGCCACAAGGGTCTCCGTGAGACCGCCGATCTTGAGCAAATCGTTATACTCGGGCGCAGTCCCGGCCGCGGGCACACTCGCGGCCCCGCCGCCGGTGAGATAGACGCTCCCATTGATGTTCGGCTTGAGGCCGCCCACGATGGAGGGCTGAATATCCAGCGAGCCGGAGACTTCGTTCGGCTGATCGATCTCAGGATTAAAGGTCATCGGGTTCCCGTTGACCTCGATCTTCACGCCGTCCGTGGAGGCGCTCGGGACGACCGGGGTGCCCGGCGTGGATTCGATCTTGACGAGCATCGCCGCATTTCTTGTTCGCAGTGCCATAGCTCAGTCCTCCCTCGTTACGTTCTCGTCGTGATCGCGGTGGTCCATCGTGCGTCGAGTGTCAGCACACGCCCCATGGTCGGACGCTTCCCCTCGGCCATGAGGGGTAGTTGCTTGTTCTCGGCCTCTATCAAATCCTCCGTCGCCCCGCCGAGCGTCGCGTCGGCCAGGACCGCCGCGCTGACCTTGGCATAGAGCGAGGCCATGGCCGGTCCCAGCTCGGACGGCTCATCGGCCTCGACGAACAGTTCGATCTCGGGTTGCATGGACCACCAGATGGTGGCCACTTCCCGGTTGTAGTCCGGTGTGGGGTCTCCATCCCGCAAGACGACGGCCGGAAAGGTATCCACCGGCACGTCCCGGTTCCGCTCGCAGATGGCCAACCCGGAGAGGCTTCGGAGTCGATCAAAAAGCGCCGCGTTGATCTCTTCTTCTTTAGTAATTGTCATGCGGCCTGTTCATCCAGGTCGAGGGTCCATTCCAACGCATCGCGGTCCGGTTCCGCCGATCGAATCCGGTATCGAAGGCCTTCAATGGTGAGGTAGGCCTTGCCACTCTCGGGCTTCGTCGGCACCTCGGATGTGCGGAGACATATGCGGGCGCCGGGCTGCTTGACCCCCGTGCTGAACAATGCCTCGTCCTCTTTCAAGCGCCGTCGCATGATGCGGACCGGCTGCCCCGGTGCATCGATGTCCGCCTGGTACGTCCCCGACACCGCCAGATTCGGGTCGGTGTAGAGGACGTCCAGCGCCTGAGCGAACACCGTCATCGCTTACGCGCCGCGCCTGCCCTGGATCAGAACCTTCGGCCGCGTACAGATGTTCAGCGGATTCTGTTGGGTCATGACCGATACGTAGCGGTCGGCCGGGTCCTCGCGCACGATCT
>FRDC01002036.1_pt1 | contig 11274 bp, 9 predicted proteins | sample 1106171 | NCBI WGS metagenome assembly FRDC01 (sample SAMEA3930566, study PRJEB13176) | freshwater metagenome | biome: Drinking water system; feature: drinking water; material: water | place: Singapore | collected 2014-12-20
TGCGGCCTCCGTCGCGCGTGGCCAACACGGTGCCAAGCGCGCCTACGGCGGTGCCCCGTTGGGCATCAAGGAACTGCACAGCATACAGCGCCGCGCTTGTCCCGCTCGCCTGCTCGACCCAGTGCGCGCCCCCGTCTGCGGTATGGAGAATCGTGCCGCCCCCGCCGACGACCCAGCCCTCGGTCGCAGAAGGAAAATGGACTCCGTACAGCGGCTGTTGCGTCTCAAGCGGATGGCCCGTCCAGCTCTCTCCCCCGTTCACCGATTTCCTGAGCGTGCCGGCCGCGCCGGTCACCCAGCCGGTTTTCTGATCGATAAAATAGACGCCGGTCAGCATCGCCGACGTGCCGCTCACCTGCTTCTTCCACTTCTTGCCGCCGTCGACCGTGCTGAAGAGCGTCCCGCCGGAGCCGACCGCCCAGCCGGCCTTCGCGTCCTTGAACTGGACAGCCATCAGCGTCATCGGCGTGTTGGTCTTCTGAATCGTGGCGAGTACGGAGGGCTCCGCGCTCAGGCCCACACCGGGCATGAATAGAACCACGGACAGGCAGGCATAAAGAATCGTTTGCACCCTGCCCGGATCACTTCTTCTACTCATTCCCCTGTTCTCCATTTACTGATTCGTGCCTGCATCAGGCCGGTTATTTTCCCAATAGCCTTTGTCGGGAAGCCCCTTGGCCTCAATCGTAAACTGCCCCGCCTCGATGGTCAGCCACTGCTTCTGCGAGCAGCAGGTCCCGTCCGGCAGCACATCCCACGATCCTCTCCGGACCACCAGCGGCCCGGTCGAAAGGTCATCGAAAAAGGCGCCTCGCCGACCGATCCCGTACAAGTTGCGATGCGGGACTTTCACGACGATCTCGGTGTCCGTCCAGGACTGCACCAGCGCCGCCGCGCCGTTGAACAGCACTTCCGTCCGCGAGACATTGGAGATGACCGTGCTGCCGGAGGACTCCGGCTCATTGATCTCCACATCCAACCGCCGCTTATAGGCTTTTTGGCTCAACTCCAGTCCGGTGTGTTCCGCCGTCTTCAGGAAGGTGCCGAACCCTTTCCCTTTGATCGTCACCAGTTCATCCAATCCGGCCGACTTCGGCTCATAGGATTCGATCACCGGCGTCACCAGGGTAAATTCACCCGCGTCAGTCACCACTTCACCGCGCGCGGCGCAGCAGGTACCGTCCGGATTAGGCTTGGTCCCGCTCCGGTAGATTTTCACGGGGCCGCTCTTCACACTGAACGGCACCCACACATCGATGCGCTCGTCGTTCCACCGGTAGATCACAGCCGGCACACCGCCGATCTCGACGCGATTCTCGCCCTTGTTGAAATCCATGAAGCTATAGGGTGTCGAACCGCTTTCGGAATAGAACCCGAAATGCTCCCCGTTGATCCGGAGCAACGTCCCGATCGGCGCATTTGCCGGCGAAACCGGCATCGCCTTGGGTACATGCACAGTGAACGTGCCGAGCGCCCGGTCACGCCCCTGCCGCTTCAACACCAACGGCCCGGTCTCCGCGCCGAGCGGCACGTGCAGGACAATCACGTCATCCTTCCACTGGGCGATCGTCGCGAGCTCCTTCCCGATCAACACGGCATCATCCGGCCCCTTGGTGCCGAATCCCTGGCCGAACAACACCACTTTCGTCCCGACCGGCCCGGCCATCGGATCCACCCGCACGCTCGGAACCAGCGCAAGCGACACCGCATTGCTCGTCAGATATTCGACCGGCGCGCAGCAGGAACCATCCGCCAACGGGTCGGACGACGCCAACCGCACCACGACATCCCCGGGCGTCGCATTCGTGGGAATCTCCACCTCGATCTTATCGTCCTTCCACCGTCTCGGACGCACCACCACGCCGCCGATGACCACATCGTTGACGCCGAACATCGTATTGGGGTCGCGCGCGCCGGCCGTCGCGCCGAAATGTTCGCCGGTGATCGTCACCATCGTGCCGCGCTCGGCCTCCGTCGGTGTGATGGACTCAATGCGCGGCTTCACGACCGTAAAGGTACCGGCAGCAAGCTTCTTCTTTCCAATCACCATCTCGACGGGACCGGTCACCGCCTTAAACGGCACCTTGACCTCGACCACGTCGGACTCCCAGCGCTGGATCAACGCGGGCACTCCGGCAAACGTGACTTTGTTGAACTGGACGGACTTGAACTGCCCCAGCCCTTTGCCGCTCAACACCACGGTCGAGCCGGGGGTCGAGGTGCGCGGGGCGATATCGATCGTGGCCTGCCCAGCGTACGAAGCCAGAGGCGCCATTGTCATAAATAGAATGAGTGCAGAGAAAAATCGGCGATATATCATGACATCTCCCCTCAAGACTAAGTTCCAGACTCCACAGGCCCGTGGGTGTGAGTCAGCACAGATTCATTCGAAGATACTTCCCTGCACGTGGCACGATAACCCCACGCACCGGAGACAGGAGAGAGGAACCGGGGTACAACGTGAAGCGAGGGACGAGAGGACTATAGCAAGCGATTTTTTCGAGTGTCAAGGCGGAGATAGCACAGAAGATTCCCGTGAAAAACGAGCATCCGTCACACTATAGCTCTCATCATAGTCCTCGACTGGAATAAAGTGAGGCTGCGAATCTGCAATGCGCAGAGAAACCTCCTGTCGAGGGGAACCTTACCCTTCATTACCAGCCTCCTCAGTCCTCGATTGCCGCCCGAGATTCTCCTTGATTTCACTGAACCGAAGATACTTTCTTGTCAAATACATGCTCTCATTAACCCCGTCATAGAGTACATGGAAGAGTCTGCGGCAGGGCAAACCGGTATATCGAAAGTAAAATGAGGGGTTCTTGCTACGCATTGATTTATGGATGGTCCGGTCAGGCATTCCCAAACTGACTAGGTTCTGCATAAAACGTTCAATGAATTCCTTGGACCCACTCACAAAACTCGCGCATGGTTTCCGGACATCAGCTCCTTCCCAAAAAACAGAGCCATCACCATCCCAACAGCCTCGGATAAAATGGCTGACCATCTCACTTGGGATGTCCGGAAACTTTAACGTAAGGCTCTTATTCTCCGTGAGACCGAGGGCCTGAAGATCTCGGTAAATGTCTAGATTGTCTATGACCATCGTATGCAGGGCTCCAGCGATACCACGGGCAGGGCTATATCGTATTAATGCGTTACTTCCCATGAGTGCACGCACCTTCTCCAATAGTTCCGGCTCCTTCTGAGCAATTGTGACGCGGAATTTCACTGGGCCATTTGGTTTAACCAGACAGCCGTCCGTATAGATGACACCAAGTACATATGCCATTGCAGGAGTCCATATCTTGAAGAAGGACGCATTGACATGTCGCTTCTCATGAGTAATCGGTTCGCCAGGGGAATAGACTTGTGAGCTGTATGAAATTTTCCCCTGCTCTAGCGCAAGCCCTCTTGCTTCGCTCTTTGTCCTAACAGTAAGGGCGTACTGCTTTAACAGCTTGTAGATGTATTGACGGGTACAGTTGTATTGGCGAGCGATATCATTAAGCGACAGACCAGAAGCGTACTTCTCTTCCAAATCTGTTTTAGTAATAGGAATGGGCAGATGGCTGCCCATTTTCCTGGTGATGTGTGACTTGATACGCTTCTCCGCAGCAGAGTCGTAACAAGATGTGCAGAGACCTTTAGCTTTGTGCTTATACTCAACTGTCCCACAGGACTTACACTTCTCGTGGCCTTTTGCCCAAGGGCTCATGACTATCTCCGCTTAGACATCAGTTCAAATCAAGACACCTCACACAAGCTTTGCATATTGTAGCAGTGCCATCAGAATTCGACGAACACGGAATGTATGCAGCTAAACTGTGGCAAGACTATCCCGTCCGATCAGGTTTGACCGGTTCTTTGCCTGCTTCTAACTCCTCTGTAAGGACTTGAAAACGAACAGATAGGACTAGATCGAAGATCTATACTCTGTGCAACTGAAAGGATTCAACTCTCGGAGCCGCTCATAGCTGCGGCTCCGAGTAGAGCAGACTAGGCTGTCACTTGCACGATCAGTTCGATTTCGACGGGGGCCTGGCGGGGGAGTTCGGCGGCGCCGACGGCAACGCGGGCGTGTTTGCCGGTTTCGCCGAAAATTTGCACGAGGAGATCGGAGGCTCCGTTGAGAACTTGGGGTTGATCGGTAAAACCGGGTGCGGAGGCGATATGCCCGACCATCTTCACAATGCGCTTCACTTTATCGAGCGTCCCGACTTCGCCGCGCACGATGGCGAGGGCGTTCAGCGCCGCGACCTTGGCCGCTTCCATGCCCTGTTCGATCGTGATGCCCTGCCCGAGCTTGCCGGTCAGAATCAGCTGGCCGTCGCGTGACGGCAGAACACCCGAGAGAAACAGCAGATCGCCCGCCCGCACCACCGGCACGTAGTTCGCCACCGGCTTCGGGGCCATGGGCAATTCAATGTTGAGGGCTTTCAGTTTGGCATCAAAAGACATGATCGATATCCTTCTCCTGTTTATCCTGCTCGAAGGGCTTCGAAGAAACTCTCGCCGACCGGCAGCCGCTCCGCCTTCAAGGCCTCGACAATGGTCTGGCCCAGATCGGCGGCTGACGCCCGGACTCCGAGATTCACACCCTGAGACAATTTCGGTCCTGTCACCAGCAAGGGCACATACTCCCGCGTGGAGACTTTGGCCGGTCTGGTGAGGTCACGGCCATGATCGCCGGTGATCACCACGACATCCCCCACGCGCAGCTTTTCAAACAGATCCGGCAGGCGGCGGTCGAAATCCTCCAACGCCGTGGCCGCCGTCGCCGGTTCATCCGTCAGCAGATCGAGACTCGCGTACAGCAACCCGCGCGGCATCTTCGCGATCAGCTTGGTGGTCTCCTCCAGCGCCGCGGTCGCCGTCGCTGCGGGAAACGCCCGCGTCAACCCGCGGCCCGCAAAGAGGTCATGCACCTTGCCGACGCCCATCACAATCTGACCCGAGCGGTTCAACACATCCAGCATGCTCACGGCCGGCGGTTCAGCGACATAGTCCTTGCGGCCACCGTTAAATTGGAAGGCGCCGGCTTCACCCGAAAAGGAATGGGCGACAATCCGCTGCGGTCCTGCCACTCCCTTGAACAATTTCCGAATGTCGCGGCAGCGCTGATAGAAGTCCGCGGCCGGCATGGCCGAGGTATGCATGGCGATATGGCAGGTCCAGCCCCCGTCGGTCCAGACGATCGGCGCGCCGCTGGACAGATGCTCGGCCCCGTGTTCGCCGATGAGCGACTGCGCGTAGCCGAGGCGATTGCCGATGACTTTCCGCCCGAAGCTTTGTTCGAGCTGTTGAATCACTTCAAAGGGAAACGCCGACTTGAACGGAGAGGCCTGGCGCGATTGGATCACGCCGCCGGTTTCCCAATAGCCGACGACCGAGTCGGCCCCCTGCGACACGAAACCGATCTTCCCGAACGAGCCGTTCGGCTGGGCCATGGCCCGCACACCGGGAATCGCCGCCAGATGGCCGAAGCCCAGCGTCTCCAGATTCGGCAGACTCAACCCGCCGACCGCTTCCGCCACATGCACGACGGTATTGGCATCGGCATCGCCATAGTCCGCCGCATCGGGTAACGCCCCGATCCCGAATCCGTCAATGACCAGAAGAATGACTCGATTTATCATGTGCGCAATATAGCAGAAGCCGCCATAGCCGAACAGATCTTGCGTAGATTAGGCAGCGGCGGAAGGAGAGGCGCCGGCTTCACCGGCTGCACGGACAGCCATCGCCAGAAAGCGCTCCAGACGGCTGCGTTCTTTCGGCAGGATCATCAGAAACTCGACACCGAATTCATGGAGCGTCGCCCAGCGAACACGGCCCAATTCAATGGAGACGGGCGGCTTCTCTTCCGACGGGGAGAACTGCAGCGTGATCAGCATGTCGTCGAAGACCGGCGTGTCGCTGTGAATCGCGCACCCGCCCAGGGAAAGATTCACCATCGTCCCCTGCCCGGTGACCCCGTCCTCATGGGTAAATCGAACGGGACATTGCAACAGCACCCGCTGTGGCCGTGAACCAGTCATCGTCTTTTTATCGGAAGAGACGGCAGATCCTTGAACGATCGCCGGCATTCCCCTATCTCCCTGTTGCCTTCCACTCCTCCAGAATCTTCAGGCTCGCACTCGTACCGATCCGGTCGGCGCCTGCCTCCAGCATCGCCAAGGTCGTCTTCCAGTCCCGGATCCCGCCGGACGCCTTCACCTTGGCTTTGCCGGCTACGGTCTGCTTCATCAACCGCACGTCGTCGACCGTGGCTCCGGCCGTATTGAATCCGGTCGACGTTTTCACATAGTCGGCTCCCGCTTCGACCACCAGATGGCAGGCAGTGATCTTTTCCTGCTGCGTGAGCAGGCAGGTCTCCAGAATCACTTTATGTTCGGCAAACGGCGTGGCCTTCACCACTTCCGCGATATCCTGCCTGACATAGGCCTGGTCGCCGGACTTCAACCGGCTGACGTTGATCACCATATCCAGAATCTGCGCGCCGCGCGCCACGGCCTCCGTCGCCTCCACCACCTTCGCGGCCGTCGTATGGCCCCCGAGCGGAAACCCGATCGGAATCCCGACCCGCACCGCTGATCCCGATGTGGCTGCCACCGCTTCATCGACATAGCAGGGCGGCACGAAGATGACGACGAAGCCCAGATCTTTGGCCTCCCGACAGAGCCGCAAGACATCGGCCTTGGTGGCTTCAGGCCGTAACACCGTATGATCGAGTAACGCGGGCAGATTCCATGTCGTCATCACAGAACAGACTCCTTCTACGTTTTGCCGCGATGCGCGCGGGAGAAAAACTGCTTTTGATATTTATCGACGGCTTTGTTGTGCTCGATCAGCGTGGCGGAGAATTGATGGGTCCCGTCATTCTTCGAGACGAAATAGAGATACGGCGACACGGCCGGATAGAGCGTCGCCCTGATGGCCTGTGCCCCCGGACTGGCGATCGGCCCCGGCGGCAACCCGGCCCAGCGATAGGTATTATACGGACTGGGATGCGAGAGATCTTTCTTATGGATGTTGCCGTCGTAATTCGGCAACCCGTAAATCACGGTCGGATCGCTCTGGAGGGGAATCTTCTTCTGCAGCCGGTTATGAAACACCGACGAGATCTGCGGCCGCTCCTCGCCCGACCCCGTTTCCTTTTCAATGACGGATGCCAGCGTGAGCACTTGATGCATCGTCATATGAATATCCTTCGCCCGCGCCTGCCATTCCGGAGTCACGACTTGATTGAGCTGTTCCACCATGGTCCGGATGACGTCTTTGGCTGAGACCGGCTTGGGAAAGCGGTAGGTATCGGGATAGAGATAGCCTTCCAGCGTCTCAGCGGAAATCCCGAGCGTCTTGATAAAGGCTTTGTCCTTCACCAGATGCAGGAACTCGGCGCGATCCGTGATCTGCTGCTGCGCCAGGACATCGGCGATCTGCACCATTGTATAGCCCTCGGGGATCGTCACCGAATGCAGCACCACCCGCCCGGCCATGAGCTTGGACAGAATGTCGGCCGGAGCCATCGCCGGATTCAGTTCATATTCGCCGGGACGGATCTTGCGGTCCGCTTCGAGAGCCTTGCCGAGCAGCACAAACGCCGAGCGGCTTTTGACCAGCCGTTCGCGCTCGAGCAGACCCGCGACATGCTGGAACGTGGAGCCTTCGGGAATGACGATGATTTTTGAGGGAGGATGCTCGGCTTCGGTCGCGACCGGAGCTTCAGCCCATTTCATCATCCGATAGGCGGCCGCCCCGGCGAGGGCGACGGCGAGGACGAGCACGATGAGAATCACGCGCAGCTTCATAGGGGCGCCCGGCAGGTTCGTGGTGTCTGTGGTCCGGCTCCAACCCTTCTTCGGTCTCCGTCGGCTGACTCTGAACCGGAGAAGGCGATTGAGCCTCCAGATAACTCTGCAAGAGAATGGCCGCGGCGATCTGATCGACGAGGCCTTTGCGTTTCCTCCATCCGACGTCGGCGGCAATCAATAGTTCGTGCGCATCCGCCGTCGTCAACCGTTCGTCCCAGGTCACCACTGGAACCGGCAATGCCTCGGCGAGCCGCTCAAGAAACTGATGCACCGCCTGCACTGCCAGGCCCTCTTCGCCGCTCAGCCGAAGCGGGAGGCCCAACAACACCTTCCCGACGTCGTGCGTTCTGACCAGGTCCAGAATATGGGCGATGTCCAGATCCAGCGTCCGCCGCTCGTAGGTTTCTAACGGCTGCGCCGTCCAACCCAGCTCATCGCTCAACGCGACGCCGATCCGTTTGGTGCCGTGATCCAGGGCAAGAATACGGCTAGGCATGAGTTTACCGCTGCAAGGCAGATTCGACCAGACCAAAGACCTTTTCCAACGCGGCATCGAGACGGGATACATCTTTTCCGCCGGCCTGGGCCATCTCGGGGCGCCCGCCGCCCGTGCCCCCGACTTCCGCGGCCAGCACCTTGATCAAATCTCCGGCTTTGAGTTTGCCGGTCAGATCTTTCGTGACCACCACGAGGAGCGCGACCTTGCCGTCATCGGTCGGCGCGCCGAGCGCGACGACGCCGCTCTTGAGCTTGTCACGCAACTGATCGGCCAGCGCCCGCATCCCGTTCACATCCAACCCGTCGGTCCGCTGCACATGCACCGGCACGCCGGCCACGGTCCTGGCGCTCGAGGCGACCGCCGATCCGCTGGCCATCTTCAATTTCAGCTCTTCCAGCTCGCGCTCTTTATCCTTCAGTTGCGTCAGCACTTTGCGAGTCTTGTTCACCAGTTCGGACGGGCCGACCTTGAGCAGATCGGACAGCTCCCGCATCTCCGCTTCGGCCTTTTTCAGGAGCGCAAACGCTCCGCTGCCGGTCTGGGCTTCGATGCGCCGCACGCCGGCCGCCACACCGGTTTCCGACACAATGCGGAACAGCCCGATCTCGCCGGTATGCCGGCAATGCGTACCGCCGCAGAGTTCCTTGCTGAACGATTCGACCGTGACCACCCGCACCTGCTCGCCGTATTTGTCGCCGAAGAACGCCAGCGCGCCTTTGGCCACCGCATCCTGAATGCTCATCACTTCGGTCGTGACCGTTTCATTCTTGCGGATTTCATTGTTCACCACGGTCTCGATTTCATCGATATCGCGGGTCGAGAGCGGACGGAAATGCGCGAAGTCGAACCGCAACCGGTTCGGCCCCACCAGCGATCCGTACTGTTTCACATGCGGCCCCAGCATATCCCGCAAGGCCGCATGGACCAGATGCGTCGCCGTGTGGTTCCGCGCCGCGTCCTGCCGGGTCGTCGCATTGACCGACAGCCGCAGCTGCTCGCCTTCACGGATCCGCCCCTTGGTCACAATCCCCTTGTGCAAAATCAGCGTCGGCGCAGGTCTGGTCGTCTCCTTGATCTCCAACCGGCCTTCCGGACCGACCAGCACACCCTGGTCGCCCATCTGACCGCCGCCCTCGGCGTAGAACGGCGTCACATCGAGCGCCACTTCCACTTCATCGCCTTCGGCCGCTTCCTTCACCATCCGGTCCGACTTGAGGATCGCCTGCAGCACGGCATCAGTTTCCAGCCGGTCATAGCCGACGAACTTCGTGGCGCCCAGCCGCCCAGCCAGCTCCGACACCGCCGGCCTGGCCGTTTCCTGCTCGAATCCGCCGGTCTTCCGCGCGCGGTTCCGCTGTTCGTCAATCGCCTGCTCGAATCCCTTCTCGTCGACCGTCATGTCCTGTTCGCGACAGGCCTCCTGAATGAGGTCCATCGGGAACCCGTAGGTATCGTAGAGCTTGAAGATGTCCGTTCCGGCCAATACCGTCCTGCCGGATGAGCGGGCCTTCTCTATCATGTCATTGAGAATCGGCAATCCCTGATCGAGGGTCGCGATGAATCGTTCTTCTTCCCCTCGCGTGGCTTCTGCAATCGTCCCGGCCGCCGCCTTCACTTCGGAGTAGGCCTCGGCCATCTGCTCGACCACCGTGGCGGTCAGTTCATGCAGAAACGGCTCGACGATTCCCAACAATCGCCCGTGGCGGGCCGCACGGCGGAGAATCCGCCTGAGCACATACCCGCGGCCCTCGTTGGACGGGAGCACGCCGTCGGTCATCAGGAAACTGATCGCGCGCAAATGATCGGCGATCACGCGCATCGAGCGATCGGCCTGCTCCTTCTTGCCATACTCCAGACCCGCGCGCGCGCCGATGGCTCCGAGCAACGGCGTGAACAGATCGCTGTCGTAGTTGCTCAAGACGCCCTGCGCAACCGCCGTCAGCCGCTCCAGTCCCATGCCGGTATCGATGCTGGGCTTCGGGAGCGGATTGAGCTTGCCCGAAGCATCCCGGTTGTACTGCATGAAGACGAGGTTCCAGATCTCGATGACCCGGTCGCCCTCGCCGTTTGGCGTATCGTCGCCCGGTACCGCCGAACCTTGATCGAAATGCAGTTCCGAGCAGGGCCCGCAGGGGCCCGTATCGGCCATCTGCCAGAAGTTGTCTTTTTCACCGCACCGGACGATGCGGGAGGGCGACACGCCGATCTTCTTCCAGAGCTGATCGGCTTCATCGTCCTCGCGGAAGATCGTGACCCACATCCGGCTCTTGTCGAGCCCGACGGTCTTGGTCAGAAACTCCCAGCCGTAGATGATGGCGTCTTCCTTGAAATAGTCGCCGAAGGAAAAGTTCCCCAGCATTTCGAAAAACGTGTGATGCCGTCTGGTATACCCAACGTTCTCCAGATCGTTGTGCTTCCCGCCGGCCCGCAGGCACTTTTGCACTGTCACCGCACGCTTGTAGGCACGCGATTCCTCGCCAAGAAACACCCGTTTGAATTGATTCATCCCGGCATTCGTGAAGAGCAGGGTCGGATCGGCCTGTGGAATCAAGGCCGAACTCGGCACCGCCTGATGCCCCTGCTGCTCGAAATACCGGATAAATGCCTGGCGAAGCTCGCGCGCACTATTCTTCATAACTCAAGTCCTTCATGTCCAAAGCGAGCTCGTATAGTACGCTCGATGGTCTCTTCTTCGAAACCCCACTGACGTAGGAGGCGGGCTGCCTGAAAGGCGGTCACTCGACGCCCCCTGCGCTGCCAGGATTTCAACGCCTGTTTAGCGAGAGTCTCGTCATCCACCTTATAGAGGGCGCTCCGGAGGGCCTTTTCAGCGACGGCTTCCCCGATCCCCCTGGCCTGCAGCTCGGCCGACAGCCGCTCGCGTCCCATCGGCTGTCTCGCCATCCGGCTTTCGATCCACCGCCCGGCATACGCCTCATCGTCGAGATAGCGGAGGTCGGATAA
>FRDC01004597.1_pt1 | contig 11274 bp, 11 predicted proteins | sample 1106171 | NCBI WGS metagenome assembly FRDC01 (sample SAMEA3930566, study PRJEB13176) | freshwater metagenome | biome: Drinking water system; feature: drinking water; material: water | place: Singapore | collected 2014-12-20
CGGACGGCGCGGCGCCCGGCGCGCAGCTGATGCTGACGGCCGCCACGCCGCCGTGGCCGCGCCTGTGCCAGCCCGGCCTGTTCCCGGACGATGACGACGCCCCCGATGCCGACGAGGCGCGGCGCTGGCGTGCGGTGCGCCGCCATTTCGCCTGCCATCACGCCGGCGACGGCAGCGCCGACGCGGTGCTGCCGCTGGTTGCCCGGGTCGACGACCGCCATCTGCGCCGCGCCATTGCCGACGAGCTGGTGGCGCTGGTCGAGCTGACCGGCGAAATCAGCAGCGCGCTGCACGCCGCACTCGACGCCGCGCTGGCCCGCGAACCCGGCGCACCGCCGCCGCTGCGCGACCTGCGCGATCTCGAACAGCTGGTGATGCCGTACGTCGAGGCGAACTTCCGCTGCGAATGGGCGCATTGCTCGATCGCCGAGCGCATCGCGCTGCATCAGCTGGCGCGCGGCCTGCTGCCGAATCCGTTGAACCGCGCCGTGCTCGACGACCTGCTGGCCCGCCGGCTGGCGGTGCTGGCGCCGGAGCCGCGCATCGTCTGCGCGACCTTCCGCAGCTTCGTGCTGCGCGCCGAGCCGGCCAGCCGCTACGCACAGTGGACGCTTGGCTTCGAGGCCGGCACCTGGCGGCGCGTGCGGATGCCGTTCTACCTGCTGCTGGTGCTGCTGATCGCCTGGTTCTCGTACAGCTTCAGCGATGCCTTCACGACGCTGAACACCGTGCTGGCCGGCGCGCTCGGCATGGTGGCCATGTTCGGGCGGGTATCGAGCTTCGTGCGCAGCGGCAAGCAGGGCGAGGAGTAGGCGCCGGCTGCCGCGCGCTGGCCCGGCAGCGATCCCAGCGGATCGCCCGCCGGGGCCTCAGCGGAACTCGCGCAGCTGGAAGATGTTGCCTTCCGGGTCCCAGCCTCGGCACATCACGAAGCCAGTGCCCGGCCAGGCCTGCGCCTCGACGCAGCCGCCGAGCCCAGCCGCCAGCGCGCGTGCGGCATCCAGACTCGTCACCGTGAAGAAGAACTTCAGCGCCGTGTCCTCGCGCGGCACCGGCGGGCAGCGGATCTCGATGGTCGTCGCGATCGCCGGCGGAATCGGATGCACGACCAGCTGCAGATCGGAGTCCGGCAGTCCGAGCACGATCACCTGCGGCGACGCATGCACACGCCGGAGCCCGAGCAGCGCCTCGTAGAACGAGGCGAGCCGCTCGGCATCGACGGCGTAGATGAACAGGCCGTGGCGGGAAGGGCCGGACATGACGGTGAGGGAAGGGCAGGGAAGGAAGGACTCAACCCGAACGCAGCGCCACCGCGATCGGCATCCGCGCTGCGCGCAGCGCCGGGAAGAAGCCGCCGAGCAGGCCGACCAGCAGGCTCAGGATCATGCCGGTCAGCAGCAGGCCCGGGGTGACGCGGAAGCTGAAGGCGACCTGGGTGAAGCCGGCGCCGAGCGTGGACACCGTGTAGCCGTTGAAGAACGCGTAGGCGCCGATTCCGCCGATGGCGCCGCCGAGCAGGGCCAGGGTCATTGCTTCGGCGATCGTCGCGACCACCACCACGCGGCCGCTGAAGCCGAGCGCGCGCAAGGTGGCGATTTCCACGGTGCGGGCGGCGACGGCCGAATACATGGTGTTGAGCGCGGCGAACACCGCGCCGAGGCCCATGATGATGCCGACCACGGTGACCAGCACGCCGATCACCCGCGTGAAGCTGCGCGACTGGCTGGCGAAGTAGTCGATCTCGTTCAGCACGTCGACCTGCAGGCGCGGATCGGCGGTCAGGCTGTCCTTGAACGGCGTGAAGGCCGACGGCGCCGACAGCTGCACCAGCATCGACGAATAGCCGTTGCGGCGGAACGCCGACTGCGCGGTCTCGATGTCGATCCAGATTTCCGATTCGTGGGCGTCGCCGTTGGCGCTGAAGGTACCGACCACGGTCCATTGCGAGCCGCGGATCTGCACCGTCGAGCCGACCTCGAGCCCGGTGAACTGCTCCAGCGCCTTCACACCGACGATGATTTCCTGCAGGCCGGGCCGGAACGGCCGGCCATCGACGATCCGCACTTCCGGGCGCATCGCGAAGCCGGCCGGGCCGACGCCGCGCATCGACACGTTGCTGTCGGTCTTGGAGCGGCGCAGCGGCCGCTCGGCGATCAGGATCAGTTCGCCGGAGGCCAGCGGCCGGCCGTCATCGCCCTTGGCTACCGCTTCGGCCTGCTCGATCACCACCGCCTGGTCGCGGGTGATGAAGCTCGACAACTCGGAGTTGGAACCGCCCTTCAGCACGATGGCGCGGTTCGGGCTGCCGGTGGCGCGCAGGGTGGCGACCATGCCGGCCGACATCGACTGCAGCGCGGTGACCACGCCGACCACGCCGGCCAGGCCGACGACGATCACCAGCGTGGCGCCCCAGCGGCCGGGAATGCTCTTCAGGTTGATCAGGATCAGCTGCCCGGTCTGGCGTAGGAATTTCATCGCTTATCTCCCGGCCAGCGCATCGACGATCTGCAGCCGCCGCGCGCGCAGCGCCGGGAAGATCCCGACGGCAACCGCCAGCAGCACCATGGTCACCAGTGCCTTCAGCCAGACCACCGGCTGCACCACCACCGGCGAGCCGTTGAGCAGGCCGCTGACCACCTTGGCGGCGCCGACGGCCAGCACCATGCCGACCAGCCCGCCGATCAGGCACAGCGCGAAGGCTTCGGCGAGCACCAGCGCGGTGACCCGGGCATCGCTGAAGCCGAGCGTCTTCAGCACCGCGAATTCCGGAATCCGTTCGCGCACGGCCTGGCTCATGGTGTTGCCGGTGACCAGCAGGATGGTGAAGAACACGGCGCCGAGGATGGCGGTGACGATCAGGCCGATGTCGCCGATCTGGCGCGCGAAGCTCAGGTTCCAGTCCTTCTCGGTCTGGGTCTTGGTTTCGTCCGGCGAGTTCTCGAACTGCCGGTCGACGGCGTTGGCGATGCGCTCGGAGTCGTTCGGATCGGCGACCCGGATGATGTAGACGCCGGCGCTGCCCTGGCCGAACTGGCGGGCGTCGTCGAAGTGACCGAAGTTCAGGTACATCAGGTTCGAGCGGCCCGCCCAGTCATCGTCTTGGCCGTCGAAGATGCCGACCACCTCCCATTCCCAGGCGCGGCTGCCGTCCTTCTTGGTGAAGATGAAGGACTTCAGCGGGATCTTGTCGCCGATCTTGAAGCCGTACTTCTCAACGAGCTTGCGGCCGACGATGGCGCCGGTCTTGGTGCGGATGAAAGCCGCGCGCTGATCGTCCGGCAGCTTCCATTCCGGGTAGCAGTCGAGCAGCCGTTCCGGGTCCACCGCGAACTGCGGGAAGAAGTTGCGCTCGTCGATGTAGATGCCGCCGAAGAACTGCGACCACGCCACGCGCGCCACGCCGGGAATCGCCTCGATGCGCGGCAGCAGCGCCAGCGGCAGCGGCTGCGTGAAGCTGACCCTGGCCTGGGTGATCAGCCGGTTGGCGCCGACGAAATCGGCACCCGAGCTGAACAGCACCGACACCGCCTGCAGCAGGCCGAACAGCATGAAGGCGGCGACGAGGCTCAGCAGCGTCAGCACCAGCCGGGTCTTCTTGTGGAACAGGCTGGCCCAGACCAGCGGCAGGAATTTCATGGCCGGGTCTCCCGTCGGACGGGGCACGCCACTCGGGCGTTCGTTGGTGATGGCGTCAAGCCGTCCATGGCGCAGAGGCGTCCTCGTTGATCAGGGTCCCGCCCGCACATCCCTGGGCGGGCTGCGCGGGCCGGAGACGCGCCATTCAAGGCGCCTCTCCGGCCAGCGCGCCCTTGTCCATGTGCAGCTGGCGGCTGGCGTACTCGGCGGCCTTGGCGTCGTGGGTGACCATGATGATGGTCTTGCCGTGGTGGCGGTTGAGTTCCTGCAGCAGGGTCAGGATCTCGTCGGCGGTCTTGCGGTCGAGATCGCCGGTCGGTTCGTCGCAGACCAGCAGGGTCGGGTCGGCGACCAGCGCGCGGGCGATCGCCACGCGCTGCTGCTGGCCGCCGGACAGCTCGCTCGGCTTGTGGCTGGCGCGCTCGCTCAAGCCGACCACGGCAAGCGCGGCCGCCACCGCCTTCTTGCGCTGCGCCTTCGACAGGTCGGTCAGCAGCAGCGGCAGTTCGACATTGGCTTCGGCGCTCAGCACCGGCAGCAGGTTGTAGAACTGGAAGATGAAGCCGACATGGCGCGCCCGCCATTTCGCCAGCGCGTTCGACGACAGCTGGTCGATGCGCCGGTCATTGACGCGGATCTCGCCGCCGCTGGGCTGGTCGAGCCCGCCGATCAGGTTCAGCAGGGTGGTCTTGCCGGAGCCGCTCGGGCCCATCAGCGCCAGGAAATCACCGCTGGCGATATCGAGGTCGAGCTGCTTCAGCACCTCCACCGTCTGCTTGCCGCGCGTGTAGCGCTTGGACACACCGCGCATCGAAACCAGGGCTGTCATCGGAACTCCGGGATGGGGGAACGTGAGGCGCTGCGCCGGGGATCAGGATGCCTGCGGCGGTGCCCGCGAGGCCAGCCGGGCGCGCAGCTGCGCCAACTGCACCGGAGCACTGCGCCGGTCGCGGGCTGCGCCGCCGGCGATGCGCTGCTGGCAGTGCGCGATCGCCCGCGCCAGCAGCTGGCGTTCGGCCTCTGGCTCGCCGAGCGCGGCCAGCAGATCGGCAGTGGCGAGCACCAGCGGCAGGCCGTCGACGCAGCCGGGCGGTTCGGCTAAGGCATCGCGGGCCAGCGCGGCTTCGGCATCGGCGCGGAAGGCTTGCAGCGAGGCGCGCCGCCGGGCCGGGTCCAGCGAGCGGGTGCTGTCGAGATAGCGGGCCAGCTCGATGCCGCGATCACAGCCGACGCGCGGGTCTTCCAGCACCTTGTGGCCACCGGCGTCGGCCTGCAGCGGGTTGTGGCGCTGGGCGGCCTGCAGGAACTCGATGCGGTTGCGCCAGTGCAGCACCTCCGGCGACGCGCTGCCCTGCTGGCCGCGCACCGCGATCGGCAGCCGCAGCCACCAGGCGAAGCCGCCATCGCCGTCGTTCGAGGCGTGGTAGCGGGCCAGGGTCTCGGCCAGCGCGGCCGCGCCTTCGCGGGTGATCTCGACCGCCCGCGCACTGCGCGCGCGTGCCGTGCTGCGCGTGCGTCGCCAGCCGTTCAGCGCGGCCGTGAAGGTGGCCGGCGTCTGGGCGCCGGCGACGCGGCCCAGCTCCTCGCCGTCGGCGTTGACCAGCAGCGAGGTCGGCAGCCGGCCGATGCGGTAGCGCGCCGCAAGCGCACGACCGTCGCCGTCGACATCGAGCGCGCGCGTCGGCAAGCGCTGCACGGCCTGCTGCCAGCCGGCATCGGCGGCCAGTGCATCGGCGGTGGCCTCGCAGGCCAGGCAATCGGCGCTGCCGAAGACCAGCAGCTGCAGTGCCGGCGCCGGGTCGGTGGCGGCGCCGGTCGGCCGCACAGCCAGCAGCGCCAGCAGCAGGCCCGTCGCGTAGATGCGGCGGCGCGCCCGGAGCGCGAGCATTTCGCTCAGCCGCCGCCGGGCGCGGTGATCCGCACTGGATCGCCATCCTTGAGCTTCGGCAGATCGCCGATCACCACCCGGTCGCCGGCGTTGAGGCCGGCGATCACCGTCTGGTCGCTGCCGGTTCTGGCACCGAGCTTCACCGCCCGGCGCTCGACCTTGTCGCCCTTGAGCAGGAACACCGCGCCGGTCTCGCCGCTGCCGAGCACCGCCGCCACCGGCACGATCACGCCGACCGGCGCCGGTGCGCCGGCTTCGGGCGCATCGCCAAGGAAAGACACTCGCGCGCCCATTTCCGGCAGCACGCGGTCGTCGCGTTCCTTAAAGGCGACGCGCACCTTGACCGTCGCCTTGGTCCGGTCGGCGGTCGGGATCACCGCGATCACCGAGGCCGGAATGCTCCAGTCCAGATAGGCGTTGAGCTTGATGATCGCCGGCTGGCCGGCCTTGACCCGGTTGATGAAGTTCTCGTTGACGTCGACCTCGACTTCCAGCGAGTCCATGTCGACCACGGTGCCGATGCCGGTGCGGGTGAAGCCGCCGCCGGCCGACAAGGGCGAGACGATCTCGCCGACCTGCGCGGCCTTGACGGTGATCACGCCGGCAAACGGCGCCCGCACCGTGGTGTCGTCGAACGAGCGCTGGGCGACATCGACGGCCCGCGCCGCCACTGCCACGTTGCGTTCGGCGGTGACCAGGCTGGCGCGCAAGCTGTCCAGCGTGGTGGTCGCGGTATCCAGTTCGGCCACCGAGATGAACTTCTGCTCGACCAGCCCCTTGCGGCGGGTGACATCGCGCTCGGCATTGGCGACATTGACCCGCACCTGGGCGGCCTGTGCCTTCGCCGAGTCCAGCTGCGCGCGGCTCTGTTCGAGCGTGGCGCGGATGTTGGTGTCATCAAGCCGGGCGACGATCTGGTTGGCTTCGACCCGGCTGCCTTCCTCGATCAGCACCTCGGTGACCAGGCCGGTGACCTTCGACGACACCGTTGCCGCCCGGCGGGCGACGACATAGCCGGCGGCATCGAGCAGCGAACCGCCGGCTGCCCCACCGCTGGCTGCCGGCCGCGCCGTGGCCACCGTCACCGGGGCTCCGGGCGGCGGCTTCAGCAGGGCGTAGGCGCCGGCGCCGAGCAGCGCCAGCACGATCACCGCGATCAGCCCCTTCAGCCAGGGCCGGCTTTCGTCATCGTCGGGATCATCGGGGCGGCGGTCGATCTTCAGCTGGTTCAGCAGCGCGGCGCGGTCGTCCATCGGGTGCGGGAGGGAAGGGTGAAAGGGCTTGCCGCCGAGCATAGCGGCAAGCCCCGGCCCGTCGATCAGGCCGCCGCGACTTTCCGCTTCACTCGCACCTGCAGATCCGAATAGCCGCGCACGAAGTTCGACTGCACGCGCTCCGGTTCGCCAACCACTTCGATGGTCTCGAAGCGGGCCAGCAGCTCTTCCCAGAGAATTTTCAGCTGCAGTTCGGCCAGCCGGTTGCCCATGCAGCGGTGCACGCCGTAGCCGAAGGACATGTGCTGGCGGGCGTTCGGACGGTCGATGATGAAGTCATCGGCGCGCTCGAATTTCCGCTCGTCGCGGTTACCGGAGGCGTACCACATCACCAGCTTGTCGCCCTTGCGGATGAACTGGCCGCCGAACATCAGATCGCGGGTCGCGACCCGGCGCATGTAGGCCAGCGGCGTCTGCCAGCGGATGATCTCCGAGACCATGTTCGGGATCAGGCCCGGGTTGGCGCGCAGCTTGGCGAACTCCGCCGGGTACTGGTTCAGCGCCAGCACGCCGGCGCTCATCGAATTGCGCGTGGTGTCGTTGCCGCCGACGATCAAGAGCGCCAGGTTGCCAAGGAATTCCATCGGCCGGCGGATCAGGTCGGCGGTGTCCGGATTGCCCTGCATCAGGCTGATCAAATCGAAGCCGGGCTTCTCGCCGGCCGCCGTGCGCGCCGCCTTGTCGTGCCAGAGCTTCGCGAAATGGCGGGCCATGTCGGTGACCGCCTCAAAGGTTTCGTCGGTGGCCGCCGTGCCGCCGGTGGCTTCCGCACTTCCCGCCGCGAGATCGGACCAGTAGACGAGCTTGTGGCGGTCGTCATACGGGAAGTCGAGCAGGGTGGCGAGCATCCGCGCGGTCAGCTCGATCGACACCGTCGGCACCCAGTTGAACGGCTGGTTCTCCGGCAGGCCGTCGAGCACGTCCTGCACGCGGGTGCGGATCAGGCCTTCCATCTCCTGCAGGTTCTTCGGCGCCACCACTTCCTGCACGGCCTTGCGCTGCGCGTCATGGCGCGGCGGGTCCATGGCGATGAACATCTCGATGTCGAGGCCTTCCGGCGGTCGGCCGAGAATGATGAAGGGCTCGGCCGAGAAGTCCTCGTGGTTCTTGTCGACGGCCAGGATGTCGTCGTAGCGGGTGATCGACCAGAACGCGCCGAACGGGCTGTGCGGCCGGTAGTGCACCGGCGCTTCCTCGCGCAGCCGCGCGAAGTATTCGAGCCAGCGGCCCTGCCGGTACAGGAACGGGTTGCTGACGTCGATCTCGTCGAGCGCCACGTCGGCGGCCGGCGGAATCGGCGTTTCCGCCGGCAACGAGAACTGCGGCTGCTTGAGCAGGCGCTGCTTGGCTTTCAGCAGCAGGTGCAGGCTCTTGATCTGCAGCGGAATCGGCACCCGCGACTGGGCACCGGCCAGCGCGCGGTCGAGCAGGTGGCGGGCCGGGGTTTCGAGAACGCGGGGCAGCGGCAGCGGGATCGAGGTCTTCACATCTGGTACTCCGGAACGCGGACTTCGAGGCCGTCGAGCGCGGCCGAGGCGGTGATCTGGCAGCACAGCCGCGAGCCGGGCTGCACGTCGGGCGTCATCGCCATCATCTGCTGCTCTTCCGAGGTGCGCGGGCCGGCCGCCTTGATCCAGGCGTCGCCGACCACCACGTGGCAGGTGCCGCAGGCGCAGGCGCCGCCGCAGTCGCCGTCGATGCCGGGCACGCCGTGGTCGCGCGCCAACTGCATCAGCGAGGTGCCGTCGATCAGCGGGACTTCCCGGCTGCTGCCGTCGTGCAGCAAGAATTTCATGGTGGCCATCGTGCGTCGCTCCTGGATTCACCCGGCTCGGGCCGGTGGCGAATCTTGTGCCCGTGTGGCGGTGTCGACTATGGTCCGCCGGTTCATAGGTTTGTGAGAACGGCTCAAATGCGGCTGCCTGCCGAAGTGCCCGATGCCGATCTGCCGGCCGCGATGCTGGCGCAGATCGTCGAGTCGAAGCTGGTCGATGCCGACGCGGCCGCGCGCCTGCAGCTGCTGCTGGCGCGCCTGGGCCGCGACCTGCCGAGCATGGTCGCCGCCGGTGAGCGGGTGCCGCTGCACTGGTTCCGCACCATGTACCCGGGGCTGGACGCCGACCGGGCCGCCTGGCTCGGCCACGCCGCCGGCGAGCAGACGCGGCTGACCTCGTTCGCGGCCTTGAGCCTGCCGCTGGTCAGCGCCGGCTCGGTCGGTGAGGTGCTGCGGCTGCTGGAGTTCATGCCGCTGATTTCCAGCAGCGTCACCGCCCGCTTCCTGGCCCGCGCCGACGACGTGGTGGTGATGATCCAGGCCCGTTCCGGCGATTCGGTGCTGGACCGCTTCCCGGTGCATTACTGCGCCGCCGCGATCCAGCGGCTGCTGGCCATCCTGGTGGCCGGCACGCCGAGCCTGGAGGTGCACATCGCCTGGCCGCAGCCGGCCTGCTTCGCCGACCACCCGGACCTGCGCGCCGGCCGGCTGCACTTCGATGCGCCGTTCCACCATCTGGTGGTGCCGAACGCGACGATGGCCGAGGTCTGCCGCTTTTCCGATCCGGTGGCCTACCAGGGCGCGCTGGCCGGGCTCATCGCCCAGCGGCAGGCGGCGGCTTCGGACGAGACGGTGGGCCGGCTGAAGGCGCTGCTCGACGGCCCGGACCATCGGGTCGGCATCGACGAGGCGGCGCGCGCGCTGCATCTGTCGGTCAGCACCCTGAAGCGGCGGCTGGCCGAGGCCGGCACCAGCTTCCGGGCGCTGCGCGACGACGCCCTGCAGCAGCGCGCGCTGCTGCTGCTGGCCGAGCCGTCGGCGACCCTGGCCTCGGTCGGCGCCGCGCTCGGCTATGGCGATCTCGCCAACTTCGCGCATGCCTTCAAGCGCTGGACCGGCCAGTCGCCCGGCGCGTTCCGGCGCCGGCGGGCGCGACCAGCGGCAGCGTCGTTGCCACCGGGACTGTAGCCGCACTGCAACAATCGGCCCGGACAATGCGCGCGAACCCAAGAGAGAACGGAGCGCGCACATGGCACGCAACAGCAGCACCGGCCCGAAGGCGGGCCGCAAGGTGGTCAGCAAGACCGAATCGTCCGGCATCGGCAGCAAGACCGAATCGTCCGGCATCGGCAGCAAGCCGCCGAAGGCCGACAAGCCGCAATTCCACTACCGCACCATCTGGCTGTCCGACATCCACCTCGGCACGGCCGGCTGCAAGGCGGAGTTCCTGACCGATTTCCTGAAGCGCAACCACTGCGAAACGCTGTATCTGGTCGGCGACATCATCGACGGCTGGAAGCTGAAGAAGTCCGGCTGGTACTGGCCGCAGGAACACACCAACGTGATTCGCCGGGTGCTGACCAAGGCCAAGCGCGACACCCAGGTCATCTACGTGACCGGCAATCACGACGAGTTCCTGCGCAAGTTCGTCGACTACCGGCTGGAGATCGGCAACATCAAGCTGGTCAACGAGGCGATCCACGAAACCGCCGATGGCCGGCGCCTGCTGGTGCTGCACGGCGACTATTTCGACGTCATCACCCGCTACCACCGCTGGGTGGCGCTGGCCGGCGACATGGCCTACGAAACGATGATGAGCGCCAACTACTGGTTCAACCGCGTGCGGGCGATGGCCGGCATGCGCTACTGGTCGCTGTCCGCGTTCGCCAAGCAGAAGGTCAAGAACGCCGTGTCGATCGTCTCCAGCTTCGAGGAAGCGGTGTCGCGCGAGTGCAAGCGCCGCGAGCTGGATGGCGTGGTCTGCGGCCACATCCACCACGCCGAGATCCGCGACATCAACGGCGTCAGCTACCACAACTGTGGCGACTGGGTGGAGTCCTGCACGGCGCTGGCCGAGGACTTCAACGGCAAGATTTCGGTGATCCGCTGGGTCGACATCGACCACCTGAACGAGCGCCCGAACGTGACGCCGCTGCAGCTGCCGAAGGTGGCACGGCGGACCGCCAAGGCGGCCTGAAGCCTAGCTGCCGGCTGCGCGATGGAGTGGTCGCCCGGATGACCGGCCGGGTCGGGGCCTCCGTAAGCTGCGGGTCCGTCCCGCAGCCCGGAGTGCCCCGATGTCCGCCTTGATGATCGCGCTGGTCCAGGTCAAAGACCCCGCCAAGCTGCAAGCCTATTCGGCCGCTGCCGGCCCCACGATCGTCGCCGCCGGTGGTCAGGTGCTGGGCCGCGGCAAGCGCGTGGCCACGCTGTGCGGCGCGGTGTCGCCGGACGCCACGCTGATCGCCCGTTTCCCGTCGGCCGACGCCGCCCGCAGCTGGTACGACAGCGCCGCCTACCAGGCGCTGATCCCGCTGCGCGACGAAGCGATGGTGGCCAGCTTCTACGTGGTCGAAGAGCCGGCCTGATCGGTCAGCCGGGCCGGCGCCGCGCGGCGCCGGCCGTTCAGACCTCGTGCACGAACAGGCTGCGCTCGAAGCGCACTTGCGGCCAGAAGACGCCGTCCTCGGCACGTTCGCCGG
>FRDC01001576.1_pt1 | contig 11267 bp, 9 predicted proteins | sample 1106171 | NCBI WGS metagenome assembly FRDC01 (sample SAMEA3930566, study PRJEB13176) | freshwater metagenome | biome: Drinking water system; feature: drinking water; material: water | place: Singapore | collected 2014-12-20
GCGGCGCTGGAAGGCCAGCGCCCCGGGGGGGCGAGTCGCGGCGGGAAGTTGGGCGGGCGCCCGCGCGGCGAGCGCGGGATCGTTGACGACGAGGGCTCCCCCGTCGGGCAATGGGCTGACCTTGCGGTGGCTCAGCACGCCGAGGGGCGCGCGCGTGCCGAGCGGGCGCCCGCGCTCGTCGCGCGTGAGGAAGCCGTGCGCGGCGTCCTCCACGACGAGCGCGCCGGAGCGGGCGGCGTACGCCTCGAAGGGGCCGAGGTCCTGGGGGAAGCCGAAGTAGTCGACGGCGACGATCGCCGCCGCGGCGGGCAGGGCCGCCGGGTCGAAGGCCGGGGCGAGGTCCTCGGCCACGGGGTAGAAGGCGACGGGGGCGCCGAGGACGGACGCCGCGGCGAGGATCTCGCGGCAGACGAACTCCGGGAACAGCACGGGGCGTCCAGGGCCCGCTCCCGCCAGCGCGAGGGCTTCGCGCAGGGCCCAGCGGCCGAGGCTGTAGACGCGCAGCGCGGCCGGGCGGCCCAGGGCCTCGTCCAGGGTCCATGGGCGTTCCGCCCGCGGCGGCGCGTACACGCTGAGCGCGAGGCTCACCGCGACAGCCCCTTGGCGGCCCAGAGCGCGAGGATCGCCCAGTTCTTCCAGTCCCGGGGGCACTCGGCCACCGCGCGCCGGGCGTAGCGGCCGGAGGCCTCGCGGTCGCCCTGGGCCAGCAGCAGGCGCGCGGCGGAGCGGCACATCACCCCGAGCCGGCGTCCCATGCGCGCGCGCGTGCGCGCGTCTGGATCGGGGAAGTTCGCGAAGTGGTCGCGCAGAAGGGCCTCGAGGTTCTCGTTGTGGTAGACGATCTTGTTGGAGGCGCCGCGCTCGACCAACTGGTACTGGCCGAGGGTCTCGTCGAGGAAGCGCATGCGGCAGACGCGGGCCAGGCGCATCCAGAGGTCGTAGTCCTCGACCGTGTTGAACTTCGGGTCCTCGCGGAAGAGCCCGGCCTCGTGGAGCTTGGCCTTGCGCACGGTCGTCGCCGAGGGGGACAGCGCGTTGCCCTCGAAGAGCAGGTCCTCGTACATGGTCGGACTCCACGGACCGTTCTTGGTCAGGCCGACGACGCGGCCGTCCTTGACGATCTCCTCCTGGTGGCAGACCAGGTCGGCCGAGGGGTCCGCGTCGAAGACGGCGAGCGTGCGCTCGAGCTTGCTCGGGAACCAGAGGTCGTCGTGATCGAGGAAGGAGACCAGCTCCGCCGAGGCCTCGCGGATGCCCGCGTTGCGCGCGCCGGCGATCTTCTTGTTCTCCTGGCGCACGCAGCGCCCGCGGAGCCCGCGCGCGGCGAGGAAGCGGTCGGCGACCTCCTTCGTGCCGTCGGAGGAGCCGTCGTCGACGACGATGACCTCGAAGTCGCGGAAGGTCTGCGCGGCGACCGTCTCGAGCGTGCGCTCGATGAAGGCGGCGGCGTTCCACGCCGGGATCACGACGGAGACGCGGGGGGAGCCCATGCTCAGCGCCCGGCGAGCGCCGCCTTCATGGCCGCCAGGCCTTCGCGCAGGGTCATCGCCCGCACGCCGAGCTCGCGCTCCATGCGCTCGACGACGAAGGTGGTGTCCGGCGGCCGCGGGGCGAGCGAGGCGAACGCGCCGCTGTCCACCGGCTTGACGAGGGAGGCGTCCAGGCCGAAAGCCTCCGCGACCGCCCGTCCGAGCTGGAACCGGTCCACGCGTTCGGCCCCGGCGAGATGGAAGATCCCGGAGGGACGGCGCTCGAGGATGGCCCACAGCGCTCGCCCGCACTGGAGGTTGAAGAGGGGGTTCTCATGCACGTCGGTGACGAGGGAGACCGGCTCGCCCTTGAGGAGTTTCTCGCGGATCCAGGTGACGGGGTTGGGCCGCGTCTCGGAGTGGTTCCAGCCGTACATCAGGATCGGCCGGGCGATGGTCCAGTCCCGGAGGGTCTCCTGGACGAGCCGCTCGCACTCGACCTTGAGCCGGCCGTACTTGTTGACGGGGCGTACGGGCGCGTCCTCCCGGTAGGGAGCGGCGGTGCCGTCGAAGACCGCGTTCGTGGAGACGTAGACGAGGTGGATGCCGGCGCGACGGCAGGCCGCGGTCACGTTGAGGGTGCTGACGATGTTCGACTCAAGGCTCTCGGCGTAGTTCTTCTCCACGAAGTCCACGCTCGCGATTCCCGCGGCGTGCACCACCGCGTCGAAGCGGCGCGAGGCGAAGAGCTCGTCCACGGCGCGCTTGTCGCGCAGGTCGAGCGTGATCTGCTCGGCGCGCGAGCCCGGGACGCGGTAGTCGCGCTGGTGCACGCTGACGAGGGACACCCCCTCGGGGGCGGTCTCCTCCATCCCCTTGCCGAGCAGGCCGGTCCCGCCGGTGACGAGGATCGTCCGCGGCGCTCCCATCAGACGGAGTAAGCCTCTGGGCGATACTCCTCGGGGTGGGCCGCGACGTAGGCCGCCAGCGACGCGAGGCCCTTCTCGAGCGTCCAACGCGGACGCCAGCCCAGGACGCGGCGCGCCTTGCGATTGTCGCAGAGGAGCTTGAACACCTCGCTCTTCTCGGGACGCACGCGCGCGCGATCCTCAGCGAAGGAGGCGCGGCGGCCGACGGCGCGCATGAGCATGCGTGCGGCCTCGCCGATCGTGACGCCGCGGCCCGAGCCGAGGTTGAAGTCTTCTCCCGACGAGCGCGGGGACGCGGCCACGGCGAGGAAGCCCTCGACCGTGTCGGCGACGAAGTTGAAGTCGCGCACCGGGGATACGGAGCCGAGTTTGAGCGTCTCGGCGCCGGAGAGGAGTTGGGCGGCGATCGTCGGCAGGACCGCGCGCCCCGACTGACGGGGGCCGTAGGTGTTGAATGGTCGAGCGATGGCCACCGGCAGTCCGAAGGAGCGGTGGAAGCTCTCCGCCAGAGCGTCGGCGCCGATCTTGGTGGCCGAGTAGGGCGACTGGCCCTGCCGGGGGTGATTCTCATCGATGGGGGCGTAGAGCGCGGTGCCGAAGACCTCCGAAGTGGAGGTCACGACGACCTTGCGCGCGCGCGCGTCGAGGCAGGACTTGAGCACGTTGAGGGTGCCGTGGACGTTGGCCTCGACGTATTGGGCCGGCGCGCGGTAAGAGTAGGGGATGGCGATCAGGGCCCCGAGGTGGAAGACGACCTCTCGGCCGGCGACGAAGTCGGCGACGAAGTAAGGATCGGCCAGGTCTCCGGCGCGGATCTCGACGCGCCGCGCCAGCACGCGCGGCGTCCGGTCGAGGAAGCCTGACTTCGAGGCGGAATTGTATCGCACCATCGCGCGCACGGACGCACCGCGGCGGGCCAACTCCTCGGTCAGGTGGCTGCCGATGAATCCCCCGGCTCCCGTGACCGCGACTTTGACGCCCTTCCAGTTCCTCACGGCAGTCGCGCTCCCGTGTCGAGGAAGTCGACGAGGCTGACGACCTTGAGTCCAGGGCGTTGCGGGGCGGGTTCCTGGGTCGCGGCGAGCACGAGGTCCGCGCGAGGGGGCAGTGCGGCGAAGGACGCGGCGAAGCGCGCCTTCACCGCGGGTGCTCGTGCGGCGAGCGCCTCTCGGATCACGCTCTCAAGCTCGTCCTGGGCCACCACCCACAGCTCGTCGCGTCCGGATTCGGAGCCGAGAACCGCGGCCATGTTTTCCTGCAACTGGCGGAACAGTCGCACCGTATAGAGGGCGTAATCGAAGGTCTTGCGAGTCTTCTCCAGCGCCCCCTTCGGCGTGAGCAGGTACTGCGTCCGGTTCCAGTCGAGGTGACGGACTTTAATGAGCCCCTTGCGCGTCAGGCGCTTAAGGATCAGGTTCGTCATGCCCAGGGACAGGCCGGCGCTGCGGGAGAGGTCGCGCTGCGTCCTCACCGGCTCACGGGCGATCTCCCGGATCACGGCGTATTCGTTCTCGGCGATAGCTTGCGGGGTGCTCATCTGTTCAATGATTGAACATTCTAGCAGTTTCAACGCCCGCCGCGTCGGATGGCCTCGGCCTCCGCACGCGCCCAGTCCTCGGGGCCGTCGATGTCGATCGCTTCATCGGGCGGGGTGGCGAAGATCATGGTGTCTTCGCCGAGAAACGAGCGCGCGCGGCGCAGCCGCTCCACCGATGTGATGTAGATCGAGCCGTCGGGCTCGTAGGCCGGGGGAAGGTCCTGGCGGCGGAGGACCTCCGGGGCTCCGGGTACGGCGCGTCTCGCGGTCCCGTTCGGGGCGGCGAACCAGCAGGACCAAGGGTGCGTGCGCGCGGGGGACATCGACGCGAGGCTGTCGGCGCCGGAGCGCGCGTACTCCTCGACCGCGGCGCGAACGGTCGTGGCGCGGCGCAGGGGGGAGGTCGGTTGGAGCAGCAGAACGGCGTCGGGGCGCCAGGCGTCGTCGGCCTCCAGGCGGTCGAGGGCGTGCAGGACGAAGTCGATGGACGGGGAGAGGTCGCCGGCCAGCTCGGCGGGACGCAGCCATGGAGGACGGTGGCCGAGCTCGGCCGCTGTCTCGGCGATCTCGGGGGAGTCGGTTGTGACGATGAGTCGCTCGGCCACGCGCGATTCGACGGCGGCGCGGAGGGTCCAGCCGATCAGTGGGAGTCCGGCGAGCGGCTTGATGTTCTTGCCCGGGAGGCCTTTTGATCCTCCCCGGGCGGGCACGAGGGCGAGCAGGCGGGGCGCGTTCACGATATCCTCCTGGCCGAGGCGTAGAGCGAGGCGCCGGCGTCGCGACGGGTCGTTCGCCACCAGGCGCAAAGAGCCGCGGCGGGGGGCAGGGCGGCGGCTGACGCCGCGAGCTTGAACGCGTCGAAAAGGACGCGACGCAGCCCCTTGTGGGCGAGTGGGCCGCGTCCGCCCTCTCGCTCGTAGAGTCGAGTGATCCCGGCGGACGCGTCCGAGCGGGAGCCGAAAAGTATCCGGCGCGCGGCGCCCAACGCCGGCTTCACGGCCCAGTGGAGCGCCATCAGCTCGCGAGTCAGGGCGAGGTCGGGGCGGGCGGCGTCCATGCGGGCGACGCGGAAGCCCTCGCGCTCGAGCAGACCGGCGAGCGCTGATGGGGTCCAACGCGTGAGGTGGTGCGGAGCCTTGTCGAAGTCCTCTCGACCGAACGGTCGCGGGCGCAGGGCGTTGGGGACGGTGATGACCAGGCGTCCGCCCGGGGCGAGGACTCTGCGGATCTCTCCGAGGAGCGCGCGCGGCGCGGCCAAGTGCTCGAGCACGTCGAAGAGAGTCACGACCTTCAGGCTCCCGGGCGCCCGGGAGCGAAGGAGGGCGGGCCAGTCTCCGGTGCTGACCGCAAGGCCTCGCGCCCGCGCCGCCGCGGCGCGCCGCTCGTCATGGTCGAGGCCGAAGCAGGGAGCGTAACCGCGTTGCGCGGCGAGGGCGAGGAAGCCGCCGTCGCCGCAGCCCAGGTCGAGGAGCCCGGACTCCGGGGGGGCTTCCTCGAAGAAGAGGCGGAAGCGGGGATCTTCCTCGGGGGGGCGCAGAACCTCCTCGGATACCGCGGCCTCGTACCAGTCCGCGCCCGGCTCTTGCAGGGGGCAGGCGAATTGCGCGCCGCACGCGCAGTCCCGCCAAGAGTACTCCCGTCCGAGCACGGGGTCCGCGGCGGACTCCACCGGGCTCGACACGCTCGTCGAGCCGCAGGCGGGACAGGAGAGGCTCACGCGGACGCCTCCACGCACAACTCCGCGAGGCGACGCGCCCAAAGCTCGGCCCATCGCGAATCTCCCGACGCGTAGCGCCGCCGGAACGCCTCTAGGGCGCGCAGACGCGCGGGGTCCTCTCGCCACGAGCGGATGTCGGCGAGCGCCGTGCGCGATCCTCTCGCCGCGGCCTCTGGGGAGTCGAATAGCACGCCGGCTTCGCGAAGCCCGTCCAAGAGCCCGTGCGCCGAGGGACGCATCCTCCAAAGGGCGGGATCCCAGAAGAGGATCGTCGGGACGCCGGCCGCGACCAGTTCGAGCGCGGAGGTCTGCGGGTGGTCTACGATCGTCAGCTCCGCGCGGGACGCCCTGATCAAGAGAGGTTCGACCGGGCGTTCCAGGATCGCGTCCGGAGCGGCTCGTTCAAGCCGCTCGGCCATCCCCCAGCCGTTGTCCTCGGGCGGAAGTCGGACGGCGAGGTCGCGAAGGCCTTCCCGCGCGCACGATGAAACGAATCGGTCGCGTTGCGCGAGATATTCATCGTATCGAGGCCAGAGAGGGACGTTGCAGTAGTAAAAAGTGTAGGAAGTGCGAGGGAGGGAGTGCGTCACCAGCAGGATGCCGCGGCCATGGTCCGGGCGAGGCGGACGAGGCGCGAGGCGTGGATTGGGCATCGGGCGCACTCGAGCGGGCATCGCGACGGTGGAGGATTCTTCCCAACCCCAGGACCACCACTCGTCTGAGACGGCCCGTTCGTGCCGCTCGTTGTAGAGCACCTCGAAAAGCCCGTAAGCCCCGCCGTGTTGGGCGATCACGAGGCGGCCTCCGGTCTCGACGGTCTCCGCGGCGAGGATCTTGAAAGGCTCGTCGAGGCACCAGCCTACGCAGGTCAGCGCCGCACGTGGCGGACGCTCCCATCCGGCGAGCGCCGCGGCGCGGCAGTCCGCCCAGCCCTCCACGAAAAGGCGCGGCAGGTGCCCAGGCAGGGTCTCCGCCGCGAGCCGGGCCAACGACGACGAGTCCACCGGAGCGGGCGCGTCGCGGCGAAGCGGGGAGCGCGGGTCGACCGGTGGCGAAGGAGGCAGGCGAGCCAAAAGAGGCTGAGCCCTTCCCCTGGTCGCGGCGACGAGGCGCGCTTGATCCGCGCGGGACATGTAAAGGCTGGAGAAGACGACGCGCGGGGCGAGCGCGTGGCGGAGGCCGCGAAGGAGCCAGGCGGCGGCGGCTCCGCTCGCGCCCTCCCACGCCGCCCCGTCACGGGCGGCGGTGGGTGCGGGCGCCTGGACCGCGCTCCCAGGCACGGCGGACTGGCGCAGGGCTGCGGCGGTGAGTTGAAGGTTCATGGCGTCGGTCGAGAGCCAGCGGAGATACTCCCCTGTGTCGCGGGCGACCGGCGGGGGCGCATCGGGGTAGAGCGTTTCGCAGTACCTTCCGGCGAGGGCTTCGGCGTGAATGAGGCGGTCCTGCAGGGTTGTCAGCCAGGCCATCAGCCAAGGACCGAGGACGATCCTCCACCAGCGCATGGAGCGCTTCAGGCCATGATGGGCGCCCAGGCGCTCAGCGCACTGCGCGAGCAGGGCATCATGAACCCGGTCGAACTCGGCGAACGCGCGGCTCTCCAGAGCGGGCGTCCATGGGGTGGGAATCATCGTCGCGCCGCGGGCGACGCGCACGGCCGAGTTGTCGGGCGTGGAACACCAGGGCCCGAGCAGGGTCAGTTCGCCTGAGGCCGGCCAGAATCGGTCGAGCGCGGTCGTCGCCAGTGCGGCGCGCGACGGCATCAGCGTCCCTCGCGCAGGGGCTGCATCGCCGACTCCGTGGGAGTCAACGCGGGCGGAGCGAGTTTGGCCATCATCTGCCTCAGCGACTCCCACTTCCCGGGATCGGAAGAGCGGGGCGTCAGGCGGGAGCGAGCCCAATCGGACAGATGCGCGATGAAGTCTCGGCCGTTCAGTCTCCTGAACTCGTCTTGGAGCAGCCAGCCCCAAAGGATCAGGCGCCGGAACGGCCAGAGGTATGCGACGATCGCGTCGTAAGCCAGATCGCGCTGGAGGTTGAAGTAGCCGCCCTTACTGTACTCCTCGATCAGCGATTCGCGCGCCTTTGCGAGATCCGTCTCGTAGTGATCGGAAGTCCGCTTGACCTTGCGAGTCAGAAGGCGCCAAAGAAACACTGGAAAGGACGGGACCGGGGTGCGGTTGTGCTGGTGGTAGTGGCGGAGCACCTCGAAGACGATGCGCCGTCGCCAAGAGCGGACGGTGAGGTAGTCCTCATCGGTGAAGTTCAGCATGCGAGTGTCGTCTGCCGCGTCCACGTCGGAGATATGCAGGAGGTAGGCTTCCTCCTCGATGAGGCTGCGCCCGATCAGTCCTTTGTGCCGCGCGTACTCGTAAACCGGCGTGCCCGGGAGAGCCTGGATGTAATTGATGCTCATGAGCGAGCGCGGAGACTCGAAGGCGTCTTGGGTGACTTCCTTCAGGAATGAGATGGTGTCGTCGATCGTGCTCTCGTCCTCGCCCGGCATGCCCACGATCATCTGGTAGATCGTGAACAGGCCGGCTTCGCGCGTCCAGCGCGCCGCGTTGAGGTTATCCTGGCGGGAGGCCTTCTTTTCCATCACGTCCAGGATGCGGGGACTGCCGGATTCCATGCCGTAGAAGACGGAGACGCAGCCCGCTTCACGCATCCTCTTGAGGAGATCGAGCGACATGGAGCGCACGCGCACGCCGCCCACGGTCCAGAGGATGTCGAGGGGCTTGAGCTTCTCGAGAAGTTCGTTGACGTGGCGCTTGTCGGAACCGAAATTCTCGTCGGTGAACATCACGTAGCCCACATCGTATCGGCGCTGAAGCTCCTGGACCTGGGCGACGATCTGATCCACGGGGACGGGACGGTAACCCTTGTCCCACCGATGGCAGAAAGTGCAACGGGCGACGCAGCCTTTGGCCGTGATCAGCGTGCCGACTTTTTTGCCCTGCCGGTGGGGCTGCGCGGCTCGCGGGTCGCGGACGAACTCGGGGCGGGAGTCGGGTGAGACGATGTAGTTCGAAATTCGCGAATGCGTCTCCAAGAGGTCCCAATCCGGTCGGAACACCTCCTCCGAGGGCAGCCGCTCCTCGTAGCCGGTGAACACCATCTCGCCGTCCTCGCGCAGGAAGGTGATTCCGCGCACGGAGGAAAGGACTTCGGACATGCGCGCGGAGGGCGGCATGGTCTCGAGCGCGCGCATGAGCGAGACCGAGACCGTCTCGCCTTCGCCGACGACGCACACGTCCACGGCGGCGAGGCGATGCAGCAGTTCGGCGCTGGCGGCGAGGTTGCCTCCGACGACCACGATCGTTTCGGGCGAGACCCGCCGCGTTTCCCGGACGAGGCGCTTCACGTAGGAGTAGGCCGTCGACACGACGGCGCTGACCGCGAGTACGCGCGGACGCCTGCGCGCGATGAATTCGACGACTTCCTCGAAAGGGGGGCGGAGGCCGTCGATGTCGTAGAAATAAGGGTCGTAGCCGGCCCGGCGGAGCGCCGTGATGACGGCCATCGACCCGAAGGGAGGGTAGGCTGTGGGGACCGGGCGGATCGGCGTCGTCGTGAAGACGATGTCCATGGGTGGGGTGTTCAGGGATTGAACATCCCGATTATAGCAGTTCGGCGTACAGGGCGAGCCAACGAGCCGCGGCGGCCTCGGGCGTGAAGCGCTCGGCCCAGCGACGCTTCCCGGCCTCTCCGAGACGCGCCCGCAGCGCGGGGTCATTCGCACGGTCGAGGGCCGCGGCGAGCGCGGCCGGATCGCCGGGAGCGGCGAGGAGCCCGTGGACGCCGTCGTCCATCTGCTCCGGGACGCCGGCGACGGCGCTCGCGACCACGGCCTTGCCGAGACTCATCGCCTCGAGGGTCACGTTAGGGAAGTCCTCGCCGCTGATCGAAGGGAGGACGAGCAAGTCGGCCGCGTTCATCAGGTCGAACACGCGCTCGTGCGGGCCGACGAAGAGCGCGTCGCCTTCCAGGCCGAGCTCCACGGCGCGGCGCTCAAGGAGCGGCTTCAGCGGGCCAGCCCCCTCGAGCACGACGAACGGCCTGCGGCCGGGCGACATCGACGCCAGAGCCTCGAGCAGGACGCGGTGGCCCTTGCGTTCCTCCATGACGGCGACGACGAGCGCCAAAGTCCGTCCCTTCGGAACGCCCAGGTCCTCGCGCACGCGCTCGGGGGCCGCGCGCACGGGCCGCGCGGGCGTACCGTTAGGCACGACGCGCACCCGACCCGGAGCGAGGCCGAGCGCCTCGGTCAGGCGGTCGGCGGCCGCGCGGGAGCCGGTCACCAGGGTGACTGACGATCGCGCGAGAAGGGCGTCGAACGGGAGGTCGAGCGCGCGGTCGAAGCCGTCGAGGCCGCGCGCGAGATTGTTGACGACGAGGACGGTGCGCCGCGCGACCAGGGGGCCGATCAGCGCCGCCGCGAAGCACGAGGAAGCTCCCGGATGCCCGCCGTTGTTGACGTGCAGGATGTCGGGTCTGCGGGCCGCCAAGTCCGCGATGAGGACGACGGCGTTCCACAGCCGCGTCCAAACCCGGAGCAGGAGCAGTCGGCACGCCGCGCGCCAGCCCAAAGCCGCCCAGCGCGGCAGGATCGGGTCGAGAAGCCCGGAGACCTGGTAGTCGTCGATGAGGGGGAGGGCGCGCAGCGGGCCCGGCGCGGGGACGCGGGCCCGCAGTCCCTTCTCGTAGAGCGGCTCGGCACGGAAGCTCGCGTCGGCGTCGAAGAGCTTCCGCAGGCGCGGGTCGGCGAGAAGCACGGCGATCATGTTCTCGCTGCCCGCGAAGAAGCGGCTGTCCCCGTGCAGGCGCAGTCGCGGCAGGGTCACGGGAGCAGGGTTCGTCGCAGGCCCTCGCGCAGGCCGACGCTCGCCGACCAACGCAGGACTCGCCGCGCCGCGGCCACGCTCACGCGGCCGTCCATTCGTTCGCCGCTCCTCGTCGGCAGCGCGCCGACCCTGAGCAGGTCGGGTCTTCCGAGGATTCGGGCCGCGAGTCGCGCCGCCTCGACGACGGGAATCGCCTCGCCGCAGCCGGCATTGAGCGCGAGCCCCGGCGCGCGGGGCGCGGTCGACGCGCGCAGAAGCGCCTCGACGAGGTCGTCGATATAGACGAAGTCGCGGGTCTGCTTTCCGGCGGTCATCTCGAAGGGGCGGCCGGCGCGCAGGCGCGCGGCGAGAGTTGGGATGAGCATCCCGTCCTCGGGTTGGCCGGGGCCGTAGACCAAAGTGGGGCGGATCACCACCGCGGGCACCTTCCGGGTCCGCCAAAGCGCCTGAGCGAGATGCGTGACGCAGGTCTTGGAGACCGCGTAGGCGTTGGTCGGCGCCTCGCGCTCGCTCTCGTCTCGATGCCCGCTCCCCGGGCCGTATTCCTCGGACGAGCCGCACAGGACCACGCGGCTCAGGCCGCTCAGCCCGTCGGCGGCGGCGAGCAGGCGGGCTGCCGGCATGAGGTTGTCCTCGAGAGAGCTGACGTAGTCGCTCGCGCCGCATTCGCGCACGCGGGTCGCAGCGAGATGGAAGACGATCCGCGGACGCGCGGCGCGAAGCAGGCGCGCGGCGAAGCGCGGCGCGCGCAGGTCACCGGCGACCAGGCCCGGG
>FRDC01001612.1_pt3 | contig 11261 bp, 10 predicted proteins | sample 1106171 | NCBI WGS metagenome assembly FRDC01 (sample SAMEA3930566, study PRJEB13176) | freshwater metagenome | biome: Drinking water system; feature: drinking water; material: water | place: Singapore | collected 2014-12-20
GAATCCGAGATCGAAAAGAACGTGTGGATCCTGAAAGCGACGCCCGCGGTGCTCGACAAGGTGTATCAGGGCAAGGACATGGAGTTCCGCGACGCGACCGGCAAGGCCGTCTGGACCAATAAGAAAGAGATTCCCTACGTGGCGTTTTCCGGCAAGTGCCCGCACCTCGGCTGCGGCTACAAGTGGCGGCAGCACAAAGTATTGGGCCAGGTGTTTCTCTGCCCTTGTCACCTGAGCATTTATGATGCGTCCGGCAAGGTGCTCGACGGTCCCGCGCCCCGGCCTCTCGACGCACTGCCCATCAAGGTGGCCGCCTCCGGCGAAGTCGAAATCATCGACATGGAATTCAAGGCCGGCACCAAAACCCAAATCCGGATCATCTAAATGGCACACTCAACCCTCCCCAGCACCCAGCCGACCGCAATCGAAAAGGTCATCAGCTTTATCGACGAGCGGGTCGGCCTGAAGCAGATGCAGGCCAAGATGCTCAACGAGCCGGTTCCCGGCGGCTCGCGGTGGGCCTATGTGTTCGGGTCGGTGCTGCTGTTCATTTTCATCATGCAGGCGCTGACCGGCATTCTTTTGATGTTCTACTACGTGCCAACCGCCGACCACGCCTTCGCGAGCACGCAATACATCATCCACGACGTCGATTACGGATGGTTCCTGCTGAGTTATCACTTCTGGGGTTCGACGGCCATGGTTGTGTGCGTCTTCGCGCACATGTCGCAAGTCTTTCTCTGGGGGGCCTACAAGAAACCCCGAGAAATGATTTGGTTGGTGGGGCTCGCGCTCTTCGGCATCGTGATGGGATTCGGTTTCACCGGGTATCTGTTGCCCTGGGACCAACGGGCCTATTGGGCCACCACCGTCGGCGTCGAGATCATGGACAAGACGCCGGTGCTCGGGGACTTCATGGCTCGATTCCTCAAGGGAGGTCCTACGCCGGGGCAGATGACGTTGAGCCGGTTCTTCGTGATCCACGTCATGATTTTACCGGCCGCGCTCATGGGCTTGGCCGGTCTGCATCTGTTCCTGTTCCGTGCCGCCGGGCCCGCCGGACCCTTTCGTGGGACGCCGGAAGAAATCAAGGCCAAGACCGATTACTTCTTCCCGCGTCAAATTTGGAAAGACATCGTCGGCATGGCCGTCGTGTTTGCCAGTATCTGCGCACTCGCTTTCTGGGAGCCGGTCGTGTTGTTGGAAGAGGCGACGCCGGATCCTGGTGATTACCATCCTGAGCCGGAGTGGTACTTCCTCTTCCTGTTCCAATTGCTGCGGCTAAAAATTTTCGCCGGTGAGTTCGGGCAGTTCTTGGGAGCGATCGCGCTGCCCGGCGCGTTCATGGCGCTGTTGGCCGCGTTGCCGTTCATCGATCGCGATCCCGAACGCAACATTTTCAAGCGCCCGGTGGCCTTGATCGGTTGGATCGTCGTGATGGTCACGATTCTGCTGTTCACGGTTTCCGCCATTATCAATCGAGAATTCTTGGACTAGACGCGGCGCTGCCGGGTCGCGGGATGGAACATGACTGACGAACGCGAATCGCTCTCTCCCACGAAAATCGGACTCGGGGTTCTGTGGCCCGCGTTTTGGACCGGCCTCCCCATCAAGCTGGGTATCGCAGTCCTCTTCCTCGCGCTTGGCCTCATGCAGTTCGAAGGCCGACTCGGGTTGGCCTTCCTGATGTTGCTGGCCAGTCCTGTGACGGTGTTGGCGCTCCCGGTCATTTCCATGGGGTTGGAATCGCATATCGGCGAAGGGGTCGGGATTGCGCTGCTCTTCCTGATCGCCATTCCCGTCGATATCTGGGCGCTCGGGGTCGTCGGCCGTACCTATTTCTTGGAGAAGTTTCGCAAGGAACCGCCGGATGGGCTCGGCATGGCTCTCTGGATCAGGTGTGCGCTCGTCGGGGCGGTCTTTCTGCCGCTCCTGTGGGTCATCGTCGGGACCGTCACCAGTACGGCGATTTCCATGGCGCATTCGCTGATGGAAATCGAAATGCTCAAGGGCGTTCCGGTCGCCGAACGGATCAGTATCGAACTGACGATCTGGGGATCGATCGCCTTGCTCGTCCTGATCGTGCTGTTGTTGATCGGGGTGTCGCTCGTCGGCCGCATGATTCGCAGCGCCGCAGAGAAAGCCCAACCTGTGTCCGACAGCTATCAAGCGATTATCACCCGCTGGGACTTGATGCGCGTGCCGGCCGATCAGGGCCTGATGCTGACGGCCGTGACCGGGGCCGGGGTGGTCCTGTCGTTGTTGTTCTGGGCCGCGTTGCCCGTGACCACGCCGCACCCCCACGAGTGCTGCAAGAAGCCCGAAGTCAAGGCCCAGCCCGCGTTCAAGCCGCTTGACGCGTTGAACAAGGATGAAAAGCTGATCGCCCAGTTGGCGGCCCAGGTCGAGGCGCTCGAAAAACAGAAGGCGGACGCCGAAGCCGAGAAAGAAAAAGGCAAGGGCAAAAAGCCTGCAAAAGACGCGACTCCCGCTCCGACGAAAAAACCGTAACTGCCGAGGATGAGGTGAGTGCCATGCGACCACAGCGAGGATTCATGCAGCAAGTTCGTTCGGTCCTTCAGGGCCGGAGAACGTGGCTATCGGGGTTGTTGCTGGCCGCCGGCTACTTCGCCGTTCCGGCTCTTGGCCTGGCGGCGGACGGAGCTCCGGCCGGAGCGACCGAATACCGCGACATCCCGGGCATCGGCAGCCGCAACCTGGTGTGGATTGTCGCCCAGTTGCACCTGTTGCTGGCCGGCTTCGTGCTCGGTGTACCTATTTTCGCCTGGCTCTGCGAAATCGTCGGCTGGAAAAGCGGTGAGAAGCGGTACGACAAACTGGCGAAGGAGTTCACCAAGCTGCTGACGTCGGCCTACGCCACAACCGCACTTTTCGGCGGCATCTTGTTGTTTCTCCTCGTGGCGTTCTATCCCAAACTCATGAACTATCTGACGGACATCTTCTTTCCGTCCTTCATCTTCTATTGCATCCTGTTTCTCTTCGAAACCGCCACGCTCTATCTCTATTGGTACGGATGGGATGCGATGCAGGACGGCGGCAAGAAGACGTTCCACATCTTCCTGGGTTTTCTGCTGAACTTCTTCGCCTTTTTTATCATGATCGTGCCGAACTCCTGGGCGACATTCCAGGCCAGCCCGGTCGTCATCTCCGAAGGCACCGATTTGCAGCGGGCCTGGGCCGCGACGTGGAATCCGACCTGGTGGCCGGTCAACGTTCACCGGCTGATCGCCAACGTGGTGCTCGGCGGCTATATCTGCGGTGCCTATGCCGGTATCCGGTACCTCTCGGCGAAGAACCAAGAGGATCGTGAGCACTACGACTGGATGGGCTATGTCGGCAACTTCATCGGGGTCTTCGGTCTTCTGCCGCTGCCCTTCGCCGGCTACTGGCTGATGCGCGAGATCTATCAGTACAACCAGCAGATGGGCATCACGCTCATGGGCGGCTTTCTCTCCTGGCTCTTCATTCTTCAGGCGATGTTGATCGGCGTGTTGTTCCTCGGCTCCAACTATTATTTCTGGCTTGGCATCACCCACCGCATTCCCGGATCCGAAGCGCAGTACAAGAAGCCGATTATGACCATGCTGGTCATTCTCCTCCTGTGCCTCGGAGTCTGGATGACGCCGCACTCCCTCGTGGCGAGTTTGGAAGAGGCGCAGAAGATGGGCGGCACTCACCACCCGCTGCTCGGCGTGTTCGGCGTCATGTCCGCGAAGATGACGGTGTCGAACCTGATGGTGCTCGTCACGTTCATGAGTTTCCTGATGTACTGGCAGGCCGGCAAACAAGCTACGGTGGGATGGGCGCGGGTGGCAAAGGCCGTCATGAACGCCCTTTTGGTGCTGGCGGGGCTCGCCGTCATCGCCCTCGGCGTGTATGGGTACTTCGTTCCGGCGATCATCCGGATCAACTACTTCTCCACCTCGCAGGTGGGGATCGTGTTGTTCGTGTTGGTCACCTTCACGTTGCTGACGTCGGCGATCTTGAAGAGCGCAAAGACCACCACGGAGATGGTGTGGGGACGGATGCCGCCGCGTGCGGGCTACTCCCTCGTGCTGAACGCGACCATGGTGATCCTATTGATGACGCTCATGGGGTACGCCCGGTCATCCTCCCGGGTGCACTGGCATATCTACGGCGTCATGCGCGATTCGTCGCCGTACGCCTTTTCTCCGGCTCTGGGGTACGCCGCGGCGTTCATGGCGTTGAATACCTTCTTTTTCTGCATGCTCGTCGCCTTCATTTTCTGGGTGGCGACCATGGGGGACAAAGCCAAGGCGGCGCCTGGCACGCCGAAGGGTGAATTGCCACACGGCATGCCCGCCATGGCAGGTGGGTCGCCGGAGAAATAGCTATCAGCAATCTGCCGTCGGCTGCCAGCTGAACGCTGAGAGCTGATGGTCTCTTAATCCGTAGGGGGCATATGAGCGAAGTCGTCAAGCTGCAGCTGATCGGCCTCTCAGTCGTCGGGAGCGGAGTTCTCATCCTGCTCTTCATCAAGGCGCAGTTCGCCCGCGTCATCGGGTTCGTGGCGATCGTGCTCGGGCTTTTCTCCCTCGTCGCGCTGGCGGTGCCGCAAATGGCCTCCTTGCCGCCGGCTGAAGAGAAGTTCGACATCGCGACAGTCAAGACGCCGACCGACATGGCGGCGATCGGCCAGAAGATCTTCTTCAGCAAGGGCCAGTGCGCGCTTTGCCACTCCATCGGCCCCAGCGAGTCGGCCAGGTGTCCCGACCTCAAGGGCATCGGCGCCAAACTGACGCGTGAGTTTATCTTCGAGAGTTTGACCCAACCGCAAGCCTACATCTATTTGGACTACCGGCATGAAGGTGTGCCGAAGGAATATCCGGCTCGGATGCCCTACATCAACAAGAACCCGATCGGTCTGACGAAGAACGAAATCCTGTCGGTCATCGCGTTCTTGCAGCAAATGAGCGGGGAACCGATATCTGTGAACCCGTCAGAATTGGAAGTGCCAGGATCCGCGCCGGCCGCGCCCGTCAAGGCGGCGGAGACCGCGCCGGTCGCCGTGGCACAGGTACACTGAGGAGGCTCGATGGGACCGTTAACGAAACCGGCGATCTTATTGGTGGCCCTCTATCTGTTTTTGAAGTTCGTAGTGCCCAACATTCCGGGTTCCGCGCCGCTGCCGGCCAGTTTGATCTTTTTGTATCTGATGCTGGCCACCGCCGGGATCGTCATCATCGGGACGATGAGCGGTGAATCCAAGGATGCCTTTTGGGGCCCGATCCAGCGCTTTCTGACGGGCGAGAACATCGGTGCCTTGCAGGCGGCGCGGTACGGCGTGCTGGTCCTGTTTCCCCTGCTGGTCGGCTGGCAGACCTACAGCAGCACGGCGGTCAGTGACCAACCGCCTGCCGAGAACCGCACGATCCATCCCGCCCCTCCCGGCGAATACACCGGCTTGTCCAACCCGGTGGCGAAGACCCCGGACAACGTCATGCAAGGCAAAGGGTTCTATGCGGCGTTTTGTTCGCCGTGTCATGGCGGGAACTTTGACGGCAAGGGTCCGGCCGCCCGTGGCTTCAATCCGCCTCCGGCCAACTTTGCCGATCCCACGACCATTGCGATGCTCCAAGAGAGTTACTTGTTCTGGCGCATCAAGAAGGGCGGCGTCGGGTTGCCCATCGAGGGCATGCCTTGGAAGTCGGCCATGCCGCGTTGGGAAGTGGAATTGCCCGACGAGTGGATCTGGAAGATCATCATGGGTGAGTACGACGGCGCCCATCAGTCCCCGAGAACCTGGGAGTAACCATCAGGCAGCGATGAGGCACCTATGAGACGGGTCATGCAAGGACAGAAGCCGGGAATCTGGATCGCAGCAACGGGCGCCGTGGTGGCGCTGCTGTCCGCTGGTACGACGCCGAGCTTCGCCCAGCAAAGTGTCGCGGTCCGGGCGGTCATGGTCAAGGGCGCGCTGCCGGTCGACGATCTCAACGCGGCCGCTTGGAACACGGCGCCGCAAGCGACGTTTCCGATGTCGCCGCAAGTGCATTGGCAGAACCGCATTCAGGAAGTCACCGTCAAGGATTTGAAGGTCCGCGCGCTCAACGACGGGAAACAGGTGGCCGTATTGCTAGAGTACGCCGATCCGACCGAAGACCCGGCCGATGCCGCTGCGCTGGAATTCATGGTCGGCGATAAGAAAGCCCACTTCGCCCACGGCCAGCCGATGGCCCAAGTCGAGGGCGGACCGGTGAACATCTGGTTCTGGCGCAACAAAGACGGCAAGGCGGTCGATATGAACGCCAAAGGGTTCGGGACCCTGAAGGCGCAGGAGCATCAAGACGTCACGGCCAAGGGCGCCTATGCCAACGGAAACTGGAAGGTCCTGTTCGTTCGCGACCTCGTGAACGACCATCTCGACCAGGACGTACAGGTGACACCCGGCCAGTTCATCAATGTGGCGTTCGCGGTCTGGGACGGACGCAAAGATGCCGCAGGTGATTTGGTTGAAAAGGGTTCACAGAAAGCCGTCTCTTCCTGGTGGTATTTCCGCGCCGAGGCGCCGCCGGACTACTCCAGCTATTTGTATGCCGCATTGGCCATGGGTCTCGCGCTGGCGTTCCAGTTCGTGTTGATCAGCAAATTGAAGAAAGGGCAGTCCGTATGAAGGCCGCACGACTTCAGGTCATGGGGGCGGTGGCCGGCCTGGTGGGGATCTGGGCCTTGGTCGCCGGAGGTTGCGCCAGCGAACAGGGGAAGAAGGGCAAGGAACTGTACGCCCATTACTGCATGCATTGCCATGGCGAGAACGGGCGGCAAAACGAAGGCTTCAATTGGTCTTCTATGCCGGACCCCAAACCCAAGGATCTCTCCAACAAGTCTGAAATGGGTACCTTTAAGGACGAGGACATCTTCAATACGATTTCGCGCGACATGAAAGACACCAGCGAAGGTGGCGACAAGATTGGCGACGACGAGTTCGCCGTGCCCACCATGCCGACCTTCAAGTACACGTTGTCCGAAGACGAAATCTGGGCCATCGTCGGATACGTCCGTACGCTGCACGGGATGAAACTGGAGTTCAAGGTTGAGGAGCGGAAGAAGGAACTCGCCTCGAATCTGCAGAGCGCGCAGGGCGCCTTCGATCAGGCCAAGCAGGCGTACGAAGCCGCCGAAAAGGCCGCCAGCGACGCGGCGGAGAAAAAGAGCGCGGAGACCAAGAAAGATGTGGACGTCGACGAGTCGGCCTATGCCAAGGAACAGGCGGCGATGGCGGCCGCCAAGAAGGCGCTCGATGCGGCGCAGATCGCCTTGAATAATTTTTCCACCAGGCCTGGCAAAGGGCAGAGCGTTCAGCGGCCTGATTTGACCATGAAGCCCGATCAACAGGCACAGCTGGCCGAAGTCGGCAAGAAACTCTACGCCAACAAGTACGGTTGCAACGGCTGTCACGCGTTGGCCGGTGAAGGCGGAAAGGTGGGCCCGGCCCTGGACCGGGCGGGTTTCCGGCTCAACAGCACCTGGGTGTATCGTTGGGTCAAGAATCCGCAATCCATGAAGCCGGAGACCAGGATGCCGGCGTTGGGTTTGAGCGACAACGATGCCAAGGCCGTGTCGATGTATCTGACGACGCTCCGTGCGCCGAAGGCCGACGAAGCACCCGCTGCGGCGAAGTCGGGAAGCTGAGACGGCACAACGGGCTTTCGTAGAAAGGTGGGGGCTCTTCGCACCAGGTGCGGGGAGCCCTCGTTCGTTACGAGAACCCGACGAGTAGACCGCCTAAGATCGCCGCTCCCATCCCGACATGTTTCCGAAACATGTGAAACGCTTCAACGGCATCAACCGGGTGGCGTAGCCGCAGGGTTTGTCGAAGGGCGAACAGACCGCACCCTCCCAGCGCCGCAAAGTAAGGCCAGCGGACCGCCGTGTGTACTCCCACCATCGCCAGCAAGACCAGCATCGCCAGCAGAAAACAACCAACGGCCAGCCAGACTGATGATCCAAACCACAAGGCCGAAGATTTAACCCCGACTTTTCGGTCGTCTTCGATGTCCTGCAACGCGTAGATCGTATCGTAGCCGATCGCCCAACATACCGTCGCCGCAAAGAGCAACCAGGCCTCGATCTCGACCGCTTCGCGCGAGGCCGACCAGGCCATGACCGTTCCCCATCCGAACGCGATGCCCAGGATCGCTTGCGGCACGTGGATGAATCGCTTGGCGAAGGGGTACAGCAGGGCGAGCAACAAGGCGACGGGGCTGAGCCAAATCGTCAGTGGATTGAGTGTGAGGACGAGGAGGCCGGCCAGCGCGAGCAAGGTCAGCGCAACGGCCAGGCCTTGAACCGGGGAAAGTTCGCCGGAGGCCAACGGTCGAAGCCTGGTCCGGGCGACCTGCCGGTCGAAAGAGCGGTCGGTCAAGTCGTTCAATGCCACCCCGGCGCTCCGCATGAGGAAGGCGCCGCAGATGAACACGAAGGTCAACCTCCAGGGCGGCAGGCCCCGTGCGGCCAGCACGAGCGACCAGAACGTCGGCAGCAGCAGCAGCAAGGTGCCGGTCTGGCTATGCAGCCGAATCAGCCGAGCCACGGCTTGCCAGGAGAATCCTGGAGTCGAAGCGGGCTGGCTCACGGTCGTGTGAGACTCGAGCATCGGGGCGACCTTAACGAAGGGTCCGAGCCCTGTCAAATGCAGCAGGGGCCCGCGAAGTTGTGATCGCCGGATGATTTTCGGTATAACGAATCTCGTGCAAACCCTCCACAGACGACCGCTGTTTCCCCTCATGCCGATCGGGGTGCTCACGCTGCTCCTAGCGGGTTGCGGGTTGTTCTCCAGCCGGTACGGCAATACACCGGCCTACTACCATCCGCTGACGGTCCAGTTGCGCCCAGCGCCTTCGGTGACAGCCGCTTCCATCAAGTATCAGGACGCCTGCGGACAAACCCAGTCGCTGTCCATTGCCAAACCCCTGATGGAGGCGCTGACCCGCAAGAGCGGACGAGTGTTCGAAAAAATCGTGAAAGAGGGCACCGGCGTCCCCGTGGATGGGTACGAAGACGTCGCCGTCGTGACCAACGTGGACCTGGCGATTCCAAGAAAAGTCAAAAAGAGTTATCCGGCCACCGTCACGATCGGACTGGATTTTTCGTATACGGCAGCGGACGGCGAGGTGCTGTACGGCAAGAAGCTTCAGAGCATCGGCCGTGGCGAAGTCGACGTCAGCGATGATTCCTGCGATGTGAAGGGGCTCGAAAAATTGGCGGAAGAGGCGATCGGCTACGTCACCGACGGAATGGCCAAATATTTGGGTACATCGAACAGGGTAGTCGCGGCCGCCGAAGCTCGCAAGTTCGGCCAGGCTCCGCCGCCCCCTGCCAACGTCGTGCCTCCACCGGTGCCTTCGGTCGGCGGACCGATTGCAGCGGTTGAGAGCGGGACCTCAGGGCTGTCCGGTGCTCCTCCCTCCGTCGCTCGGGCCGATGAGCCGGCCCATCTCATTTTCCGTGCCATCATTCGAGACGAGAACCGTAACCAACTCGTCCACGGCGGGGAAACCATCTCCGTGGAGATCGAAGTCAAGAACGAGGGGCCAGGCGAAGCCTTGGGCGTCGAAGTCTTGGTTGCCGGCACGCCCGAACTGGTCGAGCAGATTCCCGGTGTCGTGCCGGTGGGCGACATCCCTTTGGGGGAGGTTCGGCGCGTGGTCGTGGAAGGAAAAATTGGAAAGGTGAAAGAAGCGGCGCCGGCCGAACTGCTGCTGAATTTGCGGGCCAAGTCTACGACGACTCAAGTGCCGTCCGCCAAGCGGTTCACGGTCTCGATGAAGCCCGGCGACTCGCCGGAAGCCGTGGCGCAACCGGTTGACGTCGACGACATTCCCAAGCGTATGGGGAAGCTGAAACAGCCAAAAGCGATCGGTCTGGCCGTCGGAATCGGGCGCTTTCGAGAAGCGGCCTTGTCCCGCAGCAAATATGCGGCGCGTGATGCCGAGACCATGGTAACCTACTGGCAGATGCTTGCCGGAGTTCCGCCCGAGCGGATCAGACGGCTCATCGACGAACGGGCGCTGAAGAGCGATATGGCCGAGACGTTGGAGGAATGGCTGCCGAAACAGGCCGATCCCACGACGGTCGTCTACGTCTACATCTCGGGCCGGGGAGCAGTGGACGCCACGACTGGCGCGGTCTCAATCGTGCCCTTTGACGGCGTGCTGTCGTCCGGGGCTCGTCTCTACTCCCTACGCCGTTTGTGCGAGGCGCTCTCCAAGTTGCCCATCCAGCGGGCAATCGTGATGTTGGATCTCTCGCTCGAAGCGGTGGGCGTGAAAGAAGGAACTCCGGTTGCCGTTCCGCAATGGGAGCTGGAGGGACAGGCAAAGGACAAGGTCATGTTGATGATCGGCAATCGACTGGTGCAGGAGGCCCACGCCTATGATCTCGGCCAGCATGGACTCTTCACCTACGGTCTTCTGAAAGGGTGGGGCGGGTATGCTGACGTGGACAAGGATGGGACGATCCTGGCCGGAGAACTTTGCACCTATGCCAAAGGGCAGGTCGGGCTCATGGCTCGCGAGCAGTTCGGAAACGAACAGGAGCCGGTCTGTATTCCTGGCCCTGGCCAAGGAGCGACCGTGAGGCTCCACACGATGGCCAAGGTGAAATAGGCCGATAGGACGAACAACCTACTTGAGGATGGCGAGAAACCCGTGTAGGTTATGGGCTTCGTGCAGGTGCCGGCGTAGCTCAGTTGGTAGAGCAGCGGTTTCGTAAACCGCAGGTCGCCCGTTCAATCCGGGTCGCCGGCTCCATTTATCAATCGGTTAGTCATTCGCTGCCAGAGCCGTCAGAGGCTGCTGTGCTGAAATTGTGCTAACCGACCTTCTCCGGTCCAAGATCTCCACTCCATCCCGCAGACTTTCCGGGAAATGATGGGCATACCGTTGGGTCATGCTTGGCGACTTATGTCCGAGCAGTCGTTGGACTTTGTAGAGGTCCACTCCTGCTTGGACGAGTCGCGTCGCAAAGGTATGCCGCAAATCATGAAAGTGGAAATTCTGGATCTTGGCGGCGTCGAGAGCACTATTGAACACTCTCCGGAGGTTGCTGCCGTCCAATGCCGTGTCTGCTTCGCTGCAGAACACAAGAGCATCACCCGACGGCCTGCCGCTGTAAGCTCCCCGGTCAACGAGACACGACCAAGGGTGAACTTCTGGCTTCCAGCTGGGCGCGATAGATGGTTGGCGGCAGGCCCGCCAACGCATCATGGGGCCGTTCTT
>FRDC01002138.1_pt3 | contig 11257 bp, 7 predicted proteins | sample 1106171 | NCBI WGS metagenome assembly FRDC01 (sample SAMEA3930566, study PRJEB13176) | freshwater metagenome | biome: Drinking water system; feature: drinking water; material: water | place: Singapore | collected 2014-12-20
CATGTAAATAGAGTCTCTGATACCTCCTTCTTATTTTGGTGTCGTGACTCTGCCGGAGCTTCAAGGGCGATCGCTGCTACAGTTGCTGCAGGAGTAGTAAGTCCTGGCAATAAAGTGACTGGCTCATTTAGCTTGGGTGTAGATGGCTCTGCTGGCGCGGGCACAATGTTACCTCTAGGTAATGGCTCCTCTGAGTTTGTAGGTATTATTCTTACTAGAGATTCAGGAGCGGATTCTAATAGAAAGCATGTAGTTATTGCTCACAGGATATCTGGTAATAGTATTACTGTAGGCAAGACAAAAGCTATAGATTCTGTATTACCTTTGACACCTCAGCCAAGTGACCATGTTATGGCAGTTAGGACAAGTGGCGGAGTATATGGAGTATGTAGCACTTCCCATGGGATACTCGGAGGCGATGTAGGTATTCAGTTATTTAAAACTGATGGCCTTAATATTGTTGATCTGGGCATGGTAGAAGAGTACGCTTCAGGCAATAGACAAGGTTCTCTAGGTCTCGCAATGAATGCATTGCCATATACAGGTAATAGAATCTTCTCTCTTGCTCCTACTTTTGGTATTAGAGCTCCTGCTTCAGCAGTTCAATTACAAGTGAATAATATTGTAGTGGTTCCTTAGGAAACTGATATGGCTATCTTACAGCATAGGATTAACTTAGACTCACCTACATTCCCGTTGTTAAGTGAGCTATTAGGTAGAACTATTATAGTGCGCGGAAGTGATCAAACTCATCCGCATACTTTAGCTACTACCATTGCTGCTGATCCTCCTCAATTATATTATGCTCACAATGTAGTTCCTACACCGTTTGGATATCAGAGTATTGGATACCAGGAATTTATAGCTCGTACTACTAGAACTGACTTTAAAGATATTATTACTGTTTATGAAGGTTCAAGCAGTAAAATTGCTCTTATCGGTATTACTGAACTAGGAACTTTATTAGTATCTACTTTAGCTAATCCTGCTTGGCGTGAAGTTACTTTATCTGATAGAGCATCTACGCGCGGAAAAAATATCTCATTTGCCTTTGTTAGAGGGGTTACTTATTTGTACGTATATAAGGTCGGATGTTATGTATATAACTTTACTACCAATACATTGATAAGAACTACTCTCGGCGGGCTTAATGAGGCTAACATATATGGAGTTGTAGGAGTTAATGGTTATATGTTAGCCTATGGAGTAGCTAATTCTGTAGGTTGGTCTAGTCCTATTGACCCTACTGACTTTGTACCTAGTCTTAATACTGGGGCAGGAGCGGGTAATATTGAAGGCGCACAGGGGGAAACTATAGCTGCAATTGCTGTTCAGAATGGCGTTATCTTCTTTAACGCCAAGAATGCAGTGTCAGCTAATTATCAAGCTAATCAAAGATTCCCTTTCCTGTTTAATGTGATTGTAGGCTGTGGTGGGCTAAGTGACCCTAAATTTGCGGCGGCTTTAACTCTTGATTCTACAAGTGCTTATGCTTATACTACATCAGGATTACAAGCGGTTAATACAAGGCAAGCTGAATTTATCGCACCAGAAATAACTGAGTTCCTCAGTGGTCGTAGATTAGAGGATTTTGATGAGTCTACTCTCCTCTTTTCTACGACCACCCCAAATAATGTTATCAAGAAGAAGTTATCTTGGATTGCAGATAGGTATCTGATTGTGTCGTATGGAGATGAATTACTATCTCATGCTATCATATTAGATACTATGTTAATGAGATTAGGGAAACTTAAGATAGATCATGTTGCAATCTTTGAGTTTACTCTATATGATCAAACAGTATTTGAGACGCCCAAAAAGAGTATCGGAGTATTAAAGGCTGATGGCTCAGTGGTAGTTGTTGATACTGATATCGCAGCAGAAAACTCTTCTGGCGTAATTTTGTTGGGTAAGTATCAATATGTAAGAGAGCGCTGGTTAGTGATTGAGAAGGTAGAATTAGAGAACATATTACCTAACACTGCTTTTAATCTTTATGATCTCGTAACTTATGACGGGAAAACTTTCCAAGCTCCAGTAGCTGGGTACGATGAAGGTAATACAGGTAAGAGTAAATCTTATCTATTCCACCAGGCTGGAGTCAATCATTCTTTATTAGGAATAGGAAGGTTTAATCTTGTATCTGGTGTTTTATCTTTCCATATACACGGGAAACAATAATGACTCAAGACCTTAACTTTAACTTATTACTTCCGGTAAGTCCAAGTAATACAATAGATCCAGCAGTTCATGCTGAGCTAGTGATTATGTATCGCGCTATTAGAAATCTTGCTGAGCAAGTTGGAGGAGGAGATATGATAGGTTGGATTGATCTTTCAGAGTCTGCTAGTGTAGTTGGTTGGAGCTCATTTACTACTAAGTTAATCGCAGCAAGGCAACTTAATGTTGATATTATGCTAGTTACTTATTTCTTAGCTGGCACAAGTAATTCAAGTGAAGTGTCTTTTATACTTTCTAAGGCTGCAGAAGCTTCTTGTTATGCAGTGCCTGGATTAGCTAGAGATAATGGAAGTCTACTTACTTCGCCAGCTCAGATAGTCTTACTTCAAGATGAAAGTATTGTTAATGTTTATAAGGATATCACTGGGGCAGTTTGGACAGCTTCAGGAAGCAAGGAAATAGCAGGTCAATTTATATATAGAATTTAGGAGATTATCATGACCGGAGAAAGTGCTCTAGGAAATACCTTAAAAGGAGCGGGGAATGTTATAGGAGCTGTAGGGTCTTTACTACCTACAAATACTTCGCAATCAGGTAAATATGAGAATGAGGCAAGTGCTTCATCTAACACAGTAGGTGTGCAAGGTAATATTAGTGCGAATACTACTGTGCAGGATATTCTTAGTAAGTTAGCAAGTAAGTCTCAATCCTCCCAAACTGAGGAAGGTAAAAGCACAGGTAAAACTACGCAGTCTGGAACTTCTTCTGCAGTAGAAAATTTTTCTGGTCAGCAAAATCAGACAATGCAACAGACTTTACTTACTGAGCCAGCAGTAATGCGGATAATTAATCTCATACTTCAAGGTGATGGCGGAGTTCCTGGGTTACAACAAGTAGCTTCTGGGGAGCGTAATGCTGGTGTGTTTAATAGCTCTACTAATCAACTATTGCTTAATAATTTGCTTACTACGGTGGCGGGAGAGGTTGCTAGAATATCTGCTCCAGTAGTTACGAATCAAAACTTGGGCGCTACCAGTACAGCTCAGTCTGGCCAAAGCTCGGTTGTTGCAGATACGATTAACAATATCTTAAATCAACTATCTTCTGGAACCACTCAAGAACAAACTGAGAGCAGCCAAAGTACTCAGGATTCAATTGCTCAATTGCTTAGTTTTGCTTTACAGAACACTGAGCAAGAATCTGAAAGTAAAGGTACTTCTAAGACTAAGACCAAAACTAAGAAGTTTCCTAGTGCGGTAGGCTTTATTGTATTTGGGCTGATGGGAGCTACAGTTGAAAACCCTGTATATGCCAATAATCAGGCATTTGCTAAGAACGAGTTTACGACTAAAGAGCTACTAGATTACTATAAATTCAGTAAGCGATTGGATCTTAAGTTAAGAAACTGCCCAATAGAGGAAGTAGTTCCTACACTTCAACAGCTTAATCTTAAGTATATAACACCTGTAGCCGAAGCTTATGCCGCTAGTGATGTTATTAAGGCTAAGAAGCTTTACTCTGAGATGCTAACTGTTATCTAACTGAGGTTATAATGGCTGACTTAAATAGACAGATAGATGCTAATACAGCAGAAATTGAAGCTGCGAAAACTAAGCTCTCTGAGATTCATGAGATAATAGGAACGCAGCTTGATATTAATGCTGAAGCCACAGCAGGTGGAACTATTACAGGTCCAGATGGTAGACCTACTACGCCTGCTGTAGCAGCCCAAAAAGCTAGTGCGGAGTTAGGACTTCAAGCAGCTAATCAACGCCGCGCCGAGACTATTAATTATGAAGATTATTCTAATGAGTTATTAGCCTATATCCAACAGCAAGGTCAATCACGGCGCGAGTATGAAGCAAAAATTGATCAGGCCAATAATGGTGGGATATTAGATCAAGTTTTGGGACTAGTTACTATTCCTTACTATGCAACTAAGGTAGAGAATGCACGGACAGCGGAGCGGAATGCAGTTCAAGAACTAGCTGCGGCTAATGAATTGATACAATCAGGTGCTAGAACGTCAGCAGAAATCCAAACTCGAGTTACTGAAGCTACCAATGCTGATCTTAATGAAGCCTTGCTAAATGACCAAAAGGCAGCAGCGGCAAGAGCCAAGATAGTAGCGCTTCAAACTGGTGCATCACAAATCAAGGAAATTCTTGGGCTTAATGAGCAGCAGTTAAGGAATGAGATTAAGAAGTTTGAGATTGGCGAAGCTATGGATATACGTGCCTTAAGGAAAGCTCAGATAGAGCAGATTATGGCTATACGTGATCATATGCTTCAAGACAAAGAAGTTAAGAAGAATGCTATTGAGTTTATTAATTACGCGCTTACACAGAACGGTAAAGATCCTATCACTGAGGAACATACTGCAGGGGTATTAGATCAACTTAATAAACCAGGAGCAGCTGGTGAGATATTAAGAGAATTATATTCTCAGGGTTTATTAGGAGCATTATCTGGAGATAAATTTATGCAAGGTGGCACTCCAGTTGATGCAGCTGCATTCAGAGAGAAGATAAATTATATTCCTACTACAGCCACTGAACGAGACATTTTAGCAACTGTAGAAGGTATTATGAGAACTTCTAAGCCTGTACTAGAAGCTAAATCAATGAGCGAGAAAATTATAGCCGGTAATGGTGCGGTCATAGATAAGCTAGAGTTAGATCAAACTGATATCACAACGGCGCAGAATAGTCTTACTAAACCAATTAGCTGGACTACTTTAAGTCACTCTCAAGCTCTAACTAATTCTCGAGTTTATAGAGAGATCTTAGCTCCTCAAATTACTGAGAATATAGCAGCTGACCCCATTGAACCTTCTGACCTATTTAAGCGGCTAGGAGCGGCAATTAAAGCTAACAAGCTATCTATTGATGAAGCGGTTGATTTTACTCAGATGTATGCAGGCATGAGTATTCATGTAAATAATATAGGGCTGAGAAAACTAACTGGATTAGAACAAACTAAGTTTATTGCAAAGTTACCTCAGCCGAGATTTAATACCAAACTATTCACTTTTCCTACAACGCCTGTAGATATTCCTTTAGTGAATCCAACATTAAAATCCATGTTACCTATGATAAATGAGTCAGTGGATTTTATGAGTAAGAACCGTTTATATGATGCTTACGCTTATTATTTAAGTGGTCAGCTAAGGGAACCCACGGAAAAGTAAGTTATTAAATAGGATTTAAAATGACTAGCGAATTTGAACCAACCCAACGTGTTCCATCTTATCTATTAGCAAGTAATACTCACACTACTCTTAATAATGGGGAAGGTGAGAGACAGTCTTTATTTGATGCGACCTATGACTTTGCTACTAAGTTTATTCCACTATCTTTAGCTTCGGGCGCTAGTCAGCTTTATAATATTATTCCCACTATTGGCTCTTGGGCAAGCCCGCTTACCGGCTATAAGCCAGAGCAGTTTAATTTTGACAAGGCTGTAGCAGAGTTTGATTCGGATTTAGGTAAGTACTATCAAGAGCATAAGTTAGGCACTGATGCTCTAGGATTTGTTGTTAGTTCTTTAGCTCCTGGACTAGGAGCAGTTAAGGCATTTAACGCAGGGCAAAAAAGCTTGCAAGTAGCAATAGAAAGTGGAAAGGTAGGTACTGGACCTCTCGGTAAATCACTAGGTTTACTTGCGCCACAAAGAGACAAGTATATTGATGCAGCCACAACCGCCTTAAGAGATTCTGGTAATGTATTTAAGCTTACAGAGACTAATACACTTAAAGCCCTTGCAGCAGGTACTTGGCAAAATGCGTTAGAAGGAGCTGCATTTACTGCCGCAGTTAATGCTACATTGTATACTTCTCCTGTTCTTGATGAAAGATCAGTAGGTGATCTAACTGGAGATATCTTAGTAGGTGCTGCTTTAGGGGGCGTTGTTGGTGGACTTATCAGCGGGGTTACTGCGACCGGCGCAATTAAACGAGGAGTTGCGGAAGCAGATAAACAACTTGCTAAATTTGGGGTGTCTGATGTACCTACAGGTAATATGTCTGAGTCTGATAAGTTAATCTTTAATCTTAATCAGCTAGAGCAAAAGTCTGCTTTAGTTCCTGCTGAAGTGGGAGATTTAGCAGAAAGGGCTAAAAGATTGCAAGATACTACTACGAGTAAACTCCGTAATCAAATAAGGGAAAACTTTCAAAATATTACTGGAGGGGATACAGTACTTGCGCAATATCTTAATGATACAACTAAGTTAGGTACAGCAAAAAATGCCGCAGATAACTTTCTTGACTCCCATCGTGTATCTAGAGTAAGCTCAATTACCTCAGTAGAGACTCAGTTATCTAAGATAAAAGCTAAACTTAGAGAGGCTGGAGATGATTTATCAGTCCTGACCGAAGAGGAATCTAAGCTATACAGGAATACGCGAGTTTCTTATCTTAAAATTCGTGGAGAAGATGCAGGTAAGGTTACAGATGAAAGACCTATTACTTTAGAACTGGCTGATAGATTAGGGCCAGGTGAACGAATTGAACTTAAGGATATGGGAGTTCAGGTAGGTAAGCGGTTTTTTCGCCATGAAAATAATATTCATCGGCCTTTCAATTTATTGCAAGCTTCACTTGACCAAGTTCAATCACGTTATTTGTGGGCTAATAAACAGCCTAAATGGGAATACGATCCAGCTAATTTAAAGACCCTTCACATCAATGATATCCCTTTACTTACTAAGGCTATGAATGATGGATTAGATGCCATTAAGATCATGCCGGAGTCTGGATTGGTAACTGATATTTATACTGTGAATGGAAGAGACGCTATTAAGTCTCTGATAGAAAAACAGAAAGCTGAGTTGAGTTCAAGAATGGTACAGATGCAGACTGCTCCTCAGACAGTTGAGGACTTTGTTAATGCTGCGTCTTCTTTATTAGGCATTCAGTTTAATTTAGTTAGTAGATTAGGGAAAGGATTCGCGGATACTATTGAAGGGGTAGTTAATAATAAGACTGTACAAGGTCAAGTTATTGCTATGTCTTTGAGTGCTACTCATCGTAAGTCATTAATGGCAAATATTGCAGAACTTAAGCGACTTGAAGGTCATGTGATATTTCAGGGGCTTGTGGACTCTTCAGGAGTGGCTGCACAGAATCTTCGTGCAATGACTTCTAATTATACGACTCCGATAATGCAAGAGATTATAGACCTTTCTAAGGCGCGTAATCCTGCTCTGTGGAAGTCCAATAAACCTGAGCAAATAGCTAGGCGCCGGAACGTCTCAGAACTCTTTGCATCCGCTTTCTCTTACTTGTCAAGTCATCCTGAGAAGCTTAAAAGTATGCCGGAGTTTGATAAATTTGCAGGCCATTTGATTAGACCTATTCCACAATCTATTCTTGATTCTGTATCTTTAAGGGCTACTAAATTATCCTTCACTGAGATCGCTTCAAGATTAGATATGAAAGAAACTGTATTACGTGGCACATATAGAGAAGGTGATTTATTTGCTCGTAATGCAGCTACGAAAGAGTATGAAGAATTAGTAGCTGCTGCTGGTACGCGTGTTTCAGAGCGAGTTAGCTCCATTGATGAATTACCTACATACGTTAAAATCCTATCCGACTCCTCTAGGTATCAAGGAATTAATGGGCATGTCGTAGATGCAATGACCAATTTAAGAGCTAAGGCATCTTTATATGATGAAGCAACTAATAGAGTTGCTACTCAATTTCTAGGTATAGAAACTCCAGCTATCCCTGACTCTATGTTAATCGGATCAGGAGAAATTGGACCTTCTTTCTTAGGCTTCACTAGAGGTGATTTTGGTTCTCTAGATTCCTTTACTTCTAGGGTAGGTCAGATTGTAGACCTTAAGATTAAGGAGAAAAAGACAGCGGTATCTGATTTATTTACTCCTCAACTTACTAAACTTGCAGGAGATACTAATGCAGCTATTGAATGGAGCATACTTAATGAGACTATTCGCGGCTTGCCAGGGAAGTTTAAATACGCTGAAGATGCTCCAGGAATAGCACCTAGGCTAGTAAATGAGGAAGGTAAAATAGTTCCTATTAAATCATCAATAGTTGCTGACTTAGCTAAGAGTCATATTAAGCAGAATGGAGAAAATGAAAACTGGCTTCAGTTATTTAGAAGCACTGAAGGTAATCAATTCAATCGTGATCCTGAGGTCTTTTATCCTATACCTAGAAACCTAAAAGATACTCCTCACTTTGCTTTTGTAGTGGATGATACTGTGACAGGTACAGGTCACTCATCTATGTTATATGCTAAGGATGGACCAACTTTAGAGGTATTAAAGGCTAAAGTACTTAAAGAGTTTCCTGAGTTTAAAGTATTTAATAAGCTAGAATCAGAAGAGTATTTTAAGGCTAGAGGTAAGTTTGAGTGGGAAAGGACTATTAATGAGAATTATATTAATAATGCTTTAGCCCGTAAAGGTATCTCATCCTCTCCAATACCTAAGACTAACCCCCAAGATATTGCCACTGATATGCTTGATTGGCATTTAAGTAAACAAGCTTCACTTGTGCGGGAAGCTGTTAGCTTAAGATATTCTCGGCAACTTAATTTATTAAGGGCACAAGCAGAAACTGCCTTGGGAGATGCTAAGAGTGTATTTGGCTATGTATCTCCTACAGCCTATGCAGAGAATGCTTTGAGTACTCCAGCTACTAGCGCAATGAAGCAAATGCTTAACTTACAAAAGACAGATGAATATCCTTTCTGGTCTACTGTTAATAAAGTGCTTGATGATAAGGCTTCAAAAGTATTTGCTGATATAAGTAAGCTATGGGAAAAAACTACTCATCCTGATCAACTTACTGGGATTAACCAAGCCCTCAAAAAGGCAGGTTATGGTGATCGTATAGTAGATGATGCTTTGTATGAGGCAATGAATGGCAAAGTACCTAGAGGAGAACTAACCTCTATGGTAGCTAAAGCTAATGCTGTATTAGGTACACTTGCTCTTAGAGCTGATCCTATGCATGCACTTACTAACGTTGTAGGACATGCAGTTCTCTATGGCTCAGAGGCTCGCGCAGTTTTAGATGCTATTAAGAAAGGCTCGGTAGAAGGTGCTGGGGAGCTTGCCAAACTATCTAATGTTAGAGTGCCTGGAACTAATGACTTTATTTTCTCTCATCAGAAGATAATGGCAAATAGCTTTCAACGTCTAAGAACTCAGCCAGAGCTTAAAGAGTACTATAAAAAGAACGGCTTCATTACTACCATCATGGACCAGTATGACCAAACTTTAGATCATATTGCTATCCGTGCTACAGATACGGCTAAAACTTTTGATGCTAGAGTTGCTAAAGTATTAGAAGGATTCAGAGAAACTGGACAAGCCGCTGAAAGGTTAACAGGTAATAAAGTAGCTGAAGAGTTTAATAGGTTCCTAGCTGCTGACTTCATGAAACAAATTACTGACATTGCAGTTAGTAAGGGGATAATGGATGAAGCGGCTGCTCTTACTTATATTAATACTTTCGTTAATCGTACTCAAGGTAATTTTCTTGCTTCTCAAAGACCTATTCTCTTTCAAGGCCCGATAGGTCAAGCAATAGGATTATTCCAAACCTATCAGTTTAATTTGATTCAGCAGACTTTAAGACATATCGGCGATGGTAATACTCGCAATGCTTTATCAATGCTTGGATTGCAAGGTACTATCTTTGGTCTTAATGGCTTGCCTGCATTCAATGCGATTAACACTCATATCGTAGGGAATGCTGGAGGTAATACTCAACATGCAGACCTGTATCAAGCTATCTTCAATGGGGCAGGTAAAGAGGCTGGAGAGTGGTTAGCTTATGGAGCCTTCTCGAATATGTTAGGTATCTTTGATCCGTCACTCAAAACTAACTTGTATACTCGCGGGGATATTAATCCTAGATCACTTACATTAGTTCCTACTGACCCAGCTAAGATTCCTATTGTGCAGGCAACGACGCGGTTTTTCTCTAATATATATGAGGGAATAAGTCAGCTTAGCAATGGGGCGGATATGTGGCAAACAGTTTTACGGGCTGTTGAACATAATGGATTATCGCGGCCACTTGCAGGAATAGCTCAGGTACTTGGAGGGCTTACTAGAGAAACCGGCCAAGTATATGCTACTAACCAGCAAGGCAACTTACTTATGGCTCATGATGCAGTATCCTTAGTTTCTGTTGCTAGAATTTTAGGAGCTAAACCTTTGGATGAAAGTATAGTACAAGATGCTTTATATCGTATTAACTCCTACAGATCTGCAGATTCCGCAAAAAGACAAGGACTTGGAGAAGCTATCAAAACTACTATCTTAGGAGGAGAAGGACTTACAGATCAGCAGATAAATGACTTCGCAGCTAACTACGTTAAATCTGGAGGTAAGCAGAGTGAGTTTAACCAATTCCTGGCAAGGCAGTACAGAAATGCTTCAACTACTCAAGCAGAGCAATTGCGGAGTAAACTTAACTCACCGTATGCTATACAATTACAATCTATCATGGGCGGTAGTGAGTAAATCAGGTAATAGTGTAACAGCATCAGTTAAAATTAAGAGGAGTAAATAAAATGGGAATATTAGCAGGAGAATTAGATTTAGAACGGCCCGGAGTTAATAGGGACGCAGTTGTAAGTTATACTTGGAATGTAGATGGCACACCTGCTACCAAAGTAATTACTTACAATAACGGAACTAGCACATTAACATACACTAAAACGTTTACTTATACTGGCGGGCAGTTGACTAACATAAGTAAATGGGTTCAATCTTAAGGAGACTATTATGTCAGATACTGTAGACGCTTTAGCGGCAAAATTACTGGTAATGAAGTTACTTGAGGAATCCTCTATTGCAGGGGTATTAAAGCAATTTGATAGACAAGGGGCTGCTCCATTACCTGTGCTTTATCCTGTAACTGGTACGAGGGCTATCCTCTCTGGCCCTTGTGTTTTCTTTGGGGCTTACTGTGTTGCAGCCGGTACTTTAACCTCTGTGCATGACAACGCTTCTGCTGCTTCAGGTACGTTATTATTAGCTAGTCAGATTTGTGCAGCTAATATTACTTACGGGCCTGGCGGAGGTTTAC
>FRDC01002284.1_pt1 | contig 11250 bp, 9 predicted proteins | sample 1106171 | NCBI WGS metagenome assembly FRDC01 (sample SAMEA3930566, study PRJEB13176) | freshwater metagenome | biome: Drinking water system; feature: drinking water; material: water | place: Singapore | collected 2014-12-20
CGCACCGGCGGCGCCGACGATATCGATTTCGAGATCAAGGGCCAGGACCTGCAGTTCGTCGAGATCGAGCTGGACCCCGGCGAAAGCGCGCTGGCGGAGGCGGGCGCCTTTGTGTGGAAGGACGCGAGCATCGAGCTGACCACGGTGTTCGGCGATGGATCGGGCGCGGGCGGCGGCGGGCTGATGGACAAGCTGCTCGGCGCGGGCAAGCGGTTGCTGACCGGCGAGGGGCTGTTCATGACCGTGTTCACCCACCGCGGCCATGGCAAGGCGCGCGTCGCCTTTGCCGCCCCGGTGCCGGGCGTGATCCTGCCGCTGAAGCTGTCCGACATTGGCGGCACGCTGATCGCGCAAAAGGACGCATTCCTGTGCGCGGCCAAGGGCGTTCAGGTGGGTCTCGCGTTTCAGCGCCGGGTGATGACCGGGCTGTTCGGCGGCGAGGGCTTTATCATGCAGAAGCTGGAGGGCGATGGCTGGGTGTTCGTCAACATGGGCGGCACGCTGGTCGAGCGTGAACTCGCGCCCGGCGAAGTGCTGCACGTCGATACCGGCTGCCTGGCCGCCTATACCCCCAGCATCGATTTCGACCTGGAAATGGTGCGCGGCGTAAAAAGCGTGCTGTTTGGCGGCGAAGGGCTGTTCTTCGCCCGGCTGCGCGGCCCCGGCAAGGTGTGGATCCAGTCGCTGCCGTTCGCGCGGCTGGCGGGCCGGGTGCTGTCGACCGCCGCCGGGGGTGGCCAGAACCGGGGCGAGGGATCGGTGCTGGGCCAGCTGGGGCATTTCATCGGCGGCAATGAATAGGCTGACCGTCTGGTATGATGGCGCCTGTCCGCTGTGCCTGCGCGAGATTGCGCTGATGCGCCGGCTCGACCGGCGCGGCGCGATCGATTTCGTCGATGTGGCGGCGCCGGCGGCGGCATGCCCGGTCGATCGCCGGCTGTTGCTCGAACGCTTTCACGCGCGCGAAAATGGCGTGCTGCTGTCGGGCGCGGCGGCATTTGCGGCGATGTGGCGCGCGATCCCGCTGCTGCGCCCGCTGGGGCTGGCGGCGCGGGTGCCGGGTGCGCTGTGGCTGCTTGAACGGGCCTATCGCGCTTTCCTGCGCGTGCGGCCGGCGCTGCAACGCGCGCTTCGCTGAAGCAGATTGGCCGGGCTCTTTATTCTTGCACTTCATCAACCATGATACAAATTGCGACACTATAGCGGCAGTTGTTACAAATATTCCTTACAATATTCATCGGCGGGAAAGCTTGAATTGATCAATATTGCCCTGCGCCGCGACACCAAAGCCGTGGCGCTGGATATGAGGAGATCAAGCATGTTCAAGCCAATCGCCATCGCCGCGGCGCTGAGCGCACTGATTGTGGTGCCCGCTGTCGCCAGTGCCTATCCCGGCCATCCGCGCATCGCCCAGGTCAATGGCCGGGTGTTCAACCAGAATGCCCGCATCGCCCAGGGTTATCGCGCCGGCCAGCTCACTGGTGTTGAAGCGCGCGACCTGCACCGCGAGGTGCGCGCGATCAACCTGCAGAAGCGCGCCGCGATCGCCAGCAATGGCGGCTTTCTGACGCGGCAGCAGCAGATCAACCTGAACCGCCAGCAAAATGTGGTGAGCCGGCAGATCTACGCCGAACGCCGGGGCGCCTGACGGCAATCGGCTTGCATGCAGGCGCGCGGCGCGCCAAGCTTTGCCCCGATAATCACAAAGGGGGAATTCCATGCGCCTCGCGCTTGCTGCTGCTCTGCTCATTGCCTCACCCGCGCTTGCCCAGGACAAGAAGCCCGACGCCGCGCCCAAGCCGCAGCCGCACAAGGAAGCGATGATCGCCGAGGCCGAGGCCGGCTGGGCCAAGCCGCCGGTCGAGGAGCAGGCCGCCACCAGCAAGGGCAGCGTGACCGTGAAGGGCGAACGCATCGCCTATACCGCCACCGCGGGCACGCTCACCTTGCGCGACGATGATGCCAAGCCCACTGCCAGCATCTTCTACACCGCCTATACCAAGGATGGCGGCGGCAATCGGCCGGTGACCTTCTTCTATAATGGTGGCCCCGGTTCGGCGACGATCTGGCTGCACATGGGCAGCTTCGGCCCGGTGCGCGTGCAGACGACCGCGCCCGTCTATGTCCGCCCCGCGCCCTATGGCGTGGCGGCCAACCCCTATTCGCTGCTCGACAAGACCGATCTGGTGTTCATCGATGCGCTGGGTGCTGGCTGGTCGCGCCCGCTGGGCGACAAGACCGGCAAGGATTTCTGGGGCGTCGACCAGGATGCTGACACCTTCGCGCGTGCCATCATGCGGTATGTGACGAAGAACCAGCGCTGGGGCAGCCCCAAATTCCTGTTCGGCGAAAGCTATGGCACGCTGCGCTCGGGCGCGGTCGCCAATCTGCTGGAAGATCGCGGCATGAGCCTGAATGGCATCGTGCTGCTGTCAACCATCCTGAACTATGGCGTGCGCCAGCCGGGTTATGACCAGAATTACCTGGTGCTGTTCCCCGGCTATGCGGCGACTGCCTGGTATCACAACCGGATCGCCAACCGCCCGGCGGACCTGACCGCGTTCCTCGCCGAAGTGCGCGCCTGGGTGAGCGGCCCCTATGCCGCCGCCCTCGCCAAGGGCAGCGCGATCAGCGAGGAAGAGGCGGCTGTGATCGCGCGCCAGATGTCTGCCTATACCGGCATCAGCGAGGCGTTCATCCGCCGCGCCAATCTGCGCATCGACCTGCCGCATTTCCAGACCGAGCTGCTGCGCGACCGGCGCGTGGCGACCGGGCGGCTGGATGCGCGCTATCTGCTGACGCCCACCGACGCCAATGCCGACAGCCCCGATGACGATCCCGCCTCGACCGCGATCACCGGCGCCTATGTCGCCAGCTTCATGGACTATGCGGCGAAGACCCTGGGCTACAAGACCGACCTGACCTACAAGCTGTCAGCGCGCGACGGCAGCTTCGACTGGGACTGGCGCCACCGCGCGCCGGGCGGCCGGGGGCCGCAAACCTCGCCCAATACGGCGGTTGATCTCGCCTATACGATGCGCACCAACCCGCATCTGAAGGTGCTGTTCCTGAACGGTTATTACGACATGGCGACGCCGTTTTACGGGGCCGAGTTCGACGCCAATCACATGCTGCTGCCGCCCGAACTGCGCGGCAATATCAGCTTCAAATATTATGAAAGCGGCCACATGATCTATCTGAACCCGGACTCGCTGGCGCAGCTCCATGCCGATCTGGGCAGCTGGTACGATCAGGCCGCGAAATAGCCTCAGCCCCCACGCGCGACCAGCACGGCGCCGGCCGCGATCATCAGCGTGCCGGCCAGCCGCCACGCGTTGACGCCTTCGCCCAGCAGCAGCGCGCCGACCAGGAAGGTCATGATGAAGCCCAGCCCCACAAAGGGGTAAGCGAACGACAGGTCGAGCCGCGACAGCACGACGATCCACGCCGCCGCCGACAGGGCATAGATCGCCAGACCCAGCACCAGCATCGGCGTGGTGCCCAGCGCCCAGGCACGCGCGATGATCGATCCGCCCCCGGCGATCGCGGCTTTCACCTGCGGCGCGCTGGCACCGAGTTTGAGCGCGAACTGCGCGCCCGAACTCATCGCCACGCTCATCAGGATCAGGGCCAGGTCGGTGATCTTCATGGAAAAGCGCCTTAGCGCACGCGCCTTAAATCAATCTCAACGGCGGCTGGGGCATGGAGGCTGCGATGGCATCGCTACCCCGTCTTTCCGCCCGGCTGGAAGCTGTGGCGCTGGCTCTCATTCTGCTCGCCGCGCTGGCGGTGCGGCTGGCCGCCGCGCAGGTCATGCCGATGAATCTGGCCGATGCCGATCAGGCGTCCTATTACCAAATGGCCCAAGCTGCGTTGGGGCCTGCGCCCATGCGCGACATCTGGGGTAATGTCGCGTTCTACAGTCCAGGTTATCCATTTGTTCTGGCACCGTTTTTTGCGGTTTTCGGGGCGACGCCGATCGTTGTCCTGTCGGTCAACCTGCTGCTGGGAGCGGTGGCCATCCTGCTGCTGCATGCGTTGGCCCGGCGGCTGGCGGGGGGCGGCGTGGCGTTGCTGGCGGCGCTGTTCTTTGCCCTCCTGGCGCAGATGGTGGTGGCCTGTGTCGGCGTGACGCGCGAGAATCTGTCGGTGCCGCTGCTGCTTTGTTTCGCGCTCGCGGTGGTGGCACTGCCCGATACGCGGCGACCTGGCGTCGTCGGCGGGCTGGCCGGACTGGCCTATGGTGCCGGTGTGTTGGCGGGCGGGTCGGTATTGTTGACGGCGCTGGCGGTGCCTGTGGCGCTTTGGCGGCGGCACAACCGGGCGAGCGCAGCCGGCGCCCTGGCCGCCTTCATGCTGGGCGCCGCCCTGGTGATCGGACCCTGGCTCTGGCACACTGCGGATCTGTTGGGGCGCCCGGTGCTGACCACCAATGCGCCGTTTAACCTGTATGTTGGCAACAATCCCAAAGCGACCGGCCATTTCGTGTCGATGCGCGACAGCCCGCTTGGCGGCCAATGGCGCGTGATGCACCGCGCCATGGGCGAACTCGCCGCAACCGACATGCTGGGCTCGATGGCGCGCGATCACATCGCTGCAAACCCGGGACAAACCGCTTTGTTGTCCGCAAAGAAGCTGGCGCTGTTCTGGCTGCCCAATACGCCCGAGCCGGGAGATGGCCACGGCGCGGCGATGACGCTGCTGCGCTGGGGTGCCGCCGCGCAACAAATGTTGCTGCTGCTGCTGGCGGGACTCGGCTGCGCAGGCTGGCGCCGGTTCGGGCATGGCATGCAACTGGTGCTCGCGATCGCCATGCTGTTCTGGGCCGTTCATGCCGCTGCCTATGTGATGCCGCGCTATTGCCTGCCGGCAATGCCCTTTGTCTGCCTGCTCGCGGCCGGGGCAGCCTTGCCGCTCGCCCGGCGGGTTGCGCCCTTTCCCGCGAAGATGGTGCCCGCATGACCGTTCACACCCCTGTTCGCACGCGCCCGCTCTACGTCGATCTCGACCAAACGCTGGTGTCGGCCGACGTTACGCTGGAGAGCTTCGTGCGCTTTGCGCGCGGCGGCGTGTTGCCGGCGCTGCTGCTGTGCTGGTGGCTGTTGCGCGGGCGCGCCTTTGCCAAGACCATGGTTGCACGCCGGGTGCGGATCGACCCGCGCAGCCTGCCCTATCGGCCCGAAGTGCTGGCGCTGATCGCCGAGGCGCGGGCCGAGGGGCGGCGCGTGGTGCTGGCCAGCGGCTCGCACTGGCGCGCCGTAGCCGCCATTGCCCGGCATTTGGGGCTGTTCGACGCCAGCGTCGGCACGCGTGCGCGACGCAATTTGAAGGGGCGCACCAAACTGGCCTGGATCGCGGGCGATGCCGGTGGCGATTTCGCCTATGTCGGCGACAGCAAGGCCGACAGGCCGATCTGGCGCGCGGCTGCGGAGGCATTGAGTGTCGGCCATCGCCCCGCCGGTGTCCGTGCGCTGCCGGTGCGACGCAAGCCACTGTGGCGCGCCTTGCTGAAGGCGATGCGGCCGCACCAATGGGCCAAGAACGCGCTCATCTTCGTACCGCTCGTCACTTCCGGCCTGTGGGCCGACACGTGGCTGATCGGTCAGGCGCTGGCTGGCTTTGCGCTGTTCTCGCTGGCGGCCTCGGGCGTTTACCTGATCAACGACCTGCTCGATATCGAGGCAGACCGCGCCCACCGCACCAAGCGCCACCGGCCGCTCGCAAGTGGCGCGCTGCCGATTCCGGCTGCACTGGTTGCCGCCGCCGCACTGTTGCTCGTGCCGCCGGTCGTCGCGTGGCAGATGCTGGGTGCGCGCTTTGCGGTGGTGCTGATCGGCTATCTGGCGCTGACAACGGCCTATTCATTCCGGCTGAAGGCGGTCATGACGCTCGACGTGATCGTGCTGGCCTGCCTCTACACCATGCGCATCTTCGCTGGCGCGATTGCGGTGACGGTGCCGGTCAGTTCATGGCTGCTGACCTTCTCGATCTTCCTGTTCTTGAGTCTTGCCTATCTGAAGCGCTTCACCGAACTTGCCCAGCCGACCGACGATCCGCGCCGTCTGCTCGGCGGGCGCGGCTATACCGGCGGCGACGTCGAAGTGGTGATGATGATGGGGGTGGCAGCCGGCATGGTGTCGGTGCTGGTGCTGGCGCTGTTCATTTCCAACGCCACCGCTGTTTACGACCATGGCACGCCGCAACTGCTCTCTGCGCTGTGCCTCATCCTGCTTTACTGGCTGACGCGCATCTGGATGATGGCGCGGCGTGGCGAAGTGTCGGGCGACCCGATCGCCTTTGCGATCACCGACCGACGCAGCGTGGCGATGGGCGTGCTGGCAGCAGCGGTCGTGGTGATCGCGCAAAAGGTGGCGATCCCCTTCTAGCGCCGCTATGGCGCGGCCTTGGCCATGCGGGAATATCGTTCAATTCGTTCGATCATTGCCATTTTGCTCGCTCTTCTGGCGATGCCGGTGCTCGCCCAGCAGCCAGCCAACGTGCCCACCAGTTCGGACCAGTCGGCGCCGATCTGTACCGACCGGCCGACCAAATCGACCTTTGCCTGCACCGTGCCCAAGGGGCGTGTTCAGATCGAAAGCGACCTGTTCAATTACAGCCGGTTTGACCGGCCGGGCACGACCGCCGAGACATTTCTGCTCACCAATCCGGTTATCAAGCTCGGCATCGCTTCGCACACCGATATTCAGGCCGCGATCGTGCCCTATGCCTGGGTGCGCACGACCATCGCCGGTCGCACGACGACGGTGGCGGGGGCAGGCGATCTGTTCCTGCGCCTGAAACAGCGGCTGACGGCGGACGATGCACCGGTGCAGTTCTCGCTCGTCCCCTATGTGAAGCTGCCGGTCGCCGCTGCCGGCATCGGCAACCGCCGGGTGGAAGGCGGCGTGACTGCCGCCAGCAATATCGCTCTGCCCAGCGGCTTCACGCTGACCGTGGCGCCCACGCTCGACATTCTCGCCAACGGCACAGGTGCCTATCACCCCCAGCTGCAGGGGCTGGTCAATCTGGGCAAACAGATCGGCCCGGTCACGCTTTATGGCGAGCTATGGACGGCACAGACTTTTGATCCTGCCGGCCGGGTCGATCAATATTCTGCCGATCTGGCGATTGCCTATCTGTTGAACCGCGATCTGCAGCTGGATGTCGGCGGCAATTTCGGCCTCAACCGCAACACCCCGGCGGTACAGGCCTATCTGGGGGTTTCCGCGCGGTTCTGACGCCTGCAAATCCGCTATAGACATATAATACACTCCCGCTATGATCTTCCCCAATCAAGGGAGGAATCATGCTCGATCTCGTCAACGTCACCCATGTCTATCCCAATGGCACCCGCGCGCTTGACGATGTTACGCTGTCGGTGCCGACCGGCATGTTCGGGCTGCTCGGGCCGAATGGCGCCGGCAAATCGACGCTGATGCGCACCGTCGCCACTTTGCAGACGCCGACATCGGGCAGCATCCGTTTTGGCGAGCTGGACGTACTGGCCGAGCCGGAAGCGCTGCGCGCGCGGCTGGGTTATCTCCCCCAGGATTTCGGCGTCTATCCCCGCGTCTCGGCCTATGACATGCTCGATCATATGGCGGTGCTGAAGGGGGTTGCCTCCGCCGCTGAACGCAAGGCGACGGTCGAAACGCTGCTCAACCAGACCAATTTATGGGCGGTGCGCAAAAAGGCGATTGCCGGGTTTTCGGGCGGCATGCGCCAGCGTTTCGGCATTGCCCAGGCGCTGATCGGCAATCCCGGGCTGATCATCGTCGATGAACCCACCGCCGGGCTCGACCCGGAGGAGCGCAACCGCTTCCTCAACCTGCTGGCGGAAATCGGCGAGAATGTCGTCGTCATCCTTTCCACCCATATCGTCGACGACGTGGCGGACCTGTGCCCGCGCATGGCAGTGCTGGCCGGCGGGCGCATCCAGCTGGAGGGGGCGCCGCTTGATCTTATCGAGCGCGCGCGCGGCACTGTGTGGGCCAAGACGATCCTGCGCGACGAACTGGCCGAGTATCAAAGCCGCTACAGCGTCATTTCGACCCGGCTGTTCGCGGGGCGCACCGTGATCCACATCCTGTCGGATGAGGACCCCGGCAATGGCTTCTCCGCCGTCGCGGGCGGGCTGGAAGACGTGTATTTCTCCACGCTGGCGCACACCCGCGCGGCCCAGGCCGCCTGAGCCGGAAAGGGAGCGCCCATGTTCGCCAAGATCGCCAGCTTCGAGCTGCGCTACCAGCTGCGCAACCCGGTCTTCTGGGTGGTGTCGGTGCTGTTCTTCCTGCTCACTTTCGGCGCCGCGACGATCGAACAGATCCAGATCGGCGGCGGCGGCAGCGGCATTCACCGCAACAGCCCCTATTCGATCATCCAGACGCACCTGATCCTGTCGCTGTTCTTCATGTTCGTGACGACCGCATTCGTCGCCAATGTGATCGTGCGCGATGACGAAAGCGGCTTCGGCCAGATCGTGCGCACCACGCGGGTGAGCAAGTTCGATTATCTGATGGGCCGGTTTTTCGGGGCATTCCTGGCGGCAGCGCTGGCATTTCTGGTCGTGCCGCTGGCGATCTGGCTGGGCTCGTTGATGCCCTGGGTCGATGGCGAGACGCTGGGGCCGAACTATCTGCAGGCCTATGTCCATGCCTATCTGGTGATGGCGCTGCCCGACATTCTGCTGACCTCCGCCCTTTTCTTCGCGGTCGCCACGATGACGCGGTCGATGATGTACAGCTATGTGGGCGTCGTCGTCTTTCTTGTTATCTATTCCACGGTTCTTGTCCTTGTGCGCACGCGCCCCGAATGGCGCGACACGGTGGCGATGTTCGAGCCGTTCGGCTTTGGCGCCTTTGGCAGCGCGACGCGGTACTGGACGGCGGCCGAAAGCAACCAGCTGGTGCCGCCTCTGTCGGGCACGCTGATGTTCAATCGCGGCTTTGCCGCGGCACTCAGCCTGATTGGGCTGGTGGTTGCTTATGCCCGGTTCAGCTTTGCCGAGCGCGGTATTTCCGGGCGCAAGCTGCGCAAGGCCGCCAGGCGCGAAGCCAAGCTGGCCGCCGTGCCGCCGCGCACCGTGGCTGTGCTGCCCACGTCCCGGCCCGAAAGCGCGGGCTGGGCGCAGTTGATGGCGCGCATGCGCTTTGAAATGGCGCTGGTGTTCCGCAGCCCGGCCTTTTTCGTGCTGATGCTGATCGGCCTGTTCAATGCCCTGACGGCGCTGGCGTTCGGCAACGAGATTTACGGCACGCCGGCGCGCCCGCTGACCTTCGAAGTTATCGGCGTGCTCAACGGTGCGTTCGGCATCATCCCGGTCATCATCGCCATCTATTATGCTGGCGAGCTGGTCTGGCGCGACCGCGACCGCAAGATGCACGAAATCATTGACGCGACCGCGCTGCCGAACTGGGCCTATATGGTCCCCAAGACGCTGGCGGTGTCGGGCGTGCTGATTGCCTCGCTCGTCATCTCGATGATCGGCGCGATCATCGTCCAGCTGATCCGCGGGCAGAGCGATCTGGCGCTGGGCGAATATCTCGCCTGGTATATCGTGCCCAATTCGGTGGACATGGTGATCCTGGCGGTGCTGGCGGTGTTCGTTCAGGCGCTCAGCCCCAACAAGTTCATCGGCTGGGGCATCATGGTGGTGTATCTGGTCGCCACCATCACGCTCAACAATCTGGGCTTTGAGCATCCGCTCTACAATTTCGGGTCGACCGGCAATGTCCGCCTGTCGGACATGAATGGCGACAATGTCGGCGGCGCGACCGGATGGTGGCTGCGGCTTTATTGGGGCGCGGTCGCGCTGATCCTGGCGGTGCTCGCGCATCTGTTGTGGCGGCGCGGGACGCAGGTGTCGCTTGCCTCGCGCCTGGGGCGGATGCCGGCCCGGCTGGCGGGTCTGCCGGGCGTGCTGATCGGTGTCGGAATCGCCACCGCGGCGGCGACCGGCGGCTTCATCTATTACAACATGAACGTGCTGAACGAGTATCGCACGCGGGAAGACCGCAACAAGATGCTCGCCGATTATGAGAAGAAATATCTCAAATATGAAAAGCTCAAACAGCCCTCGGTAAAGGCGATCACGCTGGCGGTGCAGCTATACCCCAAGGACAAGCGTGCCGATGCGACGGGCCGTTATCAACTGATCAACGACACCGGCGCCCCGCTCAGCGACCTGCATGTGCGCTTCTTCGATCCCGATCTGAAGGTTCTCGCGGCACAGGTGGCCGGCGCGAAGCGGGTGATGGACGATAGCCGCACCGGGTATGCCATCTATCGCTTCGACCAACCACTGGCGCCAGGCGCGACGGCAGAACTGACCTTCAGGACGCAGCTGTGGCAGCGCGGTTTCCGCGCGCAGGGCGACACCACCAGCGTCATCCGCAATGGCAGTTTCCTGAACAATTTCGACCTCACCCCGCTGATCGGGATGAGCCGTGACAATCTGCTTGGCGACCCGGTCGTGCGGCGGCGCTACAAGCTGCCGTCGCAGCTGCGCCCGGCCAAGCTGGAAGATCTGTCGGCGACGGCGCGTAACTATATCGGCAATGCCAGCTGGGTGCAGTCCGACATCACCGTCACCACCGATGCCGGCCAGACGCCGATCGCGCCGGGGCGCCGCGTGGCCGATGCAACGGCGAACGGCCGGCGCACGGCGCGCTTCGTGTCGGGGCCCGCGCCGATCCTGGCGTTCTTCTCGATCCAGTCCGCCAACTATGCCGAAAAATCGGCCGATCTGGGCGGCGGGGTGACGGGCACCGTCTATTACGATGCCAAGCACGCTTACAATGTCGACCGGATGCTGAAGGCGATGAGGCTGTCGCTCGATTATTACCGCGAACATTTCGGCCCCTATCAGTTCGATTATGCCCGCATCCTCGAATTCCCCGGCTATGCGACGTTCGCGCAGGCCTTTGCCGGCACCATTCCCTATTCGGAACGGATCGGCTTCATCGCCGACACGCGCGACAAGGATGCGATCGATTACGTCACCTATGTGACCGCGCATGAACTGGGCCACCAATATTGGGCGCACCAGCTGATTTCCGCCGATATGCAGGGCGGCACCATGTTGGTGGAAACCATGGCGCAATACTCGGCGCTGATGGTAATGAAGAAGCTGTATGGCGAGGACAAGATCCGCCGCTTCCTGAAATATGAGCTGGACAATTACCTGCGTTCGCGCGGCAGCGAGGCGGTCGAGGAACTGCCGCTCGATCGGGTCGAGAACCAGCCCTATAT